>Ga0208461_1001461_pt1 | contig 21195 bp, 21 predicted proteins | sample AD_JPNTR4_MetaG_FD_184448 | JGI IMG/M metagenome (GOLD analysis project Ga0208461, IMG submission 184448) | Active sludge microbial communities of municipal wastewater-treating anaerobic digesters from Japan - AD_JPNTR4_MetaG (SPAdes) (version 2) | ecosystem: Engineered > Bioreactor > Anaerobic...
GTACTAGGGCTATGCCTATAATCATCCATTTTTTCATAGTCTATTCCTGAATCCCCAATCGATTGGTATAGTGCACCAGCCGGAATACACTGTTATTGGTCTGAATGAGAAGCATACAATTCGTTTCTGAGCCGTAGAGAGTCTTGTTGATAAGCAGGCCTTCAGGTATTCCTTTCATACGTCCAAATTTTACAAGGTATGATTGCAGCCAGGGTTGCAGTTCCTTGTTTACAACCCTTTTATTAGACTGGATGAGCAAACCAAGCAATTCAGGGGACAGCAGATCCTGGGAGTTCAATTGGATGAGCAGAAAGGCCTGATTAAATGGCAGAGGCACCAGGCTTGAAACCGCAGGGGCACCATAAAAGGCTTTCTGTAATTTCTGAAAAAGCTCAGCCCGTTCTGTTGCATACCGCGGACTTTCAAGAAAAAGCTCAAAAGCCTGGTTTTGCAGGATAAACTCAGAAACCATAGGCAGCAGTGTGGCAAGGTCCTGGGCCTTCTGCACCTTTACTGCAAAGGCTTCGGCACCTAAAACCGTGTTCCAATTCGCTTGAGCATCATCTGCATCAGCATCGGTACCCATTACAACAGGCCGCAATGCGGTTCTCACCATTTCCGGGCTGATTGCACCAAAGGGCCAGAGATCCTTCTGGTACAGTTCTGGCCGGCTGGCATAAACCCAGCTCATGGAGAGCACTTCCAACAGGGAGCGGCGCAGGATCGGATCGGTACTGCAGACCTTGCTTACTTGAACAATCTGACTGGAAAATAAATTGCTTAAAAAATCAAAGTTCAAAGGTGGCACCGCATCTTTTATATCGGTAATGTTTGCAAGGATGTCCGTATATATACCAAGGATGATGGCGGTAGGAACTAATTCCCGCATCCTTTTTTTCTGGTTATAGGATTCTGAAAAGGCCCGAAGGGCCTTTTCAAAGTCCCGACCCTCCGGGCTATCCTGCAGTCCCTTAAATGCTGCTGGAACGAGCGCCGCGGGAGAGCCCCGGGCTGATATCAACACCCATTGCCGATACAGGGAAGAACTTAACCTCTCAGCTTTTGCGGCCACATCTGCAATTTCCGGTGGACAGTCTGGATGCAATTGTAGTCTGCTTGCCAGTGAAAGCGCCAAGGGTTTTAAAGAAGTTTTACCAAGGGAACTAATCCTCGGAGTTAAAAAATCTGCAAAGGCCTTGCCATTTTTTAATAGTATCTCTTCCTGTTTACTGTAGGTGAGCAATTCCGAACCAGATCTATGACCAAACTGAAAATCTGCAAAAGCTCGTCCTTCGGAAACATAGAGCAGCTTAAGCCGGGCTAATTCTTTCTTTGCATCCAGGAGTGAAAGAGCCGGCAGTTCAAGCCATTGTTCAGCCCTAAGAAGGGCTGCTTCGTCATTGTGATATGTATATATCAGGGCTTCAAGAAGCCGCACCTTGTCCCCATATACCGACAGGGATTCTATGCTGGTTTGAACATCCTGAATCATTGTATTTCGGGTCTTATCAAGAGCAGTGATAAGGGACTTCCCTTTATCCTGATCTTTTTTTGCAAAAAGGCTTATCCAGGCGGTGCTTTTCGCCAGATTTGGCGAAAGCAGCGAATCGGACCAGAGCAAGGTGGGGGGGGTAAAAGCGAATAGCAGTATACTGCCCACAAGGAGAAAAAATCGTTGTCCTGTCCTGACCATTATCAGAAAACCTCGTCGACAAAATTGGGAGCATCCGGGGATGCAAAAATACGGTTAAAGACCTTTATATCCATAGGTATATCAGGGGCATTGAGCAAAGAGGAAAAGCCAATAAAATAATTTCCCCTAATAAAACCTTTATAATCGGCACTTACCATTGTTCTGTCTCTCGTCTGAAAATTAAAAACTGAGGCACTATTTGCATTGCCTTTAAAATACAGCATCGAATCCGCCACATGAGGAACAGTTCCCTCTACCACACAGGCCTGGGCAACAAAATCGCTTGCCAATTCGGCATGGACCTTCTGCACCTGGGCATCTTCAAGATTTGTAAATTGCCAGATACTTCCATCCCTGGCAGCAACAGAAATATAGCCTCCATTTTGCTGGAAAGTCCCCCGCTTCATCTCAACTCCATTAGCATATTGAACCGCTTTAATCGAAATTACGGTATTCTGCAGCTCGATAGCGGCATCTTCAGCCCAAATAGCATTAGCGGTCTCCTTTGCATCCATATTGATGGAACAGTTCTCCAGACGCAAACCTCCGCTGGTAACAACTATAGCACCCAACTGGGCTCCTTTCATGGAAAGAGTCGTATTGGACATTTCCAAGGTTCCCTGAATGAGCCTGATCGCTGGAGAAGGAGCAGCCTCAGAACGGATGGTTAGCCGCCTCAGTGCTACAGTGCCGGCTTTCATGAGCAGCTGCCCCCTGCCTATGAGACGAATCTCAGCGGGCTTTTCATTCGAAGCACCTTCCAGAGAAATTCCAGGCTGCACATCTAAGGGTGTCACGACCTCTACAGAATCTTGTATACGGATTGATGAACGACCAAGCTCCTTCGCTAATTTCATGGCGAGCTCAAGGGAATTGACAGGTTGATTTCTGCTTCCATCCCCGGAAGAACTTCCCACATTGCTGACATAGACCGAATTTGCGTCTATGGTAAAGGTTCTCGTAACAGCCTGGCTCTGATTACCCGCTTCATCCAGTCCAAAGGATGAAAGGGAGACAACTACGGGACTTTCCTTGGGCACATCTAATGTAAGCTCCCCTTCTCCCTGTCTATGTTCCACCAGCCCCGAGGGATACTTCAGATCGGCCTTAATAATGGCCCGTACGCCTGGTTCATTTCCGGGGATGGTGCTTTTAATAGTGAGAGCATCACTTATCCAGGCTCCCTCAGAAGGGCCAGACAGTATCGGTACCTGTGGAGGCAGAGCATCGGTTCTTTTTAAAAGCGCCGTATCTCCGTCACTGGGTCTTATACTCCATTCCAGATCTTCTCCAGCGCAGGCTGCAAAATCCGGGAGACCTTCAGCATCATAAAAGCCCACATTTTGATAGGGCCCTGGGCCTGGATAGAGGGATCGGTACGAAATCAGTCTCCTGGGATTCTTTGCTTGACCTTTCTGTGCAGCAAAAGTTAGCTTTTCAGGCCCATCCTGAACTATGCCCCTATCTATTAGCCACTCTAGGGTAACCGAATTCTTGGGCAACAGAATTGGTGCAGTATAATCCTTCCATGACTCATCACTGGACAATCGATACCTAATAGGTCCCATCTCCGTATGTTTCCAGTACAACACACGAAGATCCCCTGCGGCTATAAGCTCTGGACCATGGGTTGCTTCCTGATTCTGGGCTGCGCCAGTCTCTATTACAAGAGGCCCTTGTTCGGCACCAACAGCAGCGCTCACCACACCCCCTCGTGCTTCGCCTTGAAGGGGGCCTTCAGCAGGTCCAGTGCCACGGTTTTGCAGTTTTCCGCCATCGAGAAGTATTGGATAACTGTAAATTCCACTATTGTTTTTTATAAGGAGCTGTACATACCGTTCGATACCCTGTACCGGAATAAGGCGGATGGGGTGACCCTTTTCAAGCCATGGTCCAGGGGCGATGGCCCATTCAAAGTTTCCTTCCAGATTCAAGGTGGTTGCGGTATCTATTGACTCGGGAACCAGGAATACATGCTGAGTGCTTTCATCGGCTACAACATAACTCATGGTTTTTTCATATATAAGTCCGTTTGGCAGTTTTATTCCAATTCGAAGTTTTACCGTACCTCTTTTATTAATAAGTACCGGTTTTTCATATAAATGACCTTCGGAACCAAAGGGATCTGTACCATCATCGGTCCAGTAGAGTTCTCCCCTTCCGTGCTTCTTTACTATAAGCTGCTGCGGATTTTGCCAGGTACCTGGAAGAGGATGAACAATAGAAAAGTCTTCTTGTTCAGCTGTAAATGATACGGGCTCTGAACAATTACCGGCCCCGTCTACTGCCCATGCAATGAGCGAAAAAGGAGCCGGCAATGTTTGAGTGAAGGGTGTATCCTGTTTGTCATGCTGAAGTAGGATAACAGAATCGGAAACAGCATACACCCCCTGCAGACGAGTTCCTTTATCAGAGGTAATCGATACTATATAGGAGAGACCGTCATGTGTAGTAACAGAACAGGCTGGTTTCTGAGGCGGGGCTTTATCAATAGTAATATTAAATATTTTTTCTTCTAATACGCTGTTGTCCGGAGGAGCAGCCCGCCGCTGAGCCAGCACGGTATAGCTTTTTTCAGATCCCACAGGGACTGAAAGCAGAACCGAAGCTGAACCAATACCCCTAAAAAGCTCTTTTCCATCGAGACTAAGGACGAGCCGCTCCTGGGAAGGGACAGAGAACCAAAATCTTTGGTCATTTTTATAGGTACCGCTTTTTGCGTTAGTCTGCAAGCCCGATTCTTGAGCCAGAATGGTTTGAGAATATACAAGCAGAATACAGCTAATCCAGAGCGGTACCAATCTGCGATTCATACCAGATCCTATTTAATCTTGTCCAATACGTTCCGCAGTTCCGGGTCCTGTTTGTAGTAGTATTCTTCGAGCTCAGCCTTGGTAAGACCCACCAGTTCATGACTCATATAGTGTATCCACCGATCCTCATCATGAATACTTAAATCGTGTTTCCGGCACCAATAGTCCGGCTGGATAGGGAGCTGATCTTCCTTATCATGAAAATACTTGTAGTCATGGACCGCAACTTTTAAATCCTTCCGGGGAATACCCTTTTCCAGAATTATCTCCGCAAGACGGTTAATTGTTCTTCCTGAATCGAAAATATCATCGACGAGGAGCACCTTATCACCCGTACGAAGATGCTCCGGCGCATAGGTCCAGCCATCTACCATGACCCGCTCCTGCTTTCGGATATCCGTATAGGATCGGGCAACCACTGCAGCATAATAAACCGGCCGTGCATCAGCACGAACAATTTTAAAATATTCGCTGATAACATTGCCAAGATATGCTCCACCTCGCAGAGAAACATAAATCACATCGGGAACAAAACCATCTTCATGGATTCGATGGGCCAACTTGAGGGCGTTATTACGCACCATATCATAGGGTAGAAATTCCTTTTTCATATGGTAAATGTAACGCAAAACAGAAATTTTTGAAAGCATCCGCTATACGAATAAGAATATAAAAGAGGGGCTGTCCTGAACTTTTTGGACAGCCCCTCTCTATGATGTATGGTATGCTTAGATTCTGTTCAGCATGGGTATTTTTTAGGGCCGTTTATAACGCATCGTCTCCAGCGTGGTATCTCCCCGCTGGACCTCAAACCAGAGCTCCTTTTTGGACCTGTCGTTAAGAAGCCGGAAGAAATCAGATAGATTCTTAGCATTCTCCCCGTTCACCCCGACGATAATATCACCGCGCTGCAGCCCCATCACCGATGCAGGACTCTTGGTAATTACCTCAACCACATAGAGACCCTTTACTTTGGTGTCAAGTTTTAAGGTCTGCCTGATTTCATCATTGATGGGTGTTACAATTACACCGGGCCACAACTTGCTGTTATCTGCCACCACATCATCTTTCCGTTCATCAATCCTGACCTTAATAGTTTTCTCAACCCCATTTCGGATAACCACAAAGGTTGCCTGTTCACCTGCCTTAAGGTCTCCCACAGCGAGGACCAGCTGGTCCCGATTTTTAACCTCCCTATCATTCAATTTTATAATAAAGTCGCCAGGCAGGATGCCGCCCTTTTCGGCAGGGGAACCGATAAAGATCTGCGAAGCCAATGCTCCCTTTCGGTTCTGAACTCCCAGTTCAGCGGCAATATCCTTGTCGGCATCGATGAGGGAAACCCCAAGCCAGCCATATTTAACCTGGCCTTTGGTAATAAAGTCATCAATGGCTTTTTTCACGTTATTCACAGGAATAGAGAAACCAAGGCCAACCGAGCCCCCGGAGGGGGACGCAATCCAGGTATTGATACCGATAACTTCACCCCGGATATTAACGAGGGCGCCACCGGAGTTACCCTGGTTAATAGCCGCATCGGTCTGAATAAAGTCATTGATATTTCCCGCGGGGCCGCCGGTTCGACCGATTGCACTCACAATGCCCATAGTTACAGAAGCAGTAAGTCCTAAAGGACTACCTACTGCTATAGCCCAGTCGCCCACCTTTACCTGGTCAGAGTCGCCAAGCACTGCCACGGGAAAACTTTCTTTAGATTCAAAAGAAATGAGGGCCAGGTCCTTCCGTTCGTCCTTACCAACGAGTTTGGCTTTAAATTCCCGACCATCGTTCATGGTAACACTGATTTCAGCAGCAGAACCTGCTACATGATTGTTGGTAAGCACATAATAGGTATTGCCATTTTTTCTGACTATAATTCCCGAACCAATACCCTTGGAACGGAATTCCCGCTCCTGGTTGTTTTGAGGGGTATTATCCTGAGGGGTTCCAAAAAAGAACTCCCAGGGAATACCATTAAATTGGGGGACCTGCTGTTTTTGAATCTCCACCGTATTAACCTGAACCACCACAGGCAATACCGCATCTGCCACAGAGCGGAAGGCCTTCTGCAGGTTTTCAGCCACCGCGAGGGCATCGGGACTTACCGGATTTTGAACAGATTGGGCATAGGCAACCTGCTTTTCAGCTGGTTTTGCCAGGTTAAAAGAAAAAAATGCAAGGGAGAAGCCAAATAGGGCTCCAAGTAAAACAAGATTAAAAATAAAGAATTTCTTTGATGAAAGCTTTTCGTATAGCGACATTGCAACCTCCATGCTCTCTATATATAAATATAATAAATTTTTACATGCTATGGTTACACCTTATCTACAAGGTAAGTATTTCCGTATGGTCCTGAAAAATCGCCACCGTATGTTCCCAATGGCATGAAATTTTCCGGTCGGCGGTTACCACGGTCCAACCGTCATCGAGAACATCCACCTCGGCGGTGCCCAGGTTAATCATCGGCTCAATCGCAATCACGAGCCCTTCCATCATTCGGGGATTTGGTCCCCGGGGATTATTCGGTACCTGGGGATCCTCATGGGGTGAAAAACCAAGACCATGACCACAATATTGATGCACTACCCCATAGCCATGGCTTGTAGCATGGTTATAGACCGCCCGTGCAATCTGGAGCACCCGGTTCCCATAGACAGCCTGCTCTAAGGCCTTATCCAGGCATTCTTTGGTAACCCGGTTAAGCCGTTTAGCATCTTCACTCACCTGGCCCACTTCCACCGTGACAGCCATATCACTGAAATAACCTCCAAGGTTAATGCCGCAATCCAGGGAGACTAAATCTCCCGATAGGATCTTCCGCTTTGAAGGGATTCCATGAATAACTTCTTCGTTAATAGAAACGCAAAGCGCTGCAGGAAAGGGATTTTCATCGTCTCCATAATGTAAAAAGGCCGGTTTTCCCCCAGCCTTTTTAATCCAATTCTGTACCCACTGGTCCAGTTCTATTGTTTCAATTCCTGGTACAACCAGGGGGCTAAGTTCCTTAAACATGGTACTCAGCATCTTGCAGGATTCGCGTATTCCCGCAATCTGTTCCGCATTTTTTAGTCGTATCATCTGTACTTCCTATCTTAAGTCCACCCCAAGCCGCCGCTTTAATTGAACCACCTGGGGCAATTGGGGGTCCCGCTGTAAGGCACCCTGCAGGGCACCTCTTGCTTCCTGTAATAAACCCAGCCGCACCAGGGCTTCTGCCATGGTTCTCAGCCACCGGGCTTCATCCTTTCGAGAATATCCTAAATCGAGGAGTTCTTCCATACATTCCACCAGGAGCTCATCATCCACCGCATGAATGAGCTTGTTTCGAACCAGGTTTTTTAAAAAGATATCCACCTCTTCCATAAAATGCCGGAAATAGGGTTTACGGCGTTCTTCCCTGATGATATCCGTAAGCAAAATAAAAGCCTCATAGAACTGTCCCCGCTTATCCAACTCTTCTGCCAGAATAAAAGAACAGTCCATCCAGTCCTCGCGGTCAAGATATGCATCCAGAGGAAAATCCAGACCGCCTAGATCGTGCCAGACCTGCAGAGCTTCATCTTCTTCCAGGTGCAATAGATCAAAGAATATAAGCTTGGCCTGGCTTTCAGGATCATCTTTCCGCTCCTTTAAAAAGGTTCGGTAGTCAAAATCATAGTGTTTGCTGAATCGGGTATAGGCCCGGTCGTATTCCGCACGCCGCTCCTGATTTGACAGGGTTTCATAGGCGGTAAGCAGTTTTTGCATTTCATGCTTGCCCGCTTCTCCGGCAATGTCGGGATGGACCTTTTTTGCCCGATCACGAAAAGCCCGCTTAATTTGTTCATCTGAAGCGGATTGTTCAAGGCCGAGAATTTGATAGTAATTTTCCACTTATGCGCCGATTCGTTTTCCCAGGGCTTCCGCCTGTTCCTTATTAATAATAATCTCAGACCAGTTTACAAACATGCCTTCCTTTTCCATAGTCCGCATGAGGTTTGTCATAGCTTTGGTGGTCCAGGGAGTGGTCTTAATTAAAAATGCCGCACTTTTCTTCCCAACGAGGGAGCTGGCATTGGAAAGCATCTTTGGCAAGGCTTCGGGAAGCCGGCCGCCAAAGAGAGATATTGATTCGGCGGCGATCACAATATACTCATAGCCGGGCAAACGAATACCGTCGTCGGTCCATGCATTCAGCAGATCTATTCTGTGCCCCATAGATTCCATCCCCTTAGCCAGAGCCTTAACTGATTCTGATGCGGGGGACTTACCTTTATGGGCATACACCAGGGCAATTCTCATATTCTATAACTCCTAAGCCTGTTTAAAAAAAAAGTTGATCAATATTTGGTTCTTTTACGATGAACACCGAGCATTTTGAATTAACCATGATTTCCCTGTGAGAATGGGATATGATATCCCGGGCACTACGGTCCTTTTCCCAGCCCCCTAACACAATAAGATCAGCCTTCCGGTCATCCGCTGCGGCTAGAATTTCCGTATAAACCGCACCCCGTCGTAATTCAGTCTCTATTTTAACACCCTTAGTCCTGGCCAATTCAGTAACAAAAGAAAGATACCGTTCTCCATTGGCCTGCAGGCTCTGTTCATACTCCTGACTTTCTTCCTGAATAAATATTTTACTCAAAGTCAATTGGCGGATTGTTGCAGTATCAACCACATATACTGCGCTAAGTTTGCAATGATACAATTTGGACATAACAATTGCATACTTTGCCGCATGGATCGATGCATCAGAACCTGAGACCGCTACAAGTATGTTGGAGAAAAGGGGGCCTATCATCCTTTACCTGCCTTCCTTTTTAGTAACTTACTAGAAAAAAAAGATTCCCGTTCCCGTTCTTCCAGGGATGATTCAATAAAGGCCCTGGTTTCCCGGGCTGTGGGAATAACCTGCTTTTCCAGGGCATTGACCCGGCGCTGTGTTTTACGGACTTCCCGGGCCAATCTCCATGCAATTGTGCGCACCGCAGCCAATTCTGTAAGAGTTTTAAGCAACTCATAGAATTCTACCACGGTTTCATCACATTCTGCAAATGAATTCGCCGGGGAATAGGTCAGTTCAAGATCAGAAAGCTTTACTTCCAGGCTCGGTAAGTTCATACCTGCAATCATTACCCGTTTTTCCCGCAGTTCTACCCGCTGGCGGCTATTCATGCTGAGCCGTTCCGCCTTTTCCCGGCCCATCACTAAAAGCATTTTTTTAAGGGCTGGATAGGCGGTTTCAATTTTTTTATACAGATCCCGTTCAAGAATTTTAACAGACTCAACGGTCTGCATCAACTCCATAACCAGAATTTCCCGCTTCTGTTCAAGAAGATCATACCCTTCTATTGCGGTTGCCAGGCGTTCTTTTACCTTGATGAGATTGCTTTTAGTTGGTGCAATCTGTTCCCGTGCCATGGCTTATCTCCCCTGGTGACCTGCACTGCGCATACGGCTTATATCCGGGTCCTCATCATCCAGATCTTCCTGAGAGCTGGGGGATTCGGCAAAAATAGGATCCAGATATTTGTGGATGAGGTCCTCTTTTATTCTCAGCAATTCTTCTTTTGGAAGTTTGCTGAGAAGTTTCCAGCCCAGATCCAGGGTAGTCTCTATACTGCGATCTTCATACTCACCCTGGGTAAGGAAGTCCTGTTCAAAGCGCTCTCCAAAGGCCAGGTAGTGTTTATCCAGGGCCGATAGTTCCTCTTCCCCAATGATGGATGCCAGATTTCGCACCGATTTTACCCGAGAATAGGCAGCAAATAACTGACTTGCCACATCCTTGTGATCCTCCCGGGTCATACCCGGCCCTATTCCATCCTTCATAAGTCTGGACAGGCTCGGAAGCCCGGCCACCGGCGGATAAACACCCCTCTGGGTCAGCTCCCGGTCAAGGACTATCTGCCCTTCGGTAATATAGCCGGAAAGATCCGGGATGGGATGACTAATATCATCATTAGGCATGGTTAAAATAGGAATCTGGGTAATTGAACCAGAAGCCCCTTGAATCTTCCCCGCCCGTTCATAGAGAGACGCCAGGTCTGAATACAGATATCCAGGATAACCTTTTCGGCTTGGAACTTCTCCGCGAATAGATGAAACCTCCCGGAGGGCTTCACAATAGTTGGTCATATCGGTCATGACTACGAGTACATGCATATTCTGTTCATATGCAAGGTACTCTGCAGCCGTCAGGGCACAGCGGGGAGTTATGAGACGTTCAATTGAAGGGGCATCTGCCAGGGACATAAAGACCACCACATTTGCAAGTACACCGGTCCGTTCAAAATCATCCAGAAAGAAGCGGGCCACATCGTACTTAACCCCCATGGCAGCGAAGACCACCACAAATGATTCGTTGGCGCTGCGGATCTTAGATTGACGGACAATCTGAGCTGCAAGACGGTTATGGGGAAGGCCATTCCCGGAAAAAATGGGGAGCTTTTGTCCCCGGATCAGGGTGTTCATCCCATCAATAGCTGATATACCCGTTTGAATAAAGTCCCTTGGATACACCCGTGCATAGGGGTTAATCGGCAAACCATTGATATCCCGCTGATCGGAGGAAAATATTTCACCGAACCCGTCGATGGGGCGTCCGAGGCCATCGAAGACCCGGCCCAAAAGCCCAGGGCCAACCCGAAGTTCCATAGGCCGGTCAAGGAATTCAAGCCGGGAATCGTCAGCGGAAAGGCCCGTACTGGAACCAAATATCTGGATGGCAGCCCAATCTTCACTCAGGTCAACAACCCGGCCCAGCCGGCGGCCCTGATCCCGGCCGTACACCGCAACCACTTCTCCAAAACCAACGCCCTTGCTGCGTTTAGTAATAACCACGGGGCCTTCGATTCGTTCAAGGCCCTTATATTCAATACCTCTCATAGAACAGCCTCCTTGGTTTTATACTTCCGTTCAAGGGTTTCCAGGCTGTCCCGCAACTCCCGTTCAAATACAATAAAGGCTTCCTTATCCTCATTTTTAATTTCACTTTTAAGCCGTGCAAGCCGTTCCCGAACGGGTAACGCCGTAATAGTCATAAGAGGTGCACCCATCTTTATAATTGCCATAGCCCGTTCATGGAACTCAAGGATCAGTGAAAGGATCTGTATTTGTTTATCAGGAACGCAATACATATCTATTTCATCAAATGAATTCTGCTGAAGGAATCCATTCTTTATTAAATCGGCGGTGATAAGTATGAGCCGCTGGTCTTCGGGCAGCGCATCGGGTCCGATGAGACGCACAATTTCGGATAGACGCTGTTCCTTTTTTAGTAAATCCAGGGCAGAGCGGCGCAATGTAGCCCAGAGGGGATTTACCCGTTCCCACCAGGGTTGTACCTCTTCAGCATACTCGGAGTAACTGTCTATCCAGCTGATGGCCGGATAATGGCGGGCGTTTGCCAAGTCCCTGTCCAGAGCCCAGAAACAGCGGATAAAACGTTTCGTGTGCTGGGTTACCGGTTCAGAAAAATCACCTCCGGGGGGTGATACGGCACCGATGATTGAAACTGATCCTTCCTGATTAGTAAAGGTCTGGACCCTCCCCGCCCGTTCATAGAATTCGGCAAGCCTGGTAGGCAGGTATGCGGGGAAGCCCTCTTCGGCGGGCATCTCTTCCATACGACCCGATAATTCCCGAAGCGCTTCTGCCCAGCGGCTGGTAGAATCGGCCATGATAGCCACATGGTACCCCATATCACGGTAGAATTCTGCCAGGGTAACACCGGTATAAATGGAAACCTCCCGGGCCGCAACGGGCATATTGGATGTATTCGCAATTAGAATGGTTCGTTCCATCAAAGAACGGCCCGAACGGGGATCGATAAGATGGGGGAATTCGGTGAGTACATCGGTCATCTCATTTCCCCGTTCCCCGCAGCCAATATACACAATCACATCCGCATCGCACCATTTTGCAATGGCATGCTGCGTCATGGTTTTGCCTGTTCCAAAACCGCCTGGAATAGCAGCGGTTCCACCCTTAGAAAGGGGGAAAAAAACATCGATGACCCGAAGCCCTGTTAGCAGGGGAGTATCAGGGGCCAGTTTCTTTGCCACCGGCCGTGGAAAACGGACAGGCCACCACTGCGCCATGGGAATGTCCTTTCCTGCAGCAGTTTTAGCGATACTTTGGAGACAGGTATATTCACCCTGTGGCGACAATGCTATAATGGGGCTCCCTGCTGCATCCGGGGGAACCATAATTTTACAGGTAATGCTTTCCGATTCCTTTACCGTTCCAAGCACCATACCGGTGGCAGCGATTATCTCTTTTTTTTGTTTTAACTGGTCAGCAAGAACCGGATCGGGGACAAATTCCCACTTCTTATTAACATCCAGAGCCTCACCCCGGGAACCTGGCTTCAGGAAGGGACCATCCTGATTATAAAGTGCATCCAGCGGACGCTGGATCCCATCATATATGGTTCCAATAAGCCCCGGTCCCAGCAATACCGAAAGCGGACGTCCTGTGGATCGGGCTACAGAACCAACCTTGAGGCCCGTATCATCCTCATACACCTGGATAACCGCATCATCTCCTTCGATGCGGATGATTTCACCGATTATCTTGTTTTCCCCTACCTCAACAACGTCAAAAAGACCGGCACTGCCCAGGCCTTTCGCGCGAACAATAGGACCCGAAACACGGTGAATACGTCCTTCAATCATTGATCACTCCCTTTCCCAGCAATGCCACCGCAAGCTCAGCACGTTTATCCAGCAAGAGCTGATCGATTATCGTTTTAAATGAAAGAACAAGCCTTAGATTCGGCATATCACAGATAAGCTCCGGATATAGTACCTTGTCTGACCAGCTACAATCGGCAGTATACTTTCTAGTCAATGTTCCCATGGAAGCACTAAGAATGGTATCCGCTTCTTCTTTTAAGAGCCCTTTAACAGAAACAAGTACCACTGTTTCTGAATCTAATAGCCCTATCGAATCTGATGCAGCAGTCACCATCTGGTTAAGTGCTCGTTGCAATATAGAAATAATACGATCCCGCGGCAGAGATGCAGAAAATGCAGACGCAGCTTCTTGTAAAAGCCGTTCAGCCCGTTCTGAACGCAGCCGGTGTTTGTCGAGGGGAAGCCGGGCCATAATTTCATGCTCCGCTTTTTGAGTCCGCTGACGATAGACCTGCTCTAAGGAAGCAAGATCAGCTTTTAGTTTATCCTGCCACTGTTGTTCTATGGAACGGACTGTCTGGTCAGCACCCTTTAAGATTCGATCCGCCTTTTTACGGGCGTCCTCTAAAATTTCTCTGTCCAGAGCTTCCGTCGATCGTAATTCTTCCATACCACATTCCTGACTAAATATGTATCCCGATAGCTTCCCGAATCGCATCAATCAGGGTTTTCCTGCCCTCCATAGGGCCAAGAATACCCGGAATCTCTACCACCAGAGGATATTTTCCCGACAGCTGCCAATCTATAAGCTCATTTCCCAACCATGCAGCTACCTCTTCGGTGAGGATCAGTACTTTATAATTGGATTCCTGGGGAAGCAAAACAGCCCCTTCGGCTACTTCACCCCTGGTGAGGCGGCGAAAGGCCGAGAGGGCCTCCTCAGGGGTATTAGCTGCAGTTCCCTCAATACCGATGAATCGAAAAGCGGTCAGAAGTTCTGCATCCCCAATAAAATAGTATTCCACAATCCTTAGCTACATGAGTAGAATAAAGAGGGCTACCAGGAATCCCCACAGACAGATACCTTCGGCTAGTCCAGCGTAGGGTAAGGCCTTTCCGGAAAGCTCAGGGTTTTCGCTCATGGCACCCATGGCTGCGGCACCAATCTGACCAACCGCAATACCACCTGCGATACAGGCGATACCTACAGCAAGAGCTGCGGCAATATACTTCCATTGGGCCGTATTTGCTGCTGCGGTAACAGAACTTGTACTCTCGCTTTGCGTTTCCTGGGCAAAGAGGACACTACCCACGGCAGTAGTTACCAGCATTGCGGCAATAAGAATAAAACGCTTCATTGATCAACCTCCCTCTGAAACCGGAATGGGGTATAGGGAATACCGGTTTCGGTAAAAAATTTGCTGAAAAACTCATAATATTGTAATCGAACGACCTGGATAGCCACGATCATTCCCTCAAGGACAATAATGATCAGGTTGCCAAAAACGGCCACTAGAATCCCCATGGCCGGCCCCACAATGGCTTGCTTTGCAACCATAGAAGAAAGGGTGAACACAATAAAGGAAAGCACCGCATGGGAGAGCGCAAAGGCCCCGACCCGCAAAAAACTTACCGTATTGGAAACATAGGTAGAAATCGTTTCGAGGATCTCCACAAAACCTTCCATAAAAAATACGAGAAATCCATGCTCCATGGCAGGTTTTTGATGGGTCACCAACCGATACAACACGGGACCCCAGAAAATGAAGATTGCAGGGACCCCAAGCCCCACCGCATCAAACCATCCTAAGGGCTGTCCCAGAATGATCCGAACACCCATAGAAAGGGCATACCAGAAGAACAAAGCCCCTGCAAGACCAGTCTTTGAAAAAAAAGCTTTTTCATAATTCTTTAAAATTATCTGGTTTACTATATTGATGATAAGACCTATAGAATTGATAAGCACCCCAACTCCTATGGTAAACCCAAAAAACACAAAGAGTTTATCTATACTATCCTTTTCGGGCATGAGGGCCAATATTCTATCCACTGGATGACCGGTTAAAAACCCGGTCACTATCCTGGTCGGCCGAATGAGAATTTCTTCATTAGCAAAGACTTCTCCATCAAGAAGTCCCATTAACATTGATGAAAGCCCGACAGCTATAAGGGGAGTCGAGTAGGCTCTAAAACTCTTAAGAGTCTTAATCCCCTTTCGGCTTGTGGCCAGACCAAGTAAAAACAGAACGAAACCCTGCCCCAAATCGCCGAACATGATACCAAACAGGAGGGTAAAAATGAGGGCCACAAAAGGCGTGGGATCGATAGTTCCATAGAGGGGAGCCCCATAGGAAAAAACCACCCCCTGAAATCCCTTGACAAAATTACCATGATCTAAGGAAACAGGGACCTTTTCTTCCCCTGCGAGGACCTTTTTACGCTCATCGGGATTATAACTGCGGACAGAAAGCCTCCCATCGGTAAGGTTGATTAAATCTTTAACTAGACCTTTTAGTTCTGAAGCAGGAACCCAGCCAGAAAGGAGATAGGCATTTTTAGAGGATCGTAATGAACTCTTTAGATCTTCGATTATGGAAGCTAGGGTAAAATTATTATAAAGACGCTGTAAAACGGGGCTTGATTCTCCGATGAGGGCCTTTTTTTCTGCAATAATAGCTTCAAGTTCTGCCTTGTTTTGCAGCAGTGTGACTTCCAGGCCCTGCAGCAGGTCTTCGGGTACACCTGAAAAACCTTCAGGCACAACCAGGGGACTGAAGGAAGCCTTTTTAAGTTCCGTATCCAGGGCAAAACGTCCCTTCCTGGATGCAGCGGCCACCACCTTGTTTCCATCACTAAGGGGAATTATTACAACCCGATCCCCCAGGGCCTGGGCAACCGCTGCCTGTCCTTGAGGATCCAGATGTCCGATACGGAGAGTCAAATAAGAAAGTTGATCCAGATTAGAAAAAGGTGCTTTAAGATTGGCAAAGGCCTGGGCCTCATGAAGGGTTTCTTCCAGGGTTTTAATTCGCTGTTTGTTTTCTAATTCCCTGTATCGTATGCTGTCTATGCGTTTACCCAGGGTCTGCAAAAGCTGAACATCCGCTTCAGTTGGCAGTTGAGCCAGATCACCAGAAAAAGCAGCCTTTAGCTGTTCATACAATTGCAGATACCCTGCTATATCTTTAAGTTTTTCAAGCTGTTTTCTGATCCTCTCAGATCGCTCCAGATTCTCCTCATCCCCCTGCTTTTTAGTAGTTTCACCCTCTTCATCCTGTGAAACATGCAGCAGTGCCCTGCGTCCAAGATACTCAATAACCTCATCCACATCCCGTGATAGAACATAGATCTCCACATATTTCATTGGCCTTGGACGAATCATTGTAGGACCTCCAACATAGAGAGCACATCCCGTCCGGACAAACCCAGGGAAATACCCTCTGCAAGGCTGATTAGCAATTCTTCTTCGAACTGTTTTAGCCTGATAAAACACGCGGTTGTATTAAGTGAAAAGGGACTCCGGTGAAAATAGGCACGGGTCTTTTTATACAAAAGCAAGGCTGCCTTACGCTGAATATGGGGGATATTTATACGCCAGAATGTGCCGGCTTCTTCAGGATTCAAGAGGGATATATATTTAAAAGATGCCCAGGCAGAATATTGGTCTACAGGATTATCGATGCATTCCAAAGCAGCTTTTACAAGAGATCGTTTCCGGTCATATAAATCCAGTAAAAGGGGTTCAATACTTGTTTTATCAAAATGATAATAATAGTTTAGCCGCAAAGCCCAGAGTATATTTTTAAGTTCGATTTCATCGGCGATAATTTCTTTAATAAACCGTATATTTGGATCCGAAATATTGCATAGTTCATTCCAAAGCTGCGTATAGTATCGACGATCCAATTCTGCCTGTATCTGCATATTAGCAGACTGATTATCTGGAATATTATCAATAAGCCACTCAAAATCGGTACCGGTAAACAGGGCCTTAGGGTCTGGATATTTATCAAAATGAACCGTTGTAAAGCGGCCCAGATCTGCATGGGACGGCGGAAGGTCCCTTTTGTCCATTAATGCAGAAACAAGCAGCTTGACATCCGCATATTCATAGCTGCGGACCAGCAATCCAATAAAATGAGGGATGCTTTGTTGAGTTTTCAACAATAGGCTTATCTGATCCGTTGTCCTTGCAATGATTCGTTTTTCAAGTCGAATAAGCAGTTCCCGTTCTGGAAGATCCTCATACGAATTGGGAAAAAGCAGGCGATCCAGATCAGATAACCGGGTTATATCTTGTAACCGCCGAATACGGGGCCCAACAAAGGATTTGCCGATGATACCACAGGCTTTTGAGTATATATAGGACCGTTCAGCGGTAGAATTCATTCTATTTTTCCCCCGAACAGTAATTGATGCATCAAATCATTAAAAGCCTGATACTGTACGGGTTGGCCTTCTATTTCTTGTTTATACGTTTGTAATAGATCAGCATAATTCTTTTTTGCCTGGGCTACTGTATTTTGATATTGTTGTTCAAATTCCTGTGATTTTGCTTTATAGGACTTTTCGTAAGTTTCACGGCTTATTTTTTCCTGTTCTGCGATTCGCCGATCCGCTTCTTTTTGGGCTTCCTGTACTAAATAGGATGCTTGATTTTCAATGTCTAATAGGTGCTGTAGAACATCCTGTTCATCCATGATTTCCTTCTTTAACATAAGGCAATAAGCACATCCTCATACTTTTTTATAATACCATAGGCAGACTGGGGAGTATTCTGGGCTACAAGGTCTGTATAAAATTGGGGATTATCCAGAAGTTCCGCAAGCCGTTTAAGCAAGCGCAGATGTTTTTCAGAATCTTTCTGTGGAGCCAGCATTAAAAAAAGGAGATATACCGGTTCCCCATCCAGGGCATCATAATCAATACCCTTTTTTGAAATACCGAGAACGCCATACACCCGGTCTACCGCATTGGTTTTTCCATGGGGTATGGCAATCCCTTTTTTAATGCCAGTAGACATCTTGGATTCACGGTCACGGATAGCGGCGAGGATTTCATCCCGGGCAGAAGAATTAGTTGCCTGGCAAAAGAAGTCAACCAGCTCTTCAAAAGCCTCATCCTTGTCTTCTGCTTCGAGGCCAACTTTTATTAATTCGGGGGGAAAAGTTTCATGAAGAAGCATCGCCGCCTCCTTATTTTACTGACCGCTTGTAGTATTGCTTTGTGCAGGTTCAGCAGCTGCAGGAGCCGTATTTCCAGCCTGATCATTCCACCATTCAGAATTAGTGGTTGTTTCCAGCTGTTGTGCAGCAGCCTTTACGCCCTTATCACTGGGAGTTCGGTTGACCAGGGCCAGAGAAAAGCTGAGGATCAGAAAAAGAGCCCCAAGGATAGAGGTAGTCTTGGTAAGCACATTACCTGAACGGGAACCAAAGGCAGAATTACTGCCGCCAGCAAAAATACCGCCCAGGGAATCGCCCTCTTCATTCTGAACCAAAACAATAAGTATTAAAAGGATTGCTACGATAACAAATAAGACCAACAATAAAACATTCACTAAACCCATCGATATCACTCCATAATAAAGCTAACGGCCATTCTATCGAATGGCCGTTTATTATTCAAGGGTTTTTAAGCAAACTTTGCAATCGGAACGAAGGTTTCCGCCTTAAGTGCGGCCCCTCCGACCAGAGCACCATCTACATTTTCCTTGGCCATGAGCTGGGCTGCATTTTCCGGCTTTACAGACCCGCCGTACTGGATACACATGGCTTTCGCCGCGGCTTCGCCATAGAGTTTTCCGATAACCTTGCGGATATAAGCATGGATTGCATCCGCATCCTCAGGGGTAGCTGTCTTGCCGGTACCGATAGCCCAAACAGGCTCATAGGCAATGGTCACCCGCTTTAAATCTTCAGCGCTGACCCCTTCCAGCCCCTTAACGGTCTGGGTCTCACAAACCGCCTCAGCCTTGCCTGCTTCCCGTTCTTCCAGAAGCTCGCCGACGCAGAGAATAACCTCCAGTCCGTGCTTCAGGGCAAGACGGACCTTTTTATTGATGAGCTCATCATCCTCTTTATAAATATGGCGGCGTTCACTGTGACCAAGAATCACTGCCTGTACGCCTAAATCTTTAAGCTGCAGCACAGAGACTTCACCAGTGTGGGCACCCTGTTCTTCGGCGGCCATATTCTGGGCTCCCAGCATGATATTGGTACCCGCAACAATGTTACCCACCGTTTCCAGTGCGGTAAAGCTGGGTGCTACCAGGTACTTGTGCTTCCCGTCCTTAAGCTGGGAAACCAGGGCTGTGGCCAGTTCCGCCGCTTCGGAGCGGGTCTTATGCATCTTCCAGTTGCCTGCAATAAAATAATTCCGCATTTACTTTTCTCCTATCAGCGACATACTTCAATGCCGGGAAGCTTCTTGCCTTCTAGCAATTCCAGGGAAGCACCACCACCGGTAGAAACATGGCTCATCTTGTCAGCCAGCCCAAATTTGTTAACCGCGGCAACAGAATCGCCGCCGCCAACCACAGTGGTAGCTCCGCGGCCTGTGGCCTCAGCTACCATCTTGGCAACTTCACCGGTACCTTTGGCAAAATTGTCAAATTCAAAGACCCCGACCGGTCCGTTCCATACGATGGTTTTAGCCTTTGCAAGGACTTCCCTGTATTTAGCAAGGGTCTTGGGTCCCACATCAAGCCCCATGAGACCATCGGGAACATCAATGCTATCCACTGGAACAGGAGCAGCATTAGCATCAAATTTATCTGCACACACATGATCCACGGGGAGTACAATCTCTGCACCAACCTTCTTCGCAGCAGCGAGAATATTTTTAGCCGTATCTAGCTGATCATCCTCTACAAGGGAAGATCCCACCTTGTGGCCCTGAGCCTTTAGGAAGGTATAAGCCATACCGCCGCCAATCACAAGGGCAGAAGCGTTTTTAAGGAGGCTTTCGAGGACCGCAATCTTAGAGGATACCTTGGCACCGCCGATGATCGCCACCAGGGGTTTTACCGGATTGGTGACAATCGGTTCCAGATAGTTAACTTCCTTTTCCATAAGGAAGCCCCCAACTGAAAGGGGAACAAATTTAGCAATAGAAGCGGTTGATGCATGGTCCCGGTGGGCGGTCCCGAAGGCATCGTTCACAAAAACCTCGCCATAGGTGGCCAGTTCTTTAGCAAGCTTGTCCCGTTCTGCAGCATCTTCGCTGGTTTCTTCCTTGTGGAACCGGGTGTTTTCCAGCATGATGATGGATCCGTCGGGCTGGGATTCGATAAATGCCTTCTTGCCGAAACAACCATCTTCGCCTGCAAAAATAACCGGCTTACCCAGCTTCTGGGAAAGATAGGCCGCCACAGGAGCCATACGATGCTTACCGGCAATATAGGCGGCTTCATCAAAGGCCTTGCCATCCTTTTCAGCCTTTTCTTTTGCCTTCTTCATATCCTTTTTGGGATCCCCCAGGTGGCTCATAAGAACAAGGCTCTTGGCCCCCTGATCCAGAACATACTTAATAGTGGGAATAGCCGCCACAATCCGGGTATCATCCTGAACCTTTCCATCCTTCATGGGTACGTTAAAATCAACCCTCATTACCACCCGTTTTCCCTTTAGATTCACATCGCGAACGGTCTTAATCATAATTTCCTCCTGAAATAAAAAAACCCCGGCCTAGATGGACGGGGCTAACCCGGAAACCGTAGGCCGTACGATTTCCGGGTAACATATTAAACCGATGAGTTCATTAAAAGCTAAACTCTTTTAACTCCCCCAGGTAAAAGGATCTTAGATCTTTGCCATGTGGCGGAGGAGGCCAACCACGCGGTTGGAATAACCCCATTCATTGTCGTACCAGGAAACAACCTTAAAGAAGCGCTTTTCGCCAGGCAGGTTGTTCTGGAGTGTAGCCAGGCTGTCATAGATGGAAGACCGGGCATCATGGATAAAGTCGGTGGAAACCACTTCTTCGTTGCAATAACCGAGGATACCCTTCAGGTAGGATTCAGAAGCCTTCTTCATGAGACTATCGATTTCCTCGATGGAAGTGTCCC
>Ga0208461_1001463_pt1 | contig 21186 bp, 18 predicted proteins | sample AD_JPNTR4_MetaG_FD_184448 | JGI IMG/M metagenome (GOLD analysis project Ga0208461, IMG submission 184448) | Active sludge microbial communities of municipal wastewater-treating anaerobic digesters from Japan - AD_JPNTR4_MetaG (SPAdes) (version 2) | ecosystem: Engineered > Bioreactor > Anaerobic...
CAGCATCCTTAACCAAATGAAATAGTAATTAGCTTTAACAAACCCCAATTTTAACTACCTTTATGAGGTTTTAAAAGCATTTTGTATGAATTCGTCAAGGAAAAGAATTAAAAAGTATGAGGAGATTGTTAATAGCACAAGCCATGGGGTTGGTATAGTGCTTGCTATTGCTGCCACAGTTCTACTGGTTATACGAGCTGCTTTACATGGCACAGCCTGGCATATTGTTACTTACTCAATATTTGGAGCCGGATTAATAAACCTTTACACAGCATCAACACTTTTCCATTCCGCTATTAACCCTCGGGTCAAGTTCAACCTAAACAAGTTTGATCATTCTTCAATCTATATTTTAATAGCAGCAACCTATACCCCCTTTGCTTTGCTGAGCATAAAGGGTTGGTTGGGTTGGACTGTTTTTGGGCTGGTTTGGGGAATGGCTGTAGCAGGAGTGGTGTTTAAGCTATGGTTTTACTCCGTAAAGTACCGAAGCGTATCGGCATGGCTTTACATTGCAATGGGGTGGATTGGATTAATTGCCGTTGTTCCTATTATTAAAAACACTCCCAACCTATCGTTATGGTTTCTACTATCAGGTTGTTTAGCCTACAGCTCAAGCGTTATTTTCTACCTTAAAGATCACTATGCTTTTGTTCACGGTATATTTCACCTTTTTATAATACTTGGCAGTGCGTGTCACTTTTTTGCATTGTACTTTTTAATTTAATAATGGTAAAACATGGGGGAGTTTAAGTATAAAATAAGACCTGAAGACGTTAAGGATTTAATACCCTCGGGAAGGTACTGCTATGCCTCGGACAAAATAACCGTTGATGGTGAGCCTGTGGGTTACATGCATCGTGAAAGGCCTGAGGAAACCGAGGATAGCGGTTGGCGCTTTTATTCCGGAACCGAAGATGAGGAATACGTTGAGAATCCTTACCACTTCATGATGTTCGACCTGAACTATATTGCCAACTGCGACCCGGCTATAATTCCGTACCTGAAACTGAAAACCGGGTCGGAGCTGGAGCGTATTGAGGGAACTGATAAGTTCCGACCAGTGGAGGACTAATTACCTGCAAGAAGCTGTTTTACCATATCGGCAATGGCTTTACCTTCGGCTTTGCCAGCCAGTGCCTTTGATGCAACTCCCATTACCTTTCCCATATCGGAAGGAGCCTTTGCTCCAACTTCAGCAATAATCTTTTGGAGTTCAGCCTTTAGCTCATCAGCACTGAGCATCTTGGGAAGGTATTCCTCAATTACTGAGGCTTCGGCCAACTCCTTATCGGCCAACTCCTTTCTCCCAGCCTGAATGTACTGCTCGGCAGCATCCTTGCGTTGCTTAACCTGTTTTTGCAGGATTTTCATTTCAACATCAGCCGATAGTGAATCCTTGTGTTCGCCATCGGTTTTAGCAAGCAGAATGGCGCTTTTAACGGCTCTTAAAGCCTCAAGGCGCACCTTATCCTTTGCCATCATGGCTGCCTTGATATCCTGGTTTATACGTTCCTCTAATGTCATGGTTATTTTGATTATATTATTTCTCCTACAAAGTTAGCTAAGTTTTTTAACAACTCTATGGTAAGTATAGCCCAAGAGTGCCCCTAGTATCGATGTCAAAATTGCGATAGGAATCAAGCTAAAAGGCTCTTTTGCTCCTATAATAACAGCCGATGGCAGAAGAACAAGAAATGCTAGCAATACCCCTTTAAGCCAACCCGGAATCTTGATATCCGTGACAGAAATCAAGAATCCTACCACCAACCAAAGAGTGAATGCCGAAAGGTTAGCATCCCAACTTAAATCTTGAAGAATCATAGGAATTATATCCAATACTCCGGCTATTGCGCCAAGCGTAATCCCAATTATTGATTTTTTCATAGTATTTGGTTTATTCAAATTTAGTAGAAAATAATGTGAGGATAAAAAAAACGGAGGGAATTACCCCTCCGTTTCCACTATATTTTGCCATGAATTTTACATCATGTCCATACCGCCCATTCCAGGGTTGCCCATTGGGGCAGGTTTATCTTCCTTCTTCTCAGTAATTACGCATTCAGTGGTAAGGATTAAACCGGCAATTGAAGCGGCATTCTCAAGGGCTACACGGGTAACCTTGGTTGGGTCAATAACACCGCTCTGGAACAGGTTCTCAAAGCTGTTGGTTTGAGCGTTGTAACCAAAGTCGGCTTTACCCTCCTTAACCTTCTGAACAATCACTGAACCTTCGAGACCGGCGTTAGCCACAATCTGGCGGATAGGTTCTTCAATTGCCCTCTTCACAATCTGGATGCCAGTAGTTTCATCCTCATTGTTACCCTTGAGGTTCTCAAGAGCTTCAATGGCACGGATGTAGGCAACTCCACCACCAGGAACAATACCCTCTTCAACAGCGGCGCGGGTAGCGCTAAGGGCATCGTCAACGCGGTCTTTCTTTTCCTTCATTTCGGTCTCGGTGGCAGCACCAACATAGAGTACAGCAACACCCCCAGCTAGCTTAGCCAAGCGCTCCTGTAGCTTTTCGCGATCGTAATCGGAGGTGGTGTTTTCAATCTGGGTGCGAATTTGAGCCACGCGCTTATCGATGGCTTCTTTCTTTCCGCCACCGTTAACAATGGTGGTGTTCTCCTTGTCAATGGTAACCTTTTCGGCACGGCCAAGCATATCCATCTTAGCGCTGTCAAGGCGTAAGCCTTTTTCCTCGCTAATTACCACACCACCAGTGAGGATGGCAATATCCTCAAGCATTTCCTTGCGACGATCGCCAAAGCCTGGGGCCTTAACGGCGGCAATCTTTAGCGAGCCACGTAGTTTGTTAACAACAAGGGTAGCAAGGGCTTCGCCTTCAACATCCTCGGCAATGATGAGCAGTGAACGGCCATTTTGAGCTACAGGCTCAAGGATGGGAAGGAGATCCTTCATGGTCGAAACCTTACGGTCGGTAATCAGGATAAGAGGATTCTCCAGAACGGCTTCCATTTTTTCGGGATCGGTGATAAAGTATGGCGAGATGTAACCGCGGTCGAACTGCATACCCTCCACAACCTCAACGGTTGTTTCAATACCTTTTGCCTCCTCAACGGTGATTACGCCTTCCTTCTTCACCTTTTTCATTGCCTCGGCAATGAGCTTACCAATCTCGTTATCGTTGTTAGCAGAGATGGTAGCTACCTGCTCAATCTTTAGGTAGTCATCGCCAACCGATACCGATTGTTTTTTAAGGTGTTCAACCACCTTGGCTACAGCCTTGTCGATACCGCGTTTTAGGTCCATAGGGTTAGCCCCGGCGGTAACGTTTTTCAAACCAACGTTTACAATGGATTGTGCCAAAACAGTTGCAGTGGTGGTTCCATCACCGGCATTATCGGCGGTTTTGGAGGCAACCTCCTTAACCATTTGTGCACCAACGTTTTCAAGAGGGTCGGGAAGTTCAATTTCCTTGGCTACGGTTACCCCGTCTTTGGTAACCTGCTGCGAACCAAACTTCTTTTCAATAACCACGTTGCGACCTTTGGGGCCAAGGGTAACCTTTACGGCATTTGCCAGCTGGTCAACACCCTTTTTAAGCCTGTCGCGTGCTTCGATGTCGAAGGTTAATACTTTTGATGACATAGTCTATCGTTTTTTAATTGTTTACAATCAATGATTTAGATAACAGCCAAAATGTCGGATTGTTTCATGATGAGGTAATCCTTACCATCGATGGTGATTTCTGTACCTGCATACTTGCCATAGAGTACAACATCGCCAACCTTTACCTCCATGTTAACATCCTTGGTGCCGGGACCAACTGCAATGATGGTTCCTTTTTGTGGTTTTTCCTTTGCGGTATCGGGAATGTAGATTCCGCTCGAGGTCTTTTCTTCGGCCTCCATGGGCTCTACTAGCACTCTATCGGCTAGAGGTTTTACCTTTACGTTCGACATAGCTTCTTATGTTTTTTAGGTTTACAACTAGTTTTCCAAAATTTCACGTTAAGGTTATTTACACATCGTGTGCCAAACCTTAAAACTGACTTTTTTGCATGAAAAAACTGACAGAATTATGTCAGAGGAGAGTTAAAAGTGGCAGCAATGGCAGGAATTGAAGTTGATAGTTGATAGATGATAGTTTTTGGTTGACAGCTGTTTTAAGTACTTTGTCATGTTGAGCGCTAGCGGATCATCCCATTGTGGTCTATTACAGATCCTTCGCTGCGCTCAGGATGACAAGTGTAGTTGATGGTTGATTGTTGTTAGTTGATGGTGAGGAAAAGGGGTTGGAATGAGCCGGAATGAAACGAAATGAACGGAATGATTCGGAATGGTAGAATAGGAGATTAGAGTGTGTTAAACCGATATGCATATCCTGAAATATTTTACAGGAAATTTTTCAATAGAAACAATTTGTTACGATGTTTTTTGTGTTTCAATTGACTAATAGCGGTTTAAAGCAAACTAAACGCTAAAAAACAAACACTTCTAAACACTGTACACTATAAACTAAACACTAATAAGCTCTATCGCCTTTGATAATTCTCTCAATAAGTTCCTCAACTATGTTGCTCTCAATGCGCTTTGCTGCATTAGTATAAGCATTTATGCCTGCCGTTTGTGCCTCAAAATGCGAAGCATTTATACGGTCGGTACTGTGAGAGTAAACGGTATTGCCGCTTGCATTGGTTACAGTAACTTGTAGGTTCAGGGAAACCTGGATATACTGACCGCTTTGGCCAGTTTGCCTGGTTGATGATTTTATGTTGATCCTGTAATCCGCTTCGGCTGGGTTTTCGGTTATGGGAAAGCCTGCTTCAAGGATTTTCCGTTTAAGCGATTCGGCAAGTGGCTTACGTTCTATAGCTGCACCTAGGTTGGTTTCTGTGGATGACACAAGGAATTTTGGCCTGATTACGTTGACCTGCGTTTCGGCCGATGGTGTTTTAAACCGGGCAAGAATTTTGCCTATGGCAAAATCGCGAGTGGCTTCCTTTACAATCGATTCAAAATCAACTTCTACCGAAATGGTTTCGCTTAGCTTGCGGGAGCGAACAGCATCAATGCTAAACGATGCTTCACCCTGATTATTGGTGATAATCCTGTTGTTGGTAAGTGGACGTTCAGTGTAGCTGATTTTTAGCGGAATTGATTTTTGTGGCATGCCGTTACTACTGGTAACAAGGTACGTGAGCTGGTTGCTTTCAATCCCAAAGCCTAGCTTAACGTTAACAGCTTTAGGCCCATTTAGTGTTAGCGAATTTAATGTACTTGTTAGGGTAGAAATAATCTCGTTACCAAGAAAGATTTGCTTATCGCGATATGTTGCCGTAATGGTTTCGGCAAAAAATGGCTTAATGGGTTCCAATGCCTTAACGAGCATTAGCAGTGCAGTTCGGGAATCGTTACCATCAATGGCTGTAATGGCTTTATCGTAGAAGTCGAGCGATTTGGCCGCTGCTGCTGCCTTTTTCTCCTCAACCATTCGCCTGTAGGTATCCTTTGATAGGCGATAGTAAATCCAGTAGGTGTTTTGGTCTTCCCAGCTATCAACCACCTCGTAACCTTCAAGTTCCTTTTGGGCTTCGGCCCTAATTGATGACCGGAAATCCTCGGAAAAGTAGTTTTGGCTTTCAAAGGCATTTAGCACCGATTGTGACGAAATGGAAACCGAAATATCGCTAGCCAGGTCGGCAAGAGCGCTCTGCTTGGCAGCCTGCTGGTAGTCAGGGGTTGTTTTTCGGGCGGAGCCTATTCCAATGTAGTAGCCAGCCTGAGTGGGACGTCCCTGAACCCACGATGGGGTGATAGGTGCTTGTGCAACTTTTTTATTCCCTCCGCATCCCAGCATTATTGCTGTTACTAGTGGTAATACCAGTATCCGTTTCATCGTTTTTACTCTTCGGGGTTGTACTGATTGATTTTTTGTGCTGTTCGCTTTGCTATATCCTCAATGGCGTTCGACATGAGTGTGTTCATGCTTGCAATATCGCGTTTAGCTTTTAGTAATTCCTGTAGATTCCTCACATCGAGCTGGTTGTCGTTAATTACATCCTTGGGCGAGTCGGCATCAATTTTTTCCCAGTAGCCGGGAACCAGCTTGGATGATGGGCCATCGAATGTGGCATAGTTAACCTCATCGGCTTGGTTGCTCCGGATGAAATCCGATACCATTACTGCTCCCGTTTCGGTTGAGGTAAGCTGGAACTTTAGGGCAACCGATACGCTATTCTTTTGGTTGTAAACCCAGTAAATAACCTTGCGGTAAGTAACATTCACCTTTTCCTCGCCGGTTTTAGGATCTTTGGTTTTAGTTTCCTCGCGGATGAATCCCCGTTTTTCGGTTTTATTTAGCTTGCCTTGTGTCACTTCAATAACCGAAACTTCGCCGCTTAGCAGGGCCTTTGCAGCAAGTAATTTACCTATCTCAAGGTCGGAACCTGTAGTTACGCTTCGTTGCTGTTCCTCAATTATTTTATCGGTACTCTGAACATCAATAACCTTAACGAATGGGTTATTTAGAGCGTTTAGCTTGCTTACAACTTCGGCCTGAACCGATTTGGCAATGCTTTCAGTATTGTAGGTTGATGATTTAAAGTCGGTAACCCTTATGGTAATGGTTGCCTTTTGCAGGGCTTCATCGCGTAAATCGCGTGAATCCTTATAGTTGGTGAACTCTTTTACTATTTTATCTAAATTGGCATAGGCCTTACGGTACTGGGCGGCATCCATAAACTGCTTGGCTTGCCTGTATAGTGGTTCACATTTGGAAACCATTAGCATATCCTGCGTATTTCCATAATCGGGCTGAAGGCGTTTAACCTCCGTAAGCAGCAACTCGGCATCCTTGAACTTTTCTGCATCCAATAGGGTTTGAGCTTCGGAGTATATCTTTTCAACGTATTTGGGCTTTGCGTCGTTAAAGTAATCGGTTGCCATATTCGATATGGAAAGCTCAACGCCAAGCGATGCGGCTTGGTTTTTAAAGTTTTCAGCATCGAGGTATGTGTAAACAGCTTGTTTAAGGTCGTCGTTCTCGTATGCTTTAATAACCTTGAGCGAACGCTCATCTAGCACGCGTTGACCTGCGCGTTTAAGGCCAACAATGGCATCGATATTGTCGCGCTTGGCGGTAAGCGAACGGATGTAAGCATCGGCGGCTTGCTCCCACAAACCGGCTTGCTCAAACTTCATTCCCTTTTTGGCATACTTTTTTGAGGCACATCCGCCACCAACCAGAACTGTTGCTGCTAGAAGTAGGAGTAAAAGTCGTTTCATAGGCTAATATTGCTTTTAGTTGGTATTCTTTAAGAAGCATGATGTCAATGGGTTAACTTTAAAATCAAGTTAAGTTAATTTAAACGCTTTCATTCAACCCTTAAATATAGACAAATTTGGCAAACCTTTTTTCTGGTTTTTTTAACATCATTTTTGTGATGTAAGCAATCAAAAAGTAAGCCAAAAAGCTAATTTTGAAAAACAATACCAATTGATGTGAGCAGTTCAGCGGCAAGAATTGTTAAAGGAATAGAATTAAACCTAGGTAAACCTTTGCCTGGATATGAGGCGCAGAAGCGAATGGAGCCATCGGTTCGTGTCGATTTGCTTGGGAATACTACGCCCAACCAGTCAACACGGAAAAGTGCTGTAATGATACTGCTTTACCCCTTGGGCCAAGGGTTTAACTTTGTTCTCATCAAGCGACAAACCTACGATGGCCCTCATAGCGGCCAGATGAGCCTGCCCGGAGGCAAATTCGATGATACCGACCAAACGCTCGATGACACTGCGCTTAGGGAGACATACGAGGAAGTAGGTGTTGAACCCGGGCAGGTGCGACTACTAGGCCGGTTAACCGAACTTTACATACCTGTAAGCAATATGGTTGTTCAGCCCTTTGTGGGCTTTACGCCCCAAAAGCCTATGTTTACCCCTAACCTGCAGGAGGTGGAGTATATTGTTGAGGTTCCGTTAACCGATTTGTTGGCCGAAGCCAATAAATCGGTAAGGGTGATTAGTTCACACGGGCGACCCATAACCGCACCGTACTACAACCTAAACAACGAAATGGTTTGGGGTGCCACGGCCATGATTCTCTCGGAGTTTGAGGAGGTGGCCAGGATGATATTGTAAACCGAATTGCCATGAATTAACAATTTCATGGCAATTGGGTTAATTCAAAGCGCTTGGGTTTAAATCAATCCACGTTATCGTATAGGTAAGGATTTTCAGGGTTGATGATGATATCGTCGTCGGAAAGGGTTACCTTTGAGATGGTAGTGGATTTGGGGGTTTCGTTGGGTTCAATGTTCATGTTGCGGCGCTTAAAGGCTGGAACGTTCTCAATTTCATCGAGGTTAGCCCACTTATTATTGCTAGTTCCGGCAAATGGTGCTGCCTGGGGAGTAGCAGGTTTTGGCGAGGCTGGTTGAATGTCTATTTCAATTTCGTTAGCTTTTGCGGCCTGCACTGTTTTTACCTCAAAAACATCTGAATTAACATCGAATTCAATTACCCTTTGGGCAGGATCTATTACAGGTTGTTTTTTGGGCTTGCTAGTTTGCCTGGCAGGGATAGGGTCAATTTCAGGTGTGTCGTTAACCAGCTCAACCTTAGTGGCATGCTGTTCGGAGTCGAGCGAAATTACCTCAATATTGCGCTCCTTTACATAGAGTTCTGGTATGCTGTTGGTACCAAAGCCTGTGGCAATCACCGTAACCTTTAGATCCTCATCAAGCGATGGGTCGCAGCCATTACCCCAGATTAGGTCGGCATCGTCGCCTGCGGCGTGCTGAACGTAATCAATGATTACTCCAACCTCTTCCATGGTAATCTCATCCTGCCCATAGGTGATGTTTAGCAGTATGTTGCGCGCTCCCGATATGTCGTTGTTGTTGAGCAGGGGCGATTCAAGGGCTTGTTTAACCGCTTCGAGCGCGCGGTTTTGGCCATTAGCCCTGCCTGAGCCCATGAGGGCAACCCCACTATTATACATCACGGTCTCCACATCGGCAAAATCAACATTGATATAGCCGTGAACGGTAATAATTTCGGCAATACCCTTGGCGGCGGTTGCCAGAACATCGTCGGCTTTGGCAAATGCCTCAGTTAGTTTCAGGTTGCCGTACACCTCAAGCAATTTCTCGTTGTTTATAACCAGCAGCGAGTCCACATGCTGGCTAATATTCCTAATACCCTCAATGGCTTGCATCATCCTTTTGCGCCCTTCCGTGCGGAAAGGAATGGTAACAATGGCTACGGTTAGTATGCCAAGCTCCTTTGCCGCCTTTGCAATAATTGGTGCGGCACCTGTTCCGGTACCACCGCCCATCCCTGCTGTAATAAAAACCATCTTGGTATTTTTCTGCAGCAGGCTTACAATTTGCTGCAAACTCTCAATGGCAGCCTGACGGCCAATTTCAGGTTTATTACCAGCTCCACGGCCCTCGGTAAGGGTAGCGCCAAGCTGAACCTTAAACTCTACCGGGCTATTGACTAATGCCTGGGCATCGGTGTTACAAAGAACAAAGTCAACGTCCTTTATCCCCATGCGATGCATGTAGTTTACGGCATTTCCTCCACCTCCACCAACTCCAATTACCTTTATAATTGATTGGTTTATAATTGGCAGGTCAAAATTTATTATATCGTCACCCATAACATTCATTTTTAAGTTTCACACAAACACCATTTTTAATAGAAGGCACAAGACAATAGCAGGTTAGTTTATATCATCCTCGGCAAAGAGTTTGGAGAGCACATCGGTTATTTTCATTCCCAGAGTACGTTTATTGATTTGCTTTGACTCCTTTGCCTGAACCTCGGCAAATTCTTCGGTTTTATTTTCTTCGATTTTGGTTTCCGTGGTTGTACAGGGTGAGGCTTCGCCTGCGTCGATATACTCCAGCCCCATTAAACCCAGACCAATAACGGTAGAGTATTGTGGGTAGTTATAATTTTCAAGCGATTCGGAGCATAACATCTCAGAGGGGTAACCAATACGAACATCGTAGCCCCAATTGAATTTTATAAGCGAAACAATATGCTTTAGCAGCGCGCCTCCACCGGTTATTACTACACCGGCTGTAAGCTTATTGGCAAAGCCCGACATCTGAATTTCGTACATGGCATATTCAAGTATCTCCTCCATGCGAGCCTGAATAATTCCTGCAAGGCTTCGCATCGATATTTCCTTGGGTTCCCTTCCGCCTATTCCCGGAACGGTGATAATTTTGTTATCGGGGGCCATGCTCATCAGTGCATATCCGTGATGGAGCTTTAGCATCTCGGCGTGCTTTTGAAGTATCTGACAACCCTCCTTAATATCCTGCGTAATAATTGAACCGCCAATGGGAATAACTGCCGTATGGCGTACAATGCCGTTGTAGTAAACGGCCAAATCGGTGGTGCCACCTCCTATGTCGATTAGGGCTACGCCTGCTTCGCGCTCCTCGTCGGTGAGCACAGCCTTGGATGAGGCTAAGGGCTCAAGTATAAGTTCCGATACCTTTACCCCTGCACGATCCACACACTTTTCAATGTGCTTTGCCGATGAGGTTTTACCAATTACTATGTGGAAGTTGGCGCCAAGCCTTCGGCCTAGCATGCCTATGGGTTTATCATCCTCTATCTTTACATTATCGATTGAGAAATCCAGCGGCAATACATGAAGAATGCTATCGCCTGTATCAACAGGGATATTATACATATCCTCAATAAGACGCTTGATGTGGCTCTTTTTGATCTCAGTTTCTTCGGAACCCAGCGTGATGTAGCCATAGTTTTTAATGCTGTAGATGTGTTGCCCTGCTATTCCAACAAAGGCCGATTTGATTTTAACGCCAGCCTGCGATTCGGCCTCGCGAACGGTTTTTTCAACGGCCTTTACTGTTTCCTCAATGTTTTGAATCATTCCCTTTTTTATACCAGTGGAATCGGTGGAGCTAAAGCCCACAATCTGCAAGCGTCCGTTTGTGGTGCGTTTCCCTATTAAGGTAACTACCTTGGTTGTACCAAGGTCAATTGCAGCTACGTAAGTGTTGTTGTCCTGTGCCATAGTTGTTAGTATTTTGTGCAAACTATTTGATTTTTAAATTTTAGGTTAATTACGGTGTATTTGTTCCAGCCTTCGGCTGGCAACGCTTTCTCGTAAAAGAGTTTAAGTTTCTTGAGCTTAACCTCGTAGTTATCCAAATTGCCCAGTACAATGATATGGGGCCCAACCAAGGGAATAAGCTCAATGTTATTCCTGTTCCTAACGTAAACCTGTTCTATTTGAGCATTCCAGAACTTGTCGTTGTTTACATACATTGCAAACTCGTAAAGCTTGTGTATAAAGTTTTTTGGACCTTCCTTTGAGCTATCGGTAAATGCTGTAACATCAAGGTTGGGCACAACCTTAAAGGGCTCCACGATATTACCGTTTGCCACCAGCGTGTTAGCAGCAAACCCCGATGAGTAGGGTAGTATTTTACCAGAATCGTCGATATAGTAGGTTTGCCCTTTAGCATTGAAAACTCTTAAAACGGGTTGGCGTTGAGTAATTTCAACTATTACTTCGCCTTTAGCGGTTTTAAATGCTTGAACATCGCGCACAGCAGCCATTTGGTAAATATCCTGTTCAATTCTATTGGTATTTATGCTGTTAAGGCTCTGTCCTATAGGTGAGTTTTTTGATTTTACAATTGTTCTGTATACATCCTTAGCCCTCACAAAGTTAAGTTTTGCGCTATCGAGAACTCTTACCTCAAGTTTTGTGCAGCGTTTCCCTTTATACACTTTATTGGCATAGGAAAGCCCATAAATAACCCAGGCCAGAACAAAAAGCCAAGCCAAAACTTTAAGCCCTATGCGCAACTTCCTATTCATTTATAGCTCTATTCTCCTTTGCTTCAAGTATGTTAACTATCTCGTTTATCATTCTGTCGATATCGCCTGCACCAATGGTGAGGAGAATATCCACATTATTGCATTTTAACCAGCTAATTAATTCGGCCTTTGGAACAACTTGCGCATTACTGTTACTCATCAGCTTCATTATGGTTTCCGATGTAACCCCTTCAATTGGAAGTTCCCTTGCCGGATATATTTCGGTGATAATTGGTTTATCAAGCTTGTCGAGTGCCGCAGCAAACTCCGCTGCAAAGTCGCGGGTGCGGCTGTAGAGGTGAGGTTGAAATATACCAGTGATTTTTCGGTTAGGGAAAACCTCACGAACCGATCTTACCAACGCTTCAATTTCGCTGGGATGGTGTGCATAATCGTCAATGTAGATGATTTTTGTTCCCCTATACCTTACATCAAAGCGGCGTTGAACACCCCTAAACGACTCTAAGCCGTGAGCTAACTTTTCAGTCGGAACGCCAAGGGTTAACGCTGCTGCCGATGCAGCAATTGCATTCTCCAGGTTGTAATGGCCTGGTACTCCTAGTGTAAGATTGTTTATTGAACCCTGGGGAGTTACAAGGGTAAACCTGTAAAGTCCATCGTGGATGCTAATGTTTGTTGGGTAGTAATGGCAGTCGGGCGTAAATCCGTAAGTAATCACTTCAGTTTCCTTGCCCACAATAGGTTTGAATGCAATATTTTGCTTTACAACCAAATACCCGCCGGGTTTTATTTGCGACACAAATTCCTGAAAAGCATTAAGTACTGCATCGTAAGTGCCGTAAATGTCAAGGTGGTCAGCATCAACCGAGGTAACAATGGCAAGATGTGGGTGAAGTGTAAGGAAGCTACGGTCGTACTCATCGGCCTCTACCACAAGTAGCTGCTTGCCTTGGTCGGCAAGTATCAGGTTGCTGGAGTAGTTGCGCGATATGCCTCCCAAAAAGGCATCGCAACCCATTGATGTAGCCAAAAGGTGGGCCAACAGGGTTGATGTAGTAGTTTTACCGTGAGTGCCCGCAACGGCAAGGGTTTTATAGTTTGAACTTAGTAATCCAAGAACCTGTGCGCGTTTCATCAGTACAAACCTATTGCTGCGGAAATATTCAAGCTCGCTGTGGTTTGCAGGAATAGCTGGTGTATAGATAACAAGAGTTTCTTCCCTGTTCAGGAATGCTCTTGGAATAGCCCCAACGCTATCGGTGTAATGGATATTTGCCCCTGCAGCTTCAAGGTTTTGGGTAATATCGGACGAAACCCTGTCGTACCCTGCAACAGGAACCCCGTAGTGCAAGTAGTAACGGGCAATGGCACTCATTCCAATCCCTCCAATCCCAAGTAGGTAAACCCTTTTTACTGCATTCAGCTCCATCGGTTCAATTTTTTGTTTTTTTAATACCTGCCAGTTTTAAAACTTCAAGGGCTATAGTTATAGCCGAGTTTCTTAGTGCCAAACGGGCAATGTTTTCCGATAGTTTTTTTTGTTCCGCAGGGTTGTCAAGCAGTTCAAAGGCTGCTTTAACCAGTTGCTCTTTTGCCTGGCTATCGGGTATCATAATGGCTGCATCGCGCGAAACCAGTGCCTGGGCGTTACGGGTTTGGTGGTCTTCGGCAACATTGGGCGATGGTATAAGTATGCAAGGTTTCGCAACCAGGCAGAGTTCGGAAATTGTTCCAGCACCTGCTCGAGAAATAATGGTGTTAGCTGAAACATAGGCCAAGTCCATGCGGGCAATGAAATCGTACAGCCTAATATTTTCAACCGGATTGCTGTCAAGTGCCTCTTTTACTGTTTGGTAGTAAAGTTTCCCGGTTTGCCATATCACCACAATATCGTGTCGGGCTTTTATTAGGTGGATCGAAGCCATCAGGCTTTGGTTAATAGTTCGGGCTCCAAGGCTTCCGCCTAAAACGAGTAAAACCTTTTTGTCGGCTCCAATGCCAAAATGTTCAAGTCCCTGATTGCGTGTAACGGAAAGGTTTTCAATATCCTGCCGAACAGGATTGCCGGTTAATTTTATTTTTTGTGCAGGGAAGTATTTTTCCATGCCTTCGTAGGCTACACAGATAGTTTTAGCCTTTTTGGCTAACAGCTTATTGGTAACTCCGGCATAAGAATTCTGCTCCTGTAGTAGCGTAGGGATACCTTTGCGCTGTGCAGCCTTTACAATAGGTCCGCTGGCATATCCTCCTACACCAACCACAACGTGAGGTTTAAAATGCTTAACTATACGGTTTGCTTTTACTAAGCTCTTAATCAGCTTAATAATCACAATGAGATTTTTTGGGGTAAGGCTTCGTGAGAAACCGGCAACAGGCAAGCCTACGATGTTGTATCCGGCTTGAGGCACCTTATCCATTTCCATTCGGCCCTCGGCTCCAACAAACAGAATCTCAGCATCGGGTTTTTGCTCCCGAATGGCATTGGCTATGGAAATGGCAGGGAATATATGCCCGCCAGTACCCCCACCACTAATTATTATCCTTAACCGGTTCTTCTCCATCGAATAGTTCTTTTTTATCTTGACTTCGACTAATACCCAGTATAATACCCAGTGCACCACTGCTAACTATCAGCGATGAACCTCCCAAACTTACAAGTGGTAATGGCTGACCCGTAACGGGAATGGCTCCAACCGCAACGGCCATATTAATTAATGCTTGCAGCGTAAGCATTAAGGCCAATCCAAAGGCAAGGAATGCTGGAAATAGCCGGTTCGATTTTTTAACCAGCAGGGCTGCCCGGTAAAGTAGCATAAGATAGAGTATTAGGGTAAATACACCGCCTACCACACCATACTCCTCAATAATTATTGCGTAAATAAAGTCGGAATAGGGGTGTGGCAAAAAGTTACGCTGGGTTGAGCGTCCAGGCCCTTTACCAATAATACCCCCAGTTGCAATGGCTATTTTCGATTGCTCCAGCTGATAGTTCCCCTCTGTTTTGTCGTCGCTAATAAAATTCTCAATGCGGTTTACCCAGGTTTGAGCTCTGCTCAGGGTTTTAAACTGAAGCGATATGGCAATAAAGGCTCCCACCAGTACAATACCTATCCCAGTAATTCCGAAAAGGTATTTTAGGTTAACTCGCCCTACAAACATCATTAACCAACAGGTTAAGCCAAGCAAAGCTGCGGTTGAGAAGTTTGCCGGTAAAATTAGAGCGCACACAAATGCTACGGGTGCAATTAGCTGGATTAAGAATTGTTTAAAATCATCAGTGTTTTCCTGCATTTGCGAGAGGTACTTGGCCACATACATTATTAAAATCACCTTTGCTAGGTCCGATGACTGAAACGAAATGCCCAATCCGGGTATCTCCAGCCAACGCGATGCAGCATTGAGGTTACGTCCAAAAAGAAGTGTAATACCGAGCAAGGGAACTGACAATGCCAGAAGTATATTGGCAAGCCTATACCAAACGCTGTACTTTATGAGATGCGCAGTCCACATTACTATGAATGCAACCAGCAGGAAAACAAGCTGTTTAATCAGGAAATAGGTTGTGTTTCCACCATGATAGCGGAAAGCTAGTGAGCTCGATGAGCTGTAGATGAGCAGGAGCGATGAAAGGTAAAGGAAGATAACAATCATCCAAATCACCCTATCGCCCTTTAAGTATTTATCGAACAGTGCTCCCATAGCTCACTGGGTTATATTAAAGCGCGCGAACAGCCGCTTTGAACTTGCGTCCACGATCCTCATAGTTCTCAAACAGGTCAAAGCTTGCACAGGCTGGGGAAAGCAGTACCGTGTCGCCCGGAACCGATATTCTGTAGGCATGCTGCACAGCCTCCTCGGCCGATTTGGCATCAACAATTACGGGAACAACGCCATCGAATGCTGCGTGAAGCTTTGAGTTATCCACTCCCAGGCAGATTAAGGCTTTCACCTTCTGCTTTACTAAATCCATAAGCTCGGAGTAATCGTTCCCTTTATCAGTACCGCCTGCAATCCAAACCACGGGGGTTGTCATGCTCTCCAGAGCATACCATGCGGAGTTCACATTGGTAGCCTTTGAGTCGTTAATGTACTTAACACCTCGCACAGTTAGTATATATTCCAACCTATGCTCTACTCCCTGAAAATCGGAAAGCGATTCACGAATAACCTCTTTACGGATATTTAGTACATGACCAGCAATACCGGCAGCCATGGAGTTGTAAATGTTATGCTTCCCTTTCAGGGAGAGGTCGTTTATTGACATGCTGAAATCGCTGTTATCGTAATTTATGAACATATCGAGGTTTTCGAGCCATGCGGTTTGGTTCTCCTTTGTTTTCTGTGAGAAGGGCAATTGCTGGGCGCGTAGTACAATCTTTTTGAGTTGCTCCACGGTTACAGCATCGTCGGAGCAGAAAATGAAGCAGTCGTCTTCCGAGAGGTTTCGGGTAATCCTGAACTTTGATTCCACATAGTTCTGCATCTTGTAGTCGTACCTGTCCAGGTGGTCGGGGGTGATGTTAAGCAGTATGGCGATATCGGGTTTAAAGCTATAGATTCCATCGAGCTGAAAGCTGCTTAGCTCAATAACGTAGTAGTCGTAGCTGCATTCGGCAACCTGGTAAGCAAAACTATTGCCAATATTACCAGCCAACCCAACGTTTAGACCAGCTTTCTGCATCATGTGGTAAATAAGCGAGGTGGTAGTGGTTTTGCCGTTGCTACCAGTAATACAAACGGTGTAGGCGTTGGTGTATCGGCCAGCAAACTCAATCTCCGAAATTATGGGGATGCCCTTTTCCCTGATTTTAACAACCATTGGGGCTTTGTCAGGAATCCCCGGGCTTTTAATCACTTCGTCGGCATTGAGGATTAGCTCCTCGGTATGTTTGCCCTCCTCGAAGCGGATATCGTACTTGTTTAACCATTCCTTGTAGCTGGGTTTAATTTCCGATAAATCCGATAGGAATACATCGAATCCCTTTTTCTGGGCTAACACTGCGGCTCCTGCACCGCTTTCTCCTCCTCCTAGTACAACTATTCGCTTCATGTTGTTCTTTTTTAGCGGATTTTCAATGTAACAACCGTAATTACAGCAAGTAGTATGGCTACAATCCAGAACCGGGTTACAATTTTGGGTTCAGGGTGACCTTTTTTCTGGTAATGGTGATGTAAAGGTGACATCAGGAATATTCTTCGACCCTCACCATACTTGCGTTTGGTGTACTTAAAGTAGCTAACTTGCATAACCACCGAGAGGTTCTCCACAAGGAATATCCCGCAAAGGATTGGTATGAGCAGTTCCTTACGGATAAGAATGGCAAATACAGCAATGATGCCGCCAATGGTTAGGCTTCCGGTGTCACCCATGAATACCTGTGCGGGGTAGCTGTTGTACCATAGGAAGCCCACAAGGGCTCCGATGAATGCACTCATGAACACTACCAGCTCACCTGAGTGGGGAATGTACATGATATTCAGGTACTCGGCATAGATCACGTTACCCGATAGATAAGCAAATACCCCCAGCGTGGTGGTGATTACCGCAGAAACTCCCGTTGCCAGTCCATCGAGTCCATCGGTCAGGTTTGCACCGTTTGATACGGCTGTGATGATAAGAATTACCACTAGAATAAAGATAATCCAGGTTACATACTCGTAACCTTCGCCTTTAAAAGGGTTGAGTAGGTTATAATCGAATTCGTTGTTTTTTACAAAGGGGATGGTGGTTTGGGTTGTCTTTTTAGCCCTTGAGACGGTTACAGCTTGATTGTCGTTATACTCCGATGTTACCACAGTTTCAATCTGAACATCTTTTTTAACCCTTTCAACCTTTTCCCTAACAACAATTTCGGGGCTTAGCCACATCACCAAGCCGACAAATAACCCAAGCGATACCTGCCCGACGATTTTGGTACGCCCCGACAGGCCATCCTTGTTCTTTAGGAAAACCTTGATGTAGTCGTCGGCAAAACCCACTGCCCCCAACCATACGGTTGTAACCAGCATTACAATGATGTAGATGTTGAGAATATCGGCAAACAGCAAAACTGGTAAAAGCATGGAGAGCAGAATAATGATTCCTCCCATGGTTGGGGTGCCCTTTTTCTGCATTTGGCCTTCAAGGCCAAGGTTTCGGATTTCCTCGCCAATTTGCTTACGCTGCAGGTAACGGATAATGCGCTTACCAATTAACAGGGCAAAGGCTAGCGAGAAAATGAAAGCCATAGCCGAGCGGAACGAGATGTAACGGAATAAGCCTGCACCGGGAATATCCCAGTAATTGGTTAATAGCTGAACCAGATAGTATATCATACCTGCAACGTTTTAAAAATTTCGATTAAAACTTCTTTATCGTCAAAGTGATGTTTTACCCCCTTAATTTCCTGGTAGTTTTCGTGACCTTTGCCGGCAACCAGAATGATATCGCCTTTAAGGGCAAGCATGCAAGCTGTTCGTATGGCCTCGCGCCTATCCACAATGGTTATCACCTTTTTTGCCTGCGAGGCATCAACGCCTATTCTCATATCGTTAATGATTTCTTCGGGTTCCTCGAACCGGGGATTATCGGAGGTGAGGATTACAATATCGCTTAGCTCCGTGGCCACCTTGGCCATAACGGGGCGCTTGGTTTTATCGCGATTGCCACCTGCGCCCACAACCGTTATTAGTCGTTGGTCATCGGATTTTATCTCGTTAATGGTTTTTATAACATTCTCCAGCGCATCGGGTGTGTGAGCGTAATCAACCACTGCGGTAACTCCATGCCCAGAACGAACGTACTCAAACCTGCCCGATACAGGTGTAACATCGCTAATACCAGTTAAAACCTCGTTTTTTTCAAAACCCAAAAGCAGTAGCGTTGAGTAGATAGCCAAGAGGTTATATGCGTTGAATCGGCCCAAAAGCCTTGTCCAAACCTCAACGCCGTCAATATTGAGCATCATGCCGTCGAAATGGTTTTCAATAACCTTGCAGCGGAAATCGGCCATGGAACGTAATGAGTAGGTATAAACCTTTGCCTTAGTATTTTGTACCATTACCATACCATTCCTATCATCGGCATTGGTAAGGGCAAAGGCATCGGCAGGCAAATGGTCGAAGAAACGTTTCTTTGCCTTCAGGTACTCGCCAAAGGTTTTGTGGTAGTCGAGGTGGTCGTGAGTTATGTTGCTGAAAATGCCACCGGCAAATGTCAATCCTGCAATACGGTTCTGAACCACGGAGTGTGAACTAACCTCCATAAAGCAGTAATCGCAACCTGTATCAACCATCTGCTTTAGCAAAGCATTTAGCTGTATAGGGTCGGGGGTGGTGTGGGTTGATGGAACTTCAACATCATCGATGTAGTTTACCACGGTCGATAGTAAACCAGCTTTATGCCCCATTCGTCTGGCAAGACGGTATAGCAGTGTAACGGTGGTAGTTTTACCATTGGTACCCGTTATTCCAACCAGCTTTAGCCTTTGCGAGGGATTCCCAAAAAATGCCGATGCCATGTAACCCAAGGCTACCGATGAGTTATCAACCAGGATGAAGGTAACATTTGCTGGACATTCGGCAGGTAGTTCCTCACATACAATAGCCGTTGCTCCCGATGTTATGGCCTGTGGAATGTAGCTATGGCCATCGCTTTGAGTGCCACGAATGGCAAAGAAACAACTACCACCCTTAACCTTGCGGGAATCGAATGTTAACTCATCAATATCAACATTGATATTACCAACTGTTTTGGTAATCAGCTTAACGGGTATTATGTTTTGAAGTTTTGCCATGTTAACTTTCTCCTCTGCTCATTTCTAAGTAAACTGTTGAACCTTTAATAACAGGTTCGCCTGGGTTTACCGACTGTGAGCGCACCGTACCTCGACCCTTAGCCACTACTCTCAACCCTAAGCTTTCCAGCTGGTAAATGGCATCGCGTAAGCCCATCCCAACCACATTGGGCACTTTTTTCTTTGAAATGGTAATTGGGGTTGTTTTTATTTTGGTGCTATCGCGTTGGACTGCTACCCAGTCGGTTTTTTTTCCATTACTCTCAAAGGGAATGTCAAGTTTTTCCATTATATACTCAAGCTTTGACAATTGCCCCGTTTTGGTTTGAGGTAAATCTTTCAGCTCATTGCCCTTAATATCGCTAAACCATTCAGGGCTAGTAGCAAAAACCTTATCGGAAATCTCCTTGAAAATTGGCCCTGCCACCACATTACCATAGTAAACGCTATTTGAAGGAGAGTTTACAACAACAATACATGAGTATTTAGGATTCTCGGCAGGGAAGTAGCCTACAAACGAGGCCTGGTAGCTAATCCTCCCGCCCGATTTGTAGCCCATACGCCCCTTGGCAATTTGGGCGGTACCAGTTTTACCTGCTATTTTGTACCTTGGGTTTTTAATGTTGGTAGCCGTACCGTTTTCTACTACCCCCTCCAGCACCTCGTGCACCTTTTTAAGGGTGGAACGTGAGCAAATTGACGATTGAATAACCTGAGGTGGGAAACTCTGAACCACCTGTCCGTGCTTTAGGTATGCTTTTACCAAGCGTGGTTTAACCATACGGCCGTTATTGGCTATGGCGTTGTAAAAAGTAAGGATTTGCAGTGGGGTAAGACGGATCTCATACCCAATGCTCATCATGGGCATCGAGAGGCCCGACCAACCTTTATCGCCCGGGAATCGGATTTGGGGTTTTACCTCGCCCGGAATGATAATGCCAGTGGGCTCGTTCAGTTTTAGCTCGTAGAGCTTTTTTACAAAATCCTTCTCCCTGCCCTTGAACACCTTTTGAACCAGCTTTATTACACCCACATTCGATGAAACCTCAAAAACTTCCTTAACGGTAATCTTTCCATGCCCTCCTTCCTTTGAGTCGGATATTACATGGTCGTAAAGCTGAAGTTTCCCCTTGCCGGTGTAAACCGTATCGTTGAGGTTAATATCGCCCTCCTCGAGCAGGGCAATTAGGGTGGCAGTTTTGAGGGTTGAACCGGGTTCAGTGCTTTCGCCTACGGCGTAGTTGTAAACCTCTTCGTAAGTTCCATCCTCGTTGCGCCGGAGGTTAGCAATGGCTTTAATATCGCCGGTGGCCACCTCCATCACTATGGCGCATCCATGACCTGCACCATGCCCTTCAAGGTGTTTGCGCAATGCCGCCTCAGCCACATCCTGTAGCTGCACATCAAGGGTGGTAAGAATATCAACGCCATCTTCGGGTTCAACCTTGTTCATGCTATTTACCTCAACCCATGTATTGCCGGGTATCCGGGCATGAACACGCAATCCATTTCTGCCTCTTAGCACTGGATCAAGCGCTTTTTCAATCCCAACAACCCCTCCATCGAGGTTTACCATACCAAGGGTGCGGGCTGCCATGGAGTTG
>Ga0208461_1001470_pt1 | contig 21119 bp, 20 predicted proteins | sample AD_JPNTR4_MetaG_FD_184448 | JGI IMG/M metagenome (GOLD analysis project Ga0208461, IMG submission 184448) | Active sludge microbial communities of municipal wastewater-treating anaerobic digesters from Japan - AD_JPNTR4_MetaG (SPAdes) (version 2) | ecosystem: Engineered > Bioreactor > Anaerobic...
GGTTTTTCCTTTTGCTTTATTGCCTCTACTATTGCCTTATCGGTTAAGTGACGAATAAAAGCCTCGCGCTTAGTGCTTGCAATGGAAATTATGTATGCGTCGATATCAAAAAAATCATTGCGTTTAAAATTGCCCCTTTTGTATAGTTTTATAGGGTCAAGCTCAATATCGTAGAATTCTGGCTGAAATGGCTTATATGGGATGTTCTTATAGTATATTGCTTGTAGGTTCATTAAAATCAGTTTACTTACATCTTCGGGGGTTAGCCTTTTAACCAATACCTTTGTATCGGGCTGAAGTATGCCTGAGCTAATTGGGGTATGATTATCGTCAATCACATTTGAAAGTACATAGAATACCCTATAGGTGCTATCGTTAACCAAATACATATCGAAAGTGGATTGCTGTAGGTTGGATATATTACTAGGAACAAAAGCTATATCCAACGAGAGTTCATCACCTGAACTATCAGCAACCTCTGGTGTGTCATCGGTTAGATTGATAACTTCAGACTTTGGCTTTTTGTTGCGATTTGCATCAGCCGTTTCCTTCTCCTGAACTGTTTTTTTCTGCAGGAGTTCATCGGCAGCCGGTTCAACCACTACCAGCTCAGATAAAAGAACTGGCATCTCAAAACCATCGAAAGTTTTGACCAAAGCCGTTCGCTTATCGATGATCCGAATAACCTCACCCCCTCCAACATCGTTTAAAAAACGAACCTTACATCCTACAGCTACATTCATAATAAAACTCCTCAGAATTACTCACAAATCTTTTTAACCCACAAAAATAACTAATTTTGTGGCCTTAGAGTCAAAAAAGGGATATGAAAGTTAAGAAAATAAGTATTACAGACTATGATTATGAGTTGCCCGATTCAAGGATAGCCAAACATCCTCTTGCTGAGAGGGACTGCTCTAAATTTCTTATTTACCAGAACGGTGAAATAACAAATGATACCTTCCGTAATATTAACCAATATATTACCCCAAAAAGCTTACTTATACTGAACAATACTAAGGTGGTTAGAGCAAGGTTAAGGTTTAAAAAGGAAAGTGGGGCAACAATTGAAGTATTTCTAATTGAACCCATTGAGCCAAGTGACTACGCTCTTTCGTTCTCGAGCAAGAAAAAGGTGGTATGGAAATGCATTGTGGGCAACCTTAAGCGTTGGAAGCAAGGCGAACTTCAAATGGAAATAGAAGGTACTGGAGGAAGGCTTGTGGCAAAACAGCTAAAAAGGCTTAGCGAAGGCGTAGAAGTTGAGTTCTTGTGGAACAACAGTTCTATGTCATTTGCCGATATTGTGGAAAAATGCGGTACTATGCCCATTCCCCCTTACCTAAACCGTGAAAGCGAGGATATTGACGGCTACCGTTATCAGACCATATATGCAGAGCCCGAAGGATCGGTAGCAGCGCCAACTGCCGGTCTTCATTTTACACCAAAGGTTTTTGAAAGTTTAAGTAAAATTCATGTTAAACCCCACTACATAACCCTACACGTAGGTGCAGGCACTTTTAAACCTGTAACATCCGATACCATTGAGGGTCACGAGATGCATACCGAACACTTTTTTGTTAGTCTAGAACTAGTAAAAAGACTATATCAAAATAGCGAGCCGGTTGTATGCGTAGGAACAACTACCTTAAGAACCTTGGAATCGTTGTATTGGCTTGGGGTTAAATTAAAACTTGGCAAGTTAAATGGGAACTTTAACATTTCGCAATGGGAACCATATGAGTTTGATTTTCAAATAGACGTTGGAGAAGCCTATAAGGCTCTTTACGAACACATGAAAAACAATGGCATTGAGACTTTATCGGCTTCAACACAAATTATTATTGCTCCCGGTTATGAAATAAAAACCTGCGATGCCCTAATAACCAATTTTCACCAACCACGCTCTACCCTTCTATTACTTGTTGCTGCTGCAGTTGGCAACGATTGGAAAAAAATATACCAATTTGCCTTAGACAACAATTTTAGGTTCTTAAGCTATGGCGATAGTAGTTTACTTCATATAAACAAATCAACATAAAATGGGATTTTTGCCCACATCGGTAAAAGAAATAAAAGCATTGGGCTGGGAACAGCCCGATATCATAATATTTACAGGTGATGCCTATGTTGATCATCCTGCATTTGGCGCTGCTGTTATTGGACGAGTACTGGAAAGCGAGGGATTTAAGGTTGCTATTGTACCCCAACCCAACTGGCGCGACGACCTGCGTGACTTTAAAAAATTAGGAGAGCCAAGGCTTTTCTTTGCCGTTACTGCCGGTAATATGGACTCCATGGTAAACCACTATACGGCCGCTAAAAGATTAAGGAGCGATGATGCCTATACCCCAGATGGTAAAGCAGGTTTTAGACCCGATTATGCCACAGTTGTATACTCCCGAATAATCAAAAAACTATATGCAAGCACCCCTTTGATTATTGGTGGTGTAGAGGCTTCGCTGCGTAGATTAACTCATTATGATTACTGGTCAGATACCCTCAAACCAAGTATTTTAGTTGATAGCCAAGCCGATATACTGGTTTATGGAATGGGTGAAAAAGCCATTATTGAAATTGCTAAAAAGCTTGACCAGGGTATGGCAATTGAATCGCTACGCGGGATACCCCAAGTTGCTTACATTGACCACAATATTGATAAGTATAAACGTGGGGAGGATATTCTAATACTAAGTTCATACGAGGAGTGTTTAGCCGACAAACTCAAATTTGCCAATAACTTTAAGATAATTGAGCAGGAATCGAACAGGATAAACAGTAAAATTCTTATAGAACCCATAGAGGATAGGTGTGTAGTTGTAAATCCGCCCTTTAATCCTGCCACAACCCATGAAATTGATAGATGGTATGATTTACCTTATACCCGATTACCACATCCGCGATACAAAGGGAAAACCATTCCTGCGTGGGAGATGATTAAATTCTCAGTAAACATACATCGGGGGTGTTTTGGAGGGTGTAGTTTCTGCACAATATCGGCCCATCAGGGACGTTTTATTTCGTCGCGTTCAGAGCAATCTATCCTGAAAGAGATTGAGGAAATAAAAAAAATCCCTGGTTTTGCAGGCTACCTCAGTGACCTTGGTGGGCCATCGGCTAATATGTATGGGATGGGTCCAAAGGATTTAAGCATTTGTGCCAAATGCAAACGGCCTTCGTGTATCTACCCGAATATCTGTAAAAATCTAAATTCGAGCCATGAGCCTATAAACAACCTATACAATCAAGTCCGTAAAGTAGAAGGAATAAAAAAAGCGTTTGTGGGCAGCGGGGTACGCTACGATTTATTTATAACTCGGAAGGATAGTAAAGCCGAGCGGGAATATTTTGAAAACCTATTTCTACATCATGTATCGGGGCGGTTAAAGGTGGCACCCGAACATACATCGGAAAAAGTACTAAAAATAATGCGAAAACCATCGTTTGAACTGTTTAAACAGCTTAAGCAGTGGTTTGATGCTTTGAACGAAAAATTTGGCCAAAAACAGCAATTAATTCCATACTTTATATCGAGCCATCCAGGGTCAACAGAACAAGACATGAAGCAGTTAGCCGAAGAAACCCGTAAGCTAAACTTCAAGCTTGAACAGGTTCAGGACTTCACGCCCACTCCCATGACCCTAGCATCAACAATTTACTATACAGGTATAAATCCCTATACTGGCGAAAAGGTTTACGTAGCCCGAAGCGTTGAAGAAAAACGCAAACAGCAAAGCTATTTCTTTTGGTATAAAAACGAAAGTAAATCCCTTTTTACCCAAAGTAAAAAGCGGCCACCCAAAAGGAAGCCGCCTATTAGATAAGTGAAGAATTTCAACTACAATGAGGTGCTGATTAGAAATACAGCAGCCAAAGAGATAATTGCATAAAGTTCTGGGAATACAGCAAGGATAAGGGTATTTACGAACACCTTGTGCCCATTACCAATGGCAGTAATACCGTTAGCACAAACCTGTCCCTGGCGAATTGCTGAGAAAAGCCCTACAAATCCCATGGCCAAACCTGCACCAAAAATTGCAGCAGCTTGAGCCCATGTGATTTCAGGGATAAGGAATTTCTTGAGCATAAAGTAACCGATAAAGCCATAAAGACCCTGTGTTCCTGCAAGCGCGCTAAGAACAAGGAAGTTACCAAATGCACCAGGTTCCTTTTTCAAAGCGCCAACCGATGCGTTACCAGCAATGGTAACACCATAAGCACTTCCAACACCAGAAAGGATAATCATTATCCCAATTCCTAAGTAAGCAAAAATGATTGGTTCCATAGTTTAAAATTTATTAGGTTATTTAAATTATAAATCGATTTCAAATTTATTGGGCTTCAGCCGTATTCTTACGGAAAGGATTGTACCCTCTACCACCGCCTGTAAAGCCAGCATTCTTGTAAAACTCAACAAATGTCAAACGCATAGGATGTACAAGTGAACCTAATGCAGACATGAAAATATTAATGGAATGGCCAATAAGCAATATCAGAATAATAACAATATGCTTGAGCACCGGAGTATCGGGGGCCATACCAAAGGCAAGGCTATTAAACACACTACCTAGGATACCGCTACTCAGACCAAGGGCAAAGAGACGAATGTATGACAAGGTATCGCCTAAAAGGCCTGTAGCCATGTTGTAAGTATCCCAAAGGCCTAATCCAAAGTTGAATAGGGGATTTTTACCGGGTGAGTTAAAAAACATTATCCCAACGCCCGCAACACCAACAATAACCATATGGATTGGGCTGAAAAGTTTCAATGAACTTTCGGGGTTTTGGCCTAAAAGGTAGAAAACAGCCATGCTGAGGATTAATACAACCCAACTAATAGTAGAAATGGCATGCTTCCATGAAAACTGTACCCAAAGGTTAGCGGCTTTAACGCACATGCCAAAAACAATCTGCACAAGCCCAAGTATAAGGGATAACTTAAACATCTTATCCTGGTCAAAGAAGTAGGATTTAAAGCTCTCCAAAGCAGGAATATCTAACTCAACCAGGCTAGCGCCAAACACAGTACCGGTTAGTGCTCCAAACAACACAGTAGATATTCCAAGAATCTGAATTAAAGAAAGAAGAGGTTTAAGTTCTGGTTTTGCCTTAAACTTATAGATTGTGGCACCTAAGACAAAGATTAAACCGTAACCCGCATCGCCAAAGCAGAACCCAAAGAAGAGCATGAAGAATGGTGCAAAGAATGGGGTTAAGTCCAATTCTGCATAGGTTGGGAAGGCAAAAAGTTTACTAATGGGCTCAAACAGCTTTGCGAATTTACTGTTTCGAAGTAGAATAGGCGCGTTATCGTTCTTATCGGCCTTAGACGAAATGTAGATAATACTTTCGGCATCAAGAACTTCTTTTACCTTTTCATTCAAATCCTCAGGCACCCATCCCTCAAGTACCATTATGGTATTTCCTGCTTCGGCCGTTGCGCTTGACTTAACCATTTTAAAATCGAGCTGATTGGTAAGTTCAATCTGCTCTTTTTTAAGCAAATCGATGTAAAGAGCCAGAAAATCTAGTTCGGTGTTAATTTCATCGATACGTTTATGGTAGCGATGTATTTCTTCATCTTTTTGCTTAACTGAGAACTGAGGTGTTCGAACCTCCTGAACATCGGGCGAAATGGCCTCGCCTGTGTAATTAACCATTACAAAGTAGTATAGTCCATTGGTGTGGTTAACTATTTCAATAGGATACTCATTTACCCAGTCCTCATTAAAAACTTTCTCGGGTGCAATGAAAAATCGAATTGAAATACCTTTTTCGGCAAGGCTGTTAAGCAATTTCAAGTCAAAATTACCCCACGGTTCAACCTCTGCCAATTCCTTTTGGGCTTTTTTAATAGCATTTTCAAATTGCTCCCGTTCACGTTGAAGCAACTCAACACGCGAAACAATTTCATCGGCTGAAAGGCTGAGTGTGATTTTTTCGTCAGGGGCTTTTCGGCCTTCAAGAAACTTGATAGCAGTAGCTATCCTATTGATTCGGGCCAGAATCTCCTTTTCATCCTCGTCAACGTTTCGGTTTTCCATGGAAATATCAACCACGCCCAAATCCTGAAGTTTAAGCAGGAAATCGTCGAAATCGCGGTGATAAACCAGGAAGTTGTATTTATACATTGGTGTTATCATGACTCAACCTCCACGTTTTCGTATCGTTTCTTCACTATCTTCATAGCCGACTTCGAAAGGTTTTCCTCATCTTCGAGGAATCGCTTAATCTTCCGAATGGCGTTCTCATAGCCGGGAATTTGAACCTTTTCGTAAAGGTTTACCTTTTGTGTAGTTTTCTTACGCGCATGGTCAAGGAGCCGCATTTTTTCGTGGTAGAAATCGCGTTCAATACCAATTTCGGCTAGCTCCTTTAGAATTTTTACTCCATCGGTGTACCAGTAGGGGCGCGCAAAAACGCTATACTCTTTAACACTAAAAATTACCTCTTGTAGAACAGGTATTTTTACCCCGGCAATTTTGATAGTTCCAAGCCTAACATCGTCAATCTGAATCAGGTTACGCTCAAACTCTCCCCAAAGGCTAACCATATACTCATAATCCTTGATGCGTTTAGCCAGATGTTCCTCGAGTTCCTGCATCCTATTCTTAGCGCGCTTAACCTCCATACGCAAAGCCGACTCCTTATTCTTTAGGGTAGGCAAAGCTCTTTGGCGGATTTTAAGCTGCTTATTGAGCTCGTTAAGCGATGTTTTATTGAACTGAAACTTAATTGCCATGTTTTTAGCACATTATTAGTTTGCAGGCCAGTATTTCTCAACCAGCTCGTTCTTAATGGCCACTTCGGTTTTAGAGAAATACTTAGCAAAGAGCTGCCATGCAGTATTGAGCATGGTATCAACCTCTACGTTAACATCAATTGCCAGCAACTTTTCGGAATAGTCGTGGGCAAACTTAAGGGCACGCTCATCGTACTCAGTAAGGTCGAAGCCGTTTTCCAGCTTGGTTTTTGCATTTGCAGCATCGGCATACAGACGAACTGCAGCGTTCATAACCTGAGGATGATCCTCGCGAGTTTTCTTACCAATTACAAGCTGTTTCAAACGCGAGAGGCTTCGGAACGGGTCAACGATAACCTTACCTGTATCGCTATCGGTACGGAGGAAGAGCTGTCCCTCGGTAATGTAACCAGTGTTATCGGGGATAGCATGTGTAATATCACCACCCGATAGTGTAGTTACTGCAATAATGGTGATTGAACCACCATCGGGGAATTGAACGGCTTTCTCGTATATCTTTGCTAGGTCGGAATAAAGCGATCCTGGCATGGAGTCCTTTGAAGGGATTTGATCCATACGGTTCGATACAATACTCAACGCATCGGCGTAGAGGGTCATATCGGTTAGAAGAACAAGCACCTTTTCCTTTTTCTCAACCGCAAAGTACTCGGCTGCGGTTAATGCCATGTCGGGCACAAGCAAGCGTTCAACAGGGGGCTGCTCAGTAGTATTAACAAAGCTAATGATACGGTCGAGCGCACCAGCATTTTCGAACACATTCTTGAAGAAAAGGAAGTCGTCGTTTGAGAGTCCCATGCCGCCAAGAATGATTTTATCGGCCTGAGCCCGGAGTGCTACCATAGCCATAACCTGGTTAAAAGGCTGGTCGGGGTCAGCAAAGAAAGGTATCTTTTGACCAGTAACAAGAGTATTGTTTAGGTCGATACCTGCAATACCGGTAGCAATGAGCTCCGAGGGTTGTTTACGGCGAAGGGGGTTAACCGAAGGGCCACCAATCTCACGGGGTTCACCCTCGATCTCCGAATCGCCAAACATGGGACGGCCATAGGCGTCAAAAAAGCGCCCTGCCAAATCGTCGCCTACTTTAAGTTTTGGGGGTTCGCCAAAGAAAACAACCTCGGCATTGGTAGGGATACCCTCAGTGCCGCTAAACACCTGTAGGGTAACCATATCACCCATAATTTTTACAACCTGGGCTAACCGACCGTGAACCATAGCTAATTCCTCGTTAGCCACACCTTGGGCCCGAAGCGATACGGTTGCCTTTGTGATACCCGTTAGCTGGGTGTATATTCTCTGAAATGCTTTAGTTTCCATTACTGTACCCTTCTTTCGTTAAGAATTGTTTCAAGTTCCTTCTCGTAGTTATAGAACTCTTCGGACTGGAACTCAGAGTAGTTCATTTGCTTAAGCGCGTTGATAATGCGTTTGTAATACGATGAGCATTGCTCAAAACCATCGAAATGGAAGTTAGTATCACATATCTGCATAACCTTTTCAAGCATATATCGCTGGCGCTTCAATGGCGTATTACAATCAATTTTATCGAAAGCATCCTGTTGCAATACAACAAAGTCAATGATCTCGGCCTTCCAGTAACGATCGTGATAGTCGAGAGGAACGCCATCGTCACCAAGTATGTTGATTTGTTCAAAGGCTTCCCTACCTCGCTGTATGATATTCTTTGTCTTCATTACCATATCAACCCAGGTTTCATTGACATTCTTATTCAGGAATTCCTGAATTTCAGGGTACTCAAGGTACTTAGAGTAACTATCCATTGGGTCGATGGCTGGATAACGTTTACTATCGGCGCGTTGCTGCGAGAGCGCATAGAAACAGCGGGCAGCCTTTTTGGTTGATTCGGTAACAGGCTCCTTAAGGTTACCACCAGCGGGCGAAACGGTACCGATGAAAGTAACTGAACCAGTGCTGCCATTATTGAGGTAAACGAAACCAGCACGGGCGTAGAAGTTGGCAATTACAGCTGGAAGGTCCATTGGGAAAGCATCGGGACCAGGAAGTTCCTCAAGACGGTTACTCATTTCACGCAGAGCCTGAGCCCAGCGGGATGTAGAGTCGGCCAAAAGCAGAACCTTTAAGCCCATGGAGCGGTAGTACTCAGCAATAGTCATTGCGGTGTAAACCGATGCCTCACGGGCAGCTACCGGCATGTTAGATGTATTACAAATTATGGTAGTACGTTCCATTAGCTTACGACCTGTACGTGGGTCATCGAGGTGAGGAAACTCAGTAAAAATTTCAACCACCTCATTGGCACGCTCACCGCAGGCTGCCATAATAATCATATCGGCATTAGCCTGTTTAGCCAAGGCGTGCTGTAGCACAGTTTTTCCGCAGCCAAATGGACCTGGAATAAAGCCAGTACCGCCCTCGGCAATAGGGTTAAGGGTATCAATAACCCTAACTCCCGTTTCAAGTATTTTGAATGGACGGGGTTTTTCCTTGTAAGCTGTGATAGCTTTTTTAACAGGCCATTTTTGGTACATGGTCACCTTATGCTCTTCACCTTTAGAATCAACAAGGACTGCAATGGAATCGGATACTTTATACTTACCAGCAGGAACAATTGATTTTACGGTGTACTTGTCGGTAAAGGTGAAAGGCACCATAATCTTGTGTTTAACCCAGTTTTCGGGGACTTCGCCAAGCCAATCGGCGGCGCTTACCTGAGCACCGGGCTCAACAAGTGGAGTAAAATCCCATTCCGAGTCAAAATCGAGGGCGTCAGTATAATCGCCTCGTTGAAGGAAAATGCCCTTCATTTTATCTAAGTCGTGCTGAAGCCCATCGTAGTTTTTGGAGAGGAGGCCAGGGCCAAGAGTAACTTCGAGCATGTGCCCCTGGAACTCAACAGGAGTTCCTACTCTAAGGCCGCGAGTGCTCTCGAACACCTGCACGTAAGCCAGTTTCCCAATAACCTTGATAACCTCGGCCATAAGCTTTGTGCCAGCGAGATTGATATAACAAATCTCGTTCTGGGCAACCGGGCCATCGACTTCAACAACCACAAGGTTCGAAATTATTCCGGTTACTTTTCCTTGAGTTTTCATTATGTTAATTGTTAATTAATAATCGCTTTAAAATTTCTCGGAGAGATTGTAGGATGACTTAAGATCATCGAAAAGTTTCCTGAAAAGTTCCTCACCGGTCTTGGCATCGAGCTTTAGCCAACGATGGACAATACCGGCACGAACAAAGAAACCAAGTATAAAGTTGATATTAAAGTAGTCCCAAGTAGTAAACTCAACAGACATGTCCCACTTAATTAGGTCAAGCTTACGTTCACGCTCCAAAACATCAGAGATATCGGTAGCCTGGATCAGCCTATCGATATAATCGACTTCGCGCTTGAGGCCAAAATCGGCGGCCTGGCTTTTAACCAGAACCTCAGTAAGCCAGTTATTACCAACCAGTTGGGTGGCAGGATCGACCCCAAGCCTGCGACAGTTTAGCGCGGTAAGCACATTGTTAAAATCGCGAGTGAAGCTGAACCAGTACCTTATAAAATCGTTGTTTTGGCTAAGGGCAAGGTCGTAAAAAGATTCCAGGAACCTAATCTCAGGAAGTTTTTCAACCTCAAAAATATCCTTTGGCTGCTCATCCTGGTCAACCGCATCATCGGCAGAGCGCTGTTTGCCTGTAAAGCGGTAGTAAAAATCCTGCATGTATTGTGGGAGCTGATTAATATTCTCATCGAGCTCATCAAAAACAAATTTCTCGTAGGAGCCCAAGTCGTTGAACTCAAGTCCACGGTTGAGCAGCTTATTGAGAAAGTTGTCGTTATCGTAGGGCAAGTGCAGGAACTCTACCAGGCGGTAATCGGAAGAGGAAACCTGTTCCTTAACTTCCTGTTTCAAAGCGTTTACGCTGAAGTCCTTTCGGTCCTGATCCATAATCAGTTCCGGGAGGCCAGCCACCAGGTAGTAGTAGTTTCGCATCATTCTACTTACCTCCAAAAAGCATTGCAACTATTTTTGGACGCATGAAGTCCTTAAAGAGGTTCTCAAAATCGGTTTCGGTAAAGCTAACCACGTAGCTACCATCCTTTGGACCAATGCGGAAACCATACTTTATAGCCCTATCAACCTGAATTTCGACCTCTTTGTTGAGCAATGCATGGGTTTTGGTGGTGAAATGGTCGGTAATGGTTTTAGCCATTTCTTCGGGAACAAGTACACGCAGGCTAACGCTCTCAGCTGAGTTAGGTTCCCAACGGTTAATAGCAGTTTCAATTACCTTTTTCACAAAATCGGCATCCTTTAGGGCGTCAACCAGTGGGGCTTCGTAAAGTTTGGTTTCAATTAAGGAAACTATTTGCTGTTTGACCCCGCTGATAACCTGCTTGGCGGAAAGAGCAACCTCGGTATCGATATTTTTGCGGTAATCGTCGGCTTCCTTGCGGGCAGCGGCTATAATTCTTTCGGCTTCAGCTTTTGCATTGGCCACTATACGTGCTGCCTCATCCTTAGCCTTGGTCACAAGCTGATTAGCTTCAGCCTGTCCCTTTTCCAGACCTTCGCGATATATCTTCTCGGTTAACTCTTGAAGCTTATTCTGCATAGCTTATTCCTCCTGTATTATGTGTTTTTAGGGTTTTCGGTGATTATGTTGGTTCAAATTACTGCAACCTGTTACGGCAAAAATAATGTTTAGGTTATAGGCAAAAATATGACAATTGTTATGATTTTACCTAAAAATTAGCAATCAAATCAATGTTTTTATAGCGCATTGACCTAATAATCAATAAAATAATCATAAGCAAAATACTTGTTATCAATATAACATTAAAATATTTTAACTTTTTGCAATCGTTAGCATGTTAACAACTTATTTTGTCCAGTGCATTTTTTAACACATTGATTAAGCTCTCGGGGGGTTCAATGCCAATTGACAACCTAACCATTCCAGGGAAAGGATACTTGTCGCCCCACACTGGTTCCACGGGCATCAGTATTGTGTCAGCATCTCCAAGGGTTGGAATGAGATGAATATTGTGCGAAACCAACTGGATAAAAGTGTTGCAATTCTCTTGTTTATGGGTAAAGGAATTGCCTTTAATGTCAAAGGTAACAATTCCACCATACCCATTGCCAAATATTTTGCTAGCAATGTTGCTTGTTGGATGATAGGGCATTGAGGGATAGAGAACTTTTTCCACCGCAGGGTGCTTTGAAAGAAACTCTGCGATACGCTGTGCATTCGAAAAATGCTGTGAAATACGCAAGTGAAACGATTTCAGGTAATCGCTAAGCCGATAGGCATCGTCAGGGGAAATCATATGGCCAACCAGCTTGCGGTACTCAATTGCTTGTTTAAGCAAATCGATATCGTTACCACAAACCACTCCGGCTGAGAGGTTGCCGTGCCCTGCCAGGTATTTGGTTGCACTATGGATAACCAAATCGGCACCAAAATCTAACGGTTTTAGGATGTATGGTGTTGCAAATGTGTTATCGACAATAACCTTTGCCCCAAATCGCTTTGAAATCTTAACTATTTCAGGCACATCGGCAACAATGAGCATGGGGTTTGAAATAGCTTCAAGGAACACCACATCAGGCTTTTGCTCTTCCATCAACCTTTCAAACTGGCTGAGCGAATATGAATCGTTGGTTGGTGTAAACCTAACAATATTGAATCCGCGACGCGCAACTAAAACCTTATCGATAAAGGTATTAGTACCCCCGTAAATTTCAGAGAAGAACAGCCACTTCACCGGTTGAGCATTTACCTGAAAAATGGAAAGGGCAATATCAATTGCTGCTAATCCTGATTGAGCTAGGAGAGCCCAAGCAGAACCTTCGATTTTGGCAAGTTCCTGTTCAGTTTGAACAACGGTGGGATTACGGTAGCGGGAGTAGATATATAGGTCTGGGTCAGCAGGGTGGTTTACCTCATCGGCAAACGCCTTTTTCATAGTTGGGATGTCCTTAAGCCAGAATCCTGAATCCCTGTAAATGGGTGTACGTAAAGAATTTACCTTTTTCAACTATCATTTTTTTTACTCCATGCAAGATAGTAAAAAATTTGAGCCGCTCGTTTGTTTCTATCATTAAACTCAATCACCATTAGAATTTAACCCAAGTACCATGAATAAACAAATTCAACCAGGCTAATTTTAGGGGAATGAGTCGGAATAGACAGAATATGATGGAGTTAGAGGAAGTTAGAGGAAGTTAGAGGAAGTTAGAGGAAGTTAGAGGAATAGTAAAAAGCGAAATGTGAAAAATGAAAAGTGAGAAGTGAACAGCAAAACCTAAGTACCATGAAATAAAAAATTAAAATGGATTGAAAAAAAATGGGGATAAGTAAACATTTTTAGAGAATATTCACAATTTAATTTTCAATTGAGGAATCTACTAACAAAATCTAATCATTCCGAGATCTCGGAATGAAAGGTTTTGATAAGTCGGGATTACCCCTATAAGTAAAGTAGAAACAAGCTGTTTAAATGTTTTATTGTGTTACTATTGACTAATCTCGGTTTAAGATTACCTTTGCCTTGTAAAAAAAGCACTTCAATGAATACAGATTTATTAAGCTGGCCAAATGGTGTAGACTTTGCCATAACAATTTGCGATACAGCAGGAACTATTCTTTACATGAACGAAAAATCGCAAAAGGTTTTTGAACGCTGGGGAGGAAAGGAACTTATTGGAAAAAATCTTTTTGACTGCCATTCCGACAATTCAGTAAGAATAATCAAAGAGCTTATGGCCACAGGAAAATCAAACACATATACCATTGAAAAGAATGGAGTTAAAAAACTAATACACCAAACTCCTTGGTACAGCAACGGTAGAGTGGCAGGAATGGTAGAAATTTCAATTGAAACACCGGAAGGGATGCCTCATAGGGTAAGGTAATCTACTTTCCCTTGCGCCAACGCTCAAAAATGGATATTTTTGGCTGAGCTGTTGCCTGAAAAATTCCCTTATTTACCTTTCTTATATCCTCTACCACATAGAAAAGGTTTGGGTTAAAGTTTAAAAGAAGACTCTGAACCTCAGGGAGATTCTTCCGGTTAATAACGGAGTAAATAATACTTACCTCACCCTGTGCGCCCTGAGCCTGAAAGGATGTTGCACCAAATCCGCTGGCATTGAGGATCTGAACAAGATCGGCTCCATTATCGGTTGAAAACACCCTGACCAATACCTTTCCAAAAGCCAATCGCTCCTCCACCAGCATGCCAATATAGTTGCCTGTAGCAAAACCAGCGGCATAGCCAAAGTAACAGGCAAAATTGTTGAGGTTCTTCATGATTTGGCTTATGGCAACAATCCAGATAAACACCTCAAAAAATCCTAAAATGGGAGCAATGCGGCGTTGACCCTTTGAAACGTAAATAATACGCAATGTCCCTATGGTTACATCGCATATTCGAGCAAAAAAGATGAGCAATGGTAAAACACCATACAGATATAAATCGGATTGAAGAAAGTCGGGAGCCATTTGAAAATATTACTATTGCTCTGCAAATTTACGCAAATAAAATATTACCATAAAATTTCTAAATTTAGGCTCTAAAACCATGAATGCGATGTGGAAATATCTTGTTTTTCTGGTAGGAATACTAGTAACCCATGATTTGGCTATAAGCCAAACAAAAATTCGGCAAAGTCCTATCGACAGCAAGGATTTGATGAACACCGTTAAATTCTTATCGTCAGAGCGATTTAAAGGGCGGCTGCCTGGTTCGGTAGAATATGAGCAGGCCTCACGTTACGTTGCTACAAGGTTTAAAAATGCCGGTTTAAATCCATTGTTGGGGAACACCATGTTGCAGGAGTTTGATGAAGAAGTTAACTACATACTGGATGCAAGGGTATTTCTATTAGATCAGAACAATCGCCCTACACAACCCATGTATTTAGGAGAGGATTTTGTATGTAGAGGATTTACCGGTTCAGGGGAAGTACGAGGTGAAACTGTTTTTGCCGGATTTGGTATAAAAAATGATGAATACAACGATTACCGAAGTATTGATGTCCGCAATAAAATTGTTATAGTATTCAAATCGACCCCACCCTGGCAAGCCAGTTCCGGTAGTTGGGGCGATGTATCGCCACGGGGAAAGGCTAGAATAGCAAAAGAATTAGGTGCTAAAGCCATAATCTTTATCGGTGAACCCCACATGACACCAAACACCATGGTATATGGGAGCATAGCCTGTGGCCCTAAGCCACATCTAGCTGATTTCCCAATGATACATGCCGGCAGTAGGTTTACCGATAGCCTTTTTAGCAAGTTACCCTACAAACCCGCCGATTTCTATGAAATGATAAAACGCGACAAAGCCCCCCACTCCGTTGAAACCGATAAATCGATCTATATCAACGTACGAGCCGTTTACCAGGAAGCAAAAAAGACTTTTAATGTTGTAGGCTATATTGAAGGCTCTGACCCTAAGCTTAAGCATGAATATATTATCCTGGGAGCGCACCTTGACCATGTTGGCTACCAGGGCGATAAGCTTTACTTTCCTGGGGCAAATGATAATGCATCGGGCGTTGCCGGGCTAATTGCAATTGCCGAAGCAATAAACAAATCAACTACGAAGCCCCTCCGTTCAGTTGTTTTTGTGGCCTTTTCGTCAGAAGAATCCGGCTTAAAAGGATCGAAATATTTTGTTGCAAATATGCCCATTAATGCCGATAAGGTGGTAGCCATGCTCAACTTTGACTGTATTGGGCAAGGCGATAGCATTGCCATTGGTGGCAGGTTGAGCTATCCGAAGCTTTGGAAAAAAGCCAAAAAGATTGATAAAAGAAACACCAAACTACTAAGCCCAAAAACATTTGGTGGCGGTGGTGCCGATGCCCAACCTTTTTACGAAGCAGGTATTCCTACGCTTTACTTCAACACCAGTGGTGGATACAAGTATCTGCATCAAGCTACTGATAAGCCAGAAACCCTTAACCCTGAAGTTTTTGAAAAGGTTGTACATTTAGGGTACCTAACCACTATGGAGCTTGCCAATAAAAATTATAAACGAGAGAAGGACAGACAAAAGAAAAAGGCCTCGTAAGTGAGGCCTTTTTACTTAATTCCCTTCAATCCATTTAATCACCTTATCGCTGTTTGGTTTTTCCTTTGGTGGTATCATATCGACAAGTTTTCCATTTTCGTCTATCAGGTACTTCTGGAAATTCCATTTAACCTCGCTATCCATTACACCATTCATACTTTTTTGGGTAAGCCACTGGTACAGGGGATGGGTGTCATTCCCCTTAACCGATATTTTTGCCATCATAGGGAAGGATACACTAAAACGAGTAGTGCAAAACTCCTTAATTTCCTGATTGGTTCCAGGTTCCTGCCCCATAAAATTATTGGCCGGAAATCCAATAATAACAAAGTTTTTATCCTTGTACTTATCATAAAGCGCTTGTAAATCCTCGTACTGTGGTGTAAACCCACATTTTGATGCAGTATTAACAACCATTACCTTTTTTCCCTTCAGCTTTGAGAGAGGAAACTCGTTGCCATCGATATCGGTTACCACAAAACTATGGAAACTTACATTTTGTGCATTTGTGGTGCTAAGTGTTGTAGCCAACAGAATTATCATACCTAAAATTTTCATGATGTTTACTTTTTAGTTGTAAAAGGTAAACACAAAATGGGACAAAATGTTTTAATGAAAACCGAAAAAGGAAAAGAAATGTAAAATTCCAAGCGATTTTAGAACCATCAACCCTTATAATAAGGTTGATAATAAATTTTAAGGTTTTGCAAAACTTTTTTCAGAGCACCCCAAAGAGCGCGCTAATAATTAAAACAGGCATCCACCTTTTCCTTACCTATTGCCAGAATTATATTCTTTCAAATGTTGATTTGGGTAACCATCCCTTATTGCCATCGGCAATTCGAATCTCGCACCACTCGCCAACATTGCGTAAGGTCTCGACCTTTGTTCCTGCGTGGAGAATGAAAAGGTCATTTGAACTCTCCGAAGGAGAACTTTTTACCGAAACGGCGGAGGAAGTTACAATAGCGTGGTTGGAATTTACAATTCTATTTTTTTGCGAAACACTAAAAGCAAGTGAAACAATGAAAATAAAAGCAGAAAACCATGAAATGATAAAAGCGTATTTCTTTATTAAATATTTACCAGAGAACTGAAAAATCATAAATAAAATCAGTGCAATTATAAATGATGAAATAGCAAGAAAAGCCCAAGTGTTAGAGCTAAATAGGTTGGAAATGGACTTTACCCACTTAACCACGAAAAAATCAGGGATAGCCTCAATCTTGTCAGTAGTGTAGGCACGGGCTAGTTCGAGGTTAAAAGAGATATCGTCATCGCCAGGGTTTAGCAGGTAAGCCCTCTCGAAATTGAGAATGGCGTGTGCTATATCGTTTAGCTTGAAATAGGCATTCCCAAGGTTGAAGTAAAGCTCAGCGCTCACCTTTCCGTTTGCCACAATAGCTTCATAATGGGTAACAGCTTCGGAATATTTCCCCTCAGTGTAGTATTTATTAGCCAATGCGAAAAGTGAATCGGGATTTTGCATTGTTACCTTTCCAAACAGGCTAACAGGAACTATCATTAATGCTAAGTATAGAATGCGTTTCATTTCCTGAAAGTTTTTAATGTCACATTTACTTACGTTTTAGAGTATCTTCCAGATCCTCAATTAGCGAAAATGTCTTCTCGTAGATATCAGTCATTTGCGAATGCTCTGCCATTGGGGCAAAACGTGCATATTCGCAAGTCTCAACTATGGAACGGAAAGTAGAAATTCTGTCGGCATCAACACCCTGTTGGGTTAGCTTCTCCGATGCATTATCGAGGCTTAGCGATGCCAAAGGAATATTGAGTTTATCGGACACATACCCCCAAATAGCTTTATGGATCTCCTCAAAGAACTGGGCATTATTGTTCTGCTCAAGTAGTTGCGACGCCATTTTGAGACGTTTCTGTGCCACCTTGCTTGCCCTCCGGGTTTTAACAAAGGCTACATCTTGCATTCGCTGACGGTAGCGACGGAATAGATATGAAAATATGATGAATAAAGCAATTAGTAATATGTATAGAAGTTGATAGTAACCCGACGTAACCCAAAAGGCAGCTTTTGATTTGAAAGCAGAGCTTGATGTTTTAATAAAGCGAATATCTTTCCCGATAAACTTGATATCTTCCTTGCCAAAACTTGCAACCATAACATTGCCACTGCTTGACGAATCGGCACTTACCGCAACAGAGATAGTTGATGTTTTAAGGGTAATATAAGATTCCTTATCAGGGTCAAAATAAGAAAACACAGCCGGTTCTATGCTGAAATTACCGCCAGCTCTTGGTATGCAAACATACTCGTATGTTTTGCTACCCGAGGTATTACCCTCATCAACCGAAATGTTCTCGGAAATTTTTGGGTCAAAAACTTCAAATGTTGAGGGGAAAGTAAGTTTTGGGTTCCCAATTAGCTTAAGGTTTCCTTTCCCTGATATTTTAAGCCTGTAGGTAAAAGCATCGTTAGCTTTAAGGCTATTTTTATCAACTGATGCATCAATTTTGAAGTTACCAACAGCTCCAGTGAAACCTTGTGGCTCAGGCAATGGAAGTTTTTTGATATTTATACTAACCGGTTTACTAACAAGGCGTTTACGGTATGTTTCGAACCCTCCACCAAAAAACTCGTCGAAAATGGAACGCGGACCAGATCTAGGCCCCTGGTAAACCACTAGCAACTCAAAGGGATCAATTTCAATTTTATCAGCTTTTTGAGGGAAAAGGAGGTAACGGCGAATTACGCCCGCATTATAAATTTTGCCATTCACATTGGCACGCTCAAAGTTGACATTTGGAGAGCTTTTTATCTCCTGGCTCCAAAAACCATCGAATGCAGGAAATTTAGCATCTTCAAAAGCCAAAATGTTTACCCGGGTATAAATCTTTATTACTGCCTCAATGGGTTCGCCCACGTAGGCTGATTTCCTGGTAAGTTCAATGGTAACAAACAGCTCATCGCCAGGTAGATCATCGGCTTGAGTTTCCCTAACGCTTCGCGATGCTGGCTGGCTGGCTCTGCTTGCTGCACTCCCCGATGATGTTTTTACCACCTCTATTGTAATGGGATTTGAGCGAATACGCTCCTTACCCACAACAGCCTCAGCAGGCTCAATGGTAAATTTCCCCTCCTTGTTTGCAACAAGTATGTATGTGTAGGTATAGGATTGACTCTGGGTAACTTTACCGTTAATCACCTCAATACTAGTGCTACTGGATGTACTAGGACCAGCCAATATATCAAAATCAACAATTGAGGGAGCTTTAAACTCTGATGGTTTAGCATTTAAAGTAAACGATAAGCTGAACTGCTCACCCACTTCAACCAGATTTGGTGCGTATGCCTGTAAGGTTACTTCCTGGGACTGTAAGTAACCACCGATGAAAAGCAATAGTATTCCACTTAGGTATCGTTTCATAGGGTTTACCAGTTTTTGATTGAAGCCCCCGAAACCGGTTTGGCTTGTTTTTTATTTAGTTTATCCTGAATGTCCTTTTCGCGTTGCTGTAATGCCTGTAGCATTCGCTCTGCATCCTCTTTCGAAATCTTTGGTTGTTGTTGCTGTTGGTTATTTTTATTCTGGTTATTCTGTTGATTGTCCTGTTTATTGTTGTTATTATCCTTTTTATCTTCCTTTTTGTCTTGCTTTTTATCGTCTTTCTGATCCTTGTTATCCTTGTTATCGTTGCTATTGTTTTGCTGCTGATTGTTGTTCTGGTTCTGCTGGTTCTGCATCATTCTAAGTGCCTCGGAAAGGTTATACTTAGCGTCAATATCGTTAGGATTATACTTGAGGGCCATTTTATAGGCATCGGCACTTTCCTTAAACTTATTTTGCTTGAAAAGCGAATTCCCTTTATTGTAATAAATCATCGACTTATCAGCATCGGAAAGAGCGGATGTGTTTATACCATTAAAGATTGAATCGGAATCGGAGAATTTGTTTTGCTTGTAGAGGGCATCGCCAAGGTTGAAGTTTGCCTTGAAGGAATGCTTATTCCTCTCAAGTGCTTCACGGTATTGCACTTCGGACTCCAAATAATCGTTTTTACTATATGCCCTATTACCACGTCGTATTAGCTTATGCTCACTTTGAGCAAAAGTGTTAACCGTGAGTCCAGCTAAAAGAATGATAAGTACAATATCTTTCCTCATAGTTCCTCCCTTGTTTTATCGGTACCAAAAAGGTTTACCTTTGATAAAAGCGAAGTTTTACGGTCAAGGATGATTAATTCAGCAAATAAAAGCGCAATGGCGATAGCCAATATATACTGATACTGCTCATTGTACTCGGAGTAAACCTTATCCTTAATTGCTTTACGGTCAACCTTTTTAAGTGATTCATAAATTGGCAATAAACCAAACTGGGTATTTGAAGCCCTAACATACTTCCCGTTAGCGGTAACAGCAATTTTTGTTAGGGTTTCTTCATCCAGTCGGGTAATAACTACCTTTCCATCGGCATCTTTAAGGAACTCCTGATTATTCCCTAATGGAATAGGCGCCCCTTCAGGGGAACCAATGCCAATGGTGTAGATAGAAATGCCGTTTTCGGCAGCCATTGCTGCAGCTTCAATAGGATCGTCGGTATGGTTTTCGCCATCGGAAATTAAAGCTATCACCTTTCCGGTATTTGCATTGGGCGAAAAGGAATTTACAGCCAGCTCAATAGCCCTGCCTATGGCAGTTCCCTGCTTAGGAACTATTCCTGGATTTATTGAAGACAAAAAGAGTTTAGCCGATGCATAGTCGTTAGTAACGGGTAGCTGAATGTAGGCATCGCCAGCAAAAACTATCAACCCAATACGGTCGTTGTTAAACCTATCGATAAGTTGTGAAATGGCTTGCTTGGCGCGCTCAATGCGATTTGGTTTGATATCCTGTGCTAGCATGCTGTTGGAAACATCAAGGGCAATAATCATCTCCATACCCTTACGTTTTACCTCAGTAAGTTTGGCACCTACCTGTGGGCCAGCAAGTGCAATAATGATAAAAATGTATGCAGCAGTGGCAATGATAAACTTAATCCAGTAGCGCTTGAACGAATGTCCTGGCATTAATTTTAGGACAGTTTTGTATATGCCAAAACTAGTAATCCACTGCTTTTGCTTACGAACGGAATACCATTGAACGAATGCCCTGGCATTAATTTTAGGATGGTTTTGTATATGCCAAAACTATTAATCCACTGCTTTTGCTTACGAACGGAATACCAGAATAATCCAATAATTACTGGTATAAGCAGTAAGAGATAAAGATATTCTGGGTTAGAAAAACGAAACATGGCAATCCTAAAATTAAATTCCTAATAAATA
>Ga0208461_1001476_pt1 | contig 21084 bp, 20 predicted proteins | sample AD_JPNTR4_MetaG_FD_184448 | JGI IMG/M metagenome (GOLD analysis project Ga0208461, IMG submission 184448) | Active sludge microbial communities of municipal wastewater-treating anaerobic digesters from Japan - AD_JPNTR4_MetaG (SPAdes) (version 2) | ecosystem: Engineered > Bioreactor > Anaerobic...
TTGCAAGGAGTTTTATCAGGCAAAGAAGATTACTAATGATTTCTACAGTATGCTGCCTGATGAATATGTTTTACGGGATACAGCATTACGTAAGGCTATGCAGATAATACAACAGTCAGTCTTCTCCTGGTGGTTTTAGGAATGGGGGCCATAAATGAAAATACTAAGGAAACTTTGCCAGAGCAATTATAGAATGTTTAAGTTCTGGAAGGCACTTCAATATAAGAAATATAGGAAATTGCTTCAAACAGACATGAATTATGATGCTTTACTGGAAACGCTCATTATAAAACTTACTTTTTTAGGGTTAGAGCAGCAATTATTTTCAAAGAAAATAAAATTTCTTCGTAAAGAAACAGTACATTCTATTTGGAATGCTCGTTCTTACCTTAAAAAAATAAATAAAGTGTATGACGAAGCCTATAATATCGCACAAAAAAAGTATATTAAAAAATATGGGCATCTATTTGTTATAGAAAATCCTAACGAGATTCCAAACTTGGATGAGATACAACAATTCGTTGAGGGGATGCCTGCCATTGCAGAAATGCGTAAAAAAGCACTCGATAAAGCTTTAGAGATTCTTTCAAAAGATATGTTTGATTGGTGGATTTAATTTTTATAATAAAAATTACTTGACAAATATGCTTGTTATTGGTATAATATGTTATATAGGAGGCCAAAAATGGCAAAACTTGTAAACTTAACTCCGCATCCTATAACGGTGCGGAAAGCCGATGGGGACCTGATGGTCCCCCCAAGCGGGCTGGTAGCCCGTGTTACCACCTCTCAGGAGGTGGTCGGGGACATCGATGGTGTCCCCATTGTACGGACTATCTTCGGGGAGGTCCAGGGCCTCCCCGACCCTGAGCTGGATACTGTTTATATAGTATCCAGTTTAGTTTTGGGAGCCCTCAAAGGCTCCCGCTCTGATGTTGTCAGCCCTGATACAGGGCCGACAGCAATTAGGAACGAGGCCGGCCAGATTGTGGCCGTAACTCGGTTCCAGGTTTTGTAAAAACAAGAAAAATGCCCATAAAAAAAGCTCCCCTTTTAAAGGGGAGCTTTTCTTTTTTAAGTATACTAATTTAGTATGAACAAACCTATACGAGAGTCTTTATCCCCAATTGTTTACTACTTTTGTGATTTAAATAAATTAGAAATGATTTTGCAAACGAACTCATTTTTACTAATGAGTTCTCTGGGTACAGAAGCTGACACGAATGCAGACACATCAGGTTATCATTTCTTTATGAGTACAGCCCGTATCTATTATGGGGGATATGTCCGTAGAAATATACGAAATGGAAGTGCTATTCTTACTCTGGATGGTACTAAATTTAATCATAATTATAAGTCGGTCCCCTTTGATTATTGGGGCCCTGCATATCGTAACACTTCATTAAAAATGAATGATATGGAGGGTTTTTTAAAAAGTGATGAAAATGAGGATAGAATTCTTTCAAATGAAGCTCGGATTCCTAACGCTCTTTCTTATATAAAAGAAATTACCCTCTATGCAGCAGAAGACATACATACCCCTGAAAATCAAAGAAGTAATCCTGATACTGAAGAAGGTCGCTATCAAATTCTATACAAAAACACTTATTATGATAGATTTATAAGAATTGCAAAATATTGTCAATTAAAAAATATCCCATGTGCTATCTATGTTACTGAGCGTGATTTTGTAACTCGAAATAGAAAAAGGGCAATTATATTAAGGGACCAAGGGCCTAATCGTATTAAAGAACTTTCATTATTTTTATTGAAAAAATTACCAAAAGATGAAGATGGAGAAATTCCTTATAGTAAATATCCCTTTCTTTATGATGCAATGAATTCGTATTCTCAATATTCTGCAGAAGATTATGCCAAGAGTTTATCCGTAGATATTCATAATAATCGAGCAAATCCTGATTACCAAGAATATCTGGAAATTATTGTACGATTCATGAAAAAATATAAAGTAAAAACCCTTAAAGACCTTATATTAAAAGTTCGAGAAGAATATCAAAATAGAAAGTTGTGAACTACCTCGAAGCTAAAGACTTCGAGGCTTCCTCTTTCATTGACAAAAGCTTACTTTGAGTGAAATCACTTTCAATTTAACACTGATTATATTAAGAATCAAAGATAGCGATTCATCCCTGAAACTAAAGATTTCGGGGTTTTCTCGCTTAAAATTATTATAAAAATTCGCCCCATTTTCTAACCACATGGGTGCATTTTATTAAAATCTGCAGAAGGAATATCTATAAAAATCTCTGTATCATAAAAAATCCCTTTTTCTACTGCAGGTTTTAAAACGCTCCTTTAGGAGCGTAAATATATATGTTTTTATATACTATAATTGTTTTTATATATAATACGAGTTTCTTAGATTCTTAGAAACTCTGAATATAGAAATTACTATATAGTAAAAATACTATATAGATGGATATACTTATGGGTTTTTTACTCTCAGGTTTTTTCTTTATTTTTAAGTTTTTAATATTTTTTCTTATATTAAGAGTAGCTCCTTTTAAATAATCAGATTGTAGGAGCTTCTAAATTAATGGGAGTAAGGAGGAAATTATGTTTTCCAACAGTTTTGAATCCGTTACGGAAGAAATGATGTATGATGATGCTCGGACGGGGAATATGATGCTGTGGATTCCTTCCTCAGTGTCAGAAATAATGGATAAGTCCTATTTCATAGTAAACTTACTGAAAAAGCATGGCTTTTTTGGTAATGATAATCCACCTGTGGCGCTCGATGAGGAATCTAAGGTATGGGATGAATTTCTTTTTGAAAATCCTGATGCTCTTTCCCTGTGGATAGGAACCTGTAATGCTCAACTTGTTCCTGCTTATAAAAACTTTTTGTATGCTGCAAACCATATACGGGGGGCTTCTCCTGATGAAAACCGTCTTGCCGAAGAAAAAGAAGCCATTGTAGATTTTTTACCGGAAAATCTTTCACAAAAGTTTGATATGGCATTTATGCTTATTCAGGGTATTCTGTCTTTCCTGGAGAATATTCATGCTGCATTACGGAAGGAATTCCCTATCGAGGAGCCTAGTGACCTTTATGAAGAGGCTGATAGAAACTTATCTCGGGATAAAATTATGTACAAAGAAAAACCGTATTTATTAGACCTTGCATACTTACATTATTATACTTCTATTGCTGCTGACAAGATATATTACATGTATCAATTTTTATATAATACATTGGAACGAAAAGACAATTGAGATATCTGGATAGGAGGATTATTATGGCAGATGCAAAAGAATATCAATCAGGCTTTCACATTGAACAAGAACATAAGGCTACCTATCAATGGCTTGCTCGGTGGGTTAATGCCCATGGACAAATGCCTTCAGAACGGGAGTTCTACCTGCATATTGTAGATGACCATCTTCGGGAAGACCCCAACTATTATGAAAAACTTAAAAGTTTAACACCATTAAATTAATATTATTTTAAGGGGGGCCCTAAAATGGCTGTCAACTACCCCACCCTATAGAGGGTGGAGCTTGTAAAAGCTCAAGTTGACTACCCTAAGTCCTTCGAGGACTACGTTATTTGACAAAGTAAAAAACAAATGGCAAGAATGTTTTATATTTGGCAGAAGAAGTAGTGGATATTTTGATTTAAGAAAACTTGATGGTATTGTAGTTCACAGGTCAGCAAGTTACAAAGATTTAAAACTATTGAGTAAAAGAAAAACATTATTATGGGAAAGGAGGGAAGGTGTTTCCTCCCCAACTTAAAGAAGTTGGGGTCTCCACACCTTAATTTAGATGAATGAATCTATTGGAAAAGCGATTAAGTTAGCAGTAACGTATGCAGTTTTAATTGCTATTGGCTTTATTGTGTGGATACTTACTATTGGAACTTTAACGGGTATTGTTGAAGCTCTTACAGAGCAGAGTAAGAGCCCTCCTGTTAAGGTAATTACTGATTATAGATTCCCTGAACGGTTTTCTGAAATTCAGGGGCTCGCTTTGTATGTGCAAATGTTGCAAAAAAAAGTAGAGGCTACCTATGACACCAGTGAAAGGAATACTCTTATTAAAAAAATACAAGCCTATAAAAAGCAACTTTATGTAGATATTACTCGATACAATATGGAGGCTAAGCAATTTTCAGAAAAGGAGTGGGCATTTGCTATTCCACAGGAGTTATCACTAAATGAGTATGACCTGTAAACTTTAGCAAAAGGAGCCCAGTATGTCTTTGAGTCAATCTTTTCTGAAACGTGCAACAATTACAGAGGACCCCGATGATGAGGAAAGTTTCCCCCAGAAGATAACACCGGATAAGATGTTATATGTTTCTGCATTGCAGAATGAAGTTCCTCGTCTTATTTCATTTTACCTTTCGGGGGAAATTAGGGCTTCGGAATACTATACTACAGTATTTCATGTATTTCGTACCGCAAATCCTCAAGATATAATTAAAATTCATATCAATAGTATTGGGGGAGACCTTGATACTACAATTCAATTTATTCGGGTACTTTCTGAGAGTAATGCACATGTCATTGCAAGCATTGAGGGGGAATGCTGTAGTGCTGCAACCCTTATTATGCTTATTGCGGATGAAGTAGAAATTACTCCCTTTAGCACTTTTTTATTTCACAATTACAGCAGTGGCCTCGTAGGAAAAGGGAGTGAACTTCTTGATCAAGTTACCCATTATCAGCAATGGGCTCTTGATTTGTTTCATAGTATGTATGATAATTTTTTAACTCCTACTGAATTTGAGGATATGCTTAAAGGTAAAGATATTTGGATGTCCCCCGATGAGGTAACTAAACGGTTAGAAAAACGTAACAAATCAAAAAAGGACAAAGGTCTAAAAAAAGTATAGAATTAATTTTATTTAGAAACTTATTTTAAATAAACTCTTGTTTTAAGTATAAACTCCTTGTATTACTAATTATGATATAAGGAGTTTTTTTATGACAAAGCAAGCAGAAAAGTTATTTTCAGATATTTTTAATAATTCCATAAATGGTGAGGAAGATGGTGATACCCGAGAGCAAACAGAACAGGCCGTAAAAGCACTTCTCGGGTCTGAAAATATTGATGTATCAAATATGAAAGATGAGGAATTAGATTCTTTATTACAAAAATTGGTAGCAAAGCAGGAAGAATCTATGGAGCCAACTGATACCTTAGAAATCCTTTACGAACTCCGAACTCCCCAGGAAGCTATTTTTGAGTCCTTAATGAATTTATATGGATTTCATTTAAAGGAAGCAAAAGTGGTATATGCCAATTCTTTGTATGAAAAGAAAAGAAAAATCCTTAAGAGAAAAAGGAGTAAATAATGAGTATAGACCCATCAGCATCCCCTAATAGCAGTCAGGACATTACAATTAAGAGATCATTTTTAGAAGATGGTTTGGGGGATAAATCTTCAGGCCGTCTTATGAAAGTTTTTTCTTTTTTTATTGCGATTATTCTTTCCTTAGCAGGTGTTATTGCTTTTTTTATAACACCCTCAATTGCTGTTTCTTTGGGGCAATATGTTTTTCAATTAGTAATGGCCTTTCTTGCAGTGGCAACCTCTGCGGAATTAATACAAAAAGTTACAAAACAATAATGCAAAGTAGGGTATAACTGTATGCGAGAACTTGTTTGTGGTGTCATTATTACTGATGGAACTGATGTAGTGGGCCTTGTCCCGTATGGAAAAGAAGAATTTTTGGACCTTCCAAAGGGACATCCTGAACCAGGGGAAACAGATATTGAATGTGCTCTTCGAGAGCTTTGGGAGGAAACTAATATCTTTTTAGAAGAAAAAGATGTACTAGATTTAGGAACGTTTCCTGTTACTGATTATAAGGATATGCACGCCTATATGTATGTAGTAGATGACCTTATGGAGTTTTTAGGGAATCAGGAACTGAAATGTCAATCATATTTTATGGGACGTGATGGCCGAAAGCATCCAGAAGTTATTAGTATTACAGTAGCTTCCTTTGACGAGCCTTCATTCTTTTTTTCAATGCAAAAGGCTCTAAAAAAAGCACAAATAGCCTTAAAAAAACTTTAATTTTTGAAGTATACCCTATATATTAGGGTATTATGATAGAATTTAAATCACTTCACCTTGAAAACTTCATGAACATTGAGTCCCTGGATTTAGATTTTGATAACGATAGTATTGTTATCATTCAAGGGGACAACGGGTCGGGTAAATCCGCAATGATGAACGCCATTGCATTTGCCTTGACAGGGTACCGAAAAGGGGATACCTATAAGGATTACATCCGTTCAGGCTATTCCTCCGCCAAGGTTGTCCTAGATATTGTGTATAAAGGATTTCCTATGCACATTGATGCAGAAATCCTTGAAAACAAAGGAACTTCCTCGGTAAATAAAGTAATTCTTTATAAGGGAACAACATACACTAATTCTGAGTGTGGCCCCCTTCTTGAAAGTCTGGATGCCGAATACCTGGAATATGTAATGTTCCTATTCCAGCAGGATAATAGCATTGTGGACTTAAAACCTGCGGAGCGGGCAAAATTACTTAAAAAATTATTCCATTTTGAGTTTGAACCCCAAGTCGAGGCTATTAAGACCCGCATAGAATCTGCTACTCAGCACTATACAGAACTTTCTGTTCGTCTTGAAGAATTGAAGAAGCGAACTTTTACATTGCTTCCTTTGGTTCCAATAGCAATTGATATTGAGCAGATAACCAAAGAGATTGCTCGTTTAGATGAGACAATCGCAAAAAGTGCAACCTTTGATGAACAGAAAATGCGAGAAACTCAACTGCTCCTCCAGCAGGAAAAAGATACTTATCAGCGGTATGTGAGCCTTAAAAACTCTTATGTCAGTGAAATAGCTTCGAAGGAATTAATTTTAAAAGGGCTACAAAACCTAAAAGAACCTGAACCCGTAGAGCTTATTTCAGATTCATTACTTGGGATAGTTAATCTGGAAAAAGCTACGCTTACGGAGCTTATTTCAAAACAAAATTCTCTTAAGAGGGATATATCTGTGCTACAGTCACAGTTATCAGTATCCCGTACTGGGATTTGCCATGCCTGTGGAAACAAAATAGATGCAGAGCATGTACAAAAACTTGAACAAGAGTTACAGCACATCGAGACTACTTTAGCCGAAGTACAATCTCAAGTTGAAGCCCAAAATCAGCTTGTACAAACAAAAGAGATAGAATACCAGAAGCAACTTTCGAACGAAAGGGCCTATACGTCTGCGCTAACACAGTATCAAACTTCCCTTCAGACAAAACAAAGTATTGAGCAAATTCTTCTTGAAAAGAAAACAGCTCTTACTGAGATTGAAAAATCTCTTGCTCAAAGTGAAGCAAAAGTGCAGGAGTTAACGGTAGAAAATGACCGTAATATACAATCCTTTGAATCCCTTAAAGATTTGGTTGTAATGAAAAAAACACGGGATGACTTACAAAGGAGCCTTGATGAAGCGAAACGGGCACTCATTATTAATGAAGAACGCCTTGCACAGAATGCCCGAGTTGAACAGGAAAAACAGGAGCATGAGATTGTCATGCAGGGGGTACAAACTCAGATTGATACTGTGTCTACAGAACTTGCTACACTTAAAAAAGCCTTAGAAATTTTTGAAAAGACTTTTCCCAATTTTGTTATTATTAAAGCCTGCTCTGAAATAGAACTTTTATTGAACGATATTATTCAGCGTGTGTTCCCCTATATGAAAGTAAAACTGTCACAGAGCAGAAGTGGGATTGACTTTTTCTATACAGTATCTGACCTTGAGGACCGCTGGCTTCCTGCTAAGATGGCCTCTGGAGCGCAGACTGCTATTCTTTCTTTGGCATGGCGGGTTGCTATTGCAAAATTATATGGCATTTCATCCATTATGCTCGATGAAATTGATGCTCAAGCAACGGATGAGAATGCAAAGTTTATTTATGATTTTATAGCATCCCTATCATTCTTTAAACAAATTATATTGATTAGTCATCGTCGAGAGGCTTTACGAGCAATTTCAAGCCTTGTGGATAATGTAACAAGCTATGAGGTGCGTGAAGGAGAATATACTCAAATTAATGCTTCTGATTTTTTCTAACTAATTATCTATCGTTTTTAAGCTAATTAGCGACAGAAGTCACCCACTTCTATAAGTGGGTGATGAATGTCGCTTGACAATTCTTTCCTAATACTGTATAATCAGTATTAAAGGAAGAAGTTGGTAAAGCTGGGGAAGGAACAGCCCTTTGAGCGTGGGTAATCCTGCTCCGATGGGAGCATTGACCACGAAACCACCACCTCTATAGATGGGGGTAGTTCGCTTGTGCCATGGTGCACAGTATATTATCTAGGTGACTTTGTTCACAAAGGAGTTTTTTATGGAAAACTTGTCGGATGAGTTGTTTGCTCAGTATGCTTCTGAAATGGAAGCGCAGGCTCAGGCTCGTGCCAATGGGGCATCCATTAATGCAGGTTCCTCTTCTTCGTATGAGGATATCCATTGGACTGGGCTTGAAAAGAATCGAATGAAACTTATTCGGGCAGTAGGGGGACCTCCTAATTCTGGCTTGGATGAGTTTACTTGCCGGACAGTACGGATTGCCCAGATTATTGCAGATGATAAGCATACGATACGTATAATCCTTCCTGACCCTGCAAAAAACCCTGATTATATCCTGTGGAAGATTATTAAACGGGTTAATCAGCCTTCTTGGGTAAACAAGAAAAAGGTTTTTCTTGTAGAGGAACAGCACCCAGACATATTTAATATCGTTAATCATAATGGTCTTGACCGCTTGGATAAACGATATATTTATGATAAGGGTTGGTCTGGTCGGGAAATGATTATTATGAATGTTATTGACCGTGAACAGATGGATTGGCATCGGGCAAATAAGCATACAATGCTTTTATCCTATGACGTCAATGAAGTAAATGGCCAGATTTATGCAAAAGAGGGTGTCCCTTCCTATGGGTTCCTTCAGCCTTTGAATACACTGTTTAAGTATTATTTTAACTGGGAAAAGTATGATATTGGCATTATTAAAACCGGTTTGAAAGAAGCTCCTTATCGGATTATCAATGCAAGTAAATACTTTGAGGAAGTTCCTGCTGAACTTCAGTCTCTGATTTCTAAGAACCCTCTTACGGATGAGGAACGGTCTTGGGAGCGATACAACCTTGATAAAATTTATCGGGTAACTTCATACACCAAGATTCATAATCGTCTGTATGGAACAATTTCAAAGATTGACTCTGCTTTAGGCACTCGTTTTGCAGCAGAACTTACTGAGGGTGTACTTAAGGAACGGGAGGAATTCCAGAAACAGCAGGAAGCTCAGGGAAAAACTTCCATGGTAGTAGAAAAACCTATTAGTACCCCTACGGCTACTTCCCCTGCTACAAGCACAAGTAATCATCAGGTAGCGTCTACCCCCAGCAATGTAACTACCAGTTCTCCAGGGGCTTCCGTTGCTACGGGGTCTCTTGCACGGAGAGCACCTGCTACAACGGGCCCTGCCTTTGATATATCACTATTAAAAGGGTGGAGTGCTCTTACACAGGAAGAAAAAGATGCCATTAAGGATGTTATTATAGAGGGTGGAAAAATCAAAGATATCCTGTATAAGGATGCCAATGCAAACCTTCTTATGTGCTCTTCCTGTTTTGTTAAGTCCCCTGATACCTTCGTAACTTGTCCGTCTTGTGGTATCTCATTTGTATAATTCCATAGGTTTTTAAAAGGAGGCATCCTTGAATTTTCAAGGATGCCTTTTAATTATAACACTAATTCCTTTATATTAGCAGAAACCATTCACAATAGGGGATTCCAAATGTCTACGTTTATACCATGTCGTATCTGTGTAAAGCGGAAAGGACCCTTCCCTGGCTATTATTATCATATATTCAATTCTTCTATAAAAACAGTTGTGGAGTGTGATTGCCATAAAAAATGGAGGCAAGAAGAAGAGCTGAATCGAAAATTAAAGAATGCAAATCTTCTTGTGAATAGTCTATATACTCCGTTAAAAGATTATCGAGGAAATCAATCAAGAGACAATATTCCATTAGTAATAAATTATGTTGAAAAGTTTCAGAAGTTTAAAGACAAAATGATTTATTTCTATGGGCCAAATGGGACTCAAAAAACAACGATAGCAATGTGGATAGGTAAAGAACTTATAATACGAGGATTCTCTGCATATTATACCACTATGGAAAACTTAGTATCAATTTTAACTCCCGACTTTTCTATAAAAGAGTTAGAGGATACTAAAGAGTATATGCAGAAAAAACTTATAGATGTGGACCTCCTCATTATAGATGAATCCTTTGATAAACGGTCAACCACGATATTCAAATCAGGTTTTCAGATACCCTTGATTTCCAGTTTTCTTAAAAATCGTTTTGAACTTGAAAAGAAAGCAATACTGTTCGTTAGCAATGTACCTCCTCATCAAATTGCCCAAAATGGGTTTGGAGAGGTTATACAGTCCCTTGTAATGCGTAATGTACAGGAATCAACCCTTACATGGCTTGATACCTTTGTTTTGGAAGCTAATGTAATTGACCCTACAGCATTGTTTAAACGATAAGGAGTTTATAATATGACAATGGAAAAAAGCATAATTACTATTGATAGTAGTGAATCTGTTGTAATTGCAGAGTATCGATTGCTCCATACCCTTATTGAGCATCCTGAATACTTACATGATAGCCGTGTATATGAGGATATGTTTTTCCATGAGCTTGCTAAAAGTATTTTTCAGGCAATTTACTCCCTGCATCAAGAGCAAATTCCTATCACAAAAGAAAGTCTAAAACAACGAGCAACTGAAATTGACTATATGGTATCAAGTCCTGTTATTGATAAGATTTTTTCAATAGAGGAACCATATCATGAAGCATCTTTTACCGATATTCTTGCCACATTAGAGACTGCAAAGAAAAAGCAATTACTTGCTTCCCATTTTGAGAATTTGGCATCCTTAGCTCGAAAGGCGGGGGACCTTAATTCCGATGATATATTAGAGGGCCTTGAAAAGGCAGACTCCATTCTCAAAACAGGTTTTTCTGTTTCTTTATTAAAAGATTTTAATACCTGGTCATCTGAATATTTACAAGAATTAGGAGAACGAGCAAAAGGAAAACGATACCCTTATGGGGATATGTACTTAGATAAATATATTTTTAAAGGGGCCTATCCAGGGGCAATTACAACTATTGCAGCAGGAACTGGCCAGGGAAAATCTACCTATGTATTAAATATAATAAATTCGCTTATTAATTTGTATATCCCCTGTATGTATGTTTCCCTGGAAATGGATGGGATGGATACCTATGACCGATTGATTGCATTAAGAAAAGAAATTCCTCTTGAGGATTTACATGATAGCGACTGTACCGCAAGTATTATTCCATTGGTACAAGAAGAACAAACCGCTTTAAAAGAGAATACAAAATTTTATTTTGTAGAAGAACCGATGCTATCTATTGCTCGGTTACGAGCCTTAGTAAAGGAGTTTAAACACCGAGCAAAATCAGAATATGCTATTATAGCTGTGGACCTTGCAACTCAGTTAACAGATTTCATGCAAAGTAATGCCCGAAACTTGAGTGTAGCAAACTCTATTGAAGTTGCAATGAACCATTTAAATGCTCTTGCAAAGGAAGAACAAGTCCATATCATTGCAGTTGTACAATTCAATCGGGATGCTGATAATGTACGGGTACATACCATTGAGGATTTAGAGCTATTGCGCCCTACTCTTAATAATATTAAAAATAGTGCAGCTATCGCTGAGCGGTCTCGTGTCGTTATAAGTTTATTCAGAAAAAAGTTTTATGCGGAACGATACCTAACACAAGTTCCTGAAGCCCAGCAGATTCCTGACATACTGGAATGTCAAATTTTGAAGCATAGTTCTGGCGAAGTTGGAAAAATATTCAAATATGCTTTCGAAGGGAAATTTTTTAGATGCACCCCCCTTTTAGAGGATGCATCTATTGAAAATACAATTGATATTGATTATTAAGCCTTTACAAGCACTAAACGTACATTTGTTTTCATTGAGGCCAATGTACGTTTAGCCTTTTCTACATCTTCGAGCTTATCTGAATTTTTAACCCATTTTATTGAGCTAATTTTTATTCTAAATTTTCGAATAAATTTCGTATAGCTTTTTATAAAGGGTTTCCCCCGAATAATATCATCCTCTGAGGGAGATTCTTCTATAAGGGGTTCAATTACATCTCCTACCCGAGGTCTTCCAGGCAATTCTATCAATTTTGTTCCTGCCGTTCGAGAGTCAGGAACTACCTTTTTAATTCGTTCCATCCAGTATTGGTCTGGAGTCGCATCAAGCCATTTGTATTGATTGACACACCATTGAGCAATATCAGCTGCGGTAGGCCATTCATTTGGGTTTGTTACAGGAGTATCTCGGTCATCAAAGGCAAAATCATAAACAAGGTCTTTTAATTTTCCAAGATAAATAACAGGATGTATGGGTTTTCCTGAATCATCTTTGGTATCATCACTGATAAGATATACATCGGATTCTCCTGAAGAGTCTTTAAAAATTCGTAAGTCTGTTGGTTCCTTTATACGAACCTTTCCTACATAATTTTTCTGAGTATCCCCTTCTACAAGGGGTAATGAAACATTATAATATTTTTTTGAAGGCGAATACTCAAAGCAGGTTTCTTCATCTCGAATAAAGAGAGCATCATAGAGGTATCGATACTTATGGGGGTCTGTAGGGATTGCTCCTTTAATAGGAATAAGCTCTACAGAGCCATAGCGTCCACCTGTAATCCAATTCATATCATCTACATACGTAGTAGCATCCAATTTAAAACCAGGAACCCTTCTTGCTATTTCCTCTCGAAGGTTATCAATATCATAATTTTTATTCTCATCTCGAATGATTTCAGTAAATGCTTTATGCCTATCAATAATCCTTTGAGCGGGAAGCCTGCTTGTTTCTGAAGAAATATCCAAATATTCCTCTCCACTAGCAGGGTCCTGTTCATACACCAATAAATCGAGTTCATTATCCTTAAGCCATAAATTTATATATTCTGCAATAGGGAGATACTTCCGTAATACAGAGGCTTCATCAAAGAAGGGGCAGGTATCCCGTACAGGGCAGGGGGAACATATTAATAGACACTTATCATGAATGTTTGACCGAACAGCATCAACGATGTCTCGTATATAGAATACACCTTCAGGAATGTCTTCTTCAGGAATAGGGGGCACATAGAGTAAAGGGTCTATTGATTCAACTTTTTCTGCTTTAATAAACTTATAGAGGGCATTGTAATTTTGAGAGGTAAATAGGTCCCCACTTTTTAAAAATTCCCAGTTATATAGATATAAAGCAGCTTTTGTTAAGGTTCCTTCTTGGAGATTCATTCGAGCATTAAGGAACACATATCTCATATAGTATAGACTGTTTTCTCGACCAATAGCAGCATCATAACCTGGAAGATATTTGACTGGGAGATTATCCGTGGTTTGGTGATTTGTTCCCTCTAAACGGTCAATTATAAAGGAAACTAATTTTTGTAAATTGGAGTTAGATATGATATCCTCTGGGTCATCCCCAATAGAAAACCAAGGAGTACAATTGTTCCCAAAATGGGAATCTAACACTTCACATTTTTTTCTATCAAGGAGCTCTCCAGAATTAAAAAGCATGTGAACGCTATTTATAAGAGCAGGAACCCTTCGGAGCCATTCAGTTACCTTTGTAAGAAAGGTAAACTCTGAAGATTTTGATAATTCAACAAGGATTTCTTCACAGGGGAGCCATGGAGTAAGCAGTTCATCAAGTTCCGAAAACGTAATACTTCCCCTTGAAAAAATATATCCTGTTGGAAACGTAATAACAGGTAAATTTTTTAATTTTGATTGAACATAATTAGTAATAACCGCTTTACCAAGGGCTTTATCTGCTATCTTAAAGGATATCCCTTTTTTAGCATAGTTTGCATAGGTTTCTCCCCCTCCTAATGCAGGGAGGTCAACTGCAATAACAAAACCTTCCAATTTTGTAAACGTAGGAGCCCAAAAACCATTAAATAAGGAGTGATAACCAAATCGATTTGTAGATGTTGGAAGATATTTTACATAATTTATAGGGTATCGAATGGGATAAAAGTCTTTTTGTAAATCAGGGTCAGAAACTTGAATACCCTTTACATGGTATACCCAGCATTCAGGGCCTAATATTTCTATACTTGGAACAGGAAAAGTAATTCCTTTTTTATAAATATATTGAGTTGAAGGGTCTACAGTTACCCGATAGTTTGCATTCTTATAAAATTGAGGGTCAAAATGATATATATCCACAACCTCCGTTACAAAAATAGCAGTATTACTGAATATAGAGCATAATGTTTTTTTAGGAGTGCTGCTCGTAGAAAATCCTAAATTTTCTGTTGATATAATCCAAAAACCATCATTGGTAAGATAGTTTCTATCTGGAAAAAATAAAATTGTTTTTGAACTCCCAGATAAAGATACCTTATTTTTTACTAGCTCATAGGGGGACATAATAATGAGTTGTGTAATACTCGAAATAGAAAAAACACCAATACCTATCATAGCACCATATACAGAATCCTTATCTGCAAGGAATTGGTCTTTAAGCGAAGTTTTCCAATTATACATTTCAATGGTATCATTGGTATTATACGCTAAATTTACCCAATACTTATTGGATTCAAAAGTAATTTTAGAAGCCCACATAGAAGACTCAGGCAAAATAGCTCCTAATTTTTCTGGATAGACTGCCTTTTTTTCCGTAATTGTTACTGTTCGAGTATATGTATCCACTAACCTTCTCTTAGAACCTCGAAATAGCCATCTTAAAAATCTAATTCTAGTTACTGTTTCAGTTATATTTCGTGTAAAAGTTTCCTCCGCATAGGATTTTAGTGTAACGGAGTCAACAATTCCCCCTAAAGAATTCCAAGTATTAGTATCAATAGAGTATTGATTGATTATATTAGTTTGAATAAATGTATGTATTTCATCATAGCGTTCAGTTGCTAAGCCTGTATATCCTGGAGTTGCAGTCTGCAGGGGTTTTTCTACAATTTGGCGAGAGGTTGTACTCCCCATATTCCAGATATGATACGGGGTGTAGTGTACACCCAGAGGCACAGAAGTTCCATAAGTATATGCGGTAAGCTTATCATTTATCCATTGCCATTTTACAGGAACCCCCCGTTCATTTCGTTCAATCACATAATTAAACCGTCCTGCAAGGATTCCAGGAGCTACAGAATCCAAAGAATTTTCTTGAGGAAAATCAACTACAAGATTTTTTTCTTCTGAAAATCGATTTTTATTATTATAAAAATATTCGGCTACCTGATACCCCGATACGGCAAGATTGATATTAAACTCTGGAGGATTTTCACTCTTAATATCTGTTTCAGTAATTGCATATGCATTAGTACCTTCTCGTGGAAGATTTGTTATAGGTTCCGTATCATTAAACTCAACAATATCTGTATATCGAGAAGTTAATCCAGTTTGATTTTTATAATAAAAATCTATTACAGGAATGTATTCAGTAATTGTAGGCCGCACTTGCCCTATAAGTACTGCTAGTAATCGATGGAAATTATTTATAGTAGTATTGACCTGTGTAAAAAGAGAACGATATCCGTTTCCCCCTAAATATGTTCGATGCTCATCATAGTCTTGTCGTTTTGCATTTACAACACAACCATCTTTTTCTAACTCTTGAATAACCAATAATAGCATTTGCCGGTCTGCATAAAATTGAGTTGAAGTGTCTTTTGCATCAATAATAACTTTTGATATAGTGATAATATCAGATTCCTTGATGGGGATATTATACGGATTAGCACCCCCCTGATTATCTCGATTAACTCGTTGACTTGCCTCCTGGTAATCTACTGGTCTGAAAATATCAAAAGTATATTTTGAAGGAATCACCTTCGTAAGAACCCCTCGGATGAAGGCACTTGTTTGTGGGCTTGTTCCTACTTGTATCTTAAAATTATTATAGGCTGTTTTGAAGGTAGAAGTTCCATTTAGAACTTCTGTGTATGAAGCGTCATCTATGTTGTATTTTTGTTCAATAGCTTGCATTTGTTGCGCAAAACGAGCTTTTGTTTCAGCACTTGAGGCAAAATCTAAAATTCCTAATACATAGGCGGGAACCTCAACTTCAGTATTGTAAATAGTATTCTTCAGGGGGACTGCAATAAGTGGAATAATTTTTTTAAGTTCCTGCATTGCCAATTGTGCTGATTGAGACGAAAAGGCTGCAGCCGATGCCCCTCCTGTCGCCCAAATAGAGGCTGCTGAAACTACGATTTCAATAATAGGGAAATATGGCTCAAATTTATTTGCAATCACCATTACTGAATTATACAGATTGTAGGTTTTCTCCAGAACATTTGCGGTCCATTGGACAGCTGCAAGGTCTGCAAAACTTTCTTGGAATCGAGGGTCACTTGCAATAGCAGACCCATATTGAATAGAAAGTTCATACAGTATTTGTGGTAATTTTTTAGTAAACTCTGAAGTTCTCTCTGAAATATTTTCTACGAATTCTTGAGGAGTCTGTGAAAAGCATGCCCCATATTGATTTATGAGTGATTTGAATCGTACTTTTCGTTTTGCGGTTAATTTTTTAATTAAGTCCTCATACGCTTGTTTTGCAACATCAGCAGCAACAGCTCCGGTAACTCCTGCAAACTCACTTAGAGAAGTATTGGATTGAATTCCTTCTCCTAAAAGGGCACCCCCAAGTTCCTTGCCGGAAGAAGATACCTGGTCTAATTCTTCATCGGAAATGTTTATACTATATTGGGAAATATCACTCATACTTTACCTCGTTATGCCCATACATCCTTGGCAGGAACACCATTTTTACCAAGAACCCCTTGCGTAACCAATACACTTCCTTGAGGATTTGTACCCAGACGTACCTCCCCAGCAAGTCTTATTTTTTTAGCTGATAGCACAATCTCATCTTTAGTTACTTTGAAAATGCTTTCACCCTCTACAGACGTAATAACTTCTTTAGGCCGAACAATATGTAACGTTCCACTGGTGAATGCAATAATATGGTCTCCAGAAGACCTGCTTACAAAATGTATTGATGTTTCATTCCAGAATGTAACAATCATATCACTAAAATTAAGAAGCGTTCCTCGAAGTTCCACATGGAAATCATCTAATTTATTTTTAAAATCGTCAGAAAGGGAATCTTCGGTATAATCACCTACCCAAGAATAGGTATTTGCATAACCAAGGACATACCCCATAGTAAACTCAGAGTTTGCAATACACCATACCAACTCACCTGGTTTCCCAGAGATGTATTGATACTTAAAAAAACAGGGCCATACAGGGAGCATTTCTAAAGGTAAATTTTCCATGTGAGGTAATACTCGTACTTGTAGTCGATTATCCTCTTTAGTAGCGGGAACCTCAATTTTAGCAATATATATTGATAAATCAGCCATACTATTCTATATCCTTTATATTTTTGCTTCAGGAAGCTTCGTTGCTATTAGTTTAGTATAAAATGACCCATTATTAACATGATGGTCCATAGAGTAAATAAGATAAGAACCATTTTCAGGGGAACTATCCTGCTCCAGTTGGATTGAACAAACAGAGCCAATATCAATAGAAGTACCCGCCAAAAAGGGAACTAAGGCAACTACAGAAAAAACTGACAAGTTTTCAAGAGTCACTGCATGAGTTTTTAAGGCAATAATATCAAATGGGGGAATATACCATGGGGTTATCTCATAGGAAGGATTGCTCTTCTTTTCCACTAATTTTTTTTCTTGGTCTTGAATCGTTGGTAAGGCTATAGAAAGGTTAAGATTACTTTTCTGAGTTTTAACTGTATGCTCCAAAGAAAAAATATAATTTCGAATAGGAACACTTTGAGTTCCCTGCAGATAAAAGGCAACCCCATACATGGGAACTTTTACGGTATTATTTCCTGGAAATTCTTTTTGATAAGGGATACATTCTAAAACAGGTGCCCCTTTTGTCAAGGAAGAATACGCCCTATAATATAATTCTTTTTTTAAGGAACTATACAAAAATAAGGTAGAAGTATCCTTCATTCCGTATGCACTGAGTCGATGAATAAAGGACTTTGTTTCCTCATAGATTTGATATCGTACTTGGGGAACTTCGGTAGAATCATCTATATATTTTTTCTCAAAAAAAGAGTCATCTTTTAATGCTTCTTTAATAACAGAGGATACCGTTCCAAAAAAAGCTCGTTTTAAGGGTTGCTGTGCAAATACATATTCACTTACTGCTTTGATAAGCAAGTCTTCCACATGAGTTCCATTTGACATAGAAACTTTGTCATAGGAAATAACATTAAAGGTATAATCAAAAATTCTTTTTCCTTTATCATCTTCTACATAGGCAATAATATTACTCCCATATTTTATTTTTGATTCAAAAACACCAGAAGCATCCTTAATTTTAATAACACAATAGGGGGCAAGTACATCTAACGAATTGATAATATGTGCCTCAATGACATAATTTGGGGGTAATTGCAGGGAATCTATAAAAAAGGACAATATGTTCATTGAGCATCCTTCTTAAAACTATTTTCAATATCTCTAATAGCGGGAAAATAGAGGACCATATCCTCTTTTAAGAAATTTTTATGTGGAATCCCATTAAGGGATAACACCATATCATCATATTCTGCCGTTTTGTAAATCTTATAGGTTGTTAACCAAAATTTTTGGATATCTATGTCGGTGAGTTCTTTTTTAACAGGGGTATACTCCAAATTTAGAGCATTTAAATTCAAGGATAAAATGTCTGGATAATACTCATTATCTACTTCATCCTGTACAGAACTTGGTACTATAAAATCATAACGAGATTTCATACATTATGCTCCTGTTACACCTACTCTCTGTAAATTAAAGAATCGACTTGTCTGCGAAAATCCAATATCAAAACTACGTCCAGGGGGAATTGTACCCTCAAGAGTTAGTGAAGCAGACCCACTTATGGGAAATCCATCAGTATCTGTAGCGGTTGATAACGTAACAGAAACTTCAGTACAATAGGCTGCCTGTAAAACAAATTGATTCCCAATGGATACCGTATAGGTATTAGCAGCAATAGCAGATTTTACGCCAGCTGATATTGATTTTGCTATGGAATTTGCTTCCTCATTGGTAAATAATTCCCTGGCGGATTGCACTAAAATTTTTGCAAGTAAATCAGGTGCTCCTTGGAATGGGCCTACCATTTCAAAGGATGTTATACGCTTTGCAGTTGCAGGAATAATAAGAGCAGCGATTGGCTTTGCAACTTCCTCATAAGCGTTCCATAACCCAAATTGTCCTATCTTAAAATCAAATTTTAATGGTAATTGTACTGGCTCTGTATTCGTCCAAGCCTTAACATATTTAAACCATGGATTAAACACAGGAGAAGTTGTTTTAGTATCCAAAGCTTCAATAGTTTGAATTGTTTTTAATACCCCGCCAGCAAGACCTTGGTTCATTTTATCGAAAAAGCTTTCTAATGGCTTAATAGCATTATTCCGAAATGAATATTGATACGTATCTGAATCTAAAGCAAGTCGAATGTTAGGACTAACTATTAAGTCCGAAACACTTGGAGCTTTTACTAAATTATTTGCGGTCATATTTAGTAACTTCCCAAAATCCCTCCAATGAATTGTTGTCCCTTCTGCTCCTTTTATATAAAAATCAACTTCTCTAAATTGATTAAATCCCATACCCTCCCTCCTTTATCGAGTAGGCAATGCCAGTAAGTCTTTCATAGGAATATTCGTATTCTGAATAACAGCATTATTGTGTTCAATGACTGGTTTATATTCAGCAATACTTTGGGCAAGATTTTCTATAAGTGCGGATAAACGGTCTACTGCAGATACAAGGGCATCCCGTGCAGGATTAGTAGAAGCGAACAAATAGAGGTCATCTTGATTATCAAATGAAATACCAGGAGCATTTCCCCGAAAAAGGGAACCTTTTTGAAGGGACCGCTCTAAAGTAAAGACACCATCTTTAACTTTTTGCTTACTTTTTTCATATTGGTCATTAAGCCAATTCTGGAAGTCAATAGCTCCTTTTTGTGAAGTAGCCATGGTTTTTAAGCGGTCTTGATACGCTTGTGTTTTTTGAAAGGAATCAAGCCATTTTTGTCGGTCTTCAGCAGTAGTTATTGATTGTATTGAAGTATTTGGGGTGGCTATTTGATTGTTCTTCCCAAGCCCAAATATACTTACAAACCAATCTCCAAGCCCCTCAAATGCTCGTTTAATAGGGCCAAACAAATTTTGAATAATAGTTTCTTTTATAGAAGTCCAGCCATCTTCTCCTAAAATAAAGGTTCCTAGATTATTAAAGCCCTGTTTTAATCCTTCTCCAATAGAACTAAGACCTTCTTTGATACTAGTAATAGCCCCTGCAAGCCAGGTTGGACTGCCGTCAGGGTTTTCAAAAAGACGCTTAAATGCCTGTGATACATTTTTCCCCAAATTACTAAAAAAAGTATTCAAAGCATTATTTATGGCGTTGGCCCCATTAGATAAAAAAGTATTTAAATCTTGAAGTTTTGGCTCCAGGAAACTTACACCTTTATTTAACCACGTAATTGCTTGAGTGCCTAGTGTACCAACCCACTTTCCGAAGGATATAGCCATATCTTTAATAAACTTGCCACCATTAACAATAGATTCCCCTGTTTTATGGAAAAACTTGGCTGCTCGTTCACCTCCAATTGCATGGGTTATACCAAATACCAGACTACCAATTCCTGCGCCAATAGCTGCACCCACTGCAGTTCCTACCCCTGGGAGTAAAAAGGTCCCTATAAGTCCCCCAATACCTGCACCAAGCAGTGCTCCCTTACCGGCTCCTGATACAGCGCCTCGTAATCCTTTTCCCGTTCCAAAGAATGCAGACGCAAGGCCAGCATTGAACCTGGAAACACCCCATTTTTTATAATTTTTAGAGCCTGCAATGCCATCTGCTACTGTCCAAAGGATTCCTGCAGCAAGAGCAACCCCTGAAGCAA
>Ga0208461_1001479_pt1 | contig 21074 bp, 19 predicted proteins | sample AD_JPNTR4_MetaG_FD_184448 | JGI IMG/M metagenome (GOLD analysis project Ga0208461, IMG submission 184448) | Active sludge microbial communities of municipal wastewater-treating anaerobic digesters from Japan - AD_JPNTR4_MetaG (SPAdes) (version 2) | ecosystem: Engineered > Bioreactor > Anaerobic...
AGTGGTTCCCGATTTCAGTACTGTTTGGCTATTTCGCGAGCGCGTTATCAAGAGCGGCAAACTCGAGGATCTTTGGGGGGAGCTCCAGAGGCAGATCGACGAGAAAGAGTATACCGTAAAGGAGGGCTCTATCCAGGATGCAACGTTTATAACGCCGATCCCGGTCAGAAGAGGAAAAAGAAGGATCGAGAGCCGAATGCAAGAAGGAGGACAAAGATTCGGAAACCATTGGGCTGATACAGGTTCAAGAATTTGATAAAGCCTTGCTAGATATTTTAAATAATATTATTAATAGTCAGAAAAAACCAATGAGATCTCATTATGAACCGATAAATGAAGGTAGCTGGACAAAAAAGGGCGTCAAGAGCTTTTTCGGCTATAAAGGGCACATTGAAGAAAGCGTATGCTAGAACATCAAAGCATATCAGACGGAGCAGGGGGTTATCCTGCCATATTGGGGAACCATACGTGATATTGGACCTTCAATGACACAGGTGATTATCGCCAAGTTTCTCCGGGGTATCCCTGCACCGCATATTGCCAGAACGACACAGCATACAGAGGGGGCATGTGATCGATATATCAAGGGCTTTAAGAAAGTCAAAATGTTGAATGGCAAGATAAAACCACTGGAAATTGCTCGAATACTTGAGATGAGCGAACGATTGGTGAAGGAGTATATTGTACTAATCGACGAGCAAAGAGCTATTGAAGGGGAGGATAATCATGTTAGCTGAACAGATTTCATGGGAAGGCGACATATGTCGTCATTTTAGTTCGATGCCTTTATGGCTTCGGCCAATCTGTGCCCTTTCTTTGTCAGCTCATAATATACCCATCGATTTATTTTGTCCTCTTTCACGACCAATCCGGCCTTAACCAATACGCTCAAATTGTCATAGATCGTCGATTTTGGAAGGCCAGAGGTTCTAGATAGCTCAGTCACAGTCATACGCCTCGAAGAAAGATTCCTGATAATAGTAGTTCTCTTACTTAAGGCCGGGACCTTAAGTGCTTTGCTACTAAAAGCTTTATCGGATAGTAGATCGTTCATAGATATACCTTTTCGTTTTTGGATCGAACATAGTGCATAAACTTTGGATTATAATGATAGATGCAGTCTTGAGAATATTAAAATTATGTTCAGCTTAAAGTTACGTAAGTACAATTCCAATAAGTTAGCTTGAACCAAGCAAAAATACCAGTATTTAATCAGCAATTGAGGTAATAATGATTGAAAATTTTATATTTAATTAATTTTATATATTTTGTTTGTCGGCTGAGATTTGAAAAATAATTGCTCGTGCCGAGGCATTTAGAGAATTAATTGCTATCTATGAAAGTAATAATATAATTAAATCCGTTTTCTATATTGCCTGAGAAAGCTATTCTTTTTCTAATAGTAAAGTTTATATTACATAATGTTATATACACATTACATAGGAGTAATATGACTCCATGACTTATAAGGAGAGTGGGTAGTTTGACTAAGAAAATAGGATTATTTCTAGGCTTATTCGCCATAATTGGACTGGCTATTAGCACAGGAGTCTCAGAATTCAAAGTTGATTCGATGACCTTCCACCTGGCTAGCGATTATGTAAACATCTCTAGCAATGCTGACCTCATGAAGTTCAAAGGAAGCGGCACGGCCGATGACCCTTATATTATCGATGGCTTGAATCTGAACAACCATATTGGAAACGGAATAGCGATAAGAAATACAGATGCCTACATCTTGATAAAGAACTGCACAATGGCTAACTTAACAGGAAATTATTATGGCCTATATGATGTAAACGGAATAAATATTGATGATGCCAAGAACGTTCGCGTAGAGAATTGCAGGCTATCAGGCAGCGGAAGCAGTCTTAGCGTTAGCAGTGCTGAAAATATTCAGATCACGAACTATAGGGGCGAGAACATAATGTTCAATGGCGTCAAAAATGGCTTGATCGAGAACTGCAACTCCGAGCATATTCTTGTTCAAGAAAAGATAGAGCTCATGTCGTCCCCTAGGGTAACAACGGATTTTATGCCTGAGACCAGTGTTCCTTCCCAGAACTGCTTGATAAAGGATTGTAAACCGGCATATGAGATCGTATTATTAAGCCCCAAGAACTGTATTGTGGAGAACTGCTATGTTAAAGACGGATGGCTTATGGCTTTCACCCCTATCAATACCTCATTCACTAATAGCACTGTAGTAAATGCCACAATGGAGATGGATTTCTCTTCAAATACAACCCTTGAGAATATGACTTTAGTTGACCTTAAGGGCATAAACCTCGGGGGATTCAGCCCAGAGAGCTATTCGCCGGTGGTGAAGAACAGCACAGCAAATGGTGAAAAGATCTACTACTATCATGATCAGAAAGGGTTGCACTTGGAAAACCTGACTGCAGGGTATATATGGCTGGTTGACTGCCCAGAAACCAGGATCGAAGGGGTTGAAGCTGGGGGCATTTTTGCGATCAACTCAAACAGTAGCACTATAGAGGGATCAAAGGCTAATCAGATTATTCTTGCCCTCTCAAAGGATGTACTGATCGCCAACAACACTTTGAGAGGTTCAAGCGCCAGGGAAGCAATAAAGCTAGATACGGGCACAAGTAACATCACTCTATACCATAACATTATAACCAAGAGCGAACGGTATTTCGGCGAAAACTTATTTGCTTCGGGTATTGATGCCTCGCAATCCGATGGTAACAACACATTCGAGAACAATATAATCACGGATTCAGGATACGGCATACAGGCTGGAGGCAACAACACTTTCACGGGAAATACGATAGCAAATAACATCGTCGGCATCAAAGTCTCCGGCAACAACAACAGGGTCACTCAGAATAACTTCATCTACAACGGCGTCGATGCCGAACAGAGCAGCTATATGAACATCAGCTTTGCCAACAATATCTGGGACGGAAATTTCTGGGCTACCTACAAGGGCGTTGAAAAGGATAAAACTGGATTAGGAAGTACGCCCTATGTAGAGAACATACCCTTCCCGAGGCCGTGCGAGCCTTCGCCTCAAGTGCAGGAGCCGGTAATAGATAAAGTTCCAAGTATAGTGCCGATAAGCAAAACTTAGTGAGCAAAACTGCGATAAAACGAATAGTAGGGTCGTATAAGGCAGTAGGTAAGCTTAGAGGAACAGCAACTGCTGCCTTCCACAATATATTTCACAGAAATGCAACCGATTTAAGAGGCGATATATTTTGAAGATAGTATTAATATTAGGGTTGACAATGCTGATGCTAGGCATTTTAGGAGCTTCAGCTCAGCCTGAAGAGGTATGGAACAAAACCTTTGGTGGATCGGGTATCGACCTTGGTAGCCAAGCACAAGAAACCGAAGATGGTGGATATATCCTCGTTGGCAGCACTGAATCATATGGTGCTGGAAGAGAAGATGCCTGGCTGATAAAAACTGATTCCAATGGCAACGAACTATGGAATAGGATCTATGGCGGTCCAAAAGAGGATAACGGGTATTCTGTTCAGAAGACAGAAGATGGTGGATACATTACTGTGGGTGCCACTAAATCCTATGGCTCCGGGGATTCAGATGCATGGCTAATAAAGACAGATGCTGCTGGAAATAAACAATGGGATAAAACCTTTGGCGGAAGAGATATAGATGAGGGTAGATCCGTTCTACAGGCAAATGATGGGGGTTATATCATTGCTGGCTTAACACGCTCCTTTGGCGCTGGAGATTCAGATGCCTGGCTGATAAAGACGGATCCCTCTGGTAAAGAGCAATGGAACAGAACCTTTGGCGGACCGGGTTATGATGCAGGCTGGGCAGTTGATAAGACAAACGATGGTGGATATATCATCACAGGCTCCACAGAGTCTTATGGCCCTGATGGAAGTAGTAATTCTTGGCTGATAAAAACTAACTCTACTGGAATCACGCAATGGGAAAAGACATTTGGTGGTTCAGCCTGGGATGGCTGCAGAGCAGTCCGAGAAACAAAAGATGGCGGCTATATTCTAGTAGGTGATACGCAGTCTTTTAGTGCAGGCGCACAGGACGTTTGGGTAATAAAGACCGACCCCTCTGGTAAAGAGCAATGGAATAAAACCTATGGAGGATCTGGCTATGATTGGGGATTCTCAATACAGCAGACTAACGATAGTGGCTATATTATCGCAGGTTCAACGGAATCTTACGGCTTATTAGTGACTACCTCAGGACCTGAGAAACGTATCCCGGGTAATGCTTGGCTAATAAAAACAGATTCTAATGGCAACGAACTATGGAATACGACCTTTGGCGGAAAGGGAACTGATGGTGCCTACTCAATACAAGAAACCAAAGCTGGAGGATATATTATTGGAGGCAGTACTACTTCATATGGTAACAAAAGCGTAGATGCATGGCTGATAAGGGTAAATTGAGAGGTAACTATCTTAAAATCTTTATTTTTATATTATTGTCAAGTTACTTGATTATGGAGAGGCGTGATAGTATGTTATTATTCACCACCTGTTGCTGCATAAATTATAAAATTAAAAAAAATGGAAAATGTTATTCGGAGGAACACTTAGTTACTAGCAGTAGTAGTCAGGAGCTATATACGTATGCTGGTACGCTGGTACAGAGGAACCACATTGTGCTCTGAACGCCGAAAGGGCTGCAGAGCATGCTGGACCCACGTAGAAGCTGCAGTAAGTAGGTCCTACACAACCGTCGGATGGTGTGCTAGTCCAATAGCAGCAATAACATGTCATTTTTTTTCACCTCCTTTCAAATTGTTCACCTATCGTAGTATGGCGCCATCTTGGTGACCAGGAATGGAAACTTTTCGCTCACATCCACGCGGACGAAGAATTTTTCCGTGACATCGGTCTCTCTGTTAGTGTAGGAGAAGATCACAGAGACAATTTTTCGCGCACCGCTTAGCCTTGATGGCCTAGCTTCTACGCCTGTCAGGGAAAAGTTGTGCTCGAACTCCTCTGCAGCATTGGCATAGATTGCTGGATATCGAACCGCCAGGTAATTCAGCGCCCTGTGCTCGTCATTGGCTCCAGTATTGTCCGCCATCTGCAAGATCCTGTCGAACAGTTCCCCTGCCGCCGCTCTGAACTTCTCCTCCTGCTTCTCGGGAATCGACTCAGGCCTCGGAATAGATTTGATGAAGGCATCTCTATTGAATGAGAAGAGCTGATCGAATCCGACCAACGGGACTTGCAGCCCGCTGCACATTTCAGGCGGAGCAACTGGCCCCTTTGAGCCGACCACGACATCCATGCCCGCTTTATCCTGTTGAGGCTTGACGGATTCCACCAGACGATCAAAATCCAATGGGTCCTTCGGCAACAGGATATAGGCGGCCACACCTTCTATGGTTAGAGTCCAACACAGCTCACGTACCAGATACCTATTTTCCTTCTTTGACAGAACCGAGTAGAAGGCCTGTTGATCCGTAAGCCCGGTTGTCTTCGCCCTGCCAGTAGCCTGTGCAAACTCTCTTTCCACGGCCATTCTTCGAAAGCGAGGGTCGATCTTTCCAAGGGCGTAGACGTATTGGGGCGCATTTGTGCCCTTGGCTTTCGTACCTTCTCCGCATCCACAGCTACGCTTTGCCATTCCTTGAGAGGAGGCTTTGTTTTCTTGGCTCTCCTGGCAAGGTGCCTGGTTCACAGGCAGGCTTGCCAGCTTATCCTTTGCTTCTTTTTCTTCCATATCAATTCCCCACTCTTTTATCGCACAACTGTGCTCTTTGGAAGCACAACCACTGATACCACTTATAGCTAGATAAATCTATTGAATTTGTTCGGATTTCCCGAACAAGAAGCAAATATATAAATACATAATATCTCATTTTGTTCAAAAATCCGAACAAAATGCAAAGGCTTAAATAAGGTGGTTTTCTTTCTAACCTGCCACCGATAGGGATTTCAGCTCTTGCATGCATGTAGCCGATATTTTATTACTAATATCGTAGCATATTGCAGCTATGCAAACTGAATAAGTGGGCGGCATAACTCTTTTCAAGTGCTATCATTCTGAAATTATTTCACACAAGCATTTAGCACAGAGGAAGCCGGAAAAGAGAACTACCTGAAAAATGGCTATGAATGGAGAGAATGCAAAATTCATTTAAGACTGCATTCTCGCCGCTATTTTCATCAGCCAGGCATCTACATTGCCGGAAGAGGTCGTCCATCCAGTACTGACGTAGCTGCCATCTCCAGCTTGCTGAACTGATGAACCCTCATTTCTGCCCGACTCATCGAAGACTTTATCCCATTGCTTCATTCCTACGTTATCGGTTTTTATCAGCCATGAGTACATCCCGGTACCTAAGCCGTAACCTGCAATGATATAGCCGCCATCCGCTGTCTCTTGAGCTGCGGTGGCAAGATCATAATTAGAATTCCCGAAGCTGAAGATCTTGCCCCATTGCACGATGCCATTGGAATCGGTCCTTATCAGCCAGGCATCGCCCGTGAGAGATTTATTAGCCAGAGGAGCATTTGCGCCGCCTGCAATGATGTAGCCACCATCTTTTACTTGTTGGACTAATTCTCCGCGGTCGTCTCTCGATCCCCCGAAAGTTATATTCCATTGCTCATTGCCCGCTGAATCCGTCTTTATCAGCCAGACATCTTTGCCGCCTGTACCATAAGACTCTGTGAAACCTGCGATAACATAGCCGTCATCTCTAGTCCTCTGTACTGCACGGCCACCGTCATCCTTCGGCCCTCCGAAGGTTCTATTCCATTCCTCATCGCCGGACACATCGGCTTTTATCAGCCAGACATCGCTTCCACCGGCTCCATAGGATCTTGTCTCACCAGCGATGATATAGCCACCATCTTCTGTCCCCTGAACCGAGTAACCCCAATCGTAGCTGGCCCCCCCATAGGTTTTGTTCCAGCGCTCTTTTCCATCAGAGTTGGTCTTTATTAGCCAGGCATCAAAATCTCCTGCGCCAAAGGAGCTTGTCGCGCCCGCAAGGATATAGCTGCCGTCATTAATCTGCATTACTGATGCGCCAGAATCGTCATCAGAACCGCCAAAAGTCCTGTTCCACTTCTCATTGCCATTTTGATCCGCCTCTACTAGCCAGGCATCATCTCTTCCAGCACCATAAGAGCTAGTAGTGCCTGCAATGACATATCCGCCATCTTTTACCTCTAATACAGAGTTTCCAACATCAGACCCAGCACCGCCATAGGATCTATGCCACATCTCCTCCTGAGGCGCAAAGGCCCCAAATGTATGCAGCAGTAGTAATAACATCAATAATATGGCCAGCCCTAATATTAACGGGTCCTCGCTGAACTTTGTAGATGTGATGGATGATTTTATTTTGCGGATAAGGAGTTGGATAGAAGACTCTTTGTTCACCTATAGGTCAACTCCATCAAGAGCGCTTCCGCAAAATTTATAACCATATTTCCACCTTCGATTGTAGCCAAATTCATCCAGAGGTTAATCATACTAATCTAAATGCCTTCTACGTCGTTTTTCTCCTGAGGATCTTCATAGATGAAAATCTCCTCAATTTTAACGCCGAAGATCTTCGCTATTTTAAAGGCAAGGTCTAGAGATGGGCTATATTTGCCCTTTTCGATGGCTAACACTGTCTGTCTGGTCACTCCAATCTTTTTGGCAAGTTCCTCCTGTGTTAGATCGTGTATGGCCCGATAAACCCTGACTCTATTCTTCATTTGGAGGCTCGTATCCATATTTCTTGTTGTAATATCCATACAGAAGCGAATATAATATCATCAAAGAGGAGGCAGAGAATGCCAGGGTAAAGCCGATATTTGTATACTCTGAGTATCTATACCTGAGCGCAATCAAGACAACACCTATCAAGATGTTTGTCGCAGCGAAGATCTCTATGGCCAGCTTGGATGCCTTTTCGCTTACCTTAACATCTCTCTCATCCTCTACGACCTCTTTGATTTTCGATTTGCATAAGTAGAGTAGAACCACACCTGCTGTTATAGAAATCGCCACTAAAAGGGCATTTCCAGCAGCCGTAAACCAGCCAACCAAAGCTACCATGGATACAATGATCGCCATTCTGCAAATCTTCGACCCTCTTACATCCATGATATCTCTTTGCATTGCATTAGGTTATATAAGCTCTGCTTACGTACGTGTTTAGCTCCTATCACACTTATGCAAGCTTTACCCAAGATCAATTAAACCAAAGAATTAAATGATAATTATATTCATCAATTAAGAGTATACACGAAGAAGAAATAATCAAGCAACCTCAAGAAGAGAATGAGCTGTTAAGACGTGAGATCGAGTTGATTAAGGCAAAAATAATCGAGCTTGAAGCCCGGCTAGCCAAATATGATATCCGGGCTGCCCGAAAGGAGTTGTTGCCAGCAATGCAGAATGTCCCTCTGAAGGCTGATTCGGAAATAACATAATTGCGCAGACAGCTTTGCTGAAGTACGAGGATAGACTGCCACATAGGAAAATCCAGGATGCACTGAGGCGACTGCATGGATTGAATACGAGCCCGGCTACGGTAGTCGATCTAACCCGTCGCGCTGCTGAAGTGGTACAATCGGAATACGATGCCGTTTTGAGCAAGATTCGATGTGCTCCAATCATGATTCAAGGGCACAATTGTATGCGATAGAGGGAAACCATATGCCGGATTCACAAAGCGATTGCAGCGATGCTGGGCACACATTCGGGAATCGAAGGACCTAGCTGAAAGGTTCGAGGAAGCAATTCCCTGCATAAAGCGCCCAAGGTGCTTTATGAATCGCTAACCACAGCTCTTGAAACCGATCCACCGAGAAGAGCTCCGGCATTGGATAGAGATAGAGTACTTTTGCGAGAGGGTCCAGAAATTCATTGGCAATATCCGCAACGGATTCGAGTACTGGTTCACTTTCATCATTAATCCAGGTGTGGAGCCGACAAATAATAGAGCAGAAAGGGCACTACGCCCGCAAGTCGTTTTGAGGCAGTTTTTTGCGAACTCTGCGCAATACCAAAGGAACTTCGATTCACGAACGAATCATGACCGTTTTGGCAACCTAGAGACAAAGAGAACTGGATAATCTCCAAATGATAACGGCAAGGCTTGCCAGCTAAACACATACACATATTTAATACCAGTCGTATAACTTTTCACGATCAATAGCTCTGATCTATCACTTATCATATTACGTGAGAAAATGCATCCATAGCTGCAACCTAAACGGGCCGAAAGTATTATAAGCAAATTGCATAGTAACAATAATTCATATCCGATTTGGATTAGTGGCATTATGATGATCGTCTATCCAGACATTGAATCTGGAAGGTGTTCGAACTGAAGAGAAATAAGCATCTGATAGCTCTGGCATTATCTTTCATTTTTTTGCTGGCGGTCAGCGTCATCGATGCCAGCTCAGAGGAGAGCGAATCTCCTTTGGCCATAACCGATTCCGCGGGAAGGGTGGTCACACTTCCCGGGCCCGCGCAGGGGATCATCGTTCTGAATACCGATGCCGCGGAGGCTGTATCTGCTCTAGGAGCCTCGGATCTGATTGTTGGGTTGGCGTATGTCTATCCTGGAAAGCCGAATGGGGTTGAGGCCGTCTCCCAGAATCTGAAGCCATTTAGCGGAATTATTTCCCTGGGGCTGGACTTTTACAAAGAGGAGAACCTCAGCCGGGAGTTGAGGCTTTTGGGCTCGATACTTGGCCGGGAGGAGCAGAAGAACAGGACATTTGTATATCCGGCTATTGATGAGAAATTGAGGTCTGATAGAGATGAGAAGATCATCTGAAGTTGGGATGCTCCTGATTGCTTTATGTGCCATATCATGGGCAATATCCTCCCCATCGCTGGCCTTCAGCTATACACTGAATATATTTGGCAACGCCAATATGGATGATACCATCGATGAATTGGATATCGCTTATCTGGAGGATGTGATAGCCGGCAGGAGCCCAGCAACGGAGATGGCAGATGCCAATCTGGATGGTATTGTGGATGAGAAGGATATCGAGCAGGTAAAAAGGCTGATTGACGGGACTGGAGAGCAGATCAGCCTCAAGGCCTACACCATCTATGAGGAGGCGGTGAATGTCACCATCCCCATGCCGGTGGAGAGCATTGTAGTCCTTAACCTGGCCTGCGCAGAGTCGGTTCGGGGCATAAATGCGCAGGATATGGTCGTCGGCGTCGGCTCATCCCTGGTGGAGGGACCGAACAGGGATTTCTTCCCGGAGATGGCAGGCCTTCCGACAGTGGGAAAATGGAGCGAGCCGGATATCGAGGCCATCATCAGCCTCAATCCCGATATCGTGATTGCCGATTTGAGGACGCCAGATCCAGAGAGGCTGGAGGACAAATTAGAGGGCACAGGCATTACAGTGCTTCGCATGGGCTTCACCTATCCCGACTACTCTCTGTCGGAGATCATGGCCTTGGGCTATATCCTGGACCGGAAGGATGATGCCCGAGAGCTGAACAATCTCGCAGGAAGATGTTTGGACCTCATCGAGGAACGGGTCTCATCGATTGCTGAGAGTGAGAGGCCCAGGGTCTATCCCATATACTATACTTCTGCCGATCTATGGAAGACGGGATCCAATGGCTCTATTGTGGATATGCTCTGCAGTCTTGCCGGGGGCGAGAATATCGCCCATGATCTGACTGGAGGAACAGGCGGGATGTATCCCACTGTTGACCCGGAATGGGTGGTGCAGGAGAATCCCCAGATCATCTTCACCTGGAGTTCTCCTGGAGGCTACAGCCAGAGCAATGATACGGCGATGAGAGAGCTATGGACGGAGATCGTCCAGGCCCCGGAGCTATCACAGGTGGAGGCAGCGAAGGACCAGCGGGTGCATCTCATGACCACAGAGATCACCAGCCGGCCAAGATGGTTTGTGGGCCTCTCATATCTGGCCAAATGGTTTTATCCAGAGAGGTTCCCGGATCTGGACCCAGAGGCCATACACAGAGAATACCTGGAGAGATTTCAGGGGCTGGAATATCGGGGGATCTTTGTATATCCATAGCCCCGTGGGCAATGATATTCCAGGAGAGATGGGTAGCATCTCCTGGAAATCCCTCCGGCCCCCTTTTTCAACCCCAGCCCGGGCGCCCAATGCTCGACAGCTTTAAGGGGCAATTCGATTATTATTAGATACAGAAAATGCTCTCTATATTTGCTGAGTCTCTGGGCGCCACCGCCAGCACCATGTCAGTGGTATTCATAATGCTATTTCTGACTGGACTGATGAATGAGCTGGGCTTATTCAGCAGGATATCTCACCTGGCAAAGCCTTTGATATCGTTCTCTCACCTTCCTGCTATTTCTGCATCTACATTTGTGGTGAGCCTGGGATCAGCTCTGGCCGCGAACACCATGATCGCCAGGATGAGAGCAGAGGGCAATCTGACTGAGCGGCAGACCTTTCTCTGTGCCATCATGAACAGCGTTCCCGTCTACTTTCGAGAGCTGTTCACATATCATCTGGCCTTTGTAGTCCCGGTGCTGGGCATCTTCGCCGGGGGTATTTACGCCATTGTTGCTCTCTCCACCGGAATCATCAAGCTCCTTATGGTGATGATCCTGGGACGGATTTATCTTCCTGGAGAATCTGACCCCTCCCAGGAGGTGGATCTGCCAGAAGATAAAAAGAGCATCTCCCAGGCTGCATTGAGATCCCTGAGGGGGCAGGGGAGACTGTTTTTGCGCATATCATCCTTGTTTTTCGTCATGACCTTTCTCGTTTTATATCTGAGCGAACGAGGCATTCTCCAGTCGATCAATGCCCTTCCCATTGCCCATCTCTTCGGTGTGCCGCCGGAGACCATAGTCCCTCTGACCATCTATGTGGCCAGCCCCAAGGCGGGCATCACCCTTCTGGGGCCGATGATCAGCAATGGCAGCATAAGCGAGGCGAAGGCGCTGATAGTCCTGATGTTGGGCAGTATGTTCATGCTTCCCTTCTACTCCATCCGCTCGCTCATGCCCAATTATACCTCTGTCTTTGGAATGAGGTTGGGGCTGTCGCTGGTTGTGATATCCACGGGGATCAGCGTGCTGGTCAGGCTGATGGTCTTGATCGTATTGATGGTGCTGGCGGGATAATGAAGCATTCTCGGGCAATTCATTGCTGTCGGTCTTCACTATTCTATGAGATCGGCATCCTTGCCCCACAAGGCCGCTTTTTTGAATGGGGGAGCTGATGGCTACAGAATCAACCCATCAGGAATGAGAGTTCCCAGGTTTTCTTTTGTGCTTTTGTGGTATCAATGAGGGGATATACTGAGTATTCGTGGAATTGATGCCGAGATTCCAGGATTTTGATCTTGGTGAGGAATTTATGCCCTGGCATATGCATACAGCTGCCGGAAGAGCTGCCAGAAAACGCGCATCTCATCTTTCTCCGCTCGTGCCGGAGAGAAGAGGCAAGAACTCATAACAGCCGTCGCATGGCTGTTGGATTTCGTCAAGTCTGGCGACAGCATAATTAGTAATACATTAATATTGGATTGATGGATGGGATAACAAGATTATCAGGAGGATATTATGATAAATCAAAGACAACTGTTTCTCGCAGCATCAATCGTGCTTTGCATTCTCTTTTCAGGATTAGCCCTGGCCCAAGACCAGGCTACCAGCAGGTCCGAAGGAGTGAGCAAGCTTGTCATCGGCACCATCGATCAGGTGGAGGATATCAACGTCAACGATGGAATCTTCAACACTTATCGAGAGGCCTTTCTGACTAAATCGCTGATAAGGGTTGAGCCATCAGGCGGTTTTGTCCCCGCCCTGGCGGAGAGCTGGGAGACTGCTGATGCTAAGAAATGGATATTTCATCTGGTTAAAAACGCCACCTGGCACGATGGCACACCTGTGACTGCCGAGGATCTCAAGTTCTCCCTGGAGTATCTTCCCGAGAAGCTGGGCGGCTCCAACTGGAACATCATCGACACTGTTGAGGCTCCGGATGACAGCACTCTGATCATCAATCTCAAGTCGCAGGATGGAAATTTCCTGACCAATCTTCTCATGCTGCGCTCTGTTCCAATGCACATATTCGAGAAGGTGGATGACCCCAAGAAGTTCAATGATCCGGCTTGCGCTATAGGCTGCGGCCCTTACAAATTCGTGGGCTTCGAGAAGGCGGCAGGGCTGCTTCGCTTCCAGGCCTATGATGACTATTATGAGGGCAAGCCTGCTATAGAGGAGATAGAGATTCGCATGTTCAAGAACCAGGAAGCTATGATGATGGCCCTCCTCAATGGAGAGCTGGATACAGTATACATCTACTCTGGAGGAATCAGTTACTATTATGTCCCGCAATTGATTGAAAATGACGACCTGGGCTACATACTCATCAAGAACAGTGGAGTTCCTGCTGCCCTTTGGCTGAACCAGAACAAGGCGCCATTCGATGATGTGCGCTTCCGGGAAGCAATCAGCTATGCCATCGACTATCAGGAGCTACAAAACTTGTTCACTGCCGGGTACGGGCGAGTGCCTTCTGCAGGCTTCATTCCAGATGGCACTCTCAACTACGTTGAGACGAGGGAACTGGCCTTCAATTCCAGCCAGGCTATTGCTCTCCTGAACGAATCGGGACTTGTGGACGTGGATGGAGACGGGCTGCGTGAAAATGCCAAAGGAGAACCGTTCCAGCCCCAGGTCCTGGTCAAGTCGGACAGCGACAGCGTGCGTTTGGGCGAGATGCTTAAGAAATATTTGAACGCTGTGGGCCTGGATGCCCGTCTCAAGGTCACTGACAGCAGCGGATTTTGGGATGTGGTGGACGCAAAAGGGCATGAGATGTTCGTCAGCCGCACCACGCCCTGGGGGATGATGATGGAGGCCGGATATGCCACTGGCTACATGGACACCAGGAGCAACGGCTGGCCGATGGTAAACGATCCGGCATTCACGGAGCTTGTGGACGATCTTCTTGCCTCATCAAGTGCTGAGGAGACTGCTCGGCTTGCCGAATCAGTACAGGAGTATTATTCCCGGGAGCTTCCTGCTATTGCCCTGTACTGGAACGACTACGTGCAGCCTTATAACAAGAAGTATGATGGATATGTTGTAAATCCCATTCATGGAATACTATCCTACGAGACATTCTATGGGCTGCATAGTGTTTGAATGGTTGAGGGGCTAGCCGGCTGGGCAGGCTCAGTCCGGCATTTTTTTAGGGATAATGCTCTGCATCCATTCATCGTCTCTGCAGTCCGTCCGCAATACCAAGCCTTGCACCTACCAATAACCGTGCAATTATTAATATTTTAGTGTTAATGATTAAGACTAAATAGTAGAATCTTTTTATCATGTAAAACCAGTAGGAGATTATGCCCATGAAACGCATACCAGAATTATCGACAATCGGAATGATCCTCCTCTGCATCAGCCTGATCGGTACGGTTTGGGCGGCTCAGGGAGAGATCAATTCCGGTGACAGGATCTCAAGGCTAACCATTGGGACAATCAATCAAATAAACGATGCAAATCCCTGGGACTATTACTTCGGGGTGTACAGCATGATCCTAAGCCACCAAGGACTGGTGAGGTTCAATAATGAGGGAGACGTGATTCCAGATCTTGCCACGTCCTGGGAGACGGACGATCTGCAAACATGGACATTTTATATCAGAGATAATGCCACATGGCACGACGGAAAGCCAGTGAAAGCCCAAGATTTTAAATTCACAGTGGACTATGACCTGGAGAAGGATCCTTTGAGCAAATCCTATATTGGAGCGATCAAGTCCGTGGAGGCACCAGATGACAATACCGTCATCATAAATCTGGAGAAGCCGGACTATAATTTCCTCAATACCATTGCTGTGGTAAAGACAATTCCAGAACACATCTTCAAATCAGTTGACGATCCCAAGAAATTCAACGAAAAAGAGGCAGCTATCGGCAGCGGGCCATATAAGTTCGTCAACTTCGATAAGAATGCCGGAATTGTCACCTACAAGGCTAATGAAAATTATTGGGGTGGGATGCCGGCCATCGATGAAATCGAGCTGAGAATGTTCAAGAATCCAGATGCTCTGATGCTTGCCTTCCAGAAGGGCGAGATAGATCTGCCATATTATTATTCAAAGGGCATCAGCTATTATTATGTGCCTAAGCTGCTGGAGGATGATGACATAAGAATCGAGGTCTACCCGGAGAGGGGCATCACCAATGTGTTCTGGTTTAACACCGCCAAGGCCCCCTTCGATAATAAAGAGCTGCGACAGGCCTTCAGCTATGCAGTCAATTACGAAGAGCTTAAGAACATGTTCACCGCTGGATATGGCACCACGCCCACCGCTGGATGGGTTCCCGAAGGCACTCTTTATTATACAGAGACCAGGACCCTGGCCCAGGACATCAATAAATCCAAGTCCATGCTGGACAGCCTGGGCTTCAAGGACATCAACGGCGATGGCCTGCGGGAGATGCCGGACGGAAGCGATTTCCAGCCCAAGCTGCTCACCAGGAGCGACCTGTCAGACAGTGTGCGCGCGGCCGAGATGCTGAAAAAGTACTTTGCCGATGTCGGCATAGACATTAAGATCGATCTGGCGGACAAGAGCACTCATGGTGAGATCATGGACGAGAAGAAGACTCATGAGATTTCGCTGGCAGGAACAACTTTCTGGGGCATGACCATGGGTGAAGGCTATGGGACCGGATACACAGACATCAGAAATTATGGCTGGTCGATGGTCAGCGAACCCGAGTATCAGTCTCTGGTCGATGATCTTGGAAGGACCAAAGACAAGGATGAGCGCAGGAATCTGGCGGCAGAGATACAGAACTACTATGCTGAGGAGATGCCTCAATTCACGATATACTCCATGAATATCATACAGCCATATAATGCCCGCTACGCGGGGTGGGAGTACAATCCCCTGCATGGAGTCCTGTCCTACGGCACCCTTTTCAACCTGCACGAGGCTTGAGGAGCTCAGCCTGTGCAGATACTTTTTTTCAATAGTAGGGATTCAATAGTAGGGATTTGATCCAACCATGGTAAGTGGAAGAAAAGCCTATTTCCTGGGAAAGACAATTCGGTATGCATTTACATTCTCTCTGATTCTTTCCCTGAATTTCGCCCTGCCCAGGATGATGCCCGGCGATCCGATAGTGAACCTGCTGGGCGAGGAGGCTCTGCACAACGATCCGAGGATGAAGGAGCTTCTTCGAGCCGAGCATGGCCTTGATAAGCCCCTTCATATTCAATACCTCAACTATCTGCGCTCCCTGGCCGGTATCGACCTTGGCTACTCAATTCATAAAAATCTGAGTGTGGTGGAGCTGATAACAGATAGCCTCGGTTGGACACTGTTGCTGGTCTTCCCTTCAGTTATCATTGGCTCAACACTGGCCTTGCTCTTCGGCTCCCTGTCAGGATTCAAAAGCAAGAGTCTGGCCGATTTTTTGCTCACAGCCGGCGCCCTGCTCTTCTACACCTGTCCCCCTTTTCTACTGGCCATGCTTCTTTTGAGTACCTTTTCCTTTCACCTGGGACTCTTTCCACTGGGGAACCTGACAACAGGGGGCAAAGTGGGCATTGATTATGCTCTGGACGTAGCCTGGCACCTCTTTTTGCCTGTTGCCGCCCTATCGTTACTGGGAGCAAGCTACAAATTCCTGGTGGTAAGGAATTCAGTTACACAGATACTGGATGAGCAGTTTATAGTTGCAGCCAGAGCCAAGGGCCTCAAGGAGACGCGCATCCTCACGCGCCACGTCATAAGAAATGTTCTGCCACCATTTATCAGCATGGTGGCCATAAGCCTTGGATTCATGGTCTCTGGTGCTCTCATCGTGGAGATCGTATTCTCCCTGAACGGCATGGGAACGCTCATCTATGATGCAGTGGTGGCAAGGGATTATCCTGTCATGCAGGGTTGCTTCCTGGTTCTTACGGTGTGCGTGCTGGCAGCCAACTTCGCAGCAGATATGCTTTATGCAATAGCCGATCCCAGAATTGGAGGATGGCGCTAAATGAAAGCAAAAAAAGGCCCTGTCCCCCTCTCCCGTATCAAACTGATCGGACTGTCGATTCTCTCATTATTCTTGGTCATGGCCATCTTTGCACCGATCATTGCACCAAATGATCCCCGGGAGACGAGGACGCCTTACCAGCCCCCAAGCCAGGAGCATTATCTGGGAACGAATGACATCGGCCAGGATATATTATCTGAGCTGATCTATGCCTCTCGCGTTTCATTGACTATCGGATTTCTGGCGGGACTGATCTCAGTTACCATCGGCGCGACCCTGGGAATACTGGCTGGATATTACCGTGGAGGTATGGAAGAGCTGGTCATGGCCACCAGCGATGTGGTATTGCTTGTGCCCGGGCTTCCTCTTATGATCATCCTGGCGGCCTATCTTTCCCCCAGTATGTGGAACATAGTCCTTGCCGTCGGCCTACTCTGGTGGTGCTCTACGGCCCGGGTCGTTCACTCCCGGGTTCTGCAACTGCGGGAGATGCCTTTCGTGGAGGCGGCACGATCACTGGGGGGCGGTGATGGTTATATAATGCTAAACCACATTCTGATCAATACCAAAGAGATCATCTACGCCAAGTTCGCCCTGGCGGTGGCATCGGCCATGCTCACTGAGGCGTCCTTGAGCTTTCTGGGCCTTGGCGATCCATTAAACATCAGTTGGGGAGAGATGATCCACTTCGCCTTTTCTCGGGGCGGATTTGCCAATGACATGTGGTGGTGGTATCTGCCGCCAGGGCTCATGATCTGCGCCTGTGTTCTAGGATTTGTGATGATATCAATGGAGCCGGAGAGATCCCAAAAGGCATTGGAGCCGTAGGGCCGGCCGTCAGGAGGCTTCTAGAGGGAGAGAGGCATATCCGCTGGCAGCTTATTGCCGAGTATGCGCGAAAGAGAAACCACAGATAACAGTCAAGACCCAACAGATATTTATGCAATTCATACTTATTCTTAAGCGAATAAAACTATGGACATATAGGTGGAAGATTAAATGAGATTACGCCATGTATTGCTGGCTTTAATATTGTGTATTTCTTTTAATACTGTGAACGCAGAGAATTACGACTTCGTATTGAATATATATGGCAACGCAAATATGGACAACAATATCGATGACGAGGATATAGAATACATAAAAGCAGTTATCGATGGAAAAGAGACACTCACAAAGCTTTCGGATGCAAACAATGACGGAAAGGTCGATGAAAGAGACATCGAACAAATAAAACAGATAATTGATGGCGATGAAAAAGAACTGATTCTCATCGATTCTGCCAACAGGACAGTCGCACTAAAGACGCCTATTGAAAGGATTGTTATAGCACGAAAAGGCGCAGAGGAGTTCACAATACTGATGGCAAGAGACAAAATCGTGGGCATTGGTGATGACGCAAAACAGAATAATCCCGACATCGTCAGAAAGACCGGAGTAGATAAAGTCCAAAGCGTGGGAAACTTCAATTCGGGAAGCCTGGACTATGAGGCAATAATATCGCTTAATCCCGACCTGGTTATAGCCACATCGCCCTCATTGAAAAAGGGATTGGCGGACAAAATCCCTGGAAATATCCCCGTAGTTGCGCTGGACTGCGAGGTTGATCCAGACCTTGCTTTTCAAGATGAGATAATAAAAAAGCTAGGATACATAGTAAATGAGCCAGAGAAGGCCGATGAAATCATTAATTGGAGGAGTAAATATAAAAATATATTAAGCAACAAAATAAGCAATTTAGATCCAGACGCTCTGCCCACATACTATGTGGAGACATATGAGAAATATTTGACTTATATGTCCGATCAATATGACTCAAAAGCAATAAAAGACTGCGGCGGGATCAACATTGTTGATGGCTCAAGTTTTCAAAAGAACGAATTGCTGGACGGAGAAGTCACAATTGACGCCGAATGGCTGATCGATCAGAATCCTGATTATATATTTATACGGGAAAATACAAACGCTGCAGGGTTTAACTGGACTGAAGAAGAGGCAAAAAAGGAATTAGAATCACTGATCGACAGACCTGGGTGGGAGAATCTGAAAGCTGTTAAAAACGGCCATGTATACTTGTACAACAAATGCTTTGTTCGGAGCAGATCTGAAATAGGAAAGGTCTATTTCGCAAAATGGCTGCACCCAGAACTGTTCAAGGACCTAAATCCAGATGCCATCCATGCAGAATATTGGAAGGAATTTTTAGATATAGATCTTGAGGGGCTCTGGGTCTATCCTGAACCCGTATAATTTTTTTATTAGAGATTGCTGGAACCACAGATCAAATACGAGTTCACTGTATATCGATAGAGCTGGAGGACAAACATAAAAAATATAAATGATAATAGAGGGGCATCAATCAGCACGCCCCATCATAAATCGCCTCCTGCAGTTGATGCAAGCTTATCGGCTTGGAGATGAAGCCATCTCCCCCCTCATTGATGCATTCATCCCTGCGGCTGGTGCAGCCGGTGACGAAGATAATCCTGGGGCCCTCCGGCCAGCGTTTCCTGATGATCCTTGCAGCCTGCAGCCCATCCATTTTGGGCATCTGAATGTCCATGAGCACCAGGTCATAAGGATGGCTCTCCATGGCGTGCACTGCTTCGACGCCATTGTCTGCTGTATCGGCATTGTGGCCCAGTTTCTTGAGCATCCGCAAGGTGATCATCCGGTTGGCAGGGTCGTCCTCTGCCAGCAGAATGCTCAAAGCCCCATTGCGGTGCATTCCATTGCCATAGCTCAAATCAGATCCGGTTTCAGGTACCATCTCAACTCACCATTCTATGAAGAGCATTGCCCTCTCCTACCACACAATTCAGCGCAAGGTCTGTATCATTATGTAATAAACTTTTTGGTATTAGTATTATCAAGGGATGCATCTTCCCTGAAAGCCGAAAGGAAAAAAGAGGCTCTTAGCTGCCTTCTGAGGGACGAATGGCGAAATCAGGGTTCTTGGGCCTCATCACAAAGAGGCCAGGGCACAGAGAAGACCGCTCTGCAGTGCAATACCCCGCAATCAGGCGAAGAGACAAAAAAGAGAGCGGCCCGGTCTGCCTAGAGAACGATCTGCTTATTGTGCTCCAGGACCTCGGCCATGGTATCCACGCCTTCGATAGACCTGGGGAAGTTGGTGAAGACCACCCGCTTGACGTTGATTCCCTTATCCTTCAGAGACTCCTCAATCCCCTTGGCCAGCTCGCCAGACTGCATATTCTCGATGATAAAGCTCACGTTCCGGTATTTCTCTGGGTTGGCATTGATATCGTCCACCACCTTGGCCGCAGTCCGGGTTCCATTCAGGGCGAACTCAGGAGCAAAGATGTTGACCACATTCATGCCCAGCCATTCTTCCACAGGCTCCCTCTGCCAGAGCATCACAATGACCTGGGTCTGGTTGAGCTTTTCCTTCTCAGCCGGGGTCGGCTCTATGGCATCGAAGCTCTTCACATACTCACCATAGCGCTCATCATAGTAGCTCTCATTGATCGGATCGTACTGCACCAGCCATCCCTTAACCTCCTCAGCCAAAAGCTTGGCCTTGGCGGGCGTATTCCATCCGCGAGAGGGATCGGATACATTCTCCCATGTCACCGATCCATAGTTGTTGGCCTTCATGAAGTCATTGATCGCAGGAATATTATACCTCTGGTCATTGCTGTCATTGTAGGCCATAAAGAGATCTGCATCCCGGATGAAATCCATATTGAGCTGGATTCTGCTGGGGATGATGTCCCCTTGCAGATGGGGGCAGAGTGTGGGATCGGCAATCGTTATCGCTTCCACTCTATCGCCACCAATATAGGTTGCCGGGTCCATAAGCACACTGGTGGTGCAGACGATCTTGATCGTATTCGGGGCAGGCTCGGCAAAGGCCGGAGCCAGGATGAGGATGGCCAACATCAATAAGGCCAGCCCAGTGGATTGAATCCCTTTCATGAACTCTAATTCGTAATATCATTTATTGTACGTGTTTAGCTGGCCAGTCTTATGGTTAGCATTTGGAGGCAATCCAATCCTCTCTGTCCCCATGTTGTCAGCGCCGTCATGATCAGCTCGTGAATAGCAGTTCCCTTGCTATTTCTCAAAGTTC
>Ga0208461_1001485_pt1 | contig 21027 bp, 21 predicted proteins | sample AD_JPNTR4_MetaG_FD_184448 | JGI IMG/M metagenome (GOLD analysis project Ga0208461, IMG submission 184448) | Active sludge microbial communities of municipal wastewater-treating anaerobic digesters from Japan - AD_JPNTR4_MetaG (SPAdes) (version 2) | ecosystem: Engineered > Bioreactor > Anaerobic...
GAATTCCTCTATTCTCTTCCTTGTTCTTGGATGTATTGGAAAGACAACTTTTATCTCTTTTGATATCTTTTCTAACTCTTTTAATATACCTTCTAAATTTGATTTGTTATCTGTATTGAAGTCTCTGTGTATTGTGGTTACTACATATTTATTTTCTTCTAAGCTGAATTTGTTGATAATCGTTTCATCAAAATAAGGTTTCACCTTTAAGAAAAGATCATACATTATATCTCCTGTAAAATATACTCCTTTGGTGATGTTTTCTTTTTTTAGGTTATTCATAGCTAATTTAGAAGGACAGAATAGGTATCTTGATACATGGTCTGTTAGTACTCTGTTTATCTCTTCGGGCATATCCTTTGGTTCTTGCCTTATTCCTGCTTCTACATGTGCAACTGGGATTTTTAACTTTGAGCCAACTAATGCTCCGGCTAAGGTGGTGTTTGTGTCTCCGTACACTAGTATAATATCAGGGCGTTCTTTTAACACTACCTTTTCAAATTCTATCATTGTTTTGCCAGTCATTTCTGCATGTGTGCCAGAACCTATTCCTAAATTGTAATCAGCTTTTTTTATATTTAACACTTTGAAAAATACATCAGACATATTAAAATCATAGTGCTGACCAGAATGAACCAGGATTTCTTCTATTCCTTCTTTTTCAAATTCTTGATTTAAAATTGCTTCTTTAATTATTTGAGGCCGTGCGCCTATTAGACTGATTAGTTTCATGTATTTTGCTTCCTTTCTTTTTCTTTTGCTAATTCTTTTATTTTTTCAATAACAGGTTTCATTTTAGCATCCCAACTCAAATTTCTTCTGCATACTTTCGCATTTCCATTGAATAATTAGGGTGTTCCTTGATTAAATTTTCATACCATTTGATAACTTGACTAACATCAACAGGAGTATCATCTTTCGGTATTCTATAAACAAAAGGGAAAGTTTCGGGAAAATACCAATCTTCATATGCAATAACAAAAGGGATTCCTCTTGCACAGTATTCTCTATTTTTTAAAGCGGAATCAGCATATAGTCCCTTTCTGTGATTAGCTAAACTACCAAAGGCTATATCACACTCATCAACAACTTTATCCAAATCTTCTCCTTCTTCTACAACCATTCCTCCATCTCCAATAGCCTCTGGTATTCCTCCGTTACTACTTCCAACTACAGGAACTCCGCAAGCTTGAGCCTCTATAATTACTGCTCCAACCCCTTCATTTCTACTTGGTAGTATCATAGTGCATTACTTACAAATATGACTTTGCCTGCGTTTTCTAAAACATCGTTGTATATCTCTATTGTAAAAGCTGCATTTGTTATTCCATTAACAACCCTTAAAGTGGAGAATGCGATTCCTCTTTGTTTCATTCTAACAACTAATGTAGAAAATCTTTCAACAGTTCCTATTAATATGGTTAATCCCAATAACAAAATGGGAAGAAAATGATTGGAATCTCCAAATAGGACAAGGGAAAAATTTTTCCAAAATATACCAATAAAAATAAAAATTACGAATCCTATTAGCAAACTAGGTAACAAAGCTTCCCAAAGCAAGTTTCTTCTTTTTTCTTCCTCTTTTTCATAAAACATTCTTATAAAACCTTGATCTGCCCCTAAAAGAGCAATATTTAAGAGCAAATTAAAAGCTAAAGTAAACATAGAAGCCTTGCCAAACTCTTCAGGAATAATAAGCCAAGTTGTTATTGGTGTTGTAATAAAAGAAATTAGGGCAGCTACCTATTGCCCTATTGAAAATTGAAAAAAAGATTTTATGAACTTCCTTTCTCTAGTTATTTGCTCCTCCAGAGTTTTATTCACGAATTTCTATGAACATTTTTGTAAAAAAGTAAGATTTCTTTAGTTATTCTCCAATAACAGGGAGTGACGCTGATAAAAATATGATTCTTTATTTATAAAGCTTTTTCCATTATACATTTCTACTCAAAAACATAGTTTTTCTCATAAAACTCCATATACTCTCCTGTTATAACTTTTTTCATCCATTCTTGGTTTTCTAAATACCAATCTATTGTTTGTTTTATTCCTTGCTCAAACTTTGTTTCTGGTTCCCATCCTAATTCGTTTTTTATCTTTGTTGGATCTATGGCGTATCTTCTGTCATGTCCTAATCTATCTTTCACATGTTTTATCAGACTTTCATTTATTTCTTTGTCTTTTGTTTTTTCTTGAAGGTAATTTATTATCAGTTTTACTATCTCTATATTTTCTTTTTCGTTGTGTCCACCTATGTTGTATACCTCTCCACTTTTCCCTTTTTCAAACACTAAGTCTATTGCTTTACAATGATCTTCTACATATAACCAGTCTCTTATTTGTTTCCCATCTCCATATATTGGTAACTCTTTGTGGTTTAGTGCGTTGTGTATCATTAGAGGAATTAACTTTTCTGGAAATTGGTATGGTCCATAGTTGTTTGAACATCTTGTTATGTTTGTATTTAATCCATATGTGTCATGGTATGCCTTTACTATTAGATCACTGCTTGCTTTACTTGCTGAGTATGGACTGTGTGGATCTAATGGTGTTTCTTCTGTGAAGTATCCTGTTGGTCCAAGTGCTCCATATACTTCATCGGTTGATATGTGTAAGAACTTTTGCCTTTTTCTTTCATCGTAATGTTCTTTAAATACATGTAGCAGTGTTTGTGTTCCTAAGATGTTTGTTTTTAGAAATATACTTGGATCATGTATTGATCTATCCACATGACTTTCCGCTGCGAAGTTTATTATCCCATCTATTTCATATTTTGAATATATCTCTTCCAACAATTCTAAATCGTTTATATCTCCCTTTATGAAAACAAACCTTTTCTTTTCTTCTTCACTTAATTTAGATAGATTATCTAAATTACCCGCATAGGTTAATTTATCTAATCCTATTATCTTTCTATCTGTATGTTTTCTTAGGTAGTAATACACAAAGTTACTTCCAATAAAACCAGCTACTCCTGTTACTAATAGTGTCATAGGTTATCACCTACAAGGCTTAAAATATATTGTCCATATTCTGTTTTTTCATACTCTTTTCCCAGTTTAATTAACTGATCTTTAGTAATCCATTTGTTTTTGTAGGCTATTTCTTCTAAACAAGCTATATACAACCCTGTTCTTTTTTGTATTGTTCTAACAAAGTCAGTTGCATTAGCAAGTCCATCGTAAGTTCCTGTATCCAACCAGGCAAGGCCCCTTCCAAGTCGTTCAACCTTTAACTTACCTTCTTTCAAATATTCTCTGTTCAAATCAGTTATTTCAAGTTCCCCTCTTTCTGATGGTTTTAATGCCTTTGCCTTTTCAATGACAGTGTTATCGTAAAAATATAAACCAGGAACAGCAAAATTTGATTTCGGCTTTTTGGGTTTTTCTTCCAAACTCAAAACATTCCCATATTCATCAAATTCAACAACACCGAATTCATCTGGATTAGTTACATAGTATCCAAAAATAACTGCTCCTTCTCGTATTTGAGATACTTTTCTTAGTGTAGACCCGAAGCCTTGGCCATAAAACACATTATCTCCAAGTATTAAACAAACATTATCGTTACCAATGAATTCTTCTCCAACGATAAAAGCGTCTGCAAGCCCTCTTGGCTTTTCTTGTATTTTGTATTCAATGTTTATTCCTAAATGACTTCCATCGTTTAATAACCTTTTGTATAATTCAATGTATTCAGGATTAGAAATCAAAAGTATTTCTTTTATTCCAGAAAGCATTAAAACAGATATGGGGTAATATATCATTGGTTTATCATATATTGGTAGTAACTGTTTGCTTATTCCTTTTGTGATGGGGTAAAGGCGTGAGCCACTACCTCCAGCAAGGATGATTCCTTTCATGATTCAACCCCCCATTTTAGCAATAAAATCCTCCTTGAAAATATTATACCAAATTAAATCTAAGTATTTCCCTTCTCTATAAATATGTTTTTCAAAAATTGCTTCTTTTTTAAATCCATATTTTTCATAGAATTTTATTGCTCTTAAATTTGAACTTAACACGTTTAAATATATTTTATTCAAATTTAAAGTAAAAAAACCATAAAGAAGAATTTTGTTAGTTGCTTCTAAGGCAATTCTTTGACCCCAATATTTTTTTCTTGTTACAATGGCGTATTCTGCATTTTGGTCTATATAACTTATATTTTTTAAACTTATAGTTCCTATATATTCCCTATTTTCATTGGTAATTGCGTAATGTACATTATTTTTATCTTCCCAAGAAGATTTAATAAAGGTAATCATATTCTCATTTGAAGAAGGATATCTTGTAAAAAGAAGATTTTTAGATATATCTTCATCTTCTATAAATTCACTCATAAATTGAGCATCAGATAAATCTAATGGCCTTAAAAAAATATTCATATACTCTCCTCCTCCTTTCTCATATTGCTCTTGCTGAATTGCCTTCAATTATTACATTTGATGGATACTCTTTTCCTAAGGCTACCGAACCAGCTGCTATAATAGAATTATCTCCAATTTTTGCACCTTTCAAACTTTCAAAATTATTACTTTACTTCCAATACAAACATTATTTCCTATAATGACTTCTTTTTTATTTCCGAGTTTATGAATGTCATATGGAGAAGGTTCTGCTGTTTTTAAAAACAACTTAATCCAAAGCTTAGACTGTCGTTTTTTGGTTTTTCAATTGTTTTCTAAATTTCGTTGCTAATAATTTTATATCTTTAAGGTACATCAGAATTATAATTACTAAAAATACAAAACTAGTTACATAGATGTTGTACAACTTCAGTTGCATTATTATTACGTTCAAGAAAACTAGTACTGATGATGCAATAAATCTGAATTTAATTTTGAAAAGTTTCATTTTCTGGGTTATTAAAACAACTATGATTACCGAGGTAACATAACCTATTAAAGTAGCCATAGAAGCTCCAACAATTCCAATTCTTGGTATTAAAAAATAATTTAATAAAACGTTTAATCCAGCACCTATTGATAAACTTAATGTCGACAAATAACTTTTTTTAATTACCAAGAATTGATTCCCCGCTGTTTGAAAAAGCATTAATAATAGTGGAGATAAAAAAAGATACGGAAATACTATTGAACCTTTCGTATAATCCCCTTCGAACAACAAGTTAAAAATTAGCTGATTAAAAGGTAATATTAAGAGAAAAAAAGCAAAAGAAATTATTCCCAAATATTCAAAGACCCTGGAAATTAGATCCACTTGATCTTCGTCTTTCATAGTAGAAAAAGCAAAATACTGCCATCCTCCAGCAAACGCCGTATAAACAAGGTGACTTATATGAGCAATTCCTGCACCTATGGCATAAATTCCTAATTCAGACGTTCCTAAAAAGTTGGTTATCATTATCCTATCCATTGAATTATAAACCCAATATATCAGAAAAGTCGGAACTAAAGGTAATCCTATTTTAAATAACTCCTTAGCTATCTTTTTGTCAAATTTTCCTTTTAAGAAGAATTGTTTATTTTGTATCCAAAAAAATAATATTAATATAATAATAGTTATTATTCTTGCATATATTAAACCATAATAAGAAAAACCAAAATTAATTAGTAAAATTGAAAGCAGATAATAACCACCTGACTCTAACAAACCAGAAACAACAAAAACTTTTCTTTTATTTTCCATCCTTGTTGGAGCTTGAATTGGTTGCCTGTTAGCTGAAAACAATAAAGCAACAGAAGCAAACATTATTACATTGCTATGTTCAGATACTCCAAAAAACAAATTTGAAAAAAATGAACTAAATAAAATCAAAATTATACTAATAATAATAGAATTAAATAATATTATTCTTTGAGTAGTAGTAGTTACATCATACTTATATTGTTGGTCATCTTTTTCAAAATATTCTCTAAACATTGCATCATATAGTCCCATAACAGCCAAAGGAGCACCAAAGTTAATTATTAATGTAAACATATCAAAAATACCAAAAGCTTCACTATTTGGAAGAAGTCTTGTAATTACAGGAAGCAATAACAAAGGTATTATTTTATTTAAAACATTTATAAATCCATAAGCAAAGAAGTTTTCTATAAATAATTTTGCTCTACTCAAAAAAATCAACCCTTATAATCGTTTATAGCTTTTATAACATATTCAGCTTCTTCGTTTGTCATTCCATCATATATAGGTAAACTTAAAACAGTGTTTGCTTGTTTTTCAGTTATAGGAAAATCTCCTTTTTTATAACCCAAATATTTGTAGGCTTCAGACAAATGAGGGGGAACAGGATAATGTATTTGGGTTCCTATTCCATTTTCATTTAAATAATTTTGAAGTTTGTCCCTGTTTCCGGTTTGTACCACGAATAAATGCCAAACATGCTCAGCACCTTTTCTGATTTTTGGTAATATAATTTTGGGATTTCTTATCTCATTTAAATACTTTTGAGCGATTTTTTCTCTTTCACTTCTCAGTTCTCTATAATGAGATAACTTCACATTTAACAAAGCTGCTTGCATTTCATCTAAACGTGAATTTACACCTTCAATTTCATTATAATATTTTCTCCTACTTCCGTAGTTTCTTAACATTCTAATTTTATCCGCTATTTTTTCATTGTCTGTAACTATAGCTCCGCCATCTCCGAAAGCCCCAAGGTTTTTAGTTGGATAAAAACTAAAACAACCTATATCTCCATAAGTTCCTGTGGTTTTACCTTCAAATTTTGCACCATGACTCTGAGCACAATCTTCTATTAAGTATAGATCATTTTTATCTGCTATTTCTTTTATTTTTTTCATATTTGCTGCTTGACCGTATAAATGCACAACCATAATAGCTTTTGTTTTATTTGTTATCTTTTCTTCTATTTTATCTGCATCTATGTTATAATATTCATCTGGCTCAACAAATATTGGAGTTGCATTATTTTCTGTTATTCCTAATACAGTTGCTATATAAGTATTAGCAGGCACTATAACTTCATCACCATAACCAATATTTAATGCTCTAACAGCTAATATTAAAGCATCTAACCCGGAATTAACACCTACACAATACTTTGATCCTATAAATTGAGAGAAATTACTTTCAAATTTCTCTACATTTTCCCCTAAAATATACCAGCCTGATTCTAAAACTTCTATTGCGGCTTTATCGTATTCTTCTTTATATTTCTCATAACCTCTTTTTAATTCATTAAAGTTTATTTTCATCTTTCCAATACCCCTCTTTCACAAGTTTTAAAAACTCATCGTAATTCCTTATGTAATCTTTTTCGTTATAATAATCTGAGGCTGCAACGCATAATACAGAATTTTCTTTCAACCAATACATATCACGCCAAATCCCTTTTCCTACCAAAAGTCCTTTTTCAGGAGAATCTAATAAAAACTCTTTCTTTTCACAACCATTGTCTAACACAACTTTTATTATCCCATAAGGACACCACAAGAACTGGTTTAATTCCTTGTGAGCATGCATGCCTCTTTTTGTATTTATAGGAACATCGTAAATATAATATATTCTTTTTATTTCGAATGGTATATCTTTATTTGATTCAAAAAAAGAAAGAAAGCCTATTGAATCATTACCTAGTTTTTTAAAACTAATTATTTTGTTCATTCTTATCTCCTTGTAGTAGGTTTTCTAAGGATAAAAAACTATATAACCCTACTTTCTCTAAAATTTTTTGTGTATATAATATTGGATATTTCATAAACATTTTCAAACTAATTTTGTTTCTACTTTTTGCTAACTCCAGTTGAAACTGTTTATATTGGTAAAGTTTCTTATTAATCAATTCTGGATAGGGTAATATTTCTTTCTTTATTGCTAATACACCATCTTTTTTTAACACCGGATTAATTTGTTTTGAAGTGCTTATGCCTCCTGACCTATGAAAAACTGTGATTCTATCGAGAGAATGGAATTTAATATTATTCCTAGCTAAAAATAAGTAATAAAGATAATCTTCTAATAATATATACTCTTCATCAAATAAACCCATTTTCTTAAATAGTTCTTTTGAATAAAAGATACATGCGCCAGAAATAAAATTTCCTATAACTAGTCTTTGAAATAATTTATCGTTATAAAATATTATATATCTTTTTGCTCAGGAAGAACTTTATAATCATTTAAGTTGTTTTCAAATACCGCTTTTCACATGTTTTATCAGACTTTCATTTATTTCTTTGTCTTTTGTTTTTTCTTGAAGGTAATTTATTATCAGCTTCACTATTTCTGTATTTTCTTTTTCGTTGTGTCCACCTATGTTGTATACCTATCCACTTTTCCCTTTTTCAAACACTAAGTCTATTGCTTTACAATGAATCAATGTATTCAGGGTTAGATATTATTAGTACTTCCCTTATTCCAACAAGCATTATTGTTGATAAGGGGTAGTATATCATAGGCTTGCCGTATATTGGTAGTAACTGTTTGCTTATTCCTTTTGTTATGGAATAACGGCGTGAACCACTGCCACCTGCGAGAATTATGGATTTCATTTTGAAGCTCCTTTACCCAATATTTCTTTTTCCATCTTAATACGTTTTAAATTTCTAATTATCCAATGAGGAATATCAACCCAATACAGTGGATCGATTAATCTGTATAACCTTGCCAAATTATAATTTTTTTTGCTGATACCTTCATTAAGCAATTTACTGCATTCTTTACTTCTTGTAAGTACACTGAAAGCTTCAAATAAAGATAATTTATCTAAATTAGGAAATATATATTCTTTATATACATTCAACCTTTCAATATAAATATCTTTATTTTTTGAATAAATAGCACTTGTGCTTACAGAATTTGCATGCTTTCTATATGATACTGTATAATCGTCTAGTAGAAATAATCTTTCTCCATTTAGCAAGAATTTCAACCATTGATGATAATCCTCAAAAGTTCTAAACTTTGTATCAAAATAACCATATTGTTCAAATACACTTTTGCGAAAAAACGTGCCAGGAGCAGGTATAATATTACCTCGCACAAGTATTTTAAATTGTTCAGAAGCATTTGTTTTTTTTAACTTGTTAAAAACCCTTTTTTCTGGAAACTCTCCAAAAGTAACATATTTATCATTTTTTCTATAAAACGTTTTTATTTTAGAAACGCAAAATCTTGCTTCCTTATTGCTTATTAAAAATTCATTCATTTTTTGAACCGCATCGGGAAGGAGAATATCATCCCCTCCGATATATTTCACAAATTCACCAGTTGCTAATTTTATACCTGCAGTACTATTTGCAGATATCCCAAGATTTTTTTCATTAAAATTGATTATAACATTCACAAATCTATTTTTATGTTCGTCAACCCATTCGGTAATTATTTTTTGAGTATTATCAGTGGAAGCATCATCAGAAATTACTAGCTCGATGTTTTTAAAAGATTGATTATATATACTATTTAATGTCTCTTTTATCAAACTTTCTTGGTTGTAACTTAAAACAACGATTGAAAATATCTTCTTATCCATTTTTCACCTCGAACAACATATTTTTACTTTCTTGTTGCATATCGGCCAAACTAGAAGCCATTATTATAATTAAAACTTGATAAGCAGTTAAAGCATAATGGTAAAATAATGCGGAGAAAATAATATAGTGGACCCAAATGTCAAGACATATTTTTCATAAACCTTAATCACTCTAAGCTGCACTTTTTATATCCCTAAAATATACTTGCATAAGTGTCTTATAATTCTGAAAGCTCTCCTTGAGTTATATCAGAATTCTTTTTCAATTCTTCTAAAATGAGTACTTCAACATCCTGCATTTTTTTCAACACCTTTTTGTATGTTCAATTTTTGAACGGTTGAATATATTTTATTACATAAATATATTTTTTGTCAATTATACACTTTTTTATTATTAGAATTCTTTATTTTCAGCAAAACGTTTTAAAAGATTCTTTCATTATGTGTAATAAGAACATTTGTTTAGCGAATTTAGGTAATTCGTTTTTTATCCACTATCACCTCATTATTTTTGATTTGTTCTCTAGAAGATGATACCAGATTTTTTACATTTTGGTCATCCTTTATTTTTTCTGCCCACTTTCTTTGGAAGAGAACCAAAAATTATAGAATTAGAAAACAATGAATACACCTACCAAAAAACTAAGTTAGATATATTGAACTATAAATTTTAATATATTTTTTTCGATTGTATTCCAATCTCCATAAGTGGCGATTATGTATTATCTTCTGTTTTTACTAAATAATATGCTGTAATAGTAAAATACCAAATATAGACTCGCCTAAAAGAGTATCCTCCAAAGCCATATAATACAAAAAACATAACCATTAAAAAAGCATATTTGCTTTTTATTGTAAATTTACCCAATTTATAAACAAAATATAAATATAAAGAAAGACCAATTATTCCAGAATTTAATAACAATTGAAAATAAGTGTTATGGGCTTCCGTACGGATTCCTCTTTCGGCACCAGCACTACCATATAATCCTAAACCAACGATAGGAGATAATTTCCAGGTATTGATAGAATCATACCATAACTCGAAACGACCAGGTCCGTTTGGATCACTATAAACAAAATTTATGAATATTTCATACAGATTTTCAGCAGATAATAAAATAAGAATTATTATTATAATCGAAAATATTATTATTCTTTTAGTTCTTCTTTGTGAATTTTTATCATACGTAAGAGATAAAAAAATAAATAAGAAAAATAGAATAGCAAAAGTGGCTGTTAAGGTGGCTGATAATGTTGCTATAGACATCACAAAAAAAGGTATTACGCTTGCGTAAGTTAAAAATTTTTTCAAAAAGGACTTTTTTTCGCTTGCTAAATATAACCCTGCAATTACCATAGGACCGCTTGTATAGGCAAATTGATGAGGATTTAAAGCTCCCCCTGTAAATCTAACTCCTCCAAACCACAGTTTCATTCCAAATATAGATTGACCTACATAAGTACCATAAAGAAACAAGAAGGTAAAGAATATTAAATCAAGCCGATATATTCTTTTTAGAATAAACTGAACATTATTATTACCATCAAAAAAAGTTACTAAGGATGTGATAAATAATGTAAAAAAAACATAAGTGAAAACTTCTTCAATTTCCATAGTTCTTTGAGTTATTATAGCATTCCCAAATAAAGTTCCTATGGTTAACAAAAAGATAAAAATATACCAAAATTTCGTTATTAAATTAATTACTATGTATCTCCTTCTTATCATTACAAGTAAACACCACAAAAATAATAATAATTCTCCAGGTCCAATTTTCCAAACTCTTAAACTCGTTAAAGGAGCTGCTAATAATCCTAAGATGAGTAAAGTATTTTCAATTTTTTCAGTTAATAAAACCATTAGCTCTACCTTCTTTGTATTTCTTTTTTATCTTTAAGAATACATTTTATTTTAATAAACAAGTGAAAAATAATTATCTATTTTCTTCTAGATCTTTTAAAATTGTCTTTAAAACAATTAATTAACTAAAGTTGTCATTAAGATATATTTTTTAAGGATTTTGGTTTATCTTATTAACTATTAATCTATGTTTTCCACTTTTTTCTCTTGGTATATCATCAACAATTTCAATATCCACTTTCATATCATTTCCAAATTTATGCTTAATTTCATCTATTAACAAATCTTTGTGCTTTAAAGAAAAGCTATTATCTACCACAATTTTTACAATTAGATGATCTATTTTATCTTGTATGAGCTGTGCTTTAATAATTGTATTAGGAACATTTTTAAAAATATTTGAAACATTTACAAGACTTATTTTAGCTCCTTTTGTTGAGTATAGATAGTCAACCTTTCTCCCTTCAATAGATTTAATTAAAGGTGTATTAAAGCCACATTTGCATCTTTTATCTGAATCTTCAAAAATCATACTATCCCCTATTTTGTATCTAATAAGGGGTGTACCGTAATTCAAAAAGCTGGTAACTAATACTTCATTCGAATTATCATCGTTTTCAATCACACCGCTTGTTATATCGTAATGTAAATTTCCATATTCACATTCCCAAACGAAAGGAGCTCCTTCTGAAGAAGCGTATTGATCACGAACATTACAATTAAAAACTTCTTCTATAGTTTTTCTATAATCTTCAGTTAGAGTTTCAGATGTTGGAAATATAACTTTGGGCTGGAATTTCAATTTAAGATTTTTTCTTTTTATATAAAAAGCAATTTCATATATTGAAGATACAAACCCATCTATTGCAACTGGCTTAAAATCATTTAAACTGTCAATGTAATACGGAATGTTCTCTTCTGTTAAATGAAAGGAAGAATAAAGCATTTGTTTTATTGGTTTATTATATCGCCAAAATACCTTCTTTTTTTGATTAGGAGGTACTATATGCTTTCCCATAAAAGTTGCTTTTTTCATTTTTATATTCTCAAAGCCATTTTTCAGTTTAAAAAAATCCAAGACAGCCTTTCTTTTTTGAATATCTTCAACTCTATTATATACAATCAAGGATTTACCTGTAGTTCCACCAGTATGATCCGCAATTGCTCCTTTTTTAGGAATAGTAATAACATCTTCGATGTTTTTCCTCAACATTTCTTTAGTAACAATAGGAAGCTTTTTTATGTCTTCAATTGTTTTTATATCATCTATGTTGATATTTTTATACAATTCATTATAGAATTTACTATGCTCGTTTACATATCGTAACAGTTTCATCATCTCTTCAAATTGATACGCTTGAAGCTGTTCCTTTGAGTATGAGTGCAATTTATGCAATAATTGTATATGTTCATGATAATACTTTCCATATCTGGTATGCTTTAAAGTATAACCGTAAATGCTGGTCATAAAATTCTGAAAGAATATTGGCGAATGATCATAAATATACTGAAACCTCATTTGAATCACTTCCTTGTGTTTGGATGTATTTTTTAATTTATTTTACTTGATAATAATTGAATTTCTTGCTAACTACTATTATTTTATTTTTTATACTCTCCATACCACTCAACAAACTTTTCAATTCCTTCATCTATAGTAGTGTTTGGTTTGAATCCAAAGTCTCTTATCAAATCATCTATATCTGCGTAATTTTGCTTTCAACACATTGAGACATAGTCTTTACTTCTAATAGATTTTCACTTCTTTTTTTATCGACATATTTAAGAATATTTTCTAAACCTTCAAATAGTTTTACCTCATCTGTCGCCAAATTAAAAGGATGGAACCACAAATGAAAAATCTTTTTTTGTTTTATGGCATTATCTATTCCTTTTTTTGCTTTTATTTCTCTTGACTTTATAGGGATAAATTTTCTAAAAGAATCTCTTGATAAGTATAGCATTGAGGCAGGTATATTGTAAAGCCCTTCGTTTTCTTTAGGAGTATGAACTTTTGGTTTTATTGCAAATGTTTGATCTATAATATGAAAAAGTTTTTGTAATTTCTTTGGATATTCTTCGTACCAACTTTCCTCTTTACCTCTATAACAAACAAAATTATTATTTTTTAGGATGTTATAGAATCCTTCTTCGTTTCTAGGAAAAACAAAACTTTTTAAATCTAAATTTAATAAATTGGCTAACTCAATACACTTTTTTATATCAGAATTAGCCGCTTCTTCAGTTAGTTCAGGATTACTGAACACCATATGTGAAAAACTATGTGATCCAATTTCTTGTTCAACCTTACAATTTTTAATTTTTTCAACAATATCTAATCCATACCAACAAGGGTCTTGTTCTATATTAGTTGCAGGATCCAAATAAAACCAGTCTTCTTCATACCAAGAAGTTTTCGGCCTTATTATTTCTGGATGCTTTATACCTTGTTTATCCTTACAGCATTCTTTTAAAAAAAGATGTCCCACGATCGCCCACGTTGCAGAAATTTCATACTTCTCAAATAACTCCAGTAGTTTATCAATTATTTTTCTTGTTTTTTTGTAATACTCTAAGTTTTTTTGATAACTTTTTGGTTTATCAATTGTTCCCCAAGCCAATTCTGTATCTAAACTCATGACAAATATACCTTTGTTTGAATCCATTTTTCACCTCAATATACATCATGATCTGATAATCTTAATTGCCAATTATCAACATTATTAAATATATTTTTTAAATTATTTGTTTTTAAATCCCTAATTAATATATTTCGATTGGGCATAATAGTTTTTAAAATATTACTGTTTCTTTCATAAAATCCCAATTTCTTTAATGCATTAAAAACATCTTTCTCTGTACACGTATCAATATTAATGAAATCAAATTCGTATTCTTTTATAATATAAATTATTAAACCAATAATATCCTCTAAGTTAACATAATTAAAATCAACAATCTGTAATTCTTTAACTTTCCACCTATCAGAAAAACATAAAATTGCATATGCTCTTAATTTATTATTATCATACATAGTGACGATGTCGTAATTTTTATTCTTTCTACTATACCTCCAGGCTAAATATTCTTTTTCCCTAGATATTCTGATTTCATTAAAATTTTTAATTTTCCATAAGTTTTCAAAGGAATCATCAAAAAAATCGACATCTACATTGTGGATATGTTTTATATTATTCAAATTATTAATTTTATGCTTTTTCATAATCTTTCTTTTTTTATTAAAATGCCAAGATAAGACATTCCCAATTGTTTTTAACATAAAATTATTGGTGTGACTTTTTACTAATTTCCCAAAATTGTCAAATAAAAAACTTTCATTTTTATTGTGCAGAATCTCCCAACCCATTTTTAAATATCCTGGTTGTGAATTAACATTTGGGAAATTGAAGAAAAAATTGATGTTCATACTTTCAGCTTCTTCTATTGCTTTTAAGGTCATTTTCTTAAAAAGTCCTCTCCCTTGATAATTTGGATCTACCGCTGTGTCACAAGGTTGCGCTGTAATATATTTTTTATCTTTATAAATAACTTGTTGGAGCATAAAAGGCCTAATTCCTATTAACTTCTCTTCATCATATGCTCCAAAGATAAAAGGCTTATTATCAAAAGTTACATTACATGGATTTTCTAGATATTTCCAATTCAGCCAACTACTAGTTTTAGGCGTTAAACATTTTTCCATTAATTCTAAAAAACCATTTTTTTCTTCTTCGTTATTTAAATAAACTCTTTTAATTTCGATCATTTAAATAAAACTCAGCCTCCTTTCCAAATTGATTAACTTTTATCAACCTTTGTACCTAATTTTTCCGTGTATTCCCTATACCACTCAACAAACTTTTCAATTCCTTCTTCTATAGTAGTGTTTGGTTTGAATCCAAAGTCTCTTACTAAATCATCTATATCTGCGTAAGTTTCAGGCACATCCCCGTCTTGTAAAGGTAGAAATTCTTTTTTTGCCTTCTTACCTAATTTTTTCTCTAAGGTCTCTATGAATTCCATTAGTTCTACTGGTTTGTTATTTCCTATGTTATAAACCTTGTAAGGAGCTGAACTTGTTCCTGGATCTGCTTTTTCTTTGTCCCAATTTGGATTAGGGTGTGGAGGATTGTTTAATACTCTTACTACCCCTTCAATAATATCATCTATATAAGTGAAATCTCTTTTCATTTTTCCATAATTAAATACTTTGATTGGTTTATCATTAAGAATAGCGTCAGTGAATAAGAATAATGCCATATCTGGTCTACCCCAAGGTCCATAAACCGTGAAAAACCTTAAGCCTGTTGTTGGTAGATTATACAAATGGCCGTATGTGTGCGCCATTAGTTCGTTAGATTTTTTTGTTGCTGCGTATAAACTTACAGGGTGATCAACGTTATCATGTACAGAAAAAGGCATTTTTACATTCATTCCATATACTGAACTTGATGAGGCATAAACTAAATGTTCTATTTTGCTATATCTACACATTTCTAATATATTTAGGTATCCAACGATATTAGATTGGATATATGCTTCAGGGTTAGTAAGACTGTATCTAACTCCGGCTTGAGCAGCTAAATTTACAACTATATCTATTTTATTTTCTTTGAATATCTTTTCTAAGGCTTGTTTATCCTGTAAATCAGCATAGTAGAATTTGAATTTGTTGTATTGTTTGATAATGTTTAACCTATCTTTTTTTAAGTTCACATCATAATAATCGTTTAAGTTATCTAATCCAATTACAAAACAGTCTTCATCGAGTAATCTTTTTGCTAAATGAAAACCTATGAATCCAGCTACCCCGGTTATTAGATATCTTTTATTTTTGTCAAGTGGTTTGTAATTTTCTATCAATTTTAAACCTCCAAAATAAATGTGATGAGTTATCTTATTTTTAAACTTGAAACTTATAAATTAAAATTTCTCCTCTTTCAAAAAATCCCTTAAGTTTCTTTCTATGTCAGTCATTTTTTGTATATCTAATTCTTTAAACATTAACTCTTTATGCACTTTGGTTATTGTATTTTCAGATTTGTCACCACTAACATTTCTTATTTTTGCTTTCTTTCCTAGAATTCTTTCTAGAATTTGAATTATATCTGTAATTTTAGTAGCTACCCCGGTTCCAATATCGTACACTTTAAAGTTATTTTCAGGCTTTGAAAGTAAAATCCTAAAAAGAATCTCTGTTACATCTTTTATATAAATAAAATCACGCCACATTTCCCCACTATTAAACAGCTCAATAGATATATCATTCTTTATACTTTCTACACTTTTGAATATAAACCCATCCGGTCTACCTAAAGGGCCATAGACAGAAAATAATCTACATACAGTAACTGGTACATCCTTTGATTTTGAATAAGTTTCAGAGATAATTTCTGCTGAAAGTTTGGAAGCTCCGTATAATGAGAGCGGTTTTAATTTTGCTGATTCAATATTTTCACCATTCTTGCTACCATAAACTGAACTCGATGATGTGAATACAAAGTGCTTAATGTTGTGTTTGCTACATGCATGAAGTATATTAGCAGTTCCCTCAATATTGTCCTTTATATATTCGTGAGGATTAGAAAATGAACCTCTTGCTCCTGATCTAGCTGCCATATGAACAACATATTCGATTTCATTTTTCGAAAAAATATCTTCAATCAATTCTTGGTCATTTACATCCCCTTTTATGAATTTTAATTTGGGGTAAGTTTTGCTAATTATTTCCTTACCATACTCTATTTTTGAAGTATCTACTCCTAAAAAAGATAACCTATTCAATTTATAATGAATGTCGTAATAATCGTCTAAATTGTCTAAAATAATCGTTGAAAAATTATTATCAGAGAGTTTTTTAGAAAAATGATACCCAATGAAACCTGCTCCACCTGTTATTAAAACATTCGACATGTTTTTCACCTACTCCTTAAAAGTTTTGATTAGATGTTTGTAAATTACCTCTCTTTTTTAGATTTTAAAATCCTAGCTATTTCTTCTAAATAAACATCTATAACTAAATTCCTGTCAAAAGTTCTTTCTACTTTTTGTCTACTAGCAATACCCATTCTAATTCTATCTGACTCATTTTGAGATAAAAATTTTTCGATTGTTTTAATTAGACTTGTTTCATTTTTGGGTTCAAATAGGTATCCATTAACTCCGTTATCTACAATCTCTCTACAACCAGGAACGTTGGAAGCTAGTAGTGGCTTTGCCATTGCTGCTCCTTCCAATAAAACATTAGACATTCCTTCATGATATGTGGGATTTATTATGCAGTCTATCTCTTTGATTTCGTTTCTTACATCATATGATACACCTAGGTATTTTATTTTTGAGTTATTGTTATTTAAAATAATTTCTTTGTATTTTTCTTCTTCGAAAGAGCCTAAAATTTGAAATTCTACGTTTGAATATTTATCAGCTATATATTCGGCGGCTTTTAAGTACTCTTCTATTCCTTTTTCTTTCATTATTCTGCCTATAAAAAGAAATCTAACAATTCCATCTTCTTTTGTTTTTTCCATTGGCTTAAATTTTTCTAAATTAACACCAGAACCAGGAATTATTTTTGATTTATCTTTTTTGGCTATTTTATTCTCAATAAAATAATTGTAATTGGCTTCATTTTGGAAAAATATAGTGTAAGCATTTTTACAGGCGTGTCTATACATTCTTTCAACTAACCATTTTGTATTGTTATTATTAAATCCAGAACCTAATCCTGTTACGGTAATAATAATAGGGATTTTGTATTTTTTTGCAACATAAGATCCATAAATATTAGGTTTTATTGTATAACTAATAATTATATTCGGTCTTATTTTTTTTACTATTGTCTCATATTGTTTAACTAAATTCAAATCTTTAAAAGGATTCATACTTCGCCTATCTAAATTTGTTTCTACATAATTACAGCCAAGCTCAATTAATTTTTTTACTCTTGTATCATTTTTACTTTCAGGTATAGAAAAATAAATTTCAAATTCTTCATTGATTAATCTTTCTAAGAGTTCGTATCTAAAATTATATAAAGATTCAATTAAATTATTTAAAACTAAGATTTTAGCCATTTGTTTTCATCCTTTGCCACCTTATTTTATTCTTCTTTCTAGATTTCCTACATATACTCCTGGTTTGTTGATATTCTTTACAACCACAGCGCCAGCTGCGATAAAGGAATTCTTACCTACATATGTTCCACCAGTTGATATTGCACATGGTTCTATGTGAACATTGTCTTCTATAATACAATCGTGTCCAATAATATATCCAGTGCTAATTATACAGTTTTCCCCAATTTTGGTACTCAGGTTAACTACAACATTTTTCTAATTAAGGTTCCTTCTCCAATTTCAGAATATTGTGATACATTAGCTGATTTAGAAGTTATAACTGATACATTAATTTTATTAATCTTTCTGTTTTAAATTTTTTTTATAAAATACCTTTGTAATTCTAATTTTGATTAAGCACTATTTTCTTTATTAGGTACACATGTACCGAGGGAAGGAAGAGGGCTTCCCCCTGGACGCATCGGAGACATGCAAATTGGTCGTCTCTACATTCACTGAAATTTAGTTTCCGATGGTTTTATGATTGGTATATTGGATTTTTATCTTGCCCCCCTCATTCCTATCATAGTTTCGAGTGTTTTTAGCATTATTTGAAGGTCTAAGAATATGTTTCTGTTTTTTATGTAATATAGGTCATATTCTGTTTTTTTTATGTAATCTTCTAAGGTTGATGTATGTTTGTAATATATTTGTGCCCAGCCTGTTATTCCAGGATTTAGTTTATGTCTGTAGTTATAAAAAGGAATTTGACTTGACATGAGGTTATGGAATTCTACCATTTCTGGTCTTGGGCCAACTATGGACATCTCTCCTTTGAATATGTTGAAGACCTGGGGTAATTCATCTAATCTAAATTTCCTTATCACCTTGCCTACTTTCAGTACTCGCTTTTCTATATCTTCGTTTGGGTTGTTTGGATTTATCTCTGCTTGTCTTAATGACCTGAATTTGTCCATTATAAATATCTTCCCACTTTTTCCAACTCTTTCTTGTTTGAACACAACAGGCTTACCATCTTCAATAAGAATGCACAGTCCTATGACAAGCATAAAAGGGGAAGAGAGAATTAATAAAATGACAGCAGCAAATTCGTTTAAAATCTTTTGCAGTGGCGATGATTGAACGTTTTGAAATACGACTTCATAATACTCTTTGAATTTTTGGGCTACTTCTATTGGTATTCTCTTCAAGTATTTCTCTGCAATTGTTGGAAGGTATTGTATCTCCAGTCCTTCTGATTTGTATCGTTCTATCTGGGGTTTGACTTCTTTTTCAAGTTTTGGGTCTACAATAATGATACCATGAATTTTGGCAGTATGTTCTTTTGCACTTTTGCCTTCGGAAACGAGTTTTTCAAGCGTCACAGGGCTTGGATTTATGTATTGCACGAATCTCATCTTGTTCATGGTTTTTTGCGAGATTTCGTCCATGATGTGGCCAATATCTTCTTTTCGACCTATGACAATGTAGTTTCTTACAGGCAAGTATTTTTCGTATATATTATACTCCACTTTATGCAGTATTGGCAAGAGGAAAATTGTAAATATCAGGTTTGCACTAAAGAAGTGTCTGTTGAAGAAATCCTCTAGGAAGAAGTATATAATCAATACGCCAACGAATCCCATTATCGTTCCAAAGAGGGTCCGTATTAGTGATTCTGTGTAGCTTTTCATCGTGTCTTTGTCGTAAACTCTGAACGAGTAAAGGCCAAGATAAATTATCAACGATGCAACTATCGAGATCCATATTGGAAATCTCAGCAAGAAGATGTTTATAACAGATATAAGAAAGATATCAAACAAATGCACTACAGCTCCGTACATTTAATAGTACCCCCAGTTCATAATTACTGGTAATTAACTAACCTCAAATATATTAGAGAGTACAAGTGCGAAAATCGTTCAATGAATTAAAACATCACTTTTGAATGTGCAAATATGGGTGAATTTTCAAAGAAAAACAGTCAAAATCATCTTACCAATTATATCACAAAAATTAATAGGATAGTTTTTAGAAAAGAAAAGGCATGTGACGCTCATGCTATTTTACATAATTATGAAGTGAAAATCCATTGAGAAAGCTTATAACATCGATGTATTATAATAATTTTGCCTATCATGGCATCGATTATCGTTGTATATTATATCAAATGTAAATGAAAAAGTCAATTACCTAATTTGGATATTTTTTATCTTTTGATAACTTCAATTAACATTGAAGTAATTTGAACGATATATTCAGATTAGTTCGTAACATGAACAATTTTGAGATGTCATTCGATTCCTGTGAGATTTTTCTTGACAATCTTGTTGGTATTTGGTACAATACAAAAAAGTTTGAAAGTGTGTATGGTTGTTTTTGGGTGTGTTGTTGGAGGTATGGCGATGGGTAGTAAGGAAAAGTTGAGTGTTGATGCGCAAAAGTCGTCAATTTTGGTTGCATGTGAATATGGTTGGTGGCACAGGGGATGTCCTTTTCAGAAGTTCCCCTGTAGCTGCTTGGTTGATAGATGAAAGCTAAATAGGGGAACATAGAGAGAAAAGGGCATCCATTTTTTGGATGCCCTTTTTTTATACAATTTTTCAGACAAATTCTGTCGTTTGGAGGTGTGGGTATGGGTAA
>Ga0208461_1001500_pt1 | contig 20862 bp, 18 predicted proteins | sample AD_JPNTR4_MetaG_FD_184448 | JGI IMG/M metagenome (GOLD analysis project Ga0208461, IMG submission 184448) | Active sludge microbial communities of municipal wastewater-treating anaerobic digesters from Japan - AD_JPNTR4_MetaG (SPAdes) (version 2) | ecosystem: Engineered > Bioreactor > Anaerobic...
TTGCCGGTATAGCTGGTTCACTTTATGCTCATTATATTACTTTTATCGATCCCTCATCTTTCACTCTGATGCAAGTTATTCCTATTTTATGTATTGTTATTGTGGGCGGGTTGGCTTCGCTTAAGGGTACTGTTTTAGCCACTATTATTTTAGTTCTTTTGCCAGAGCCCCTTCGTTTTGTTGGTTTTCCTTCTTCCATTGTTGGTCCAGCTAGGCAAATTATTTATGCCCTTCTTTTACTTGCAATTCTTATTTATAAACCTAAGGGAATTTATGGAAGAGTGAGATTAGATTAAAATTTTAATTCACAGATGCAATTCAAAATCTATCTATATGCTTGCTTGTTATAACTTAAAAAAATATTTTGGAGGAATTAAAGCGGTTGATGACTGCAGCTTTGAAGTTAAGGATAATACGGTGACAGCTTTAATTGGTCCAAATGGCGCTGGAAAATCAACGGTTTTTAATATGATTTCTGGCATAGTTAAACCCGAAGCCGGCCACATCATTTTTGGCGATATTGATATTACCAATCAATCTATTGAAGAAATTTCTAATTGTGGTATCTCGCGGCTTTTTCAGAAAGTTACACTTTTCGATAATCTTACTGTCAGAGATAATTTACTTCTAGCGATAGATAATGAAGATACTAAATTTTGGAAAAATCTTTTTGGCTTGAATAAATTTAGTAAAGAAAAAGAAGATAAAATTAAAGAGATGCTTCGATTCGTTTCGATGGAAAAAATGGAAAATGCATTGGCCAAAGATTTAAGTTATGGCCAAAAACGTTTAATAGAGTTGTGCCGCACTGTATTAAATCCTCATAAATTATTGATGTTAGATGAACCTGTAGCGGGAGTTACTGCTAAATTAAGAGAAAAAATAGCCGAATTTTTAAAGAATTTAAAATCCAGTAAAGAAACAATTTTATTAATTGAGCATGACATGAATTTTACTTTAAGTATTTCGGATTGGGTAATTGTTATGGAAAAAGGTCGCGTGATCGCCGAGGGAACTCCCGAAGATATTAAAAATAGCCCCAAAGTATTAGAGGCATATTTGGGAGAGTAATTTAAAGGTCGAAAATATAATTCATTAATTTCTGACTATTTATTTAGCAAATTAATTAAATTAGGCCTGCTAAATAATGGAGTAGCGTTAACGAGACAGTCTCATTTATCTTTTTGAATTAAATTTAATGAAAGCGTTACTAGAGATAGAAAATTTAAAAGCTGGTTACGAAGGAATGGAAATTCTGCATGATATTGATTTTCAATTGCAATCTAAAGAAATTGTGGCTCTGATAGGTCCTAATGGTGCAGGCAAGAGCACTTTGTTAAAATCAATTTTTCATTTGACAGAAATTTATTCAGGCAAAATATTTTTTAAAGAAAAAAATATTATAAATATAGACACTAATCGTTTAATTCAATTGGGAATTTCTTATGTTCCCCAAGGGAGGCAAGTTTTCCCCTCATTAACTGTTTTAGAGAATTTAGAGCTTGGTATTTTTGTAGAAAGAAAAGGCATTTCCTTAGAGAAAAATATTGAAGATATTTTCGAACGCTTTCCATTTTTACGCGAGAGAAAGAACGATTTGGCTGGAAATTTATCAGGCGGCGAACAACAATTATTAGCTATCGGCAGAGCCTTAATGCAAAAACCAGAACTACTTTTACTAGATGAACCTTCGTTAGGTCTAGCCCCAAAAGTAATGAAAGAAATTTTTAATACAATTCAAGAAATCAATAATGAAGGAATAGCAATTATTATTGTTGAACAAAATGCGCGGCAGGCAGTAAAAATTGCTGATAAAATTTATGTTCTTGAAGACGGCAAAATCGCCCTTGAAGGTGGAAAAGAAATTTTAGATGATCCGCGTATAAAAGATATTTATTTGGGCGGAAGATAAAAATAAAAATAAATAATTAATAAATCAGCTCATGAATTAATTCATGAGCTAACTCATGAGCTAACTCATGAGTTGAAATAATAACTATGTCTAATATAAAATTCCAAAATCGAAAAATTAGAAAATTATCTAAGGTAGGGAGAGGAAAAAGCTTTGCTGTTACAATTCCTATAGAATATGTCCGAAAACTCCGATGGAAAGAAAGGCAAAAACTGATGGTTGAGCTTGAAAATCAATCTATCATTATTAAGGATTGGAAGAAGTAATGATTCAAGCAAAAATCCGCTTTCGCGGATTTTTGCTTTGCTTTCGTCTTTTTTGTTAAGATTTTAGTCAAGATTTCCCTTGACTTTTTTAAATATTAATGTTAATATTATTTTGTTATCGAAAATCTCGTATTCGATAACCCCCGATCACGTGGGAAACGTGAAATCTGTTCTTTAAAAAAGAAGGAGAAAAAAATGAAAGAACGAAGGATAACTCTAACAGAGTTAATAGGCATTTTGAAGCAATGGTCGATTACTAAATACGTTGTTGCGGTCATTGATAATGCCTCACCCGAGGGTGTTAATTTTCCGGTAATAGCCGAAAATTTTATGTGGATTCCTAAGGTTGCTGGTATTTCTAATCAAAGAAAAGATTTGGAAAGATTGTTTCACTCCTATGGCATACAAGTAGAGAACAATCAACCCATTGCAGTGTTTCATCACCATGATCTTAAGCAGTCGTATATGGCAACAAATGAGAATGTCGAATTTTATGAATTTAGTCACGTTTTTAGTATCGCTTACATGGCCTTTGAGAATGGTGATGCCAAAATGCTTTCGCACATGCTCAGTGGTACTTTTCGCTCAAGCCAAGTAATAATTGTAAAAGAAGGACTATCATCTCAGGCAGTCAAGAATCTCCAACGGCAGCATTGGGCACTAGCAAAGATTGATTGTAATTACAAAGATACAAGTATTTCTGACGAAGAATATTTGATTTACAGAATTGCCCAGAACTTGAGCGGAGGAGTTATCATCCCCGATCCAAGACGCTATCGTTCAGAGGCTCATGATGAGATAGTAAAACGAGGCATTGCAGTAGATCAATATGCTATTCCTGCTCTTTTCCAATCAGTAGCAATCCAAACTGGTACTAAACTCGATAAAGAATTCTCAGATTTTATTAGCAAGAGAGAAGAAAGATGGCAGAAAGAAATTATTGATTTAAAGAAGAAAAGCGAAGAAAAGGTAGCAAAACAACGGCAGGAAAAAGAATTACGACAGAAAGGGGAGTTGTTGGCCAAAGATGCGGTGGATTATATTTCAGCTACTGCCCCATCGTTAGGATGTGATCATACTTATAGTCCTATATATCCCAGCAAACGCAGGGATATCGCTGCTATTAGACGACTAGTAGAAAATGGTAGTAGTTATGGTTATGACATTATTTATTTGGTATGGACTGATGGAAAAGAAATCCATTCCAAAAAATTGGTGGATTCATCAGAGACTAAGGATTATCTCGACATTACCAAAGTAGAAGAAACTCCTAACGGAATTAATATTGAGGTGCAAAGTAGTGGTAGTTATAGCGGTGCAAAGTGGAAAAAGCTCATCAGTGTTCCTTTTGAAGAAATATTTTCTTCAAATGTGGAAGAATCGCCAATGAAAAGTACTGGTCACGTATTAAAACCCAACGATATTCCTCCTGAAGCAAAACCCTTTTTGGATGCTTTTCAAAAAGAAGTAGCGCGATTTAACCTAGTTCGGGCGGGGAAATTCGTTGATAATAAGAAATTCCAAAAAGAAATCGACCAGTTAAAGAGGAAATTTTCCAATCTCAATAATCTTGTATATTTATCGCATATTATTGAGGAGTACCCGCAAGAGCTCGTGCAGGAAACATTAAAATTTTTTAATTATGTCAAAAATCAGTATATAGTTGACACAGCACTACATATTTTAGGTGAAATGGCCCTGTTGGGTAATAGTCCTCTTCTTTTTCAACGCCTGTTGAATTTGCTGCAAAGTGTTGATGAGAAAAAGCAGGAGCAGATACTGATGGATGATAATTTGGAATATCAGGATGACGAACTAATTGAGCAGACTTTGGAATGTTACGAGAAAGAATTGGAGAAAAGAAAGTAAAATACAAATTAAGAGCGGATTCCAAAGTCCGCTCTTTTTTATTTTATGAAATTTTTTATAATAAAAATTAATGAAGAAAGAAAAGATGAAAAAAGTGGTAGTCATTGGAGGCGGAACGGGCGTGTTTGTGGTTTTGACGGCTTTGAAAAATTTTCCCGTCCATCTTTCGGCGATTATCAGCATGGCGGATTCCGGTGGTTCAAGTGGAGTTTTAAGAGAAGAATTCGGTATTTTGCCGCCAGGCGATGTGCGGCGCGCTTTAATTGCTTTATCCAATTCAGACAATAAGCTTTTAGCTAGATTATTTAATTATCGTTTTAATGAAAGTTATTTTTTGGATGGTCATAGTTTTGGTAATTTATTTATTACTGCCTTGGAGCGCATTATGGGCGATTTTCAAAAAGCGATTCGCGAGGCGGGGAAAATTTTAAACATTTCAGGCGAAGTTATTCCGGTGACTTTAGACAACATCAATCTCGTTGCTCAACTAAAAAACGGTCAAATTATTTATGGCGAAAGCGCGATTGATCGAAGAAAAGAGAAAAATCCTTCTAAGATTCAAAAAATTTGGATTCAACCAAAAGCCAAAATTAATCCTTGGGCTCGCCAAGCAATTTTAGCAGCTGATTATATTGTTATTGGGCCGGGTGATTTATATACAAGTATTATTCCAAACCTTTTAGTTAGTGGTGTTACGACTGCTTTAAAAAAATCACGGGCGAAAAAGATTTTTATTACTAATATTATGACCAAAAAGGGCGAAACAGACGATTTTAAGGCCTCTGATTTTATTATTACTCTTGAAAAATATTTAGGAAAAAAAATACTTGATTATGTTTTAATAAACAATAGCCGTCCGGATAAAAAACGTTTTAAGAAATACAAAGAGGAGGGTGCTCAATTTGTAGAGCCAAATGTAGATCAATGGGGAAGGGCATTGGTTATTAAAAAAGATTTATTACGAGAAAGGGGATTATTGCGACATGACCCTAAAAAATTAGGAATAACCCTTGGTGAAATTATTCTGGCTGAGAAAACGTATGGAAAGCTCATTAAATAAGAACTGGTTACAAAAAATAATTTCTCTTCCGCCGCCACATCAATTTTTGCTTATTACTATTATTTTTATTGGAGGAATTTTTTTCTCTTCTTTTTTAAATTTTCAAATAGCTATTTTTATTGGATTGTTTATTTTTTTGATCAGTGCGATTTTGGGATTAAGCGCTATTTTAATGCAAAAACGAGCTATTTTTTTTATTTACCCTCTTGTTTTCCTGCTAGGATTTTTCTATCTGCAGTTTTATAATTTTTATCAAGAAAATCATTCAAGCAATTATTTGAATGGCACAGAACAATCTCAAGTTTCGGCCATTATTAGCGATTTGCCAATTTTTAATAATAATAATGTTAGTTTTCAAGTTCAATTATTAGCGCCTTTTCAAGGCAAGGCCTTAATCAAAACACGATCTTATACTACAGATTTTCATTATGGTGATAAAATTTTAATTTCTGGAAAATTTGAACAGCCTCAAGCTTATGAAGATTTTGATTATCGCGCTTATTTAGCTAAAGATAATGTTTACTCTGTTATTTATTATCCAGAAATCAAAATTTTAGCGCATCATCAGGGGTCTTGGTTAAAAGAAAATTTGTATCGTTTAAAGTTAAGCTTTCAAAAACAAATCGATAAAATTTTTTCGGAGCCGGAAAGTGGATTTCTGGCTGGCTTATTATTGGGTGAAAAGAGAACAATGGATAAAGATTTACAATTGGCTCTTCAAAGAAGCGGCACCACTCACTTAATTGCTTTGTCCGGTTATAATATCACAATTATTATTCAGGCTGTTTCTTTTCTTTTAATTGCTTTGGGATTAGCGCGACCTCAAACTTTTTGGGCGGTGGTTATTTTTCTTATTATGTTTATTATGCTTACGGGCGCTTCACCGTCAGTAGTACGAGCGGGCATTATGGGCATGATTCTTTTGTTGAGTAATAAATTAGGAAAACGTTATGAGGCACGAAATGCTTTATTTTGCGCAGCGCTTCTGATGATTATTTTAAATCCCAAAATTATCCGTTTTGATTTTGGTTTTCAATTATCGTTTGCCGCTACCTTGGGCTTAATTTATCTAATGCCATTTTTCGGTCGTTTATTTAAAGTCGATCAAGCCTCTTTTTTGGATTGGCGCAAAATTTTAGCAACAACCCTTTCAGCCCAAATAATGGTTTTGCCTGTTTTGGTATTACGATTTGGTTCTTTACCTCTTATTTCTCCCTTGGCTAATGTAGCGATCATTATTTTTATTCCAGCAACTATGCTTGTAGGTTTTTTAGCGGTATTTCTTTCTTTTATTAATCTCTGGTTGGGACATTTAATCGGTTTTCTAGGATATCTTTTGCTTCATTTTGAAATTGCAATGATTAATTTTTTCGGTCATTGGAATTTTGCTGCCTTGAATTTTGGGGATTTTCGAGAAATTGTTTTTTGGGCATCTGTGATAATTATTTTTGCCTTTGGAATTTATTTAAAAAAACATGAACTCATTAAACAAGAAATCTAGTAAAATTTTAATTATTGCCCTTCTTATTATTTTTTGTTTTGATACTCTTTTGTGGATTGAAATTTTAAAGGAGCCAAAAAATGTAGAGGCAGATTTTTTAGATGTAGGGCAAGGCGATGCGACGCTTTTAAAATTTCCTTTTTCTGGCCAAATTCTTATTGATGCTGGTGATGGTCAGAAAATCAAAACGGCTCTGTCTCAAGTCCAGGGTTATTTTAATAAAGATATAGATGTTTGGATTTTAAGCCACGCCAATCTTGATCATTACGGAGGCTTTCTCAAATTATTAGAAACCAACCCTCCCCGAATTTTTATTTATAATGGTTTTGATAGCGAAGGAGACTCTTTTCAAGCATTAAAGAAATTACTTCACGCAAAAGAAATACCCATTCTTGTTTTAGCCGCAGGAGATAAAATTAAAATTGGTAATTCGCGATTTGATATTATATGGCCAACTGCTAATTTTTTGAGGAAGGATTTAAATGACACCTCTCTTGTTTTACGTTTTGTTGATCATAATCACTCTATACTTTTTACAGGCGATGTCTCTGCTAAAATACTTTCTAGCTTAAGCAATATTCAATCAGAAATATTAAAAGTTTCTCATCATGGGTCAAAAACAGGCATCACTGCTTCAGTGCTTGATATGATTAAACCTCGAATCGCTTTAATTGGCGTTGGATTTAATAATCGTTTTGGACATCCTTCGGTTGAAGTGACCAGTTTATTAAAAAAAATCGGCTCTCAAATTTTTAGAACCGATTTAAATGGAACAATAAAAATTCATTTTGATGAAAATCTTTTTATTGAAACTCAATAATCAAAGCCATTTTTTAATTTTAAAAACAGCAAGAAAAAGCAAAGCCAAAAGAACCATCAATCCAATGACATACCAGAATCCATAAGGGGAATTAACGAAGGGCATATATGCCGTGTTCATACTAAATATAGAAGAGATGAGCGTTAGAGGAAAAGTGATAAAGGCCAAAATAGTTAGAATTTTCATAATTTCATTCGTTCGACTCTCAAAAAAGGTGTTATTAGTATTTTCGAGCGATTCAATCGTTTCTTTAAGGTTGTCCAGATTCATCCAAAGCTTTTCATAATCTCCCAGAAGATCATTAAAATAGATTTCTAAATCCTTGCCAAAAAATTGTACACCTCGTTCTTTTAATGATTCTAAAATTGAATGTTGAGGCCTGGCAATTAATCGTTGATCTAGAATGTCTCTTTTGACAATGGCTATTTGTTCAATCAGTGATTTTGGATTACTTTTGAAAATGGCATCTTCGATTTTTTTAATCTTTCCGTTGATGTGTGCGAGTTGGCGCAAGGAAAAAGTAAGCCCTTCTTCTAAAATATAGTGAAGCAGATGAGCGGGGGTTTTGTTGAGAAGGTTTGAAGGGTCATTTTTTATTTTTTCAAAAAGATTGTCAATTAATTTAAAGTTTTGATAACGCACTGAAACAAGGGCATCTTTTGTTAAAAGAAAATCAATTTCGATAGCTTCAGAAATCTGAGTTTTTTCATTGTAATTAGATAAATAATAGACGATAAACATTAAACCATCATAAACCTCAATTTTAGTGCGAGTTGATGGATTTTTTAGTTCAGAAATAATTAAAGGATGCAAATGAAATCTTTTTTGTAAATCCGATAACTCTTCTTCTGTGGGGTTTACTATGTCGAGCCAGCTGATTTTAGAATGAAGTTCTTTGATCATATGTATAATATTATACTACAGGAAATTAAAAAATTAAATTCTTACACGCCTATCGACTAGAGATGAAGCTGTTTGAATAATTATAGCGCTGTTAATATTGTTTGGACTTTTTTGATTACATTTGAAATGAGAGGCGGCGGAAATTTTCTGAAAGAAAATTTCCGCCGCCCATTTCGTCGTTTTTTTCTTTTTCTCATTTCGGCGGCACCTATTTTTTTATGGTTCTGACGATATGCTCTATCTAAATTCACCGCTTTTTCTTGACATCGGTTTTTTTATTTGTTAAAGTATTTAACATATAAAAATTAACGTATGCCTACAATTAATCAATTAGTGAAAAAAGGAAGAAAGAAGGTTGTCTATAAAAGCAAGGCACCGGCTTTGTTATGGGGATTTAATTATAAAAAAAATCGACCCGTTAAATATCCCTCTCCGTTTAAACGTGGGGTTTGTTTGAAGGTTTTTACTACAACACCAAAGAAGCCGAATTCGGCTTTGCGCAAAGTGGCAAGAGTGCGATTGACCAATGGTATTGAAGTTACCGCCTACATTCCGGGTATTGGTCATAATTTGCAAGAACACTCCGTTGTTTTAGTGCGAGGCGGTCGAGTAAAAGATTTGCCTGGCGTGCGTTATCATATTGTGCGTGGAGTTTTGGATGCGGTGGGTGTAGAAAATCGTCGGCAGCAACGTTCTAAATACGGAGCTAAAAAGCCACAATAAAATTTATGCGCAAGAAACATCGCCAAAAAAGAACCATCGAAGAAGATCTAATTTATAACCGAGTTGAATGTACCCGATTTATTAATTATCTAATGCAACGCGGCCAAAAAGCAACGGCTGAAAAAAATTTTTATAAAGCGATGGAAATCATTAAAGAAAAAACCAAAAAAGATCCAATGGAAGTTTTTGATGCTGCCTTGAAAAATGTAGTGCCTATCGTAGAGGTAAAATCTCGTCGAATCGGCGGTGCCAATTATCAAGTTCCTCAAGAAGTAAAACCAGATCGACAGCTAACCTTGGCTTGCCGTTGGATTATTCAAGCAGTAAGAAGTCGAAGGGGCAAACCATTTTATGAAAAATTAGCGGAAGAAATTATTGCCGCTAGTAATAATGAAGGAGCAGCTATTAAAAAGAAACAGGATACGCATCGAATTGCCGAAGCTAATCGTGCCTTTGCTCGATTTTCCTGGTAATTATTGGTTTTAACGAGGATAAAAAAATAATCTAGACTTTGTAATTTAAATATTTAGTCGTTCAAATTATTATTTTGAGTGCTTGTTTGTTTGCGAGCATTCTGATTCTAAGATTTGAATTTTTAATTATATGCGAGAATATTCAATTGAAAAAACAAGGGATATTGGGATTATTGCTCACATTGACGCCGGAAAAACTACGGTGAGTGAGCGTATTTTATATTATACTGGTATTTCTCATAAAATTGGCGAAGTTCATGAAGGTGAAGCAATTATGGATTGGATGGAGCAAGAAAGAGAAAGAGGAATAACTATTACTTCAGCGGCTACAACGTGTTTTTGGACTCAAACATACAAAACGCCTGAGGAAAGAGCAAAAAAAGAATTTCGGATTAATTTAATTGATACGCCAGGGCACATTGATTTTACGGTTGAGGTTCAGCGTTCATTGAGGGTTTTGGATGGAGCGGTTGTGGTTTTTGATGGCGTAGCAGGAGTAGAGCCGCAATCAGAAACTGTTTGGCATCAAGCTGATAAATTTAAAGTGCCCCGCATTTGTTTTATAAATAAATTAGATCGAATGGGCGCAAGCTTTGTTAATTCTTTAGCTTCTATTCGCGAGCGGTTGAATCCGAATGCCATGCCGGTTCAATTAAATATTGGTTTGGAATCTAGTTTTGAAGGTGTTATTGATTTGCTTCAAATGAAAGCCTTTACGTTTAGCGGAGATAAGGGGGAAATTATTAACGAGATACCCATTCCTCAAAATTTATTAGCCGAAGCAGAAAAATATCGTCATGAATTAGTAGAAAAAATTGTAGAAACAGACGATGCGCTCACCAATCGTTATTTAGAAGGAGAGGAAATTGGTATTGAGGAACTACGAAAAGCACTTCGCAAAGCAACAATTGAAAGTAAAATTGTACCGGTTTTTTGTGGTTCGGCCTTAAGAAATAAAGGAGTTCAATTTTTATTGGATGGTGTAGTTGATTATTTACCATCGCCAGCTGATTTGCCGCCAGTGAAAGGATTTGATCCTAAAACTGGAACAGAAATTATTCGTCAGGCAAGCGATGACGAGCCATTTACTGCTTTGGCCTTTAAAATTGCAACCGATCCTTTTATAGGAAATCTTGCTTATTTCCGTGTTTACTCAGGGACGCTCAAGCGAGGCAGTTATATTTTAAATGCAACTAAAAATCAAAAAGAAAGAGCTGGTCGAATTGTCCGGATGCATTCAAATCATCGAGAAGAAGTTGAAGAAGTTTTTGCGGGTGATATTGCTGCTCTTGTTGGTTTGAAATCCACCACAACAGGTGATACGCTTTGCGATGAGAGGCATCCTATAATTTTGGAGAAAATTGAATTTCCTGAACCCGTTATTTCAATGCGCATTGAACCGAAAACCAAAGCCGATCAAGAAAAAATGAGTTTGGCTTTAAGAAAATTATCTGATGAAGATCCTACTTTTCAGGTTCACTCTGATCAAGAAACTGGCGAAACTATTATTGCGGGTATGGGAGAATTGCATCTAGATGTTCTTGTAGATCGTTTGCGACGCGAATTTAAAGTAGAAGCTGATACTGGAAGACCTCAAGTGGCTTATAAAGAGACTATTAAAAGCACAGCTGAAGCCGAAGGAAAATATATTCGTCAAAGTGGTGGTCGTGGGCAATACGGTCATGTTTGGTTAAGAGTAGAGCCATTGGAACGAGGTAAAAATTTTGAATTTGTAGATGAAATTCGTAGTGGTGCTATTCCTCAAGAATTTATTCCGGCTGTTGAAAAGGGAGTCAGAGAAGCAGTTCAGAAAGGTGTTTTGGCAGGTTATCCTTTGCAAGATATTCGCGTTACATTATTTGATGGATCTTTTCATGAAGTGGATTCGTCGGAGTTTGCTTTTAAGATTGCTGCTTCGATGGCCTTGCAAGAAGCCGTGAAGAAAGCTAATCCAATTTTGTTAGAACCAATTATGAAGATTCAGGTAATTGTGCCGGCTAAATTTTTAGGAGAAGTGACGGGCGATTTAAATTCTCGGCGAGCTCGTATAGAGCAAATTAGCGATCGTTTAGATAGCAAAATTATTGATGCAAAAGTACCTTTAGCGGAAATGTTTGGTTATGTGACAAATCTACGTTCTTTAACCGAAGGACGTGGCTTTATGACAATGGAGTTTGATCACTATGAAGAAGTGCCAAAAAATATTACGGAACAAATTATTGCTGGCCGTAAGTAGGTTTTCTCCAAGATAAATTTTGGGGCCACTTGGAGAAAGCCAAGTGGCTCGTTTTTTGAAATAATCAATTGGAAAAGAGAGGGGCAGTGAAAAATTTCTTTGAAATTTTTCACTGCCCCTCTCTCCAGCTCATGAGTTAGCTCATGAGCTAACTCATGAGCTGGACATCATTCCTGTCTAAATTAGCAGAACCTTTTATATTAATCGATCATCTTGCAAAAACACTCCCAAATTTTTATAATAAAAATACCACTTTTATGATGTCCTTATTAGAAATCGAGAAAAAAATTTTAAATTTTTGGAAAGAAAATAAAATTTTTGAGAAATCACTTCAAAAAGAAGCGCCAAAAGGCGACTATGTTTTTTATGATGGTCCGCCTTTTGCTACTGGCACTCCTCATTATGGTCATCTTGTAGCCAGTTTAATGAAAGATATCGTGCCGCGTTATCAAACGATGCGAGGTTATCGTGTGGAAAGGAAATGGGGTTGGGATTGTCATGGCATGCCGATTGAAAATATTGTTGAAGAAAAATTAGGTTTAAAAACAAAAAAGGATATTGAAAAAATTGGCATTGATAAATTTAATGAGCTTTGTCGTCAAAATGTTTTGCTTTATGTTGATGAATGGCGTAAGGTCATTGAACGTTGGGGCCGCTGGGTAGATATGGATCATGCTTACAGAACTATGGATCTTGCTTATATGGAAAGCGTCTGGTGGGTATTTAAGGAATTATGGGATAAAAAATTAATTTATGAAGGTTATAAGGCAATGCATATTTGTCCGCGTTGCGAAACGACGCTTTCTCAATATGAAGTAAGCGAAGGTTATAAAGATGTGATTGATTTGGCAGTAACAGCGAAATTTGAATTAGCCGATGAACCAAATGTTTATATTTTGGCGTGGACGACGACGCCGTGGACTTTAATTGGCAATGTTGCTTTGGCAATAGGCGAAAATATTGAATATGTAAAATTTCGTCTGTCAAATCATCCGGATAAATTAGATGGAGTTTATATTGCTTCTAAAAATTATTTTGAAAAATATCAAAAGTTCATTGCTGAAAATCCAAATTTAGCTTCAGTAAAATTAGAGCTAATAGAACAAATCGCTGCGTCAAAATTAGTAGGCCGACGTTATCAGCCGCTATTTGATTACTACTTAAATAAGCCATTAGAGCATAAAGAAAATCTCTATACTATTCAGCCAGCTAATTTTGTGACTATTGAAGATGGAACAGGAGTTGTGCATATTGCGCCGGCTTTTGGCGAAGAAGATATGGCTTTGGGATTAGAAAAGAAGTTGCCGTTTATTCAGCATGTCGGAATGGATGGTCGTTTTAAAGAAGAAGTGAAAGACTTTGCAGGTTTGGATGTAAAACCAAGAGAAGCACCCACTTTTACTGATGAAAAAGTCGTTGATTTTCTAAAAAAGAAAAATCTTATTTTTGAAGTGGAACCTTATACACATAGTTATCCTTATTGCTGGCGTTGTTATTCACCACTTCTAAACTATGCTACTTCTTCACTTTTTGTTAATGTTACAGCTTTGAAAAACCGACTTCTAAAAAATGCAGAATTTATTAATTGGGTGCCGGCTCATATTAAAGAAGGGCGATTTGGCAAATGGCTTGAAGGCGCGCGGGATTGGGCAATTTCACGTCAACGTTATTGGGGTTCTGTGATTCCTTTATGGGTTTGTGATCAATGTGGTGAAAAAAAAGTTATTGGATCAGTAAAAGAGTTAGAAGATTTAACAGGAGAAAAAATAGAAGACCTGCACAAGCATTTTATTGATAAGCTGCAATTTCAATGCGAGAAGTGTGGCGGCACAATGAAAAGAATTCCCGATGTTTTGGATTGTTGGTTTGAATCTGGTTCAATGCCTTACGCTCAATTGCACTATCCTTTTGAAAATAAAGAAAAATTTGAGAAAAATTTTCCCGCTGAATTTATTGCTGAGGGCGTTGATCAAACAAGGGCATGGTTTTATTATTTGCATGTTTTAGCCACAGCTTTAAAGGATAAGTCCGCTTTCAAAAATGTTGTTGTAAATGGAATTGTTTTGGCAGAAGATGGTAAAAAAATGTCAAAGCATTTAAAAAATTATACTGATCCCTTAGAAGTAATGGAAAAATATGGAGCCGATCCGATGCGTTATTATTTAGCAACCTCCCAAGTTATGGAAGCAGAAGATTTATGCTTTTCTGAAAAGGGAGTGGAGGAAGTTTTAAAAAAAGTAATTTTTATTCTTTTAAATGTTTTAAGTTTTTACAATCTTTATGCAAAACAGCAAAAGAATTTATTGATGCCACATTTCAATAACGTTTTGGATAGCTGGATTATATCACGACTTGAATCTTTAAAAGAAGAAATGACGGAGCAATATGAACAATACAATTTGGCTAAAGCCAATCGTCCTATCGCTGAATTTATTGATGATTTATCTACTTGGTATGTGAGGCGATCCAGAGAACGATTTAAGAATGGCGACGAAGAAGCTAAAGAGGTTTTAGGATATGTGCTTTTGGAATTAGCTAAAGTTATTGCGCCAGTGATGCCTTTTGTAGCCGAATATATTTATAAAGAAATTGGCGGCAGCAAAGAGTCGGTCCATTTAGAAGATTGGCCAACAGTAAATAAAAATCTTATTAATCCAGAGGTTTTGGAAAAGATGAAGCAAACGCGCAAGGCAGTAGAAATTGGTTTAGCCTTACGCTCGGAACATCAAATAAAAATTCGCCAGCCCTTAAAACTTATTCAATTTAGTGACGAAGAAATGTTTAATAATTTGTATGAGGATATAGTAAAAGAAGAATTAAATGTTAAAGAAATAGCCCTTGGAGATAAAGATTGGTTAGATACGGAAATTACGCCTGAATTAGAGGAAGAGGGCATGTTGCGAGAATTAACGCGAAGTATTAATCAGCTCCGCAAAGAAAAGGGCTTAAAAATTGATGAGAAAAATGTTATTCTAAAATATGAGACAGAAGATATAAATTTAAAGAATCTTATTGAGAAATCAGAGGCAGATTTAAAAAAAAGTTGCCTATTAAAAACAATTGAATCAACAACAGGACTGACAACGTTTAAAGAATTAGAAATTAATGGGCAAAAAATTAAATTGAATTTAAAATAGAAAGATTAATTAAAAAAACTTTTATGACTGTTAAAGAAGAAAAAATTATTCATAAAAAAATAACTAAAAGGAGCGAAGATTATTCGCAGTGGTATTTAGATGTGATTGATGCAGCAGAATTAGCTGAGTATGGGCCAGTAAAAGGTTGCATGGTGATTCGGCCTTATGGTTATGCAATTTGGGAGCGCATTCAAAGCATTTTGGATCAGCGATTTAAAGAAACCGGTGTGCAAAATGCCTATTTCCCTTTATTTATTCCTGAGCGTCTTTTGGAAAGAGAAAAGGATCATGTCAAAGGATTTGCGCCAGAGGTGGCGGTTGTGACTCATGCCGGCGGCAAAAAGTTAGCCGAACCGTTGGTAATTCGGCCGACCTCAGAAACAGTAATGTATGAAGTTTTTGCTCGCTGGATTCATTCTTATCGTGATCTCCCTTTGCTTATCAATCAATGGGTTAATGTAGTAAGATGGGAAATGCGGCCGCGATTATTTTTAAGAACAGTAGAATTTTTATGGCAGGAAGGTCATACAGTTCATGCTACTGAAACGGAAGCAGATGAACGAGCGCGATTGATGCTCCGGATTTATAAAGATTTTGCAGAAGATATTATGGCCATTCCAGTGGTTGATGGAGTCAAGCCGGATTTAGAAAAATTTGCTGGAGCCCAAAACACCTATACTGTAGAAGCAATGATGCAAGATGGTAAATCATTGCAATTCGCTACGTCACATAATTTGGGGCAAAATTTTTCTAAAGTTTTCAATATTAAATTTTTTGATAAAGATACTAAAGAATATTATGCTTGGCAAACAAGTTGGGGATTAAGTACACGAACAATTGGCGGATTAATTATGACTCATGGCGATGATAACGGACTGGTTTTGCCACCGAAGATTGCGCCTATAGAGGTTGTTTTGACTACTATTGAAACCGGTCAACGTGATGCTAGTCTCAAACAAAAAGCCGAAGAAATCAGCGGCATTTTAAAAACTAAAAATATTCGTTCGCAGGTTGATAGTAGAGATTTGAGACCGGGCGAAAAATTTTATGAATGGGAGAAAAAAGGCGTGCCTATTAGAATCGAAGTGGGGACCAAAGAAATGAAAGAGGATGTTTTTACAGTAGCACGACGTGATACCGGAGAAAAAATAAAAATTCCCTTTAATCAATTAGCCAATGAAATAGAAAAAACTTTAGAATCTATTCAAAATAATCTTTTCGAAAAAGCTTTAGCAATGCGGAAGTCTCGTACTAAAATTGTAGATAAGTGGGATGATTTTGTTAAAGCAATTGACGAAGGCAATTTTGTTTTGGCTCATTGGTGTGAAAACGAAAAAGTGGCAGAAGAAATAAAAGCAGAAACAGGTGCTACTATTCGATGTTTGCCCTTTGAATCTCTTGAAGAAAAGGGGCGCTGTATCAAAAGCAATAAACCGTCGAAAAGGAGATATTTATTTGCTCGCGCCTATTAAAACATGATCAAAATAACTAACACTCTTTCAGGCAAAAAAGAAGTTTTTAAACCTCTGAAAGATAAACAAGTCAATATGTTTGTTTGTGGTCCTACAGTTTTTGATGTGGCTCATTTGGGGCACGCGCGGACATATATTATTTTTGATGTCATTGTTAAATATTTGCGTTCTCGAGGCTATGATGTATTTTATCTTCAAAACATTACGGATGTTGATGACAAAATTATAAAACGGGCAGCGGAAGAAAAAGTGTCTTGGCAAAAAATTGCTTCGAAATACGAAAAACTATTTTACCAATCGATGCGAGCGCTTAAAGTTACTGCTGTGAGTCAGTATGCGAGAGCAACAGATTATATTCCTGAAATTATTAGCCAAGTAGAAAAGTTGCTGGATAAAGGTTATGCTTATTTTTTGGAGGATGGTATTTACTACGACATTTCAAAGTTTAAAGATTACGGTAAATTAGCTAAAAGAACAAGAAAGCAGGCTGAAGATGGTGTTTCTCGGATTGATGATGCTATTGGTAAGCGAAATAAGGGGGATTTTTGTTTATGGAAAAAATCAAAACCGGGGGAACCGCGGTGGAATAGCCCTTGGTTTTTTGGTCGGCCCGGCTGGCACATTGAGGATACCGCCATTGCGGAAAAATATTTTGGCCCGCAATATGATATTCATGGAGGTGGCCGTGATTTAATTTTTCCTCATCATGAAGCCGAAATTGCCCAAATGGAAGCAATTTCTGGCAAAAAACCATTTGTGAAATACTGGCTTCATACCGGTTTTTTGACCATTAACAAGGAAAAAATGTCCAAGTCTCTCAAAAACTTCACTAGTGTTGATGCTTTTTTAAAGAATACAGAAGATGGGGCGCGTGTTTTACGTTTGATGATTATTAAAAATCATTATCGGTCACCGATTGAGTTTAATGAAAAAATTGTAGAACAAGCCAAAAGAGAAATTAGATCTTTTGATGAGTTTATTGAACGTCTGAAAATAGTAGAAGACAAGAAACAAAAAAATCATTTGAAAATAGAACAATTTCAAAAAGCATTTGAACAGGCGATGGATGATGATTTTAATACGCCTAAAGCATTGGGAGTCATTTTTACCTTAATAAAACAGGCAAATATTTTGATTAATAAAAATGAATTGAGCAAAGACGATATCAAAAATATGATGACTTTTTTAGGAGACGTTGATAAAAGTTTCGGATTTATTTTTAGAAAAAGAAAAAGAAAATATATTCCGTTAACGGTTGAGGCATTGTTAAAAGAGCGTGAGCAATATCGTCAGGCTAACAATTTCGATAAAGCCGATGAATTGCGTGCGGAAATTAAAAAACTCGGATATACGGTTGACGACACTCCTCACGGTCCAGTAGTAAAAAAAATTAAGTAAGAGAAAGATTTTTAGCCGCCTGTTCCTCGTCAAGGCGAGGAACAGGCGGCTTTGTGGTCTTTTTATTTTTTATTTTATAGACTGCTGACATTAGTGGATAATTTTAATAATAATTATACAATTAATAATATGCCTAAGGTTCAATTTCACTACGATATAAATGAAGACAAGAAAAATATTTTGAGGGTTATTAATAATCCTTCAAATTTTGGAGCTGATATTAAAAGGCAATATGGTAAGTTGCCGCAAGAATTGATCGAAAGATTAAAATCAGAAAAAGATTTATTAGTTCAGGATCAAATAGCATCTGATTTTTTAAAGCAGAATTTAACAGAAAAAGGAGAATTTATTAATCAAAAAATCGAAAAATTTCAAAGGGATTGGGATAAAATTAATGATGAATATTTTAAGCGTTTGGAGAAAATCTTAAATATCAAAATACCATCAGATGCCATTTACAAGGGATATTTAACAAGCGCGGGGAGTTGTCCCTTTGATGCGCGACTCAGAACTTTTATGGTAAGATTAGATGATGAAATGGTTGATACTGTCGTAGCTCACGAAATAATGCACATTGAATTTTGGCGCAATTTTACAATTTATTGTCGTGATATTTTAAAATTAAATCTAGAGGAATCTGTTATTTTTCAAGAAGCAGCGACAGTTTTATTGAACGAAGAAATGGGGGATATTTTATCGCGATCCGATTACGGCTATACAGAGCATCAGGAAATTCGATTAAAACTGGTTGCGGAGTGGCAGAGGAATAAAAATTTCCGCGATTTGTTGAAATATTATAAAGAGCTGGTTAGATCTAAATAATTGTTTGCGATTGTCTAAAGTGAAGACGGCTATTAAAAAATCGCCGCCTCATTATTTTTTTGTCATCCTGAGGACTTTAGTCCGAAGGATCCCTCGGCTTTTAGCAATAATTGACCATCAATTGCATTGCGTGGGATTCTTCCCTGCCCACCGGTTAAGTGGGCCTGCCTGCCGGTAGGCAGGGGTTGAAGCCCGCCCTCTTTGGTGGTCCTCAGAATGACAGTTGGAAAAGCCCCAAGAATGACACGCTGTGGCGATTTTCTTAAAGAAAATCGCCACAGCGCGGCAATTCAACCATTCACTTTTCAATTCTTTCTGGCATTTGACAAAAGAAAAATGGGGAGTATAATGGAAATAGATTCTTAAAAAGATGAATAAGGATCTATATGTCTTGCTGTCCGGTATTCAGAACTGGACAAATTTATGCAAGACAAAGGAGGTGATTAAGGAATGGGGAAAGACCATAATTCCAATGATAAAACGGGTTCTTTGAGTAAATTTCATCAGCATCGGGACGGTTCGGTTGGTTGGGATTCCTATGATTCAACCGGGAAGAAAGTCCATATTTATGGGACAGAAATTAGTAAAGACGATCCGCGGAATAGGAGCATCCTCTCAAATATTTTGTCCAAAATTTTTGGGACTAATAAAGATGATTAAATTTGATGAAGTATATTAAATTATATTAAAGAGGGTTCATCGCCCTCTTTTCTTTTTGCAATTATTGGGTTACAAGGTATAATAAAACGAATGTTCAAACAGGATTACCAACAAGTTTCCCATAAACCAAAGATTTTTTGGATTAATCTTTCTCAACGTTCAAATGAGATTTTTTGCGATTTCGTTTTTTCTCATCTTTATTTAAAGCCGAAAGATAGAAAATGTGCCCATTTATTGGAGCACTATTTGGTAGCACTTTTGAAAGAACAATGCAGTAATAGTTCTGTAGAAATTAAAGGATTTGTTGATGCTGAGTCGATTGTTATTCATTTTGGTTTTAGAGTTAAAACATTTTTGAATGATTTATCGCAATGTCTAAGTCTATTTTCCCAATGTAATTTTCAGCGGCATGACATTTTTTCTAGTGAAAAAAGAGCAGTTATTAATGAATTTGTTGAAAATCAAGATAAATTATCTAATCAAATTGGACACCGAATTATAAATGCAAAGCCCTTCCAAAATTGCCCCTATTTTCAATCAGGCGTTTATTCTATCCAAACAATCAAAAAAATCGGACTTCAGGATATTCAAAATCTTTATCGTCAATTATATCAACCCGTTTGTTTTATTGGAGCTCATCAATTTCATAAGCGGCTTGTTTTTAAGGGTCGCAATCCGATTTCTCGAGTATTCGGTCGATTTCCATCTATTCCAGTCAAGGGTCATGATTTTCAGCATTGCAAAATTAATCAATTTCAATTTGAAACTCTTTGTACAAAAAACATTCCTGCAAATAAAATTTATGGATTATTTATTTTTCCCACTTTTGAGATTAAAAAAGAAAATTTAATTCAACGGATAAGCTTAAATATTTTATGTAGTTTATTATTTGAAAATTCTCGGAATACGCTATTTAAACGATTAAGAAAAGAAGGTGTTTATTCAATTTATTATGCCAATCAATTTTTTCATCACGCTGGTTTTACATTTATTTTGTTTCTATCAGACGCATCAAAATTTTTAAAAACCTGCCAAATTTTTAAAGAAGAAATAGAATTTAATAAACACAATTCTAGTATTATTAATGAAAAAGAGATCCGCCGGAGTATTAAAGAAATCCAACAATCTCAGAAAATAATTTGGAAAGACAATCAAAAAAAATTTAATTTCATCAAAGAGAATTTATTAACAGAAAAACGAGTTATTGATCAAAGAATTTATGCAAGTATTTCTCATCAAATTGATAGTCAATTATTGAAGGAAATAACTAAGAAAGTTTTTGATTGGCATCAGTTTTTTGTTCTTCTCGTTTTTAATAATAACAAACCCAAAAAACTAGATATTTATAAGATATTTAAGGACAGATTGAATTAAAAACGTAGTGAAAGTTCAGTTTTTACTTTCATTGTTATCATGAGTGAAGAGGAGGATTCCATACAATCTTTTCGGGGAATCCTTTGTCCGTCTAACCGGCGGGCAAGATCTCAGAATGACAAGAAACACTTAGGATGATATACGGCGGGGATTTTCTTTAAGAAAATCGTCACAGCGCAGCAATTCAACCATTCACTTTTCAATTCTTTCTGGCATTTGACAAAAGAAAAAATGGG
>Ga0208461_1001504_pt1 | contig 20813 bp, 19 predicted proteins | sample AD_JPNTR4_MetaG_FD_184448 | JGI IMG/M metagenome (GOLD analysis project Ga0208461, IMG submission 184448) | Active sludge microbial communities of municipal wastewater-treating anaerobic digesters from Japan - AD_JPNTR4_MetaG (SPAdes) (version 2) | ecosystem: Engineered > Bioreactor > Anaerobic...
TGATACATAGGAAGGATTCTTTCTTTTTAAACTCAAATTCCATTAATAAAATTATTGAACCAAGTTATAATGAAGTTGAGCCAGATATCTTGTTAGAAGATAATGATTTTATTGATGTAAATTCTTTCAAATTAAAAGTTTTTCATTCTGAAGGTCATACTCCTGGAAGTATAATGTTAATTACAGAAAATGAAATTTTTTCTGGAGACACAATTTTTAAAAATTCAATAGGGAGAACAGATTTAGAATATGGAAATAGTAAAAAAATGAAGGAGACCATAATTAAAATTTTAGATTATTTTAAAAAAGATTATACAATATATCCAGGTCATGGTGATATAACAACTCTAAATTATGAAAAGAGAAATCTATATCGTTTTCTTGATTTACTTTAATATTATTATAATCTTAAATTATGAATGATTTTTTCGAAATAGTGTTAAGATTATTAATATCAATAGTATTAGGAGCATTAATTGGTATTGAAAGAGAAAGAAGAAATAGACCTGCTGGGTTAAGAACACATATAATTGTTTCTCTTGGTTCCGCTCTTTTTACTATAACTTCAATTCAATTTTCAGAAATGTATGGAAATGTTGACCCCTCAAGAGTTGCAGCAGGTATTGTAACAGGAATAGGATTTCTTGGTGCTGGAACAATTATGAGAGAAGGTTTAACTGTAAAAGGTTTGACAACAGCAGCAACAATATGGGTCTCTTCTGCAATAGGTTTGTCCTGTGGTATGGGTTTGTATTTACCTGCAACAATAACAGCGGTTTCAACATTTTTAATTTTAATTCTTTTGAGAAATTTTGAGGTTGAAAGATTTGGTAAGATTGAAGGTGTCAAAAAAATATTTAATGTAAAAGTCACTGATAAACCTGGTCAACTTGGTAAAATAGCGACAATGTTTGGTAAGTACGGAATTCATATAAAGAATGTAAAATTTGATAGAGAAGAAAATTTTTTAAATATTGAATTTGTTGTTGATGTACCTGAAAATGTTGAAATTAACAATGTTTGTAATGAAATGTCAAAAGAGGAGTTTGTCATAGAAGTATCAACTGAATGAAAAGAAGTTATGCAGATTTACCTCTACATTGAAATGAAAAGAAGTTACGCTGATTTACCTCTACATGGAGGTAAAGCTCCAAAATGGCTATTTGATAGAATGGTAAAACTTGCAAGAGAGATTTCTCTTTCAATAATTTATATTTTTGGAGAAGAGGAGTTTTTAAATAGAATTTCAGATCCATTTTGGTTTCAAGCATTTGGATGTGTTCTTGGCTTTGATTGGCACTCATCTGGTGTTACAACCACAGTAACTGGTGCATTAAAAGAGGGCTTAAAGTATGAAGAAAAAAATATAGGAATTTTTTTTGCTGGTGGAAAGGGCAAAAGAGCAATAAATACTCCAAATGATATTGAGAGTTGGATTGAAAATGGAATCATAGATTTTAACTTAGGAGAAAATTTAAAAAGATATTCTCGTCTTACAGCAAAAGTTGACACAGTTGGACTTCAGGATGGTTTTTCAATTTATCACCACTTTTTTATATATTCTAAAAACGGCATATGGGCAGTAATTGAACAGGGAATGAATGAAAAAATGAAACTTGCAAGAAGGTACCACTGGTTTTCAAAGGAACTCAAGAGCTTTGTAAGTGATCCACATAAAGGTATAGTATCTGAAATAAAAACAAACCCACTTAACCTTGTAGATTCAAAAATTGAAAAAACAAGATCTGATGTATTGTTAGTTTCAAAAGAGATAAAAAATGAAGAGGCATTAAAGGTTTTAGATGATAGAAAACTAAAGATGAATTTTCATCACCCAATTTTTAATGAAGATTATGATGAAAAGAGATTAAATAATTTAATGAGCAAAATAAAAGATTATAAACCAAAAAATTTTGAGGAATTAATTTTAACAAAAGGGCTTGGTGAAAAATCTATGAGGGCACTTACTTTAATTTCACATCTAATTTTTGGATCAGAACTCTCATTTAAAGACCCTGTTACATTCTCTTTTGCTCATGGAGGAAAAGATGGTTACCCTTATCCAGTTGATAAAAAAACTTATGACACATCAATTGAAATTCTAAAATATGCGGTTGAAAAGGCTAAAATCAAAGATTTAGATAAGTTAAAAATTTTAAATACTCTTTCCAAATTTTAATTACATAATACTTCTTATAACTCTATATTTTAATTTTTTATTTTACTATATTAGGTAAAATATATTCAACAATATACCCTGAAATTATAGTTAATATAAATATTAATAACCTACTATTAAACTTACCATTTAAATTACAACTTTTCGATTAGTATAAAAAAGAAACGTAAAATTTATATTTTTAATTGAAATTATAATAAACACAACAATTCCAAACTAACTTTATAAAAAAAACTAATCATATTTAATTTTAATCTAATAAATCCTCAATATTCTTCAATTTCCCATCTAAAAAAAGTTTAACTGCTTCTTCAACATCTGTTTCATCTGTTACATAAACCTCAATCTTAGAATCTCTTAAATCATCATATAATCTTCTTCCCATTCCATGAGATATAACTACTTTCACATCCTTAAGTGCTTCTATTATTGTACTGTGACTATCATAGTTATGAGAACCTCTTTTATCCAAACCTCTCGCATGTTCTGTAAAAGTATTTGGTAGATATTCTTTATTTTTAATCTCTTTGTTTTCTATTTCAAAAATAACAAAACCTTTTGCTCTTCCAAAATGCGATGAAATTTTTTTACCATCATCAGATGCTACAGCAATTTTCATAATTAAACCTCCTTAATTTAAATTTTTTCTTGATTATTTTTCTTTTTATCCTCAATCAATTTATGATGATATGATCCTTCTCTTACCAATATTGAACCACAATTTGGGCACTTCTCATCTCTACATGGAACTCCCGAAGTGTGTTCTTTCTTATAACCACATTTTGGACAGATACAATAACCAACTGGTCCTAAACCTTCGCTATTTTTATTTGTTTCTTTCATAAAAAGCCTCCTTAAAAAATTTAGGCGATAAAGATCTTAATTTATAATGTTACTTTAATTCCTCTAATCTCTTTTTAATCTCTTCTAACTCTAAATCAATTTCCTTTTTTAAATCTTCTAAATATCCTCTTTCTTCTTCTTTGCTTATCCTATAAGGATATGGTCCAAATTGTCTTCCAAAACCAAATCCCCGTGGACCACCAAAATCAAATTCCCATGGACCAAAAAATGGTCCGTAGTGACAAAAGCATCTTCTATGCCACCTTTTCATCTTTTATGCCTCCTTTTCTTTTGAAAATTCAATAAATTTTTTTAAAAATGTAATACTATCTTCAATTGATTTAATAATTTCTTCTCTAAATTTTTTACCTTCTTCAGTTAAACTGTAAACTCTTTTTGCTGGTCCACCTTCCTGCATTTCCCATTTTGATTTAATTAATCCTTCCATCTCAAGTATTCTTAAAATTTTGTATCCTCTTCCCATATGTGATGGCCCCTTACAATATATAAGTCCTGGTAAAAATTCATTTAATCTATTCATTATCTCATATCCATGCAATTCTTCTTTACCAAGTATTACAAGAATCCATGCCTCTAACCAAAAACCAGATGAGAATGGATTACCTTTTAAATAAAACCTATCTTTCATATAACATCTCCATATATATATAATTTATATATATAATAAAATACATATATTGTCAAGAGATTTAGAATTAATTTTTTAGGTATCTTTGAAAAATTATCCAAACTGTAATTACTGCGGAAGCAGGAATCTATATTACTGATGTAAATATTGGATTCCCGTTTTCACGGGAATGACAAAATGGAGGAACTGGATTCTAGTTTTTCACGTATTTACGAGGATGAGAATGACAAAATGGAGGAACTGGATTCCCGTTTTCACGGGAATGACAAAAAAACTATGAACAACAAAATAGAGGGACTGGATTCCCGTTTTCCACGTATTCACGAGGATGAGAATGACAAAATGGAGGAACTGGATTCTAGTTTTTCACGTATTTACGAGGATGAGAATGACAAAATTGAGGAACTGGATTCCCGTTTTCACGGGAATGACAAAAAAACTATGAATAACAAAATAGAGAATTTTTTGGTAATCTCTTATTCTCTACTTAAAAAATCACGCAACCTTTATGTTCTTCAAATATTTTATTGATTTAGAATTAATTTTTTAGGTATCTTTGAAAAATCATCAAAACTGTAATTCCTGCGGAAGCAGGAATCTATATTACTGATGTAAATATTGGATTCCCGTTTTCACGGGAATGACAAAATAGAAATAGTGGATTCTCGTTTTCCACCCTTTTGCGAGAATTGGAATGATAAAATAGAGAAACTGGATTCCCGTTTTCACGGGAATGACAGAATAGAGGAACTGGATTCCAGTTTTTCACGTATTCACGAGGATGAGAATGACAAAATGGAGGAACTGGATTCCCGTTTTCACGGGAATGACAAAATAGAAATAGTGGATACTTGTTTTCCACCCTTTTGCGAGAATTGGAATGATAAAATATAGGATTTTTTCGTAATCTCTTATTCTCTACTTAAAAATTTCGCAACCTTTATGTTCTTCAAATATTTTATTGATTTAGAATTAATTATTTAAATTTTTAACCATTTTGTAAAAGGAAAAAGTTTTATCTTCTATTTTCAAATCCAAATCTTTCTCTTTTTTAAAACCAAAATTTTCATAAACTTTTATTGCATTTTCATTTTCCTTTTCAACTTCAAGAACTAATCTTTTCATTTTTCTATTTTTTGCCACATCTTCACTAAAAGTAAGAAGTTTTGTACCTAAACCCATACCTCTAAAAGATGGATATGTAGCAATGTTACTGATATAATAATCACCTTTATCTAATTTTTCTAAAACAAAAAAAGATTTTAAAAGATTAGGAAAAATTTTCAAGAAATCAATTTTCATAATTTTTAAGAGAAGACTTCCAGTATTTAACTCTACTTTCTTTTTATCGTCATATGAATATGATAATAACATTCCACAAATTTTATTTTGGACCTCAATAAAATTGGTGAACTCATAACTAAATTGATTTTCTTTTTTACTATAAAGATTTTTTAAAATATCTTTCACATTTTTACCAAAAATTGAGTAGAAAATTTTTTCTCCAGTAAAAAGAATTAAATTTATAAAATCTTCATAAAAAGTTTCATTTCCTTTTATTATCTTTATATCATCCATCAATTTAATTATATATGATATAATTTTATTGGGTATGCTAAGTGGGGAGATAGCGGTGCCCTGTAACCCACAACCCGCTCAGTGGGGCTGAATTCCTTCTGAAGGTATATTCTTTTTCAGAAGGTCTTTAATTAGAAAAGTTGAAGGAAGGAAGCCAGGAAATCTTAGAGTTACAAACCCCGCCAGATCTGGAAGGAAGCAACGGTAAGTAACTTTTAAGATGTTCCCTGGTAAATCTTTCTGGATTTTTTAGTTAAAGAAGACCTGAGGAAGAATATATCGTACGAAGGTGCATACCCATTTTAATTTTATGGTTTATAAATAATTGTAATCTTCTTTAAGTCTCCATTCCAGAGTACTTCAGCACCAAAACTTTCAGCAATAAATCTTAAAGGGACAAATGTCCTTCCATTAACAATTATTGGAGGAACATCTAATGTTACTTTGTTATTATTAACAACAGCTGTTTTATTGTTTATCTGTAAAATTATTTTTATATTTTTTGTATCGAGAGTTATTGTTATACTCTGTGTAGTTGCATCCCAATCCACTAAAGCACCGAAAGTTTCTGCTATAAATCTAATTGGAACAAGCGTTCTACCATCTTTAATGAATGGAGGAGCGTCAATCTCTTTAGAAACTCCATTGATAGATGCTGTCTTTTTACCAATAAAAAGTTCAATTATAATTTCTATAACCTCTTTTGAATATTTCACTTTTTTAATAACCTCTTTACTATTACCAGCACTATCAATGGCTTTAACTCTAATGTTATTTTCACCAAAAGTTAGATTCATAACTTTAGCAAAAAATCCACTGCTTGAAACTAAAACTTCCTGTTCATTTATTTTGACTGATGCATCAGGATTGGTTTTACCCTTAACTAAAATTGTATCTTTATCAGTTATCAGGTTATCAGGGATGTCTACAACTAACAAGAGAGCATCCTCTACTCCCTTTATAGTTGTGTCATAAGTTAAATAATAATTTGGATCATCATCATTTGGATAATAATCAAACTCATCTTCACTTAACCAGGACCCAATTCCAACCCAATAATTAAAGATGTCTGGATCTCCAATCAAAATTTTTGGAAGAGTAATTTCAATTGTATTTGAATTATTTTCAAGTTTATATTGTGGAAGAGTTTCTAAGACATACCATCCATCTTCTTCCCAAATCCACAACTCTGATACCAACTCATTTTCACTATTACTATAACCTACATTTATTAAAAAATCTTCACCCATTCCAGGAGTTGGTTTTCCAGTTGAAGAATTTTGATCAGCATCTATATTTATTTGTACAAATATCTTTTCATTTAAAGCATCTTTCCAACCTCTAAATGATTCAATTTTAAATGAAATATTTGCTTCATCATGCATACAATAGGTTGATTTTAAATCATAAATATATCCTTCATCAAAATCATCAAATTGTTTTACCCATCCCTTTTTACCAACAATTGAATAATCAAGAAAATATCTATCATCTGGAACAATATCAACAATTGGAAATGTAGATGGGTCATCTGTTGAACCAATCCAATAATTTATCTCTTTTGGATTTCCAATTTTTGATAATGGTACATTTACAGTTACATAATTACTATTTTGTTTTATGAAAAAATCTTTTATCTCTTCTTTTATTTCCCATTTTGTTTCGTTCCAGATTAATATAAAAGAGGATGTTTTGTTTCCATATCCACCAACATAGATAGAGTAGTCCTCTCCAGAACCTCCATAAGGGTAGACAGGAACACCTGTATTTTGATTATTATCAACATCCATTCTTATTATAAAAGCTGTTTTTAATATATCATTTATTTTTTCATATGTTTCAATCTTGAAAGATAAATTGTTTCCATCAGATAAAATGTAAACTTTACTTATATCTACAGTTTTAAAGTATCCTTTAGGTGAAATAAACTGCAAATTATAATCACCAACTATCTCTTTTTGTGTTTCAAATTCAAAAACAAAATCACTATTTAAATTGTTTCCATTTATATCATAGATATTTTTAGTAACAGTAACTTGATATATAGCACCACTTTCAAGTATCGTATTCGGAATGAATTTTAGTATAAAATTTTTATTATCATAAGAAATTTCTCCATCAATTAATCTTGTTCCTTTTTTTATAAAGAAATTATCCTTTGTAATTGTTGATTCAAGAAGAGAATTAGAAAATTTAACATAAATTTCCGTATCAGATGAAACTGTTGAGTTATTTTCTGGATAATTTTCAATTATTGTAAGTTTTGTTGGTTCAGTTTTTAAATTATAATAAGCGTAATATTCTGGATCATCATCATTTGGATAATAATCAAATTCATCGTTTATTTCATCTTTTATTGCAACCCAATATCCAAAATTATTTAATTTAAAATATTTTCTCGGAATTTTTACCCAAGCTTCGTTTGAATTTTTTGAAATTTGTGAAGTTAAATCTTCAATAGATATCCATTGTTTATCAGCACTACTCCAAGAATTGATATCAGAATAAAAATCACCATTATAAGTACCAAGCCAAACAAGGTAATCTTCTCCATTTCCATTCTGATCCTTTGTCCAACCAGTATCTGGGTTATTATCAACTTCTAAATAAATTTTTATAGTAAAATCTTTTGCTGGATCACCCCAATTTCTATAAGAATTTATTTTAAATGTTATGTATTCATTTTCAACCTTAATCTGGGCACTTTTTAAATCTATTTTATATCCTTCATCTTTGTCAAAAAAAAGGTTTATGAAGTTTTCCCCAGATGTGATTGTTTTAAAAGAAAATGTATAATCAGATTCAAGATTATTACCTTGAGTATCTTTTATATCTTTTTTAATAGTTACTTTATATGTTGTACCCTTTTTTAAATCACTACTTGGTTTAAAGATAATTGAAAATTCATTTTCATTATATTCAAGATTACCAGAAAGGGTAGTTGTTCCTTCTTGAACTATTACATTTTTATTTGTTACAGTTGTTCTATCAATATTTCTATCAAATTGAATTTTTATTGAGGTATTTATTGGTACATCTGATTGATTGTTTGAAGGAACTGTTTTTATAACTTTTGGTTTTGATGTTACATCTTTCAATGAATACAGACCTATTATTGGGTCACCAAAAAGATTTAAAGCATAGATATTATGAGCAAAAGTTTTTCTTCCATCAGTATATTTTGTATAAAACATTTCATAATACCATTCAATTGCTTTATTTACAGATTCTCCAAGACTAAATCCATCAGATAGATTTTTAAGAACAATTGAATTTAAAGAATACATTGAAGGATTTTCTTCTAATTTAGAATACATAAGATTTGGGTAAAACCAACTTATTCTTGAAAAACCTACAAAAGCAGCACCACCAAATCTTAAAACATTTTTTGCTAATGAATCCTTTTCAGGATAAAGATTGAGGCAAGATGAAGAGATAAAAATAGATGGCTCTGAGTTTATAAATTCAACTACAGAAGAATTTGTAACAAAATCATCCCACTTTATCTCTTCTTGAGTTGCATAACCATTTCTATCAAAATCACCTGCCCATATTTTTCTTACAGTTGCATCCCAATTTCCATGGCCAATCCAAAAAACAACTCCTGGTTTAAAATTATTTTTATATTTAATAAGATTATCCGAAGTTATAAGATCATCAGTTGAGTTTTCAACAACTGTTGGTAAAATTCCTTCGAGTTCATTTAAACTCTTTCTATAAAATCCTTTACTTTTTAAAAATAGATTATAAACCTGATCATTAATATATCCACCATCTGTATTCTCAGTCCATCTATTATCTTCTCCTTTAAAATTAAAAAAAGCACCAAGAAATAGAACTTTCTTTCTATACTCTTCATAACTTTTATCTAAATAGAGCCTTGTTTTAAGAATCACATTTTTTATCTCTATTTCAGTATCAAATGGAATCCTTCCAACATTTATTTCAGGATAAAAATCAATTTTATCAATATCTGGCTCTCCATATTTTCCATTTTTATTTGAATCCCAATCTCCTGTTAAATCAGCATAATAAAAATCTGATGGAATTATTCTACTTTCATCATCACCTTCTTCGTTTGTGTAAAGATATCTCATAGGAATAGAGTTTGGTGATCCAACAAGAAGAAGATATTCAAAACCAGAGTTTTTATATTCATCTTTAAGAAAGTTTCTAATATTTTCTGGAACATCCTTCCCTGTTTTTGGAATTGAAGATAGATTAACTATTTTAACTTTAAAACCTTTTGTTTCAAGAAAAATTTTATGATCTTCAATCAATTTTCTTGCGCTATCAATTGTAATAATTAAATAGTCATATTTTTCTTGCTCTATTTTATTTGAATACATTGAATAAATTGAACTGTAATTTACAAACATATCTGGCTCATCAATAGGATATATAAATTCACTTTCTTCTTCTATTGAATAGTATATTTTAAGTTTAAAACTCTTTACATAAGTTAATTCTCCTTTGATATACAAAAATGGATAAACAGAAAAAGAAAGAAATCTAAAACCTTTTAGATTATTTTCACTGATCAAAGAGATAGGTTTATCAATAATTAAATCATCAATTTTGAAATTTTCATTTGAAAAATTTGAATCGGCTTTTTGTGGGGAATCTCCTATTGGTAAATTAAAAACTCCTTCAATTTTTTTTAGTTCAACATTTTCTATTTCAAATAAAGAGAGATTTGAATTTGGAGGAAGTAAAACATTTATGTTTTTTCTTGGGAGCATTCTTTCAAAGATTGTGTTGTTATTATTATATCCCTCAACAAATGGAATAACCTCACCATTCTCATTAAAAACTAATTTATAATCTGGGTTTGTAAAATTAATTTCAATATAATCACTCTTTGCGAAAATATTTATTGGAAAAAGAGTTAAAAAGATGAAAAGAAATAGAACAAATTTTTTCATAAATTCCTCCTTTATATTTTTAGTAATTTTATCAAATAAGTTAAATTTTCAAAATTTTTATAAATTTTTTAATCTCCTCAATAGGTTCTTTTATATTTCTAATTATGATTTCTGAAGGAGTGAATTTAATTCTATCAGAGAAAATTTTTTCAAGTGTGATGATTTTTATCTGATCAATAGGTGTCTCTTTTGATAATCTAATGATTAAATTATCAAAATTTCTTGATATACTTTTTATTTTCAACTCTTTCATCATAATTTTAATCTTTGAGAGTTCTATCAAATTCTTAATATTTTCAGGATAATAACCAAATCTATCACTAATCTCATCTTCTATTTCCTTAATCTCTCCAAAAGATTTTGCCTCAAAAAATTTTCTATAATAAAACAATCTTTCATCTTCATAAGGGATATAGTTTTCAGGTATGGTTGTGTTTATATCTACATCAAGATCAACATATATTTTTTTCTCATACTTTACCCCTTTTAATTTTGATATCTCTTCTTCTAATAATTCCATATATAAATCAAATCCAATTGAGTTAATAAATCCACTCTGTTCTTTACCTAACAGATTACCTGCACCTCTTATTTCAAGGTCTTTTAACGCTACTTGAAATCCTGCCCCAAGATATGTTAAATCTTGAAGGACTTTTAATCTCTTTTTACCATTTTCACTTATTTTATTTGGATCGTAAAAAAGATATGCAACAGCCTTTTTATCTCTTCTTCCAACTCTACCCCTTAATTGATATAGCTGAGAAAGACCAAAATTTTGTGAATCAACAACGATAATTGTATTTACATTTTCATTATCTAAACCTGCCTCAATTATTGTGGTTGAAAGAAGTAAATCGTACTCTTTATTTAAAAAACCTATCATACCTTCTTCAATTTCTTTTGAATCACATTGACCATGCAATACAAGAATTTTTAAATTTGGAACTAATGATTGAATAAAAAATTTCTCCTCTTCAATAGTAATTATTCTATTATGTACATAATAAACTTGCCCACCTCTTTTTAGTTCATTAACTATAGCTTCTTTAATAAGTTGCGGATTAAAAGGTGAAACAAAAGTTTCTATTGGGTATCTACCAATTGGAGGAGTTCTTATAATTGAAAATTTTCTAATTCCTGATAGTGCCATTTCAAGTGTTCTTGGTATTGGAGTTGCAGTGAGATATAAAACATCTATATCTTCTTTTATTTTTTTAATCTTCTCTTTCTGTTCAACACCAAAAAGATGCTCTTCATCAATAATAAGTAATCCTAAATCAAAAAATGAGATATCTTCACTTAAAGCCCTGTGAGTTGCGATTAAAAAATCAACCTTTCCATTTTTTATATCATCAACTATTTTTTTCTCTTCACTTTCTTTTGTTAATCTTGATAACATTTCAACTCTTATTGGAAAATTTTTAAATCTATCACTTATAACCCTGAAATGTTGTAAAGCAAGAAGTGTTGTTGGAGTTAAAAGTAATACCTGTTTCCCATTTAATATAACTCTTAGTGCTCCTCTTAAAGCAACCTCTGTTTTTCCAAAACCAACATCTCCACAAATAACTCTCTCAGTTAAATATTCACTTGATAAATCATTTCTGATATCTTCGACTGCTTTTATTTGATCATCTGTTAATTCATAATCAAAAGATAAATCAAATTCTTCCTCAATTTCTTTGAATTCTTTATATGGTTCTTTTCTTATTATTTCTCTTTTTGCATATAATTTTAATAATTCATTCGCAACTTTTTTGATATCTTCTACACTTTTTTCTTTTGTTCTTTTCCATTCATTTCCACCTAATCTTGAAAGAGTGACATTTTCAGAATCACCAATATATTTTTTTATTCTATCAATCTTTTCAACTGGGACATAAAGTTTCTCATCATTCAAATATTCAATTAGTAAATAATCCTTTTTTACACCTTCTTTTTCAAGATTAACTAATTTTTTAAATCTTCCGATTCCAAAATCTATGTGTACTACATAATCACCCTCTTTTAACTCCTCATATCTTTTTATCTCGCTTAAAAAAGATGGGTATACATATTTAGAAGTTATAAATGATGGTTTTCTTTTCTTTCCTACTACTGCAATATTTTTTTCTATACTTAGAAAATTCTCTTTTATCAAACAATTAATAGAATCCTTTGAATAGTCCTCTCCAATATAAAAAATATGAAAGTTTTTTTTATTTAAATCATTGTATAACTCCATTGTTTTATTTTGAGAAAAAAAGGTTGGTAATGTTACAAAGTCAAAATTCAAATTTGATAATTTTGAATTAGAGATATATATATGATTTATATTTTCAAATCTCTCATTATAAGAGATAAATTTACCTTTATTTTTTAAAATATTATAGATATTCTCTTTTTCAATAAAATTTATTATTTCTACTTTATCTATAATTTTTATCGATTTTTGAGTAAAAGGATCAAATTCTCTTATATCTTCTATCAAATTTCCATCAAAAATTATTCTTACAGGGTTTATCTTATCAATAAGAAATATATCAATAATACCTCCCCTTATTGCATATTCTCCTTGAGATTTAACAAAATTAACTCTTTCATAATCTTTTAAATAGTTTTTAATTATTTGATTAAAATTGAACTCTTTATTTTTTGATAGAACAATTTTCTTATTCTCTATAAAACTATTTTCAAACAAACTTTTATAGGTTAAAAAAGCAATAAATTCTTTTTTACTATTTATCTTTTTTAGAGAGTTAATAAAATTTATTGTTTTAACAGGATTATTCTTATCAATCTCAGATATAAAAATTTCATTTTTGTTTTCATCAAAAGAGAGGCACTCTTCATATATTTCATACAACTCTTTTTCATCGTCTGATATAAAAAATAGATTTGGTGAAATTGAGTTTAATTTGATTAACAAAAAAGGGAGTGAACCTCTTGTTATACCACCAATTTCATCTGGTATATCTTTTAAATTATAAAATAAAAGATCAATAAATTCCCTTTTTATTTGATTTTGATACTGCTCTTTGTTCACCATAAAAAATAAAAGATTTTAATATATCTTCAGCAAGATTAAATGCTTTTTTATAAATTTTTCTATCATGAAATGGTACGGGGCTTAAAACATAATTTATTGGATCAATATCAATTGGAGGTCTTCCAATTCCTATTCTCAATCTAAAAAATTGATTACTATTCAAATTATTTATAATTGATTTTACACCATTATGGCCTCCATCTCCTCTATTAAAAATAAATTGAACACCTCCAACTGGAAGATCGAGGTCATCATGAACTATTACATAATTTTTCAAATTAATTTTCAAATTTTTATATAGTTCATTAACTGCTTCACCAGAAATGTTCATATAGGTTAAAGGTTTAACTAACAAAATATTCTTTTTTTTATCTTCAAAAAAAATTTCACCTTCACCAATCTCATTTCTCCATTTTATTTCATCAATTTTAATTTTCCATTTTTTTGATAGAAAATTTATAAAATCAAAACCTATGTTATGTCTTGTTCCTAAAAATTCAAATTCTGGATTTCCTAATCCGATTATTACATGCACAAATTATTTCTTTTCTTCTTTTTTCTCTTTTGTCTCTTGTGTAGTTGCTTGTATTTCAGCTCCTTCTTGGGTTACCTCTTCAGCTTCTACTGGAACCTCTTCAACTTTAACCTCTTCTTTTGTCGGTGTTGATACAGTTACAACTGTCTCATTAGGATTGTGTAATACCTTTACGTTTGAAGGTATTTCTAAGTCAGATATATGAATTGAATCACCAATTTTCAACTCATTTATATTCACTTCAATAAAAGATGGTAAATCTAATGGTTTTGCTTCTAATTCAATTTCATAAAGTGTTCTGAATAGAACTCCACCTTCTTTAGCACCAACAGGCTCACCAATAAAATGGATTGGAACTTTTGAAGTGATTGGTTTATCAAGAGAAACTGAATAAAAATCAATATGCGTTACTTCATCTGTTACAGGATTAAATTGTTCATCTTGTAGCACAGCTATATATTTTTTCCTACTTTTTTCTATCTCAAGTTCAATAAGAAAATCCTCTTCACTTTCAAGTCTTATCAAATCAATAATATCTTTTAAAGGAACAGAAATTAGAATGTTATCTTTTACACCTTCTCCATATATAACTCCAGGTACTAAATCGTTTTCTCTTAACTTTCTTAAATCACTTTTTTTCATTGTATCTCTCTTCATCACCTTTAAAGAAATTCTTTTCATCTATATTCCTCCTTTTAATGAATTCCCTATAACCTATATAAGTTTAATTTATTTTTTTGAATTGTCAAAATAAATTACCTACCAAAAAATGGTTCATTAAGATTTGCACTATTTGAATAACCTCTACTTTCCCAATACCCTTTAAAATTTATATTGTTAGATAATTCAATTTTGTTAATCCATTTTATCCATTTATATGCCCACTTATATTCCCCAATAAGTTGAAATGGAAAACCTCTTTCATTTGGTAAAATTACTCCGTTCATTTTGTATGATAGAAAAAGATCATTATCAAATACAAAATCTTTTGCTAAAGAAGTTGTATAACCGTCAATTCCATAAAATATTATCGATGGATAATTCAAATTCACCTTTGAATCAATTAATATATCTTTCATAAGAATTCCTTCCCACAATATATCAACACTCCAACCATCGACACAATAAAGAGTTATGACTTTTTTTATAGAATCAAAATTATTTATCAAATCATCATATTTATACTCTTTTTTTATACCACCTTCTTCACTAACAATAAGTTTATAATTTTCTATATTAATAACTTGAGGTCCTTTAATAGAATTTTCAATAAAATCATCTATCGAATTAAGTAATTTACCTTCAAATTCTCTAATCTCACCTTCCATTATTACCTCCGAAAAATAGTATAATAAAAATATTACTATTTTATGAAACTTTTTTCAACATCAGTGGTTTATTATTATAAAAACTTAAGGAGGTATTATGAGTAAATTTACAATAAGAAAGATTTATCTTTATCTCTTTTCTCTTGTTGGATTGGCACTTATTATTATAGGTTCTGTTGGATTGATTAATCTTGGCTTACAGTTAACATTTTTTAGAGATGCACTTGAATATAGATATGGATATGTGCAACCACCATATCCATATTTTTTAGAGAGTATAAAATTTGATGAAGATATAAATAGAATTGAGTTAACGGATGAGCAGAAAAAATCTTTAGAACAATGGAAAACTGATTATGAAAATTATAAACAAAGAGTAGAAAAAATGGGTTATACTCCATATATTGCTGATACATTAACAAGAAATATTGCTTTGTTAATTGTAGGTGTACCAATTTATATTTATCATTGGGGGCTTGTTAAAAAAGAGCATAATAGAGAAGAAAACACAGATTAGCTTATTTAATAATTTTAATAATTTTTAAAAAAATTAAAAAAGATCACTTGATAATAAACCCAATCTTATTTCAGTAGATTTTAAGATATATTCAATTAAAGTTTTGTAATCAATGTTATCGATTCTTGCAATTTCAGCTAAAAAACCATCGAAATGCCATCCTGGATTTGGATTAACCTCAAGAAGTTTTGGATATCCTTCAGAATTTAATCTAAAATCAAATCTTGAATAATCTCTACAATCTAATCTTTCAAAAAGTTTTATACTCCATTCAAGTAAATCTCTTTCCATTTCTTCTGGTATATTAGCTTTTATAAACTTTATTTTCCCATAAGGGGAATCAGGAAGCCATTTTGCTTCATATCCGCAAATTTTTGGTAAATCATCTGGTACAGAGGAATAATCTAATTCTGCTACAGGCAAAAGTTTATATGGATATTTTGGCGGATTTCCGATAACTCCAATGCTTAACTCTTTTCCAGTTAGGAATTCCTCTATTAAAATAGGTTTATCATAACCAAAGAGGTCTCTTAAGTCTCTAATTGCATTAATTAAATTTTCAAGATTATAGGAAACATTTTTTTGTGTTATACCAAAGCTTGAATCCCCAAAATTTGGTTTAACTATAACTGGAAATGGAAATGGAAGTTCAAAAATAGTTTCACCTGGTTTTATTAAAAAAGCATCAGGAACTGGAATACCCATCTCTCTTGCTACTCCCCTTACTAAAGATTTATCATATGAATGAGCAAGGGATTGAGGTGATGCACCTGTATAATTAATTCCAAGCATTTCGAGAAGAGCAGGTATATGCAGTTCTTTAGTTGGATCGTTATAATAACCTTCATCACAAAAATTTAAAACATAATCTACTTTGTCCTTTAATTTTTCTATATCTTTTATTAGATTAGCATGGTTGTTTATATAAATAAAATTATAACCTTTTATATCTTTCAAACTCTCCTTAAGTTTATCTATTGCTCTAAAATCATCCTCATCAAAAATATTATTTGGTTTTAATGGATCTCTTTTAGTAGGGTCTCCAAGTATAACTACAACATTCCGCTGTTCTTTTTTAACTCTTACTCTTCTTTCTTCAAGTTCTTTTTCCGCAAAACCTGTAAAAAGTATATGTTTTTCTCCAATTTGAAAGTTTGTTATTTTGCTCTTTATGTCTATCGAGTAATCAACTATTTCTATATTTTTAAAACCTACTTCCTTAAGTAAATTCAACATTAACTCTTTTGAATAAAGTCTAATAGAAAAAAAGCTATCACTCAAAACTCCTTTTTCAATATGACTTAAAATCTCTCTAATTATTAAACTTTCTCCATCTAAAGATAAATTTGTTTCTCTTAAAATAAAATGTTTTTTATCAAGCCATTGCCAATAATAAGGTATAATATTTTTCTTTTCATATTCACTATCAATGATATCAATTAGAATTTTCCCTTTAGGAATTAATATTCTGAAAGTTTCTTTTAAAACATTTAAAGCATCAAGAGTAGTATCGAAAAATCCAAAAACATTGCCAACAAGAAGAACAATATCAAAACTATTGTTAGGATAAGATAGTTTTCTTGGTGTTCCTTCTCTATATTTTACTTTTATACCTTCTTTTTCAGCATTGGTTTTCGCTTTTTGGACAAGTATACTTGATCTATCAAGACCTTCAACATTTTCAAAACCTCTTTTTGCAAGTTCTAATGAATATTCTCCATGACTTGATATAAGATCAAGGATTCTTGCATTATAATTTGGTTTTAATACTTCAAGAAATTTATCAACTTCTTTTTTTATAATATCTTTGATTTCCTGTTTTTCAACTTCATTACTAATTAGAAACGGAGAAATTTTTATTTGACTTGAATGACTTTTAATATATTCTTCAAGATTTGAAATTTGACCTAACTGTTTTTTAGGTTTCAATCCATTCTGCTTACTTCGTGGTTTATCTTTATCTTTATAATTTCCATTCATAAAATTAAAAAACCTCCAATAAAATTAATTCTCAATTAATATATAAAATTCTACTAATTTGTCAAGTGTATGTATTTTGGTCTCTGAAAAAGTCATCCAAACTGTCATTCCTGTGGAAGCAGAAATCTAAATTAGATATGAAAGAACTGGATTCCCGTTTTTGCGGGAATGACAAAAGAGAATATTGGATTCCCGTTTTCACGGGTAAGGGAATGACAAAATAGAAATACTGGATTCCCGTTTTTGCGGGAATGACAAAAGAGAATAACTGGATTCCCGTTTTCACGGGAATGACAAAATAACCTCTGAATGACAAAATAGAGGGTTTTAAACAATCTCATGTTATTGTGATATTTAAAAATAAATCATATATATTCATTTATGGTGACAGAGTCTAAATTAGCAGCAGAAACTTTTAAAGTGGCAGCAATAAAAATGTAAATCATATTAATGCCATAGGTTACAACATATATAGCAATTTCTCTAACATAAATAAAATTTTCTTATTTATAATTATATTATATTAAATTCTCCAGTTAAAGAATTCACAAAAATTTTTAATATATTTATATATTTTTATTTATGTTATTATTAATTCTTTATTTAATTTATTAAAAATAGGTATAAGAAAGATGTTAAAAATTATTAAAACTATAAAACCTGCAAGTCCTGTTATTCCTATAGTTAAGTCATTACCCCCAATAAGTAATATCAAATGAAGTCCTCCAAAAGCGTTTAGAATTCCATGAAAAATTGATGGAGTTATTATTGATTTTGATTTCAAAGTTAAATAAACCATAATTGGCGTTAATAAAATACAGAATATCACCATCATAAAGATACCTAAAAATCTATGATCAGGATAATTTAACCCTAATAGAATCATTGGAGTATGCCACATTCCCCAAACAAAACCAATTATTAATGATGATTTATAAAATCCGAGGTGTATTAAATTTTTAAGAAGGTAACCTCTCCAGCCAAGTTCTTCTCCTAAAGCAACTAAAGCATTAATGGTTGAACCTATTATTATTCCTTGAAAAATTAATAATACAATATAATCTGGTTTAAAATAGTTTAAATTTAAATTTATATCTTTAAAAATTAAACTTGAAAATAGTGATAAGAAAACTAATATTATTGGAACAACAATTGCTAATAATATGTATATATTAAATTTAAAATATCTACCAAACCCTTTTAAACTCTCATGAAATATATATTTTTCAACTATTAAAACAATAAAAATTGGAATGTACATATAAATTATTGGGAATATAGTAAAAAAATTTTGGGGAAAAACAATTCTATTCTTTAAAAAAATTACAGAAAATCCAAGTAGATAACTTATTATTAACACAAGTATTATAAAAGTAATTGGTTTCTTTATCTCATCCCTCATTTTATTTTCTTAGATTAGGTGAATCATAGAATTCGCCACTTATCTTCATTTCACCATTTATATCTTCAAAAACTATTCTTACTGTAACATCACTTGATTCATCTGTAAATTTAGCTTTGTAAGTAACAATAATATAGTTATTATTTTTTGTGGCTGAGTCAAATTTCTTAGAATTCTCTATATATTTACCAATTTTCCCTTCAATTAAATCTATACTTTCCAAAAATTTTTCTTCAGATACTGCCTCTTTCATCTCATCACTAAAATCTTTTGAATATTTTTCATAATTTTTCTCGTTTCTACCAATAAGTAAATTTTCAGTCATTGGATCTGCATATTCTCTAACCTTATTAACATCTATCTTAGAACAGGACAAATTTAATATTATAAATAAAGAGAGTAAAAAAATAATTATTTTAATTTTCATTATTAACCTCCTCATTTTCATTATACTCTCTTATATAATTTTTCTCAAATTCATTTCTAAATTGATAATATTTTTTTTCTTTTATTGAATTTTTTAAATCTTCTATAAATCTATACATAAATCTCAAGTTATGAATTGTAGCGAGTCTCGGAGCAAGAATCTCTTTTGCTTTAAAAAGATGATGAAGATATGCTCTGCTAAAATTTTTACAGGTATAACAATCACAATCTTCTTCAATAGGTCTTTCATCATTTTTATAATCACTTTTTGTTATTCTTAATTTTCCAAATTTTGTAAGAAGAGATCTATTTCTTGCAATTCTTGTTGGATAAACACAATCAAACATATCTACGCCACTTTCAACTGCATCCATAATACTTATTGGATCTCCAAGACCCATAAAATATCTTGGTTTATTATCTGGCATTTTTTTTACAAAATTTTTAAGAAATTCTTTTGTTTTTTCCCATGGTTCTCCAATCGAAAGACCACCAATTCCATATCCAGGAAAATTTTCTTTTTCAAGCTCCTCAACTACTTTCATTCTCAAATATAAATTCAACCCACCCTGTATTACTGCAAATAGATAACCCTTTTCTTCTTCTTTAACATATTTTCCTCTTTTTGCCCAATCTATACTCAAATTGGTAAATTTAATTAATTCATCTTCATCAATTCCATAAGGTGGACATATATCAAGTGTCATCATAATATCAACCCCAAGAATTTCTTGAAATTTAACAACAAATTCAGGAGTAAAAAAATGTTCGCTTCCATCTATAAATGATTTGAATAAAACACCTTCATTTTTAATTTCTCTAATATCAGATAGAGATAAAACTTGAAAACCACCAGAATCAGATAAAAGAAGTCCTTTCCATTTCATAAAATTTTTTATGCCATTAAATGATTTTATAACCTCTTCCCCCGGTTGGAGATAAAGATGATATGTATTGACAAGAATTAATCTGTAACCTAAATCCCAAACTTCATCAGAAGACAAGGTTTTGACAGCTGCTTGAGTTCCAACTGGCATAAAAATAGGTGTCTCAATTTCAATATCATTTATTTTTAACTTTGAAATTCTTATATCATCTAATTTTTCTTTTACTTCGAAATTCATTTCTCTAAATGTGTTTCTGCTTCTTCTTCAAGAATGAGTTCATCAGTTTCATCATCATATGTAAAAAGTTCAGCATATCTTCCCCAATCTATCAAAATATCAAGTTGTTTTTCAGCCTCACTCCTTGTTAATCTTCTTTCAAGAATATCAAGGAAAAAATCTTCTGATATTCTTTTATTGGCTTTTGATTTTAATACTCTAACTATCTGCTTAATTAAAAAAACATTTTCTAAAACTTTCTCTCTAAAAATCTCCTTCTTTTTTAAAACATCTGCTTCAACAAATTTTTCTCCATCTTC
>Ga0208461_1001514_pt1 | contig 20735 bp, 18 predicted proteins | sample AD_JPNTR4_MetaG_FD_184448 | JGI IMG/M metagenome (GOLD analysis project Ga0208461, IMG submission 184448) | Active sludge microbial communities of municipal wastewater-treating anaerobic digesters from Japan - AD_JPNTR4_MetaG (SPAdes) (version 2) | ecosystem: Engineered > Bioreactor > Anaerobic...
AATACCAGAAACCGTATTCTGGCTGAGGTTTTTGGCGTAAAACCTGACTATAATTATAATGACAATCTTTTTAATGAAGATGAAAGCAACACTGAAGAAACTCCTGTACTTTCAATGGAGGGTTCCAATGAATCTAAATAGATCAGCCCTGTTGGGCCTGCTGGTTGTATTACTTATGGGTCTGAATCCTGATTACTCCTTGGCCCAGGCAGGGAGCCCGGTGCTTCAAAGCTACCAGAAATTGTTTATCCGGACTGCTCTGGCAACAAAACCGGAGGTTATTGTAAATGCGGTGAAGGACCCGGATATGAAAAGCAATCTTGGTGCCTTCTTTGATTATACCCTGAGTTTTGTGCTGCAGTATGCGGATGTTCTCAAGGATGATCCGGAAATGATCAAGCTTGCAAGCACCATTGCAAGCTCCGCAGCCAGTTCCGGTGAAGCTCAGAATAGGGATGCCCTCTGGCGGCTCTTTATGGCATACCGGGATACAGAAACGAGGGTAGCCGTTTTAGAGGCCCTGGCAATACTAGGTAAGGGTGACAGCCGGGTTGTAGAGAATTTAAATCAATTTCTTTCAAATCAGAATAATGTCTACCGATCCGGTCTTATCCCCGATTATGCGGTGCTCTCAGCTTGCATAAAGACTTTAGGACAATTGGGGGATGGTTCATCCTTTCCAGTACTCTTTTCGACCATGATTGCGGGATATCCACAGGAATACGCCCAACTTGCATCTCAAGCCCTAGGTTCTATTAAAGGGGACCTTAAAAAATATTTAATCGATGTCATTAGGAAGAATTCTCCGGTCGAAAAAATGGCCGCCTTTAACGCAGCCTTATCCCATAAAGATTTTACCCCTGCTGACATGGGCGAAATCGCTGAAAATGCATTAGATATTTCCCTTTCCTATATTGCGCCATTAGAATCGGATCAAAAATCGCTGGATGAACTTCGCTATGCCTCAATACGGGTTCTTACTGAATACCGATGGAGCAGGGCTACTACCCTGGTTATTAAACATTTTTATCGGCTTCAGACCAATTATTCCAATGGCTTGGTTCCGAAGAGTACCTTTATCGAGGCCATTCAATGTCTTGGGGCCATGGGTACATCCGAAGCTGCTCAAGCCCTCTCTTTACAGCTGGGACTCATCAATTCTACCATGGAACGCACCAAGGAATTTGATGAGGAACTGCTCATAGGCGTAATAGAAGCCCTTGGAAATATTGGGGATAAGGTTGCCTTTGATTATCTTTTGTATATTGGTTATCTTCCATATCCAGATTCTGTTCAGACCGCCGCTCGGGATGCCATGAATCGTTTGAAATGGTAGAGCCATTACAGATGAAGGGCCTCTCCCCTGCGGTAAGTACTGCCAGTGGTGCTGCCCTTTTATTTTACAGCTTCTCCGGTGGTTTATTACCCCTTGCGCTGGCTCCTAAAGTTTTCTTTGCGAGCCTTTTTATTATATGTGTATTTATTGGGCTTTTCAGGGCTTTAGATATACTGTCGGAACAAAAACTCAAGCGAATCTTTCGTTACTTTGTTAGGCTGCTCATCGCTTTTGCTCTTGGCATTACTATAGGGCTTGTTGCCTTGCATTATAAAAATCAGAGTCGTTTTGCCGCCCCTATGCCTGTAGAATCAATTAAAAGGATAGAGATACGTCTAATTAACGATGCACGGCTCCTGCCGAAGGGCAGTCTTTCAGGCCAAGGGCTGGTGCAGTACTGCGAAGACTCCCGGGGGCTCCGGATTTCGTCCCGGGGTATCATCAACCTATTGATTTCCGATTCTGCCCTTGCGCTTCGGGAGCTTGCTGGTCAGGGAAGTACCCTGCTTGTTGAAGGATCTTTTCTTCCCAGTAAGGACGGGAATGGGGATGCCACATCCATTCCAACCTTTGCAGCATCCAGGGTTGTAAAACTTTGGGACCCATCAGGTATAGAAAAGCTGAGATTTAACCTGCGAAAAAGCCTGGTGCAGCAATTACGGGGTCCGGAATGGGGTGGTTTTGCCGCTGCTTTGCTCCTTGGATTTAGGGATGATCTGGATCAGGAAGTGACCGCTTTGTACCGGAAAACCGGGAGCTCCCATGTGCTGGCTCTATCGGGGATGCATTTAGGGATTATAGCTGCCTTGCTCGCCTTTGTTTTGCGAAAACCCCTTGGTGTCCGTCTGTCATCGTTTGTTAGTCTTGGTGTTTTATTTGTATATGTATATCTTGCAGGGTTTCAGCCTTCGCTTTCCCGTTCTCTTGTAATGTATACGCTCATGCTCCTCTGTTTTTTTCAGGGGATACCCGTTTCGCTCCTGCCAGTAATTGGATTATCCTTTATTGTTCAGCTCCTTATCGATCCGGTAGGTATGGCAAGCCTTTCGGCCATGCTTTCCTATGCTGCATTAACGGGCATTGTGCTGTTGAGCCCGCCAATTCTGGATGTGGTTAAGGGGCGGCTTCCGCTTGCCCTTGCTGCCAGTTTTGCCACATCCCTCGGTGCTTTTACTGCTACGGCCCCCCTGGTGGCGGGCTTTTTTGGTGTATTGTATCCCATAGGCATTCTTGTGGGAGCTCTTTTGGGCGCCCTTGCATCTCTGTTTATGATTGGTAGTATTCTATATCTTACTAGTTCCTATATTCTGCCCCCGTTAATGCCCTTTGTTGGGATGGGGCTGGAGATACTATATAAGATACATGTATTGCTTTTAAGGTATATTGCCAGCTTGTCTGTGGAATGGGGAAATGTAAATTGGGTTATTACGGGGCTTGGCAGTCTTGCTATGGCAAGCCTCTTTGTGTATGGTCAATATCGTGGAAAAACTAAACGAACCCTTACTGCCTTTAATTGATTATGATGCCCCTTCGGCTCTCAGACGCTATCTGGACGAGCATGGTCTGGGTATGCAGAAGAAATTTGGTCAGAATTTTTTGATAAACGGGGACGTACGGAAACGGCTTGTTCAGGCCCTTGAAGTCCCTGAAGGTTCAACCGTGTGGGAGGTAGGTCCGGGGCTTGGTTCCATGACGGTAGAACTTATCAGGCAGGGTGCTAAAGTAAAGGCCTTTGAAATTGATCGCGGATTTGCCCGGGCCTTAAGAGACCTTATCCCGGTTCCCGCAGCCTTTACGTTAATAGAAGGTGATGTATTAAAAACCTGGCCTGAGGAAGCGGAAAAAGAAAAAGCCCAGGGACAGCTGTGTGAGTATTTTTTTGGAAACTTACCCTATAATATAGCAGCCACCCTGTTGGCGGATTTTATTGAGCAGGGCCGGTATTTTAAGCGTATGGTAGTAACGATCCAGAAAGAAGTAGCCCAGCGGATGCTTGCAAAGCCGGGCAGCAAGGATTATTCATCCTTTACGGTACTCTGTCATTCTGCCTATACTATCAGGCCCCTTATGATCCTAAAGGGACCGTCTTTTTATCCGGTGCCAAACGTGGATTCCCAGGCAGTCCGGCTGGATCTGAGGAGCGATAGAAATCCCGAAGAAGATAGCCCTCTGTTTCGTTCTATGGTACGCAGCTTATTTTCTAGCAGAAGGAAGAATATAAAAAATAATCTGCAGACCTTTCTTTCTGGCCCTTATGGCCAGAAAGAAAAAGATCTAGGACTGCTTGCGGATAGGGTCATTGCGCTGGCCGGTCTCAGGGGGCAGCAGCGGGCGGAGGAGCTTTCCCTCGATGCCTTTCTTCAGTTGGCCCGGGCTGTGGAGTCGATTCGATGTCAGTAAGGGATAATGTTTCCAGAATAGAGGAACGGATTCAGCGGGCCTGTGATCGATCCGGTCGGAACCGGGAAGCTATCCGGCTTATGGCGGTGAGCAAATTTCAGAGCCTCGAAAGTATTAAAGAAGCCTATGAGGCGGGTATACGGCTCTTTGGGGAAAGCAGGGTTCAGGAAGCCCGGGCAAAGTTCGGCTTTACCACAACCGGCTTGGCCGATATGGAACTGCACTGTATAGGGCAATTACAGCGAAATAAGGTAAAAAACGCCCTTGAGCTCTTTTCATGTATACAATCGGTGGACAGAAATGAACTTATATTAGAACTGGCCCGGCAATGTGAGCGGGAAAGTAATACGATAGACATATTGCTGGAGCTTCATACCGGTGAAAGTTCAAAAACCGGATATCCCGATGTGGATAGACTCACAGAAGCGGTCGAACTGGCTCTTTCATATCCCTTGCTGCATCTCAGGGGCCTTATGACAATGGCTCCCTATACGGATGATTCAAGACTGATTCGTCAGTCCTTCCGACAGCTTGCGGAGGCTCAAAGAACCTTGATACAGCGATTCCCCGGGATTGATATGGGTGTTCTTTCCATGGGTATGTCCAACGATTTTGAAATTGCCATAGAGGAAGGGTCTACTTTGCTTCGTATTGGAACAGCCCTTTTTAAGGGGGATGCATCATGAAGATAATAAAGCATACTAATGTGTTATACTTCCTGATGGGGCTTTTGCTAGGTATAGCAGGGCTTGAACCGGTGTTCGGTCAACAAGCCGGAACTAATCTCCCGGCCGCTCCAGCCCAGACTGGTCCGGTACCTTATGATAAGAATGAGTTCCCGCTCTGGGCTCAGGATTTAAGACGGGCTGATATTGTAGCCTTTGGGTCCCTTCCCTTTACTGTCTTTTTTACCACCTTTGCGGTGGACTCCTACCGGTTTTATTCTAATGGTTGGGATCGGCGGTATGCTCCCTGGCCGCTTAAAGCTCCTGGAGCAATAGAAATGGATGAAAACCAGAGAATCGCATCCTTCACTGTTGCCGCAGGTTTATCGATAGTAATTGCCCTGGTCGATTATTTCATCGTTCAGCATAAAAGAGCCCGGCAGAGGGAGAGTGCTCCACCTCAGCTGCAGCCTGAAATAATCATAGAACCCTGGTCACCGGATCAGGGATCGGAACTGGAAGTGGGACAGGAATAACACTGTGGAGCACTTTAACAGCATTGTTGGTACAGAAGCCCAGGGAGGGATGCGGCTTGACCGGTATGTTTCAGAAGTCTTAAAGCTTTTAAGCCGATCCCAGGTAAAGGCTAGAAATATGACCGCCACCGTTAATGGAAAGCCCGTAAAGGTATCCCGGATAGTGGAACCGGGAGACCTCATTGACCTTTCCTGGAACTCTCCGGAGCCCACGGACCTTATACCTGAAGAGATTCCCTTTAATGTGCTCTATGAGGATGAACGGGTAATCGTCATCAACAAGCCCCAGGGCATGGTGGTTCATCCCGGAGCGGGCAATAGACAGGGAACCATGGCCAATGGGATCCTGTACCGCAGAAATAAAAAATTAAGGGCAGAGGTGGAGCCGCCAGCCCCCTACGATCCCACCCTGAATGGAACTGCAACTATTATTTGCGGGGATGGGCCGGCCGCAGCTGCAGCAGCACCGTTTCGTCCCGGGATCGTACACCGGCTGGATAAGGACACAAGCGGGGTGATCATCGCCACCTACGATGATGAAGCCCTCACTTTTTTAGCCCACCAGTTTAAACAGAGAAAAACCAGGAAAACCTATGTGGCAATTATAAAAGGAACCTTACCGCAATCCAGGGGAAGAATAGAGACCTTTATTGCCCGGGACCGGCATAATCGAAAGCTGTTTTGCTGTACTAAAGATAGGGGAAAACATGCGGTGACTCTGTATCGGGTGGTCAGGGACTATGGCAATTATGCTTTGGTACTTCTCAGGCCAAAAACAGGAAGAACCCATCAGCTCCGTCTTCACATGCGCTATCTGGGTTGTCCTATTTTAGGGGATCCCCTTTATTCCACTAAAAAGGATACCCGCTTTCCCGATGCGATGCTTATGCTTCATGCGCTCCGGCTTACTCTGACCCTGCCAGGTAATACAAAACCTTCTACCTTTTATGCTCCCCTGCCTGAACGGTTTAAGGCAATACTGAAAGATCTTAAAGGGCTCTGATTTTTTCATTGGCAGACTTGATGCGGCGAGAAAGTGAACCAATAATATACCGGGCTGTTTCAGGGTCGGTCTCTAAAACCTTTTCGAACACTTCTGGAGGCAGCTCTATGATGACCGCATCGGTTTCTGCGATGGCTGTAGCTGTCCTTGGTTCAGAGAGCAGGTATGCCATTTCACCAACGAAATTTCCCTCCGGCAGGTCTGCTATTTTTTTCTGAAGTCCGTCCTCATCCTGTATATAGATGCCAATTATGCCAGAAAGCACATAGATGATCGTTGTACCCGATTCCCCTGCATTAAAAAGTTTAGCTCCTGCCTCATAGGAGCGAATATATTTTTTCATTTCACCCGCAGGACTTCCAAAGATTCTCTGTTCGAAATGCGGTATGCCAGTGCTGTTAGTTCTTGATTTGGAGCCTTGTATTTTCCTGAAGCGGGTGAACATAAGGGCATCAAAGGAATGGACCACATAGGCAAACTGGGCTCCCATGAAAAAGAAGGAGAAGAAAAAGTACACATTTGCTAGCAATAATACCACATTCCCGAGTGTACCGTAGACCAGATTATAGCGAGCGGGGTTTACCGCAATTTGAAACAATGTGGAGACAATACTGTAGGAAATCATTCCGACCAGGGTACCCTGTAGTGCGGCAATTCGACTGGGTGGGTTATGAGGTACCAGTCGGTATGCCCCATAGGTCAGTAAGGCAAGGCCAAAAAATGGCAGCATAAGGGCTATTATTCGGAGTATCGGTAAAAGTACAGGAAAGAGCCGATTAAGGTTGGACCCCTCAATTAATAAGAGCGCACCCCTGGTGGAAAGGATAAAAAGCAAGGCATATAGGATAGCCGCCAGTTCTATAGCAAAGGGTATCAGGTTATCCCGGATTGGTTTTGAATTCCCTGGCGGATTTGTAAATACTACCCGTAGGCCCCGTTGCAGGGATAATGCAAACACCCTGCCAGTCCATATCAGGTTTAGTATGGCGATAAGTCCGGAGATACCGCCGCCTGAAGAACTTAGAAACGAATAGGCCATGCTTCGGCTGTCAATCAATGAACCAAGCCCTTCTAAATAGGAGTTGCTGAAGGACTCAAAGAAATCTGTGAGGGCTGCAGGGCTGGAACGGAACAGGTTAGAGATAAACAAAACAACCAGTAATAGGGCTGGTGCTGCGGAAAGGAAAAAGCCGTAAGCCCCTGCGGCTGCATGGTTTGCAAGCTCATTTTTTGTAAAGAGCTGAAAGGTTAAAATGAACCTGCTGCTGACACTCTTAAGAAGATTGGTATATTTGTCTACTTTGCTGTATTTCACATTGCAAGTATGCAGTTTCTGGGGTAATATCGCAAGGCCTATGATGCACACGAGAGACGAACCTTTTGTACTGTCAGAGACTGATTCGTACCTAGTCATATATAAGCCGCCAGGACTTGCCACTGCACCCCTTAAGGCTGGAGAACAAAATAATCTGCTGTTCTGGTGTATTAAAAGGTTTCCAGAAGTAGGAAAGATTTCAGGGAAAAAAACAATAGAGGGTGGGTTGATCCATCGTTTGGACACGGATACCAATGGGCTTGTGCTTTTTGCCAGGACTCAAGCTGCCTATGATTCTCTTCTAAGTCAGCAGGATCGGGGCCACTTTATTAAAAGATACCATGCCTGGTGCAGGCAATATAAAAGCGAAGATTTTAATGCTGCATCAGGATTCCCGCCCCCGCCATACACGCTGGACGAAGTGCTTAAGATGCCGCTCACCATTTCAAGTCCATTCCGGCCCTATGGTCCGGGGCGCAAACAGGTTCGGCCGGTTTTATTAGGGCCGGCTTTATTCGGCAAACACAAAGAAATTGCCCTTGATCAGGGCAAGCCCTATATCACAATCTTACGTTCAGTCGAAAAAGATAATTGCAATCCATCAACCTATTATATGTTTGACGTAGAAATAACACGGGGCTTCCGGCATCAGATTCGCTGTCATCTTGCATGGATCGGTTTTCCGATAATTGGTGACCCCTTGTATAATCCGCAGTGCAGGCAAGGAAACTGCGAAAGGGGCCCTTTGGCGCTGCAGGCCTGGGCCTTCGAATTTCTGGACCCATTAACAGGAAATCCTGTCTGTTACGAGTTAAGTTCCTCCACCGGAACCGGCGGTATGGTCTGATCCTCGTCTATGTGGAATCGAATTTCGTGAATAAGACCGCCAAATTGTTTTACATTCCACTGACCGCGAAGCTGTTTTTCCACCAGATTTTTTATGAGAATAAATCCCAGGGAGTGGTCACTTCCTTCAGAGTTTAATCTATCTTTTCCAATGCCAAAGCCGCTTCCGTTATCGGAAATACTGAGAATTACGTTGTTTTTCTCTTCTTTTATTTCGATAAAGATTCGTTTATCATCCCCCTTATGGTCGATAAAAGAATGTTTATGGGAATTACTGACGATTTCGTTTAATACAAGACAGAGGAGTGTTGCCTGGTTTATAGTAAGATGTATAGGATCAATGGTGAGGATTACCTGCACATTATCATCGTAGAGGGCATCTAGACCCTCAATAAGACGGCGTATCGGCTCACCGATTGGTATTTTGCCTAATTGTCCATTATCGGAGAGACTTTCATGGACTGCCGCAATCGCCATGATCCTTGTTTGGGCTTCCTCCAGCACCTGCATCGGACTTTCATCGTTCAGGGTGGTAATCTGGAGAGAGAGCAGGCTGGACAAGATCTGTAAATTATTTTTCACCCGGTGATGCACTTCCCGGATAAGGATGCTCTTATCTTCCAGGGCCTTTCTCAGCTTCATTTCAGATATTTTCTGTTCAGTGATATCTTCTATGGTCAGGAAGGAAAACCGCAGGTGTTTCACATTGTACTGCAAGCCCTGAATAGCTGCCTTTAAGTACTTTCTGCCAATTAAATTAAAATTGCGGTAAATATCCACCACCTGCGGTTCGGAGCTCTGCTTTTTTTCAAAGAGCTGTTTCATTTCATCGAAGTCAAAGAAGCCATCTGCCATGGTCAGGAAATTCTGACCAAGTACAACCCCGGGAGTCAGATTAAAAAGATCATAGAAAGCCAGGTTTGCGGAGATAACTTTTTTGGTTTCATCCAGGACAACCAGGGGATGTTTTACCGAATCTATGATGCTTTCAGCATAGTCTAATGCATCCCGGGACTTCTTTTCTGCCCATTTCCGTTCAATAATTTCAGTTTTTAACTGATTTATAATCCTCATTACATCTTCATCATACTTGTTTGGTGCTGTATCATCCATGAAAACATCCTTGTTATACTAATATGATGCAAAAAATGAGCGTACTTCCGCCGCCAGATAGAATGAACCGGTCACTAAAAGGGGCTTTTGCAAAGTCTGGGCGAGACAATAAGCCCGTTCTATAGCTTTTTTAGTATCCGGAATACCTTCTATATCTACAGTAAAGCCTTCTTTGGTTTCTGTAAAGTCTTTTATGATCCGTTCCGGTTCACTTTGCTTAAAACTTCCCGGCTTTGTGATGATAATATGTGCAAAATGGGGAATTAGAATGTGCGCCATGGCAGCGGAGTCCTTGTCGGCGGCACAACCAAAAAGCAGAATATTATCTTTACCGAAGAGGTTCACAAAGGTTTCTGTACAGAGGTTGACGCTGCGGGGGGTATGGGCCCCATCTATGATGACAGCAGGCGATTCATGAACCCCTTCGAAACGGGCGGGTAATTGTGTGGCCTTTAGTCCCCTAAGCAGGGTCTCTACCGGTATGGCTGGAAAGGCGGCCCGGACAGCGGTCAGGGCTTGAGTTGCATTCTGCGCCTGGATTGCACCTATCAATGAGAGCTCGATCCCAAGCGTTTTAGAACATTCATCAAATTGTAAAGGGGATTGGGGAACATCCTTTATATTGATGAAAAAACGGGTCCCATTCCGGCTCACCCGAAGGTCACTCACCTCAGCAAGGTCCGGAATATACCATACTGGTGAACCCCGTTCTGCCGCTGTTTTCCTGAATACATCCAGGGCTTCCGGTCTCTGTTCTGAGAGAACCACCGGCCGGCCCGGCTTTATAATGCCCGCCTTTTCTCCCGCTATGGCAGCTATGGTGTTTCCAAGATATTGGGTATGTTCCAGCTCTATGGGACTGATTACTGAAACCAGGGGATCCACTATGTTAGTTGCATCCAGGCGTCCCCCCATACCGGTTTCGACCACCATGACTTCACAACGGTCCTGCCTGCAGCATAAAAAGAAATAGAGGGTAAGAAGTTCAAAAAAGGTTGGAGCTTCACCTTCAGGAGATTCAGGGCTGAAGAGGTCTGGATATTCCTGTACCGCCTTTGTAACCAGGTTCCGCAGCTCTTCCCCGGCAGCGGCATATACCGATTCATCAAAAAAACACTCAGAGCGGGAAACCCGTTCCCGGTATTCCGTAACATGGGGAGACACATAGCGGCCCGTGCGGTAGCCCGCCTCATGAAGCATAGCGGCGATCATGGTGGTGATGGAGCCCTTGCCCTTGGAACCTGCCACATGGATCACCGGGGCGCAGCGTTCCGGATGCCCTGCAAGATCAGCAAGAATATGCATCCGGTCCAGACGGAACGCCTTGGCAGAAAGCCCCCGTTCAAAATTGATAAAACCTGACAACCAGTCAAACACATCCTGGGAACCTGAAAAGGATTTCATAGTTGTCATTTGTAACAGGCAATCGATGTTTTGGGAAGCTGAAATGGATTAGGAAAGGCCTGGTCACGTTGAAAAAAGGTCCCTCATAGGGTAGGATGCGTTTATGGAAAGCAGTTATTCACTACCTGAAACCATTGCCGGCATGAAGGTCCACTTTGTCGGTATAAAGGGGACCGGCATGTGCGCCCTGGCAGAACTCTTTTTTCGGTCCGGCGCTCACATTACCGGTTCCGATAGACCAGAAAAGTTTTATACGGACGAAATCCTGCATGAACTGGGGATCCCCTACGAGGAAGCTTTTTCTGAAGCAAACCTGCCCGCCGATGCGGATCTGGTGATTTACTCAGCGGCTTACAGCCCCGAGACCAATGTGGAGCTTAAGTCCGCCCTGGACCGTTCAATACCTGTTCTTAAATATACCGATGCGCTGGGTGCCTATTCGCAGCGATTCGATTCATCCGGTATTGCGGGTGTTCATGGGAAAACCACCACCACAGCCCTGACGGGGACCCTCTTACAAGGTTTGGGGCTCCCCGCCCAGATACTGGCAGGCAGTGCGGTCGGTAATTTTGGAGGACGATCGACCTTAGTTTTAGGAGACCAGTTCTTTGTTGCCGAAACCTGCGAATATAGGCGGCACTTTTTATCATTTCATCCACGGCGGATCGTCCTCACCAGTGTAGAAAGCGATCACCAGGATTATTTCCCCACCTACGAATCTATTCGAGCCGCCTTTGTGGAGTATGCTAACCGTCTCCCCGCAGGGGGTGAACTTATCTACTGTGCAGATGACCCTGGAGCCTGTGATGTGGTCCAGATTGTGAAACAGACCCGGCAGGATATCGCCTGTATTCCCTATGGTTTTCATGCTGAAGGCCCATACCGGATTACCGGTATTAAAAACGGAGAAGAGCGGACCCTTTTTACCTTACAGGCTTTTCCCGTAACCTTTAAACTATCGGTGCCAGGAAAGCATACGGTGTTGAATGCCGCCGCAGCGGTAGCCCTGGCCCTTTCTATTCGGAAACAACACCTTGGCACCGAATCCGTAGATGAGGCTACCCTTGCGGCCCTCATACAAGCCCTCGAGTCGTTCCGGGGCAGTAAACGGCGTTCAGAGATTATCGGCGAGGTCGGGGGCATACTCATCATGGATGACTATGGTCACCATCCGACGGCCATTAAAACCACCCTGGAAGGGCTCAGAGCCTTTTATCCCCGGCGGCGGCTTGTGGTGAGCTTTATGTCCCATACCTATACGAGAACCGCCGCTTTACTAGAAGAATTCGCTAATGCTCTGCAGGCTGCCGATGTGCTGGTGTTGCATAAAATTTATGGTTCCGCCAGAGAGCAGTATTCCGGAGGAGTCACTGGCAGAACCCTTTATGAAAAGACCGCCGCTTTAAAACAACATGACGTATACTATTACGATGAAGTAATGGATGCCCTGCCATTTTTAAAGCAGGAATTGCACCAGGGGGACCTCTTTGTTACCCTTGGGGCCGGGGATAATTGGAAATTGGGCAAGGCCCTGTTGGAGGAGTTGCAACATGAAGAGCATGACCGGCTATGCCTATAGGGAATTCCGGGATGATAGGGTTTCCCTTTCTGTAGAAATAAAGGGATACAATAATCGATTCTTAGAGATGTTCATCAATCTGCCTCCCTTCCTGAGTATGCTGGAAAATCGTATCCGGGAATATGTGGCGAACCGCTGTGAACGGGGAAAAATAGAATTATCTTTACGCTTAAAAGAATTAGCTACCGATGTTTCAGTTTCCATCGATAAAAACGCAGCCCAGGCCTATTATCAGGCCATCTGCGAATTGGCAGAGACCCTTCAGATTGATGAAAAACCAAAGCTGCATACGATACTTGGTATGGAAGGGGTGCTGCAGATAGATAAAATCCGTGACCCGGAGCGGTACTGGCTTTTAATTGAACCTATACTGCAATCTGCCATGGAGCAGTTTGAAGCGGAACGTATCAGGGAGGGTAAAGCCACCGAGGCGGACATACTTGGCCATATTGCCAGCCTGGAAGCCGCGGCGGCAGTGGTGGAGCGCCATACCCCCATGCTGGAGGCCCAGATTAAGGAGAATCTGCGAAACCGGTTCGCAGAACTTTTGGGGGACAGTATCGATGAAAATAGAGTATTGGCAGAGACTGCGGTACTGCTTATGAAATATACGATTTCCGAAGAAGTGGCCCGACTCAAGGCCCACCTGGCGGAGTTTAAGTCTGAGGTGGAACGGAATCCTGCACCGGGGAAAAAACTGGATTTTCTCTGTCAGGAAATTAACCGGGAGGTAAATACCATCGGTTCAAAAAGTCCTATCCTCGAAGTAAGCCGGGCGGTAGTTACCATGAAGGATGCCCTGGAAAATGTCAGAGAACAGCTAAGGAATGTTGAATGAGCAAAGAGGAGCCAAAAATAGCAATTTCCGGTAAGAGCGGTTGCGGCAACACTACGGTGAGCCGTCTGGTGGCTGAAAGACTGGGACTGAGGTTCATCAATTTTACCTTCCGGACCCTTGCCCAGGAAATGGGTCTTACCCTCGAAGCGGTGCTAGAAAAAGCAAAGGACGATGAATGGTGGGATCGGGAGGTGGACCGCAGGCAGGTCGAGCTTGCCCGGCAGGATGGGGGCTGTGTACTCGGGTCCCGGCTTGCCATCTGGATGCTCCCCGAAGCGGATCTGAAGGTGTACCTTAAAGCCTCCCCGGAGGTTCGACTTGATAGGATTTATAAGCGGGAAGGGGGAGACCGGGCACAATTGGCATCCTTTACCGCTGAGCGGGACCGTCAGGATCGTGAGCGTTATTTACGTTTATATAATATTGACAACAACAATTACCAATTTGCTGATATAATCATAGATACGGATCACATGGAAGTCGAAGCTATTGTAGAGCTTATTATACATACCTTAAGGAAAAAAGAATGAAACATAAGGGTGCCCTGTTTTTTGTTTTCTTTATGCTCCTTTCCGTGTCGATATTTTCTCAGAATGAGGGCGGAAAACGGTACCAATTATCCCAATGGAAATATGTATCAGGGGACCTTAAAGATGGGGCACCCGTCACTCTTAGTGTTACCAATTGGCATGAGTTTTCTCTTCCAACTAGCCTGTCTCTGGAGGGGGGCTTTGCCTGGATACACACTTCCTTCGACTTTAATTCCATTCCCTTCAGACAACCCTATTATGTTGTTCTAGGCCGCATTGATGCAGCCTATGAAGTATATTTAAATGGCAGTTTTATCGCATCCCGGGGGCGAATACCCGCTGAGAGGGTACAATTTTCTTTACCGGGAAATCAGTCTGCCTGCTTTTTGCTTCCCCCAGGGCTGATAAAAACTTCCGGACAGAACCAACTCTTAATTAGACTCTTCAGCCCTGCCCATGCTGTGCCCCTCTTCCCTGTTGAAATAACCGATATAGCGGGGGCTCAGTTTGAAAACCAGGTCGTCTCTTTTCTCAATGGGACCCTATACACAATTTTAGCGGTTCTCTCAGGCTTTATCGGTCTTTACTTTTTTGCCCTATGGATCGCCAGAAAGTCTGATACACCCAATCTATGGTATTCGATTGCAGCAATCTCAATAGCCTTGTATTTTGCAGAAATTGGGGCTGATGCTACCCTGCTTCCCTATACTTTTAACCGGGCCTTGGCAAAGGCCTGTCTCAGCATTTCTATGGTCGCTCTGGTCCAATTTTTCATCAGTTTTTTAGCAGTAAAGGTTCCCCGTTGGTTTTCCTGGCTGCTTATTGTTATACCCTTGGGGATAACAATCACCTATGTTATTAACAGTAAGGACCTTGCCATAATAGGAGATGTATTTAATTCAGCCCTCCTTTTTGTTCAATTCTGTATAGTATTTATTGCCATAGTTTCCATAAGGGCCATAGTAAAGGGAAACCGGGAAGCTATCCCCCTTTTACTCGGTGTGATCCTTGGTGTAGGACTGGGTACCCATGATGTGATCTATTCTGTTCTAGGTAAAAAACCCCTGGTATGGCTTCAGGGGCTGGGATTCTTCTGTCTTAATATTTCCCTTTTTATTTCCCTCACCATCCGATCTTCCCGATTGTATGCCGATCTGGAACGATATTCTAAGGAAGTGCATAAAAAGACCGAGCAGTTGAGCAATTTCCTTGAACAATTAGAACAGACTACCCATGCAATTGCTTCATTATCCAGTGATATTGATGAAGATGCGGTGCAGGCGGCCAGGTCTGCAGAAGCTATGGCACAGGGAGCCGAACAGATCCGGCAGGGTGCTGATAGACAAATGCAGGCAGTTGTGGACTCCCGGCAGGCGATACAGAATTTTACCACATCTCTGGATAATGTAAACTCCGGTGTACAGCGCCAGGCGGAGGGTATTAAACATTCGGCTGAATCAGTATCCGTAGTAGCCGATGCGGTTGCAGAAGTAGCTGCCCATATGGAACAAACCGCCCGTTCTGCAGAGGCGCTTCAGGAATCGGCAGATCAGGGACTCAAGGCTTCCCGGGAAATGAATGACTCGATAGACAAAATAAAGACCCTTTCCGGCACTATTGTGGATATTGTAAAAGCTGTGGAGGATTTTGCTGAACGAACGAATCTTTTAGCCATGAATGCCGCCATAGAAGCGGCCCATTCCGGGGCAGCCGGGAAGGGGTTTGCGGTAATTGCCAATGAAATTAAAAACCTTGCGGGAGCCAGTGCAGAACGGGCTGGCAGGATCCGTGATTCGATAAAGGAAATTACGAGCCGCATCGAATCCTCTGTCACCGCCAATGAAAGAATGACTAAGGCCCTGGAGGGGGTATCGGAAAGTTCCCATCTTACTCTGGATAGTATTGTAAGTATCAGAAATTCTCTGTCTGCCCAACGGAGCGCTACTGAAGAGCTCAGGCGTAACCTGGCTGATTTGTCTGAAGCGGCCCACAGCATACGGGAGGAAACGGGCAAGCAAAAAGAGGATGAAAGAAATGTAGAGTCCCAGATTGATGAATTACTAGGAATATCCGATTCATTAAAACAGGCAATCGATGCAATCGTCCGGGAAAACAGCCGCATTGTCCAGATGATACAACAACTTGCCCAGGTAAGCGGCAAGGGAAAACAGGCTGTTTCAACAATGAAAGACCTGCTTGAATCCCGGACAGCTTAATAATGAGTGTACTCTGATAATGACCTCTGATTTTGTACTACCTGAGCCTTTAGAAATCACAGAGTTCCAGAATGCGGTCTGGGACCATTATAAAGCCCGGGGGCGGAGTTTTCCCTGGCGGGATATAGATAACGGCTGGGGAGTCCTTGTTTCCGAGGTGATGCTGCAGCAGACCCAGACAAGCCGGGTAGTGAGCTATTGGCTGCGCTGGATGGAAAAATGGCCCACCCCCCAGGCTTTGGCCGATGCAAGCCTGGATGAGGTTCTGCGGGAATGGGCCGGTCTTGGCTATAACCGACGGGGACGCTTTTTAAAACTTGCTGCAGAAGCCATAGTACGGGAGCATAAGGGGCATGTTCCCCGTACTAAGGAGGAACTTATCAAGCTCCCGGGTATCGGGCCCTATACCGCAGGGGCTATCCTTTGTTTTGCCTATAATGAGCCGGTCGTTTTCATTGAGACAAATATCCGTTCAGCCCTCCTGCATTTCTTTTTTCATGACGAAAAGGGCGTTCCCGATCAGCTGCTCCTTCCTATATTAGAGCAGACCCTGGATCGCCAGCGACCCCGGCAGTGGTATTACGCTTTAATGGATTATGGAGCCCAGCTTAAAAAAATCACCCAGAACCCTAGCCGCCGCAGTGCCCATTACACCCGCCAATCCCCCTTTAAGGGGTCTTTACGGGAAGCCCGAGGTTACATAGTTCGATACCTTGCCGAACAGGGTCCGGCAAGTCTGGAAGATCTTTCTAAATCATCCGCTATTGAATATGAACGGCTTAAGGCAGCAATAGAATCGCTTTCAAAAGAAGGAATGGTAGCAGAACAGTCCGGCCTATATCGTATTCAATCATAATTACACCCATTATGGGCAATATTTTCCCTTTTTTAATTTATTGAGAAAATCTTTCCTGATTTATCGTTGTTGGTAAAATATTGCATAATAATAAAATAGCTGATTGGCACGGTTTTTGCTATATAAAAGCCGGATGTTTATATGTTACTACGTGGTTTTTTTGGTTATGGCCCATCGTTCTGGTCTGCATACCCAGGAACTTGGTTTTACATCCTGCATTGGGTGGGATTAGGAATTTTGATTTTCCTGTTTGTGTCACTTATACTTTCCTTTAAAAAAAAGTCAAAATTAGAAAAGTATGAGGCAGTTACAAAGGGGCTTGATATCCTGATTGAACGGTATGCCAGGGGAGAAATTTCGGCAGAAACTTTTAAAGCAATGAAAGCTGAACCTGAAGCTGCAGAAAAATCTAAATAGATGTGGTGACTGTTTTAAAACTCCCTGAGTTTTAAAATTGCTTCAGATTAGGTTTATAAGGAGGACATGAGATGGCTGCAAAAGAGATGCCCCCGATTCAAATTGCACGGAGAATTTCTCTCGGTATTGTGTTGGTTGGATTTACGGTTCTAACCATTTTGCATCAGAGGCTGCAGGGTATTCCTTCGGTGGACGCCCTGGATCCCTTTGGCGGGCTCGAAACTCTGATGAAATTTCTTGCCGGGGGAGAATTTATTAAAAAACTTGAGCCCGGTAACATTGTTCTTGTTGGCGCCATAGTTGCCCTGGGGCTGGTTCTATCCCGTTTCTTCTGCGGCTGGTTTTGCGCCTTTGGTGCTCTGCAGGGAGTCTTTGGCTGGATTGGGAAGAAACTCTTTAAAAGACGTTTCGAAGTACCAAAAATGGTCGACAGGGTGCTGCGTTGGGCAAAGTATCCAATTCTTGTCGGAATCATTTATTTTACCTGGACCACTGCAAGCCTGGTTATACGGCCCTATGATCCGCTTGCTGCCTATGCCCACTTATCTGCAGGTTTTAGCGAGCTTTGGGCTGAATTCGGCGTCGGGTTTATATTATTGGTGCTTATCATGGTTGGTTCCATGTTCTATGATCGGGTCTTCTGTAAGTATGTTTGCCCTCTTGGAGCGGTGAATGCAATTCTAAGCAGGGTTCCTCTTTTTAGAATTAAAAGGATTGAGAATACCTGTATATCCTGTTCCAAGTGTGACAGGGTCTGTCCGATGAATGTTGAAGTCTCCACAGTCCAATCTGTAAATTCACCTGAGTGTATTGCCTGTATGGAATGTGTTACCGCCTGCCCCACCAAGAAACCTTCACTGGTTGCAACCCTGGGCGGCAAGGCTCTGAATCTTTGGACCGTGGTGATCATCGGTCTTGCTATATTTGTCGGTGCCGCCCTTATAGGACAGGCTACAAATATGTTACAATTCGTAGCACCAAAACTAACCGATCTGGCTACAAAGGGAAATATTAATGTAGCCGATATCAAAGGTTCATCAACCTATGCTGAAGTAGCTGCTGCCTTTGGTATAGAAACAGAACGACTATACCGGGAACTTGGTCTGGATATGAAGAAGGTTCCTGAAACTACAAAACTAAAGGACACCGCTGCGGTCGCCGGGATAGAAGATTTTGAAACCGATACGGTCCGTTTTGCGGTAGCAAAGATTCTGGGCGTTCCCTATGCTGGTGAAAGCGGTGAAACAAGTGCTGTTGTAAAACCAGCGGCCCAGGAAACAACCGCTGCCCAAGCCCCGGCATCTCAACAAACTGAAACAGCACAACCTGCGGAAACAGCAGCTAAGACTCAAGCCACTACCTTTGCGGTCCCCGCTGATTTTGTCTTAGAGGGCACCATGAGCATTCAGGATGTGGCCAAGGCTCTTTCGGTCTCAACAAAGCAGGTTATTGAAAAATTAGGCCTTCCGGCGGATATTCCTGTTGATAAGCCTCTGAGGGACCTAAAGGACCAATATGGGTATACCCTGACGGCTTTAAAAGAAAAAATAAAACAATAAAGGCTGTGCAAAAAAATGCTCTTTCAAAACTCAGGAAGTTTTGAAAGAGCAATCTAAAATATGTTATAGTTTCAGCATTATGATGCATGAAATTGTTCATACAAATCTACAAGGTTTTTCTGTTGTTGGACTCCGCAGTCCAACCGTTGAGCTCCTCATGGTTCCACAACTTGGGGGCCGAATTATTAGCTTTAAAAATCTTAAGACCGGTCGGGAATGGCTCTGGCACCAAGATCGCCCAGACTGGTTATGGACAAATAGGGCAGGGGACCATTTTGGTCTCAGTCCCCAGGCGGGGATTGATGAATGTATCCCCACCGTGGCGGCCTGTACTTTTAAGGGACGGCAGCTACCTGATCATGGGGAAGTGTGGTACGAGGCCTGGAATATGGATCCTGTTCAGCTCACAAAGGGGGTGCTCGCTTCGACAGTACAGCTTTCGGTTTCGCCCCTGAAATTTACAAGATCCATTAGCTTGGTCGATGAGCAAACATTCCTGTTCCAATATGAAATTGAAAATACTGCTACAGAGGAAGAGCCCTTTATCTGGTGTATACATCCTTTAAAAAAAATACTTGAGGGTGATTTCTTGATACTCCCCGAGGAAGTTCGTTCCATCCGGCTAGATGGCGGTATTGGTGTTCCAATTACAAGGGGGGATGTGTGGGCATATCCGGAACCATATCCCGGTATAAGACTCGATCTATGTCAGGTCCCCGGAAGAGGAACAGAATTATGTGTGAAAGGTTTTGCTGGGCCCCTGCAGCAAGGTTTTGCAGCCATAGAAAACAAGCATACCGGTGATCGATTTGAATTTCACTGGGACCCTACGATGGTTCCCTATGTAGGCCTCTGGGTAAACCGGGGCTTTGGCAGCTTTCATCATGTAGCATTAGAACCCTGCACAGGCATCCCCGATTCGCTGGCCATTGCAGCCCAGGACTGGAAAACTGTAAAGAAGATAGCCCCCGGGACAAAAATGCGGTGGGATCTTAAAGTCACAATCAGCTAAGGTTTTTACCAAAACCTGGTTAACCCGTGGTTTTGGCAGGTAATAGGGGAAAAGTACTACCTTTGGTTCAGCAAGAAAACCTATCTAAGCTTCGATTGACAGGGTAAGAGACTGGAATTACACTTTTGGTTGTCCGAGTTGCAAAATAACTCCACAAAAAAATGATAGGGTCCAAAAAGGAGCATACAATGGCAAAAGAAGCTGAAAACAAACCGATGGAAGCGTGGATATGGGACGCTGCCTGTAGCATTCGTGGCGCTCAGGATGCCACCAAGTATAAGGATTTTATTTTACCCTTAATTTTTGTCAAACGGCTTTGTGATGTCTTTGACGATGAAATCAATAGAATCGCTCAAGAGGTTGGCTCGCGGGCAAAAGCTTTTCAACTGGTAGAGCGTGATAAAAAACTGGTTCGTTTTTATATCCCTTTCAGACCCGAAAATGCCGAGGAACCTGTTTGGTCAGTCATTCGCAAACTTACCGACAAAATCGGAGAAAAACTCACCACCTATTTGCGCGACATTGCAAGAGAAAATCCCAAACTTTCGGGTATTATCGACCGTATAGATTTTAACGCCACCACCCATGGGGTGCGGGATATTGATGATGACCGCCTGTCCAATCTCATTGAAAAAATAAGTCAAAAGCGGCTTGGGCTAAATGATGTTGAACCAGACATCATTGGTCGTAGCTATGAATACCTGATTCGTAAATTTGCCGAAGGCGGTGGCCAGAGTGCTGGAGAATTCTATACTCCCAAAGAAGTTGGCATAATAATGGCAAAAATTATGGACCCTGAGCCCGGTATGCGGATATATGACCCTTGCTGTGGCTCGGCAGGGCTCCTTATCAAATGTGAACTTGTATTGAACGAGAAAATGAAAGCAAAGGGCACTACAAAATTTCAACCCCTTAAGCTGTACGGCCAGGAATACATTCCTCAGACATGGGCTATGGCCAATATGAATATGATTATTCATGATATGGAGGGGCAGATAGAGATCGGCGATACCTTCCGCAATCCAAAGTTTCGCGAAGTAAGAAATGGTCGCGACCATTCCCTAATGACTTTTGACCGCGTCGTTGCCAATCCGATGTGGAATCAGGATA
>Ga0208461_1001521_pt1 | contig 20683 bp, 20 predicted proteins | sample AD_JPNTR4_MetaG_FD_184448 | JGI IMG/M metagenome (GOLD analysis project Ga0208461, IMG submission 184448) | Active sludge microbial communities of municipal wastewater-treating anaerobic digesters from Japan - AD_JPNTR4_MetaG (SPAdes) (version 2) | ecosystem: Engineered > Bioreactor > Anaerobic...
GATAACGTACCCAGGCTACAGAGGGGTGTTTTTGTAAAAACCTAGCTACTTCCAGGGCATTTTCACTATGCCGGGGCATCCTCAGGTGAAGCGTTTCTATCCCCTGAATAAAGAGCCAGGCATTGTCCGGAGACAGACAGGCCCCCAGGTTTCGTAAGGGTACAGTCCTGAACCGGAGTGCAAAGGCGATTTTGCGGAGTTCTTCCGGTAAATCGATAGCCCAGCGGAGTCCATGATAATTCTTATCCGGTTGAGTAAAGAGAGAGAATTTGGGGTCAGACCAGTCAAAGGTTCCTGCATCGGTAACAATGCCGCCGATAGCTGTCCCATGTCCTCCCATCCATTTGGTCAGAGAATTTATGACGATATCTGCTCCATGTTCAATGGTTCTTAACAGATAGGGAGTGGTAAAGGTCCCATCAACAACGAGGGGAAGCCGATGTTTATGGGCTATATCCGCTATGGCCCCTATATCCGCCATATCAAGGGAAGGGTTTCCAATGGTTTCTATATATACAAGCCTAGTTTTTTCAGTAATAGCCCTTTTAAAACTGTCAAGTTCCTTGATATCCGCCCACCGGGTTGTTATCCCCAAATCGGGAAGAATTGCATCGAACATGGTGTAGGTGCCGCCGTAGAGATTACTGGCCGAAACTATTTCGTCCCCTGCACGGGCTATGGTAATAACTGTATTAAATATGGCTGCCGTGCCAGATGAAACCGAAACCGATGCGGCCCCTCCCTCCAGTTCACTTACCATGGCTTCCAGCATATCATTGGTAGGATTTCCCAGGCGTGAATAGATGTTGCCGAATTCCTTAAGTGCAAAAAGATTTGCCGCATGTTCCGCATTTTTGAACACAAAGGAACTGGTCCTGTAAACCGCCGGAGCCCTGGATAGGGTAGTGGGATCTGGCTTTTGTCCGCCATGAACCGCGCTGGTGCCAAAGTAAGGCCCTTTCTGTGGTGCTGTTGCCATAGATAACCTCCCGGTTAAAGTTGACTTTATTAGTAAAATAATTGGAATCCAGGAAAATGAAAAGGGGGCAATTAAAAAAATGCAACAAAAAATTGTAAAAATTGTCTATAATTAGCGGTATGGCCATGAAAAAACACGACGATATTTTTTATTCCCTGGATAATAGTGCCATTTTTATGGCCGCCATTGCTGGAGCCTCGGGACCATTTGTTTTCAGATTTTATGGTGAGTTAGATGCACCCATAGTTGTGCCTGCCCTGCAAGATGCGGTAGATGCCCTGTTCCCCCGGTTCCCCTATTTTTTTGTACGCCTCCGCAGTGGAGTATTCTGGCACTATCTTGACCCCGTATCAAAGCCTCCCCGGGTAGAAAAGGAATTGCTGTATCCCTGTGCTCCCATGCCCAGGGGCGGGGACCGCCCAGCGGTACGGGTTTTTGCCTATGGCAGGCGTATATCGGTAGAATTTCACCATGTGATCACCGATGGTACTGGAGCCATTGCCTATATGCGGGCCCTCACGGTGGAATACCTGCGGAGAATAGGTATCGGTACCGATATTGATGATAGTACCCTGCAAGCGGCCGGTATTAAGCATCCCCGGGAGCCGATGGACAGCGAAGAGGCCGAAGACGGATATAATAAATATTTTAGACCCACCGCCACGGTCCCCGATAAAACAGGGCAAGCCTTCACTATCCCTGGCCCCCGTATGTTTATCGCCTATCGAGAAACTCTGGGATCCATGGATGTGCAGCAGGTACTGGCTGTAGCAAAGAATTATAAGGTTTCGCTGACAGAATTCCTAACGGCGGTTCATCTGGATGTGCTTCAGGATTTATACGAAGATCTTCCGCGGAGAGCGCAAAAGAGGGCTAAAAAAATCATTTCTGTGCAGGTCCCGGTAAATTTAAGGAAAATCTATCCTTCTAAATCCTTGCGGAATTTCTTTTTGTTTGTAGCCCCCTATATTGATGTAAGACTTGGACACTGGACATTCGAGGAACTTCTGAGACGGGTTCATCATCAAATGCAGATTGGCCTCGAAGAGAAGGAACTGGTGCGGCAGCTTAAACGGAATGTTGGGGGTGAACGGAACCCCTTAGGCATGATTGTCATTCTGCCCGTAAAAACCCTGGTGCTAAGGATTATTAATGCCATAATCGGTGTGGGGGCCTATTCTGGCTCTCTTTCTAATGTGGGTATCATAGACCTGCCAGAACCCTTTGCTTCCCATGTGGTTCGCTTCAGCTTTATTCCATCCAGGGCGCGAACTACCGGGGCTAATGTGGGGGCCCTTACCTGGCAGAATCGGCTCTACATCAATATCGGGAGCATGGTCCGGGATAAGGATTTTGAACGCCGGTTTTTTTCCAAACTGTCATCTTTTGGTATCGATGTTTTTGTAATAAGTAGTCAGAATGAAGGAGAGTACCACCTATGAGACATTGTCCGTATTGTTTAGTTATAGTGCGTGAAACCGATGAACGGTGTCCACTCTGCGGCAAAGCAACGGTGGAGGGGGAATTGCAACGCACAGAAACACAACACCTCCCGGGTTCAACAGAATATCCATCCTTTAGATCGGGAAAAGAGAAACGACCTGTGCAGGTTGATGAAATAGAACCGAAGCTCAACAGCATCATTGCTGTTGAGCTAATCTCCGTTTTTTTGGGTATTGCCCTGATTGTTACTGTCCTTGCTAATCTCTTTGCTGAACATCGGCTTTCCTGGTCCCTGTATGCAGGCCTTGGCATCCTTATGTTATGGCTCGTCATCTGCATTCCATTGATTTTAAAAAAGTATCCCTGGATAATATTTGCAGTTCTGGGCCCGAGTATTCCCCTGCTCATCTTTGTCCTGGATGTTTTGGATGGACACATCAGCTGGTATTTGAACTATGGACTCCCGATCACGATTCTTGTTGAATTCTGTATTACCCTGGCGGCTCTCTTTATCGGAATTTCCCGCAGGAAGGGCTTAAATGTCTTTGCAATTCTGTTACTTGCAGCAAGCCTCCTGTGTGTCGGCCTGGAAGGGATTATCGATTTAAACCTTTACAACCGGCTATCATTGGACTGGTCAGTGATAGTTTCCTTTGTTTGTATTCCTATGGGGGGGCTCCTCTTTTATCTGCATTACCGCATTATGAAAAAAGCTTCTCTACGAAAATTGTTCCGTCTGTAAAAGGCATACCCCGGTCCCACTTTACAGATTCGCTCAGCCGATGTTGCGAATACTTCCTTCCCTTGCAACGTAGACCCTTCTTCGGGTAAAATCCCCGCAGGAGAACAGAATGCTGGAACGGATGCGCAACATCGGTATAATGGCCCATATAGATGCCGGAAAAACAACTACTACAGAACGGATCCTCTATTATACAGAAAAAAGCCATCGTATCGGCGAAGTAGACGACGGCGAAGCCATTATGGACTGGATGGAGCAGGAGCAGGAGCGGGGCATCACCATTCAGAGTGCCGCAACTACAACGTATTGGAAGGATCATCAGATAAATATAATCGATACCCCCGGACACGTGGATTTTACCGCCGAGGTAGAGCGGTCCCTCCGGGTTCTTGACGGGGCGATCTGTATTTTTTGTGCCGTAAGTGGTGTAGAACCCCAGACAGAAACGGTCTGGCACCAGGCTGACCGATACAAGGTTCCCCGTATCGGGTATATCAATAAAATGGACCGGATGGGTTCTGATTTTTTTCAGGTTTTGGAAGATATTAAAACAAAACTGGGAGCCCAGGCGGTCCCGATACAATTACCTATAGGCAGAGAAAGCGCTTTTGAAGGGGTAATCGATCTCCTGGAAATGCGGGAAATTCGCTGGGATCCTGCAACTGATGGTGAAAAAATGATATTCAGCCCCCTTTCTCAGGAACATGCAGCATTAGCCCGGGAATGGCGGGAAAAACTTATCGATGCCCTTTCTGAACATTCAGAGGCTATTACGGACCTGTATTTAAACGGGCAGGAAATACCATTGGATTTGATGAAGAAGGAATTGCGGAAGGCGGTTATTAAGGATAAATTTGTGCCCCTTCTCTGCGGAGCCTCAAGACGGAATATGGGCGTCCAGCCCCTGATCGATGCGGTCGTAGATTTTCTTCCCGCCCCCGATGAGGTTGGACCCGCGATCGGCCACCATCTAAAAAAAGAAGAGGAAGTACAGGTTCCCTGTGATCCCCATGGAACTCCCCTGGGGCTGGTTTTTAAAATTCAATATGATAGGGAAGCGGGCAGCCTCTGCTATGTTCGTATGTACTCAGGTAGTTTTAAACCTGGTACAGTAGTCTTTAATGTGGGAAAGAAAAAGCGGGAAAGGGCTAATCGGATCCTGAGGATGCATTCCAATAAAAGTGAACCCATGGATGTACTTTCTGCCGGTGATATCGGTGTTATTATCGGTATGAAGGAGGCTCAGACCGGGGATACTATCGGCAGCGAAGGCTGGCCAGTGGTACTTGAAAAGATGCATTTCCCAGAACCGGTTATTTCTGTGGCTATTGAACCAAAAAGTATCTCTGAACAGGATAAACTGCGGGAGGTTCTCGCCATACTTGCCAAGGAAGATCCCACCTTTACCACCAAGGAAAATGAAGAAACGGGACAGCTCATCATTTCCGGCATGGGGGAACTGCATCTGGATGTGCTGGTAACCCGGATCCTGAAGGAATATAATGTGGGAGCCAAGGTTGGAAATCCTCAGGTTACCTATCGGGAATCGATCGCCAAAACGGTGGAGCATACACAACAGTTCTCCCGGGTTCTGGCTGGTAAGGAACATGAGGCAAAACTGACCTTAAATGTAGAAGGCCTCCCCCGAGGTTCGGGAAATCGCTATACCTGTGCAGCCAAAAAGAACAAGGCTCCGGAAGAGATATTCGATGCCATTGAACGGGGCATCAATGGGGCTTTCCCTTCGGGGATCGTTATGGGCTACCCCTGTATCGATATTGGGGTGACCCTCGTCGATCTGGAATACTCGGAGCTTACCGGTTCAGAGTTTGCCTTTGAAGCCTGCGCCAGCATGGCCTTTGATGAAGCCTGCCGGAATGCGGATCCCTTCTTATTGGAACCCATTATGGCGGTAACCCTCATATCCCCCAAGGAGTTTGTAGGGGATGTGATCAGCCTTATTATCCAGCGGGGTGGAATTGTTCACAGTATGGATTCCAAGGCAACAGTAGACCATGTAAAGGCCCAGGCTCCCATGGCAAAAATGTTCGGCTTTATGACAGCCCTCCGTTCGGTCAGCCAGGGCCGGGCTACCTTCACCATGGAATTCTCCCATTTCGAGAAAAAGCAGGGCTAATAGGCTCATATTAGGGGCGGGCTGTACTGTTGTCGTGAGCCAGCCCCTTACATCGGCACTTAAACCAAGGGAAGCCCAGAGACCTAATCTAAATGAAACAGGTTAATAAAAAATCTGACAATACTGTTCCAGATGCGGCGGAAAAAACCGGGGTTGCGCAGTTTTTGTATACGGTGAACGGCTGCTTGTATTTCTTCATTGGTTAAACCCTGTCTTTGGATGTTTTCTTCCAATTCAAATTCAAGTTTTGCTAATTCATCCCCCGCATCGATAAGCTGGGCATTGATGGTCCGCCACCCTAAACGTTTTGCGGCCTCTAAGCGGCGCCGGCCTGATATGAGCACATTCTTTTTATTGATAAGAATAGGATGCATCTGTCCATAACGCCTTAAACTTTCAGAGAGGGCGTTGAGATCTCCCAGATCCTTTCGTATTCTCCTTTTAATTTTTATGTCTTCAATAGGAATTTGCATATCCTACCCTTAGTCTAACAGAGGATTGTAATCCTGATTAACAGGATTAGTGGGTATATTGCCGCCATCACTGTTATTTTCACTTCCAGTTTTATTGGCAGGACCTGTTGCAGGGAGGGTGTCAAGATTCAGAGAAGGCAGTTTTAAACTATTTTGCAATTCCGTATCATCAATATGGAACGTATCCTGTTTCATGATCTCCAGAGCCTGCTGAGTATACTGGCCCCCTGCATCATGAATGTCACAGTATTTTTGAGGTTGGGTCCCTTCAAGAAAGGTCAGTGTAATGGTGCCATCATTACAGTAAGGCGTGGGTAATAAGCCCGATTTAGCACAGACCGTAACATCAATGAGCCCTGTGGAGGGGCGAACAAAATCTTTCATCGGCTGTCCCCGATGAATTTCCCTCATGTAGTTAGCCCAGACAGGGCCTGCGATAGTTGCACCCGTTTGGGTGACACCAAGAGAATTCCCTGGCCGGTCAAAACCAAACCAGACTGCAGTGGTATAGTAGGGCGTATAACCGACGGTCCAGGCATCGGCCCAGTTTTGGGTGGTGCCGGTTTTACCAGCTGCAGGAATAGTATATTTTTTACCATTAGTGTCGGTGTAGGTAAACTTGGTTCCATAGCCCGATGCATATGCCAGGGTACCGCTCTGTACGGTTTTTTCTAGAAGGGCCGTCATTACATAGGCTGTTTGGGGGCTGATAAGCTGGATTGACGAGCCCTTTCGTTTCTGCTGCAGGCGCAGTTCCTTTTCAGGGTCCAGGAATATTTTGCCGTTCCGGTCCTCCACCTGAAGTATGGCAATGGGACTTACCTCTCTGCCCTGATTGGCAAAGACTGCAAAGGCTCGGGCCATCTGAATGGGAGCTACACTGATAACACCCAATCCCAGGGGATACAGACGGGGAAAGGTTTTTCGTTTTTCTTCCGGGTCTGTAATGCCGAGCAGCAGGGCTGCACGGTCTATAGCCGCATCGAATCCGATACCATCGAGTATTTTTAGAGATGGTACATTCATTGAGTGGGCCAGCGCATACCACAGCAGGACCGGCCCTTTCCATTCCCCCTTGTAATTCAATGGAATATAGGGGGTTCCGTCTTCGTTATAAAATACCACCGGTGAATCGTATATGAGGGATGCGGGGGTATATTTTCTGGAATCGATAGCTGCTGAATAGTAAAGGGGCTTAAAGGAGCTTCCCGGCATGATCTTTCCCTGCACAGCCCGGATCAGCTGGTTGCTCTGATCGTATTTTGAACCTCCGATCATGGCCTTAATATAGCCGGTTTCGTTTTCAATAGAGATGAGAGCCCCTTCTACGGTATTCTTTTCTGCAATAGTTTTAAGTTTTCCATAGGCTGTATTGGTAATCATTTTTACATTTTGAATGTTAAACATAAGGGCTGCTACGTCGAGCACCGGATTAAGCCGTTTTACAAAACGGTCCATGGCATTCTGGCTACTTTTAGTTTCCGATGTAGCATGAATCTCGTCAATTCCAAAGGATAGCGAGAGAAGGTCTATAATAGGCACATATAGTGCTTCAGCAGCATCGAGCCGGGTATTAATGGTCTTTTTATATTCTTCGTTTGCCTGGGCAAGCCCCAGAGCCATCTGCCGATCCGCTGCAGCCTGAAAATTCAGGTCTAAAGTCGTTTTAACAACAAAACCGTCCTTATATAGATCGAGGGAACCGTAGAGCATGTTTTCCAGCTGTCGGCGGACATACTCACTGAACCAGGGGGCTTTATCATCCCGGGCAAAATAGGCAGATGTGGAGACCCTGGTATAGTCATAATTCGCCCAATAATCTTCAAAGGATGCATCAGCCTCTTTCCTTGTGGTATATCCAAGCTCTACCATTTTATCCAGAACGGCCTTCTGCCGATCCCGGGCGATATTTGGATTATCCAGGGGATTGTATCTAGCCGGGCTTGAAAGCTGAATAACGAGAATTGCCGCTTCTGCCAGGGTTATCTCCCGTGCACTATGGCCAAAAAAATACTTACTGGCTGCTTCTACCCCATAGGTGCCGGCGCCCATGTACATCTTATTAAGGTACAATTCAAGAATTTCGTTTTTGCTATACCGTCTCTCCAGTTGCAGGGCCCACCATAACTCTCGCAATTTTCTGGTTATAGATCGTTCTGAACGGTCAAGATAGAGAGTTCCCGCTAACTGCTGCGTAATGGTTGAGCCACCACCGAGGTTTTTCCCTATAATTTGACCAAAAACAGCCCGTACAATAGCCTTTAAACTATAGCCATGATGCTTATAAAAGTCTGGATCTTCCCGGGCAATAACCGCATGTATTAAATGGGGAGGTAAATCCTTTAAAGCAATGATTTCCCGCTTTTCTTCGGCGGAAAATTCGGTGATCAGATTCCCATTAATATCCAGAAGTTTAGTAGGTAAGGCTGGGGTGAAATCGGTGAAATTTTCCTGATTCTTTATATTTACCGTTTCTGCTACAAATAGACCAACTCCAATACCGAGAAAAATTGCTATAAAGAGTACAAACAGGGTAATAAGGCCAACAATGGTTCTTCGCTTTGGTTTCTTAAACGTAAATGCCATGACCATGAGCCTACGGAAGCCTTGCCCTTTTGTCAAGCATGAAAGGTTTGATAAAAAAAGGCTGCCTTTTTGGGGCAGCCCTGCCAATGTGGCCGTCGGAAGTATAGCGGTTTGGGAGGGGAACTATAGGTCCGACATTGATATCATCGGATTTAAAGAAAACTTCTTTACTTAATTTTATCAAGTTCCGCTATTCTTCGTTTACAGACACATCTACAGTTAGAACGACTTTATAGGTTTTTCCTTTTTCGATTGTCAGCTGTTTTACCACTGAATAATCGCCAACCTGGAAACGAACCGTATGCACCCCAGGTTCTACGGTTTTAAGCTGACGCAGATTATTAATAAGGTCATCATCAAGATAAACCTTTGTGTTGTCCGGGGCTTCGAATTGGAGTATGGGGGTCGTATCCCGTAAATCAATGGATACATCCAAAGTCCGGGCCCGTTCAATGATAAAGGTACGACTTTCTGAACGGTAATCCTCAGAGATGATACTCAGGTGATGTTCCCCGGATTTTAATATCTGTTCCTTGGAAAAATCTTGAATTACCGTATCGTCAATTAATACTGTAAAGGGTTTGTCTTTCTTTGAGTCGGGGGTTCTGATATGTAGTTTTAGAGCTCCCTCATCGGCAATAATAGGGCGGATAGTCAGCCCAAATTCCATGGTTTCCACTTCTTCTGATAAGCCCTTTATAAGAGGCATCAGTCTGATGAGAAGCGGAAAGGTCTGGGGCTGTACTATTCCGGTGGGCACCGTAACATAGGGGCTTGTTTTTAAGCCATGTCCTTGCCTGAGCGGGATATGATATACGGCCTGGAGTTTTGCTGGGATAATCTCAAATGCAAGCCGTTCAAGCTGAAAATCAACTACCCCAGGTTTTTGTATTTCTTTTAAACCATTATACAGGGACATGCCTACACTGCTGCGGTATTTCAGGTAAACCTGGGGGACCTTCAGTTCTACCTCTATACCTCTCAGAAACGCCGATTCCGGTGAGAGGGTAACCAATACCGCATCTATATAGGTCAGTGTAAGGCTTTTACCTTCTGGTTTAAGAGGAGATATCTCGACTGAACCTTTAAGGGTAGTCCTGAAGGTTTCTGCTCCGAGGGGGCTGAGAATAGATAGTAAACAGAGCGCGGCATAAAGCCTGAGCTTCATCGATTGCTCCCTTTTCCAGGCAAGAATGGGGCCGGATCCCGGGCTTTGCCATCCTGCCGTAATTCAAAATGTAAATGGGGACCGGTGGTTTGTCCAGTCATTCCTACAGTACCAATTACTGTACCCGAATGTACAGAGCTCTGCAAGCTCACTTCGATAGTTGAAAGGTGTCCGTAGAGACTGGACCATCCACCTTCATGGGTGATTACAATGAAGTTCCCATAAAGATCATTACATCCGGTGCTGGTAACCCTTCCTTCCCGGCATGCATAGACCGGTGTACCTATAGGTGCTGCAAGATCGAGGCCTTCATGGAGCTTTATGGTCCCTGAGATGGGGTTCTTTCGCAGACCAAAACCACTGGTGATGCGGATTATCGGAAGGGGATACCGGAATGCGGTGTTCAGAAAGAAGGCCCGTTCTGTTCCACTGAACCCCTGATCGGGCAGGCAGTAAAGTTCAAGGCTTTTTCCCTCAGGATAAACCCGTATGATAAAAGATGTATCCTCTGTATGTGCACTGATGAGAAGCCGTTCCAGATCAGTCTCTGCAGTTTCTGGGATGAAGAGGGATGGCAGAGACGGCAGAAGTATTTCTTTACCTGCTTGTATAAAAGAAGGGTGTTCAAGGCGGTTTAGGGTGGCAATTGACTCATAGGGTATGGTACATCGGGCTGCGATAGAAAAGATGTCATCACCGCTCTTAACAATATATCTATAAATGGTCAGGCTTTGGGCTAGTTTGCTGGAGGCTTCCGTATCATTTTTATAGAGCCCCTGACGATAGCGGGCAATCAGAATCCGGTTTTCCTCAACGTCTTGCTGGTACTGAAGGAACATTGGATCGTTACTTTGTAATAATTTAATTAATGGATGGGGTGAAGCATGGACAGATAAGATTGGTAAAACCGCGTAGTATATAACAAAACAAAAATTAAGATACAGGTGCTGTTTATTCATGCTGCCCAATATTAAAAAAGCCGTTCAAGTCCAGTCTAAAACCAGCTTTGCCGGTAATGACCATGCTTGAACGGCTCACGCAAAGGATGTTGGAATGCCTTAGCCAGCAATAATGGCTTCGGTGGGGCATACCCCAGCGCAGGCACCGCAATCCTGGCACTTGTCAGGATCTATCCAGCGCATTCCGTCCTTTTCAGAAATAGCCTCTACTGGGCACTCGCCTTCGCAGGCGCCGCAGTTAACACAGGCATCGGTTACCTTGTATGCCATGAAAAAACCTCGCAAATAAGGTGGGATAAGTGAAAATAACACATTTTTTATACATTGTGCAAGGGCCACATTAGATACATTTTTAAAAGTGAGCTACAATCTAACAAGAGGTGCCATAGTATGAAACAGATGTATGGTAGAGTAATGGTATCGGCCTTAGTCCTTGCCCTTTTGTCCGGATGCAGCAGGACTCCTTCCGAAGCGGGCATATCGAGTAAAAGTGCAGCCCTCATGTCAGAAAGCGCCCCCGCTGTTGCAGAACGCAAAGCGTTAAGCGATTCGGGGGCGGGTGATAGTATGCCGGATCCAAAAAGGGCTGAAGATCAGGTTGATGGCAGAAAGCTGATTTACACTGCAAACCTTACCATTGCGGTTCAGGATATTCAGGATGCTGCAAAAAAGCTTGAATCCCAGCTTGCGGAATATAAGGCCTATACGGCTTCGCAGGATTGGTATGAAAACTCCGTATCCTTTGAAATAAAGGTTCCGGTTGAGCATTTTAATGCCCTGTTGGACGCCCTTGGGTCAAAGGGCAAAATACGGCATAAGAATGTACAGGCCAGGGATGTGACTGAATACTATTATGACCTGGAAAACCGGGTGAAAAATAAGCGAATTCTGGTAGAGCGATACCAAACGTACCTGAAAAATGCTAAAAATGTGGAAGATCTCCTTAATGTGGAGCGATTTTTGAACGATGCAACCACCGAGCTGGAAAGCCTGGAGGGCAATTTTCGGGGTCTTGTAAAACAGGTGGACTTTGCTACCATTTCCTTGACCATGGAAAGCCAAGTGCAGGGCACAAGTGGTCAGCCCACTTTATGGGAACGGCTTCGTAACCTCTTTGTATCCTTCGGATCTATAGTGCAAACGGGCATAGTTATTATTGTGGCCCTCATTATCTATGGTATTCCGCTGATTCTCGTTCTTGCTCTGCTTTGGATGCTTGCTTTTGGCAGGATTGGGCTTGTTAAAAAGCTGTTTTCTTTGATGAGTAACAGGAAGTGAATGAGGTTTTAGCAAAAGTCTGTTACTTTTGCTAAAACCTCAAAAAAAAGGCTTTTAGAAAAGGTTTTTAAGCCCTTCTAAAAGCCTCTTGTTTTCGGGCAAGGCGGACTCGAACCGCCGACCCCAAGTCCCCCAGACTTGTACGCTAACCACCTGCGCTATTGCCCGTTTCTGTTTCATGCTGCGGAACGAAAAGGAACATAGCATATCAAGGCTCGGTGTGTCAACAGAAGCAGCCCGACCTGAAGATTTTTTAATGGTCAGATACAGGGCTTGGTTAATATGGAGAAGCCCTTATAAGTAGTGCCGTAGCCCAGCCCATCAATGCTCCTGCTGGTCAGGGCTATGGCTTAGCACAAAAAAATATTGCAGGAGGTTTCTATAAAAATAACAGACTTTTGCAAAAACCTTTGATATCCTTACCTATATGCCTGCTCAAATTGCCCATATCCTGTTTGGAAAGGAACTGATACGCATCTGCGAAGGACTGTTACAGGAAAAGTATGGTCACCGTTTTGATGATCCCATAGCTAAACTAAAAAGCCTGTATAGTTCATCCTTTGCCCTGGGTTGTCAGGGGCCGGATATTTTTTATCACAGCCAAAGACGCCGACCTGTGGCAATAGAATATGGAAGCCTGCTGCACCGCCGCGGTTTTGGCACCTTTATGACCGTACTGCTGAAAAGGACCCTCAGTTCAGCCCTGACAAGCCTTGGTGCCTACTCATTAGGATTTCTCACCCATGCATACCTGGATCGGGTAGCCCATCCTTACATAGTCTATAAGGCCGGCTGGGTTTCGCCGGATAAGCCTGAAACCGCAAAATATGGCAGGCTCCATGCCTTTTTTGAGCGAATTCTCGATGTGCAACTGCTGGAACTCTTGCAGGGTATGCATATTTCTGCCTGGAACCAGGATGCTGTTCTTACCCGGGCCTGTGAAGAACCTCCTGTTTACCTGATAGAAACTCTGGCCGATGCGCTGCGTACCGCCTATCCTGAACGGGCCGGCAAGGATCCTTTGCTGGTTCAGAGGATCGAAAATGCCCTCTTGGATGCGGCTAGCTTTTATCGCTCAACCAATCCTCAGAGAACTTCTATGAACCAAAGAAAAAAGGATGAGGGGCTCTATTTACGGAATGACCAGACCCCCGCATCGGTGGCCCTTATTTATCCAGAGGGCTTCCCGTTTACCATCGATTACCTTAATCTGGCTCACCAGAGCTGGCGACATCCCTGTCAGGAAGGTAAGGAAGATACCCGTTCGTTCATCAACCTGTTCCTGGATGCCTGCCGGGAAGGGGCGGAGTTTTTATTCCAGTTTATTTCCAGTTTTATAGATACCGGTCACGTTCCTGCCGATGCGGCTGATCGCATCGGCAATGGGGGCCTCTCTATCTGCGACAGGACTGGCCACCCCTGCAAACCGGTCTGGGCTAACCCGCTGCCCCTGGATCAGGTCCTGGAACAGCAGTACCTATTAAGGACTACCTGGTTCAAGCGCTGCCAGGGTATATTGGGTCCTCAATAGCTGTTCCCACCTTGCATCCGGCAAAAAATTGACTATAGTTTTATAAGGAGGCTCTATGAAACTTAAAGGAAAAATGATTCTCTACCTCGCGCTGCCTTCGGCCCTTGGGTTAATTGGCTTGGCCCTCATTGTGGGGTTTTCAGTTGCATCTATGAGCCGCGAATCCGTATTAACTCTTACGGAACTAAATGCGCAGAGCCGGGCTGCGGAAATTGGACGCTGGCTCGATGGGCACCTGAATAATGTGAAACGTACCGCTGGTAACAGCGAGATGAAAAGCGGGGATCTGTCGCGGATTCAAAACTATATTCTTTCCCGCCAGTCGAACTTACCAAAGGATGTGGCCTACGAATATTTTGGGGATCTGAACGGTGACTATTTTACCTCCGCCGGAGGGAAGGGGAATCTTTCTACAAGGGAATATTTTAAACAAATCGCAAACGGGGCCGAGTATGTGGTCAGCGAAGGCCTGATTTCCCTTTCAACTGGCAAGGCCATGACCTTTATCGTGTTGCCACAGCTGAATTCAGCCGGTAAGCGGATCGGTCTTACCGCTGCAGCGGTCGATCTCGGAACCATTTCTGACATTGTTGCAAATATAAAGTATGGCCAGGCCTATGCAACTATTGTTGACAGCAAATTCAATGTCATTGCCCATCCGAATAAAGACCTGGTGTTAAAGGCTAATTTTTCTGAGCCATCTAAATTGGGGTACCGCGAGATGGAAGGGGCTATCGAGCGGATGAAGGAAGGTAAAACCGGTAGTCAGCGCTATTGGGATGACAAGGGAATCGAAAAATACATAGTATTTGCCCCCATTCCGTTAAGTCAGGGCTGGAACTTTGCCATGGTTATACCAGCAAGCCAGATAAACGAAGCTCCCATGCGCATTGTTTCGATAGTAGTTGTTATATCAGTTATTATTTTATTAATCCTCGTGGTTATCATTCTTTTTGCGATCAATTCCCTCACGAATCCCATACAGCTTGTTTCTGCGGTGATACAGCAGGTGGGTAAAGGACAGGTTTGGGTTGATGAGTCTACAGAACATAAGCTGCAGAGAACCCAGACCCAGCGGGATGAAATTGGAGAAGCGGTGCAGGCGACAAGCACCCTGATGCAGACCTTGACCGATATAGTCCATAATATACAAACCGCAGCTCTTGAAGTGGAAAAAGGCGCTGCGGCCATAAGCCAGACAAGCCAGAACCTTTCCCAGGGGTCGACCGAACAGGCTGCCAGCGCTGAGCAGGTCTCTTCCATGATTGAGGAGATCAGCTCAACCATTAAACAAAGCGCAGATAACGCAGCCAGCACGGAACAGTTAGCCCGACGGGCTTTGGAGGATGCCCGTCAGGGTGCAGAGGCGGTTCTTCAGTCTGTAGAGGCGATGAAATCTATAGCAGCGAAAATTAGTATTATTGATGAAATTGCACGGCAGACTAATCTGCTTGCCCTCAATGCGGCTATTGAAGCAGCCCGGGCAGGGGAGGCTGGCAAGGGCTTCGCGGTGGTAGCCAGCGAGGTTCGCAAGCTGGCTGAGCGCAGTCAGACCGCCGCTAATGAGATACTGGGTATATCAAAACAGAGTGTCCAGACCGTAGAAGAAGCGGGGCATCGGATTACCAATGTACTGCCCGATGTAGAAAAGACCGCCGAACTGGTCCAGGAAATATCCGCAGCCAGCCGTGAACAGAGCATAGGTATAGAACAGATTGTTTCAGCTATCATGCAGCTGGATTCGGTTATTCAGCAGAATGCCAGTTCCAGTGAAGAGTTAGCATCTATGGCGGAGGAACTCTCTTCCCAGTCTATGAATCTAAGGCAGACTGTTCAGTATTTCTCCTTAAAAGAAGCGGATGTGCATCTGGTGAACAAAGGCGATACCCGTGCAAGTACCCTTAAGGGCCCTATCCCTCAGGGGGCTCCGAAGTCGGACCGGACCCCAAAGGCATTGCCAAAAAAGCCTATCCCGCTGCCCTCGGAACATAAAATACCAATGCCTGAACATAAGCCTGAAATTTCAAAATTAGATAACTCACCGACCATCATACCTCCTTCTACCACAAGTGATGATGATTTTGAGGAGTTCTAAGACAAAGGTTGCTCTTTCAAAACTTCCTGATTTTTGAAAGAGCCTCATATCTATAAAAAAAGGCGACCAGCCATATGGCTGGTCGCCTTTTTATATTAAACCAAAGCGGCCCTTACATGGGAAGTACCGAAGGATCATAATCCTCCGGGGGGATGAAGCCGAGGAGCTGTATGCAGGTAGCTGCCAGGGAACTTATCCCAAGGCCTGTTTTCAGGACCCCTTCTCCCGCTTTGTAGGTATATTCACCCTTATGCTCAGGATCGTAGATGATACAGGGCACGGGATTCAGGCTGTGGCTGGTTTTTGCCTTTGGCTGTCCATCTTCTTTGTAAATTACCGCGCTGGTTTTTTTGTCATGTTCAAACATATCATCGGAATTTCCGTGGTCCGCAGAAATAACCATGATACCGCCGGCGGCTTCCACTGCCTTGGCAAGGCGTCCCAACTGCAGATCCATGGCTTCCATGGAACAGACTACCGCTTCATAGTTGCCTGTGTGGCCTACCATATCTCCGTTAGGATAATTGAGTCGGATAAAGTTGTATTTCCCCGATGAGATCGCTTCCAGTACTGCGTCGGTAATTTCTGCACATTTCATCCAGGGACGCTGTTCAAAGGGTAGTACATCGCTGGTAATTTCGACATAATCTTCCAGCTTCTCATCGAATTTTCCGGTCCGGTTTCCGTTAAAGAAATAGGTTACATGACCGTATTTCTGGGTTTCCGAGATGGCCAGGGTTCGAACACCGCTGGCTGCAAGGTATTCTCCCATGGTTCTGTCGATTGCCGGGGGACTTACCAGGTACCGCTTGGGAACATGCATATCCCCGTCATATTCCATCATGCCCGCATAGACAACCTTTGGCCTGCGGATCCGGTCGAATTTATCAAAATCGTCCTGTTCAAAGGCTGCGGTCATTTCTAATGCCCGGTCACCCCGGAAATTAAAGTAAATAACCGAGTCTCCGTCTTCTATAGTTCCAACAGGTTTGCCCTGCTCAGCAATGACAAATTCCTTCAGGTCCTGATCGATAATTCCAGGGATCTCTTTGCGGTAGGTTTCCACCGCTTCCCTGGCGGAGCTGAATTGCCGTCCCATGCCGAGTACGTGGGTTTTCCAGCCCCGTTCAACCATGGACCAGTCGGCACCGTAGCGATCCATGGTAATCCACATGCGGCCTCCGCCTGAGGCAATGCGGGCGTTGAAGCTGCCATCATTCAATCCCTTAAGGAAGGCCTCAAAGGGATCCACATAGTCCAGCGCACTGGTTTCGCCCACATCCCGTCCATCGAATAACACATGGATTCGGACCTTCTTAACCCCTTCATCTTTTGCTTTTTGAATCATAGCCTTTAGGTGGTCAATATGACTGTGCACGTTTCCGTCGGAAAAGAGGCCGATAAAATGAAGGGCTCCGCCGGAGGCCTTAACATTGTCAATTACCTCCCGCCAGGCCTTGCCCTGGAACATGGCTCCTGTTTCGATGGACTTGGATACCAGGGCTGCACCCTGGGAAAATACCCGGCCGCAGCCAATCGCATTATGACCAACTTCACTGTTGCCCATATCCTCATCTGAAGGGAGCCCTACTGCCTTACCGTGGGCTTTTAAGCGGGTATGGGGGCTCTTTGCTTTTATAGCCTCCAGATTGTACATTTTGGAATCGGCGACCGCATCGCCTTCCTTATATTTACCGTATCCGACCCCGTCCATTATAACGAGGACCACCGGACCGCGCCGGCCCTTCCAGGCCGGATTTTTTTTGAGGGCTTCCACCATGGGGAACTCCTTTGTTAACGATTATAAGGTGACAATTGCAAAAATACGTTACTTTTGCAAGAACCTTTATCAATAATACTAAAAAAACTTGACAATACCAACTGGGACCCCGGATACTTTGGGTATGAAGCTTCTCGTATTTATCGTTAATGATGAAAACTATTTGGAAGAAATTTTAGAAGCCTATGTCGAAGCAGGAATATCCCGGGCCACAATTCTTGATTCTGAAGGAATGGGCCGGTTTCTTTCCTACGAGGTTCCCCTTTTTGCCGGTTTTAAGGATTTTATGAAGGGAAATAAGCCCTATAACAAAACTATCCTTTCAGTTATCGAAGATGAGGCTCTATTAGATCAGCTTGTACCGCTTGTAGAAAAGACAATTGGTTCTTTGGAACAGCCAGGTACTGGGCTCATGTTTACCCTCCCTGTCGATTGGGCCTATGGAATATCAAAAATTTGTAAAGAGGAGTAGTTTTTATGGTAGATTTTTCCGGAATCCTTGATGTTTCGTGTATTGCAATAGATGTGGAAGCAGCCAGCAGGGATGATGTTATAAGAAAAGCGATAGAGCTATTAGAAAAGTCGGGTAAAATCAGCCAGGGCGATTCGATGTATCATGATATCATGGCAAGAGAACAGCTGGCTTCTACTGCAATCGGAGAAGGGATTGCAGTACCCCATGCATTAAGTGATGCCATGCAGAGTACCGTGATGGCGGTGTTACGATTAAAAACTCCGATAGACTATAATGCCCCCGACGGAAAACCGGTGGATCTATTTTTTATTATGGCGGGCCCTAAAAATGACACCGCCTATCATCTAAAGCTTTTATCTAGGTTAGCCCGGCTTCTTCATGATTCCCATTTTCGAGAACGGGCCAGAACTGCATCGAATGTGGAAGCACTGGCGGCTTTGCTTTTAGAAAAGGAATAAATAGTGTTTTCTAAGACACAGCGCCGTTGGAACCTGATACGATATGGCCTTACTGTTCTCTTTCTTTTTATCTGTTGGATCCTCTTTTCTGCAACTCTGGACATTCCTTATTTAATAATTGGCCTGGCGGGCTCAATTATAATAGCCGGTGCGGCGTACAATGTGTTTATCGAAGAATATGAAGCGGGGAAACGGTCTGTTATACCTCGGATTGTTCCATTACTTTTTTATTTTCCCCTGCTCATCTGGGCTCTCTATAGTGCAAGTTATAGAATGCTCGGTGCAATAGTTACCGGCAGAATACATCCTGGGATCGTTCACTTTAAAAGTACTCTGAGATCAGATCTTGCCCGGGTAGTATTGGCCCATTCCATTACCTTTAGTCCAGGAACTATTACAATGGATCTGGATGAGGATCAGTATGTGATCCATTGGATGTTTGTAAGCACAAAACATGCAAAACAGGCAGGTAATGAAATAAAGGGAAGATTAGAACATCAATTACGGAAAATCTGGATATGAAGGCTCTGATTTTTAATGCTACCAGTTGGATCTTTATCGCCTGTATCGGCGTGGCAATCATCCGGCTGATCCTTGGTCCCCGAGGAGCGGATCGGCTTACCGCCTTGGCGGTTATTTCATCGCTTATTTTAGCATTGCTTGTATTATATGGAACACAGGAAGGCCGGCTGCTCTACCTCGATGTGGCATTACTCTATGATGTATTCGGGTTTCTTGGAATATTAGGTATTGCACGCTTTTTCCGGGAAAAAGAAAGGGATGATCGGAGGTTCTAATGGGGAATTTGCTTGATATCATCTCTCTTATTTTAGCAGTATTAGCCAGTATATTTGCCATTGCTGGAACCCTCAGCTTATTCCGTTTTCCCGATTGCTATACCCGTTTGCAGGCTTCTTCATTAGCCAGTTCTACCGCTCCGTTTACCATTTTTCTTCTCAGCCTCGTTAATGCAGCGGATGTGGCTTCAGCATTCAGAATTCTCCTGCTTATGTTATTTTTTCTCGTTTCTTCGCCGACTAGTACCCATATTATTAGCCGTTATGCCTGGTTTTCTGGCATAACTCCATGGACAAAGCCTGGTAAGCTCCTATGATCACGATCCTGCTCCTATTGATTGTAATCGGGTCTACCTATGCACTATTTTCTCGAGATCTTTTACATAGTACCATAGCACTTTCCATGACCAGTGTTGTTTCGGCCCTCATCTTTTATCTTTTACATGCCCCCGATGTGGCAATTACAGAGGCCGCGGTAGGGGCAGGTCTGTCTACGGTTATTTTTATCTGGATTATCAAGCATACAAAACGGAGTGACCCATGACAAAGCTGATGGGCATAGTCAGTTTACTATTACTATCAGCGGTCTTAGGCCCCATCATTATTACCGAACATCCCTGGTCTCAGAATGCCCGGGACTTTCTGCTGCATAATGGATATAGAGATACGGGTGCAAGTAATTTAGTTTCAGCCATTTATTTAGGCTACCGGGCCTACGATACCATTGGAGAAACTATTGTACTATTAGCAGCAGTTACCGGAGCCGTTTTTCTCATAAAGGGTTTCGGATCTTCGCATCAAGCCCCTGTTCCCTCGTATAAAAGAGGAGCTATCAGAACTAATATTATAAGCATGACTACCGGTAAGCTGGCTCCGGTGGTTATGCTTTTTGGCTGGTATGTGATGTTTTTTGGGCACCAATCTCCAGGCGGCGGATTCCAGGGCGGGGTAGTGCTTGCATCGGGTATGTTATTCATCGCCCTCGGAAGGGAACATCACAAAAGAGATTCTCAATTAACAAAGAAAAGGCTCCATCGTATCGAGGTGTTATCCCTATGGCTTATACTGCTGCTTGTCTGCATTCCCCTCACGTTAGGGGCTGCTATACTAGAGAATCCCCTTACAAAAATCGGAGATTCTATACCCAGGGTGATCTATATCATCGGATTTAATATGGCAATCGGGCTAAAGGTTGGTTCAGGCCTTTCTATTCTGGGTTTACTCATGATGGATATGCAACATGATGATTAACAGAATACTTTTACTTTGTCTCTTTCTGCTTGGTTTTTATGGCCTAATGGTGCTAAAAAATCTGGTTAAAAAAGTATTTGCCCTGTCAATCCAGAACTCAGCGGTCATTCTGCTCTTTATTGTAGAGGGAAGTCGTATTGGAGATCATGCCCCGATTCTTTCAGAAGACCAGGTCCGATATGTGGATCCCATACCTCAGGCCCTTATGTTGACCGCCATAGTAGTCGGAATTTGTGTGACTGCCCTTGCTTTAGCCCTTGTGTACCGGTTGTACCAGAAGTACGAAAGCCTGAATGTAGAAGAGATTCAGAGGAAAGCAAATAATGAATAGCGAGAATCTAATAGTGATTCAAATTGTATTACCCCTCTCAGGTGCGGCCCTCTGTTTTGTTTCTAAATTGTTAAAAAGCCAGACTCTTCAACGGCTTATAGATTGGTTTGCTGCTTTTTTGGGGTTGTTTGTACCTCTGGGCCTTTTATTTTTTCTCTATCCTGCGGTCAGTCAACATCCTATTCAATTTTATGTTGGTA
>Ga0208461_1001528_pt1 | contig 20652 bp, 21 predicted proteins | sample AD_JPNTR4_MetaG_FD_184448 | JGI IMG/M metagenome (GOLD analysis project Ga0208461, IMG submission 184448) | Active sludge microbial communities of municipal wastewater-treating anaerobic digesters from Japan - AD_JPNTR4_MetaG (SPAdes) (version 2) | ecosystem: Engineered > Bioreactor > Anaerobic...
AAAATATCAATTCCAACTTCAACTGTCATAACTAAATTAAAACATCAATTCCAACTGCCATAACTAAATTAAAATTTAATATTAACTCCACCTTCCACAATAAAATTAAAACATCAATTCCAACTCCAACTTCCATATATCAATTTATATTAGAATTAAGCAAAGATATAAATTAATTTTTATGATAAAAATAATAGATAGATTCCCCCTGAAAATTATTTTTGTTACTTCAAATAAATGTCACTATAATAATTTATAAATATTCAAGAAATTCGAGGTATGGAATCATAATTCATTTTCTGTAAGAATATTTGGGTTCTCTCTACAATATTCACATTTATTATCATTTTTTTCTTTCCAATATTTTATATCTGGATCTTCAACTAAAAAATACATTTTAATATCATTATTAATTTTTTTAATCTCATCTTTTATATCACCTAATGAATAAATAAAAAAATATTTAATATATTTTGGTTTTTTTGATATCAATTTATTATTTATTAAATTTACAACTGTACCTACACCAATAATATCATCTATTATTAATATTTTCTCATTTTCATTAATATTTAATAATTTTTCAAATTTTGTATAACTTTCATATCCCAATTTTAAACCTGAAAATGTAAAAGTATACTTTATTTTAAACATATTTGATAATAAAGTTCCTATAGGTATAGATGATGTACCGATTGAAATTATTAATGTAGGTGGATCCTCTTTAAAAAATTCAAAAAGTATTTCAATAAGCTTCAATAAAAAAAGCCTATTAATAATTAAATCTCTACATTGTATATATTTATTTGTATGATATCCTGTTTTTAGACTCCAATGTTTTTCAGGTATATTTTTTAAAAAATTTTTAGCAATAATCTCTATTTCTGTTAATTCTTTATTCATGTTAATAGAAGAAATTTTATTCAAATTTGATGGGGTTTCAAAATGTTTTATCTTATATTTATAAGGATTTTCATTTTCTATGTCTTTTAATATTTCTTTATCAAAATCTTCATCAAAATTAAAATTAGGCAATATTTCTTTATCTGGTGTTTGAATAAAATTTACATTATAAGTAAAAACTCTTTCTTCATTTAAAATTAACTTTTCAATATTCTTACATTCAATTTTAATTTTTTCAATTCTATAATTATCAATTAAATCTCTAATAATCGATTCTATTCTTTCTTCTTTTTTTAAAAATTCTTCATTTCCATCTAAACTTAACTGTGGAACCCTCCATCTTATATTAAATCTGGCACTTCCAAATCCAGGCGAATAAATTTCTACTGTTTTAATAAAAAAATGACTTAACCAGTGCGCTCGTTCTATTTTTGATAAAATTTTATTATTTTTTAATATTTTTACATCAGGAACCCTATTGCAATCACAATCTAATTCATCTGCAATTCTAAGTAATCCAATCAACATTTTTATTCTTATTGTCATATCTAATTCAGTGTACATAAAATCATCAAAATGATTTGGGTTATTGCGAAGATCTTCGATTAAATTTGAATTATCACTATGATAAAAAGCAATAAAAGAAATCCGCCTTAAAAGTTCTAAATAATAAGATTCAGGCGAACAAAAGGAAGGAATTTCAATTTTTGTTTTTATTTTTTTATTGAAAAAATCTCTATCTATAGAATTCATTACTATTTTTTTTCCTAATTTTGCATGGTTATTCCTGATTTCAGCTGGCGACAAATTTTCATATTCACCATTTTCCTTTAATTCAAAATATTTATGATATTGCATACCAATATCATGAATTAATGTTGAAGAGGCAAAAACAAATTTTTCTAATGGATTTAATCTAAAATTTTCGTCTTTTTCAATTACTTTTTGTGTTATTTCTAAACCTTTCTCTGCGACTGAAAAACTATGTTCCAAACCATGATTAGTAAAATTATATAATTTTTCTCCTTTCCAAATATCAACTGCTGCATTACAAATATCACTAATCATACCCTCAAAATTAAATTCTTTATTATCCTTCATTTTTATATTTTTAATATCAAATGCTTTTTTAAGATCTTCTATATCATTAATCTTCATATACTACATCATCACCCTTTAATAATTCGTAACTTATCAAATTTTCAGGTTTAGAATAATGAGCCAGACGTTCATATCCAATATCTTTACTAGGAAAACAAAGTGAAATAATATTATCATTTTTAATAGTGATTGGACAAGATATTTTTAAATTGAAAGGAGTAATAACTTTTGATATTACACCTCCTTTTATATAAACAAATAAATTTGTTAAGTCAACTTCATGTCCTGTTGCAATAAGTTCCTCAATTAATATAAATTTCTTTTTATTTAATTTATTATCATCTTTATATTGAGTATCAAAATTAATTATTTTTCTTTCTAATATATCAGGTATAGGACCAAGATGGTCGATAATAAAAATATCTTTATCAAATATTTGTGAAAGAAAAGAGGCTAATATTAGACTGGTATTATTTGAAACAATAAAACCAGCTTCTTCTATGTTATCTTCTTTAAAACCTTTTGTTAAACTATAAGCAATTTGAAAAGCTATAAATTTTCTAACTTCGAAATTATATAATAGACTTTTAATATCTATCCATTTATTAGCAATCATACCTCCTGGCAATAAAAAATATTCCTTTCCTTCTTCTAATGGTTTTCTTATGATATAATCATTATTTAAATATATTTTTAATTTATCTTCTACATATTTATCATGAACTTCTTTAAATGATTCACCTATGTTGAAATATGTAAATTCACTCAAAAATTTTCCTTGATTTTTCGAATCTAACTGAGTTATTTTTAAATTTTCATTACAATAAAATTTTGGAAATATATTATTTGGATCACTTTTATCAAATTTTTCTTTATTCATTTCTTTTATAATAAAAATAAGATTTAAATCATTTAAAAAATCAAAATTTTTCAATTTATTAAAAAAATTTTTAAGTCTACCTTCAAGGCTTATACTTGTAAAGGGTGTTAAATCTACAATTAATTTTTTACTTTTATCATTCAATACATTTCTATAACCTATAATATTATTTATCAGTTTATCTAAATCATTTGAATCACCTTCATCATATATTTTAGAAAGTTCTAAGGGTTTAATATTAAAATCTTGATTTATATCTAAAATTTTCTCATGGATAGGTTCGATTAATATAATATTTCTCACGATTCTTTAATATATAAATCAAACATAAATTGAACACCAGGAAAAAATGTTCTTTTTTCAGATTTAAATTCATTTTCTATTAAATTTTTTACTTCAAAATCATTATTTAGTTCTATATTCTTTAAGTTAAATTTAACTTGTTTTTCACCACTACCAATTCTAATATACCCATTCCAGATGTTTAAATATTTTATTACATGAAAAAGACCATGCGCTTCCTCCTCTTTTGAATGATATTTATATAATAACGCTTTAATTATAGCTTCTGCATCGTCTTCACATTTCATATTTTTATTATTAAGTGAATTTAAAAAGCCTTGGCCAATATCACCAATAAAAATTCTTATGATATTCTGTTTTTTTAAATAATATATTAAAAAATAACCTGATCCATAACCTGGTCCTTTTTTACTACTATGAAATATAATATTTTTTATTATTTCATCTAATGAAAATTTAAATGGATATGATAAATATGATATCTCTTGAATAGTTTGATGCCCTGTAACGATTTTACTTAATAAAGAAAGGGATAAGTTATCAATTTCTATTAATATTTTATTTAAATTATTAATAGAAACTTTTGTTATTGGGTTAAAAACTTTTTCTTCTTCGATTTTATTTAATATATCAATATCGATATCGATAAAATAACCAAATGTGGATATTTTGTAAAAATCAATTGATTTTAAGAACTTTTTTTGTGTATTTTTATTAGGTAAATTTGTAATAATTAACATATCATTCATGTTTTCTTTATACAATTCACCATAAAGTAATAACATCATTATTCCATCAGGATAAATTCCCCAAAAATCTTCTAATGATATATATTTTATTTTATTAGTATATATCATTTTATTTAAATCATATAATATAATAGTAAAATAATTCCAATCAAAATATGGCCTTAAACTATATTTTTCACCTAAATCAACTAATTTTAAAATATTGCTTTTATAAGAATTCATAGCCTTTTTATATTTTATTTTTTTATATTATATTATATATAAATCTTATGTCAATATTTTTTGTTATTGCGAAATGATATATTCACATATAGTTACAATGAGAATGCTTCACCTAATTTAATTTAGTACAGAAGGATGTATAATTTCTATCAATTTCAAAAATATTTTTCATTCTTCATATTAAAATTATTTTTATGCATTAATTCTTTTTATCTCTTGATATTTATTATAAAGAGCTCTCTTTATTTTTAATATCTTAAATGTTATCGCCTTTAATCTCTTCAAATGTTTTTTATTTCATTTTGTTGCCCTTAATCACAAATCTTTAATGAACCTTTTTATATAAATTAATGTCTCCATTTTATATAAAATTTGAATGTGGCTATTCATTAGTTTATCTATGTTAGAATAATAGAGGAAAAAAATGAACATTTATATGCCAGAAATTGAATGTATAACAGTATTAAGTAGATTTTCTGGCTTCTCAATTCTATAACACCAAACATAGTAAAAATAACAAGGATGGTGTATATAAATGAGAAATAATTTAATGGATATTCTTATAAGTATCTCCAAAAAGTTTGATATCTTTATTTTTTATTTAATAGTTCTTAAAATAATTTCTAATAACCTTTTGGCTACTTGAGATTGGTTAATTTAAGGTTGAGTTCTTGTATAGCTTCTCTGAGTTCAGTGATTGCATCTTTTAGTTTTTCAAGTTTTCCATTGGTTCTTAGAAGAAGAAAAGATGCTACTACAATTGGGAAACCAACTTGAGAGATATATTGAATAAGTTTATCAAGGTTAATTTCCAATAAATTTTCACCTCCATAATTTGGTTTAAAATTACCAATAAAATGAGACAAAGGTGTCAGGCACCAAAGTCTCAACTTTTTATCTCAGGAATGAGATAAAGGTGTCAGGCACCAAAGTCTCATCTTTTTATCTCAGGAATGAGACAAAGGTGTCAGGCACCAAAGTCTCATTATTAACTCCAACCTGCTGTGATGGGTGTTTTATTCTCTTTTTATATTCTTATTTCTAAATTTTTAACACTATCACATACAGGTCAGAGTTTTTTTCTCTTGCCTGCTGTAGGTCTGTCTTATCATAAGCAGGAAAGAGTGATTTTAATCTATTTCAATCTTTTCTTGTCAAGGATAGAATAGGGAGTTACTGAGATTTCAATCTTGTTAAAAAGAAATAAGAATTCCATAATTTTTTCTTATCTTAAGCAGCATTGAGACGCCAAATTTTTTTTTTAATTTATGGTTTTTTTCAATTATCACAAACAAGAAAGAATTATCTATTTTACCTCTAACAACGATAATTTTTTTCTTACTAAGAATAGAAAATAGTTTTAAACTTTTTTATTCTGGTTTCTTATTTTTATATTATCGAAAAAGGTCAGAATCTCTATAGTTTATTCTTGGATTTACTATGATTTTTTTCTTATCAAGATCAAAATTTGGTCAGAGAGTTTTATTCTCTGGCCTGCTATGGATTTTTCTTCTATCATAGGCAGGCCAGAGTGATTTTTATTCTATGGGTGGTATCTATTCTATGAGTGGGATCTATTCTATGGGTGGGATTAAATCTGTTCTTGTGGTTTGGATTATTCCACCATCAACAAGAGCAACTAATTCTCCATATCTTGTTAGAAACATATTTTGAGAGAGAACCCAGTTAGCAAAATTTTCAATATCTGTCTGAGTGATACTATCTTTTGGATTATAGAACCTCATTGTGTAGTTTCTTCCTTCTGTCTCTGTTGAAAAAGTTATATAAACTTGTTTATCCAATGTCTTCACCTCCTTTCAATTAATTTTCAAAGTTCTTGTTAACCGCTTCCTATTTCACCTCTAAAAATGTTAATATGGTGTTTGACACCAAATTAACATTTCTTAAGATTAACCAAACTGTTTCCTTATCATTCTGTAACAGGTATAGATTGGATCTTTGACTAAATTAGAAACTTGAGAGACAAAATTCTCAACCTGAGTATCAGTTGCAGAAACCTTTAAATAGTTTTGAGTTTCACTTCTTGTGTCACCCTCTGTTCCAAAAAGGATTCTTATTGAATGTACTTCACTGATTAATGCCATTTATCTCACCTCCTCTCTAATAAAGATAGTTTTCCAAAATAGGTTGTATGCTATTTGTGAGATTGTGAAGATTTGGATGAAGGTGTTGAAGAAATTTTCAAGTGATAAACAGAATAAACCCTGAAGATAGGTAGAAAGAAAACCAATGAGAAGAGAGGTAATTATGGCTATTATTGTTTTAATTTCTCTACTAAAATTTTTGTTGATAATATAGTTAACTAACACTGGCATAAAGAAACCAAGAAAACTATTTAACCATTCTGGGTTAATCAATAAATATCACTCCTTTAATTAAATATTCTGGGTTAATAAAGATATTTAATTCTTTAATTAACCATTTTTGTTTAATCAAAATAGATCACTCCTTTGATTAAATATTGAGGGTTACTAAGATTTTTCATCTTATCATTTTTTCTGTAGTGGAAATTACTTTTTGGTGGAAATAACCACCGCAAATTATTTAACAATTCTGGATTAATCAATAAATATCATTCCTTTATTTAAATATTTTTGTTTAATCGAAATAGCCATTCTTCTAAATAATGATTCTGGTGAAATCAAGATAGATCACTCCTTTTATTAGATATTTTAGATTTTTATATATCCAACACGAGACTATTGAAAAACTCTCCATTTTGTCATTCCCATCCTCGCGAAAGCGGGGAACATGGGAATCCAGTATTTCCACCAGTAAAATAGATTCCTGCTTTCGCAGGAATGACAAGTTTGGATGACTTTTCAGAGACCTCAACACTTTTATTTGACCATTCTAAATTAATCAAGATATCTCACCTCTTTAATTAGACATTCTGGGTTACTAAGATTTTCCACACTTTCAGTTAATAACTCTAAATTACTCAGATATCTCACTTTCATTTGACCATTCTGAGTTATTCACAATATCTCACCCTTTACCTTTGACCATTCACACTTACTCAAATATCTCATCCTTTTATTTAACCATTCTGGGTTACCAAGATATCTCACCTCTTTAATTAGACATTCTGGGTTACTAAGATTTTTCATTTTATCATTTTTTCTGTAGTGGTAATTATTTTTTACTTGAAATAGCCACCGCGAATTATTTGACCATTCTAAATTAATCAAGATATCTCACTTCTTTAATTAGACATTCTTGGTTACTAAGATATCTCACTTTCAATTGACCATTCTAAGTTATTCACAATATCTCACCCTTTCATTTAACCATCCACGCTTACTTAAATATTTCATACTTTTATTTGACCATTTAGAATTAATCAAGACATTTCACCTCTTTAATCACTCTTTAGGTTGTTATCTTTTTTTGATGTGGCTAAATCTTCTTTTAATTTCCTTATCTGATATTCAAGAATCCTAACTCTGTTCTCAAGTGCAGAGTTGAGCATCTCATAACTTTTTAATAGTTTTTCAATTGCTTCAAATCTTTTTTCATTCTCCATAGTTTCACCTTCCTTTAAAATATTTTTTTGTTTAAAAAGATTTAAAAACAAATTCTTCACCTTCCTTTTAAATAATCTTTTGCTTCGAGAAGATTTTTAAAACTCTTAACCTCCTGACCTTTAAAAACAACAAACTCATCATTTGCCTCATCCTTTGCAATAAAGTTCTCATCATCTTTTAACTCAACAACCTTTAAACTCCTTAGGTTCAAAAAGAATCTCCCTCCTTTCAAAGGAAAATAAAAATGATAAAAAAGGGACTGACCCCAAATTAACATCTTCCTCAAATAAACTATTAATTTTCATCGTCTATATTCTCTCTATCTATGATATGCATTGCTTCACCCTTATCAATCTCTTTAATCTTTCTTTTGATGAACCATACAATTAAGATTGGTATTAGATATAAAAGAGTAATAATTGCGACACCTCTAATAATCCCTAATCACCTCGATATTTAAGATATCTTTTGTGGTGATATAAAAGTTTCCACCTAATATGATTTTAATAATCCCTAATCACCTCATAAAAAATAACCACATCTAATCTCATCTTAATCACCTCATAAAAAATAACCTCACTAATCTTCATTCTTAATCACCTCAATCTCTTTAATATCTTTTGCTGGAATGTAAGAAGTTCCTCCACCTTTAAACCAGAATCTCAAATCTCCATTTGAAAAGATATCTCTAATGTATCCCTCTATTACTTCACCATCAAACTTTGTTATCATAACGACTTTACCATTAAATTTCTTAACCTCACTAATATCCATTCTTGATCACCTCATAAAAATTTTTTAGAATAGTAAGAAAAGTTCCAAAATCAAGAGGTTCATCAGGGCTATGGAGATTTTTTATCCAGCCTAACTTGTATGCAAATTCAATTGAATCGTATTTGTATTGAGGAATATTAACTAATTTATTTGAAAACCTTTCCCATGGAAAGTTTTTTCCAGGACAATCTGTTGGAACTATGTCCTTATGCCTTAAAACTCTTTCCAAAGGAATTTTATATTTTTCCATTAAATCCTTAACCAAATCTATTCCAGAATTTAACTGATTGTCATTCATAGTTTCAATGTTAAAATTTCCAAGAAATGAAACTGCTAAACTTCTGAAATTGTAATAATCTTCTCCTGCATGAATACAGAAAAAGTTTTCATCTTGACCAGTGAAAATATCTCCCTTTTTTCCTATTCCAAAATGGTATGAAGAGATACTCCATGGATATTTTTTACCAAACTCTTTCTTATGATTTTTTAAAATTGACTTCCACTGATTTATGCTTGTAGGATCCTTTTCACTATTTAAAACACCAGAATGGTGAATCACAATAAAATATACCTCAATCAAATTCTTAGAAATCATTTTTTATTCTTAGCCTCCTTGAAATTAGAAATCATTCTTTGTTCTTAACCTCCTTGAAGTTAGAAATCATTCTTTATTCTTGACCTCCTTGAAGTTAGAAATCATTTTTTTCTTAGCCTCCTTGAAGTTAGAAATCATTTTTTATTCTTGACCTCCTTGAAACTCATCAATTAAGTTTTTATTAATCATTCTTTATTCTTGACCTCCTTGAAGCTCCTTCCAAATTTATTTTTATGTTCCTATTAAACAACCTATCCATTGCTCTTGGATATCTTCCCCTCAAATCTCTTTCACTCAAATTTGAAGTGATGATTGTTGGAAGCATAAACCTATACCTCAAATCAATGACATAATTGATAAAGGATGAGTTTTTTTCGTTTAAATATTCTGAGCCTAAATCATCAATAAAGAGAAAAGAAAAGGCGTTGAAATTTATGTTTTCAATTTGTGAATCTAAAAAACTTTTTATGTGAAAATACCTAAAAGAGTATCTTTCCTTAAAGATTTTTTGAATTATGAGAACAATTATACTTGTTTTTCCTACACCAATAGGACCAAGAATGTTTAAACCCCTTCCTTCCCTTACCATCTTTTTTATGTTTGATAGATATGATAAAAGAATCGCCCTTGCACTTTCTTCAACCTTATCAATTGAAGTGTTTAAAAATATCTTTCCTATATTTTCTTTTATCTCTTCCTTAAAAATTGGACAACTAAACTCACTAAAGAACTCACAGGTAAAAGGGAGGTTTTGAATTAAAAATTCACCATCAAAACAATTTATGCACCTTTCAGGAATCCCTGGTATCTCTTTTATGCTCTCTCTTCTTTTCCTTATATCATCCATTATCTCGTTTATTATGTTTTTAATCTCATCCATTTAAAACTCCAACAAAGTTTTCTTTTTTGAAACTCTCTCCAAAAAATGCTTTTAAAGCATCTTCTCCAGTTAAACCTAAATAGGAAAAGGTTGAAGTTAACTCTTTATCAAAAGATTTTTCAGAGACATTGGATTTATTTTTTTCAGTGACATTGGATTTATTAAAAGTTTTTACTTTTTCAAATAGTTTTGGAACAACTTTCTTTTTTCTACTCTTCAAGTTAAACCTTTTTACAACTTCACATATATAAGAAATTCTTGGAGTTTCACCCTTTTTATCTCTAATAACCTTTAGTAAAATTGCTTCAAATTGCTTTGGTGTTGCATAAAATAGAATCTCTTTTCCAAATTTTATTTCACTCTCTTTCAATTTCCCACCATATTTTATGTATGTTTTTAAAATTTCTTTTTCATATTTATTTAAAGAAGTTAAACTATCAATTTGAGAAATTGATAAAAATTTATTTATAAATTTTTCATGTTCTTTTTCTTTTAGAAGATTATAAGAAACCTTTTCTTTTTCTTTTAAATTTTGGTGAACATTGAAGAGAGTGTATTCAGAATTAGGGTTTTGAGATAAATGGGGGGTTTGCTTTGAATGGGGTAAACATTCAAAAGGAGAGTTTGGAGATAAAGTGGGTAAACATTCAAAAGGGAAGTTAGAAGATAAAGTGGGTAAACATTCAAAAGGAGAGTTTTTAGTTAAAGGGGGTAAACATTCAGAATGGGAGTTTTTAGTTAAAGGGGGTAAACATTCAGAAGGGGAGTTAGGAGATAAAGTGGGTGAAGATTCAAAAGGAGGGGTTTCCTTTAAATAGGGTGAACAATCAGAATTGGAGTTAGGAGATAAAGTGGGTAAAGATTTAGAATGGGAGTTTTTAGTTAAATGGGGTAAACATTCAGAATGGGAGTTTGGAGATAAAGTAGGTAAAGATTCAAAAGGGGAGTTAGAAGATAAAGTGGGTAAAAATTCAGAATGGGAGTTAGGAGATAAATGGGGTAAACAATCAAAAGGGTTGTTTTCCTTTAAATGGGGTAAACATTCAGAATGGGAGTTCGGAGTTAAATCTTTTTCTCTCTCCTCATCAAAATCTATGATAACAAGGTTAACTTTTCCTTTTACTCCAAATTTAGTTATGTGCTTATAGTTTTCCTCTTTTTCTACCTTGTAAACATTTTTCACAACAAGTGATGGTGAACATTTATATTTTCTCGCTAAACTCCTAATATTTATATCTCTTCCCTCTAAAGAGAGTTCTCTAACCTCTCCTCTTATCAAACTACTTTTGCTCATTATCTTCCTCCATTTTTATTCTTGACTCTAACCTCTCCTCTTATCAAACTACTTTTGCTCATCCTCTTCCTCCATTTTTATTCTTGACTCTAACCTCTCCTCTTATCAAGCTACTTTTGCTCATTCTCTTCCTCCATTTTTATTCTTGATAGAAATTCTTTTATCTTCTCATCCTTTTTTCTTGATAAACTTATAATCTTTTTCATAAGTTTCACCTCATCATACTCATCAAAAACTTTTGATAGGATTAGATAAATTAAATGGGTATCCTTCAAATAAACTAACCTCCCTTTTCAACTCTTCAAATAAAATTGTTAGTTTTTCCATCAGTTCAACTCCTCCTCTTTTTCTTCAATTGTTAAGCTTTCAATTGAGTTGGTTTTTATGAATCCAAAAAATCCATCACCTTTTAAGTGGACATAACCATCTTTAACCTCATAAACTAAAACCTCCTGCCAATAATCACCTGAATCTGTTTTGATTAAAGAGACCTCTTTACCAACAAACTCTTCGAGTAAATCTTTCAACCTTTTTCCTCCTTTCTCTTTAAATTAACTATCTTTTGCTATAAGTATATTATAGCAAAAAAGATTATTATGTCAAGCATATGCTAAATGAGAAATATTAATTTATAATCAATATTTAATATAACTTCTCTTGACAAAATAATATTGTTTTTATAAAATTGCTATAAGGAGGTTAGTATGACAACTAGCGAAAGAATAAAAAAATTAAGAGAAAGGCTTGGTTTAACACAATCTGAATTTGCAAGAAGATTGAATTATCCACCAGCATATATCTATCAAATTGAAAAGGGAATAAGAAATCCAGGGCTTTCTGTTTTAAAAAGAATATCTGATACATTTAATGTATCAATTACAGAGTTAATTGGAGAAAAAGAGAAATTCATAGTAACAGAAGACGATGAATCATTTTTAAAAAAGATGATTGCAAGGTTAACTCCAGAGGAAAAGGAGAAGGTTCTTAAATCAATTTATAGGCTAAAAAAGATACCATTAAGGGAGATCCCAATACTTGGATATGTTTCAGCAGGTGAGCCTCTTGAACTTGAAGATATTTTAGAGCCAATTGATATAGTAACAATTCCAGAGGATGAATCAAGAAATGTCTCTTTTGGCCTTTTTGTAAAAGGGGATTCAATGAAGGATTTGGGAATTGATGATGGAGATATTCTTTTGGTTAATGCAAATTCACAAGTTGAGAGTGGTTCTCTTGTCATAGCAATGATAGATGATAAAGCAACATTTAAGAGATTAAAGAAAACAAATGGGAAGGTCCTTCTTGAACCAGCAAATGAAAAATATGAACCCATAGAACTCAAAGAGAATATGAACATCAAACTCTACAAAGTCATAATGTCCGTCAAGAGGAAAAAGTTTTAATAGTAAATAGTCTAATGGCAGTCAAGAGGAAGAAGTTTTAATAGTGAAAATATCAAAATCAAAATAAAAGGAAAAAAGTTTTAGTAGCTAAAAACTCAATTTAATTGTAAAATATTAATAGATATATGGTTTTGTAATAAAAGAAGGAGAAACAATCAAAGTTAAATTAAAGAGGATATCTAATTTTAATTTAGGATATAATACTAAAATGGAAGTATATACGAATTTATATTCATATAAATGTCCAAGAAATGGTGGCATGTCATTGAATTGTTAAGGAAAAACTAATTTGTTCAAGGAGGTATTTTGAATGAAATTTTTTCGCTTAATCTCTACTTTTCTGAAACGGTACCAAGTCATTAATTTTTTATTCTGACGTTCATTATCAGTTGGATCCCTTGGTACACTGGTGGAAGTGGTTTTATTGTTTTCGGTCCATCACTTCTTATAGCCTCAAGACAGTTTGTAGAGGTAGAACCTCTGGTTTTCTATGAAGTGGGTGGTCAAGAGAAAATAGTCGTTCATGAAGATAGTAAAGGTACTTATGCTTTCCTAAATGGAGCCCCAATCGCTGCATTCATAAAGCTTTCATGGTATCAAACACCTATATTCCACTATATTCTACCGGGTTTTTCATTAATCCTTTTCCTCTCAACGATTGCCTGGATAGTTAGCGCATTGCGCAACCGCAAGAAAGGCAAGAAAGTTGAACCACATTCTCGCTGGGCACGCTGTGTGGCTGGGTGGATGAGCATTTTATATCTTATATTTTTGATTTGCATGCTGATCATATTGAAAAATGCCTATGATGTTATATATGGTATTCCTCCACTCCTGCCTTTTGCACTTGTGCTTCCACTAATTGCTATTATTCCGACAATAGGATCTATTTACTTTACCGTACTGGCTTGGAAAAACTCCTACTGGAGTATGCTTGGGCGTGTTCATTATACTTTAGTAACATTAGCAAGTCTTGTATTCATCTGGTTTTTGAACTACTGGAATTTGTTTGGTTTCCATTTTTAATGTATCTTTGAGAATATAAGGTGTTAACAGACAAATTTTACAGTTACCAATTTTGATTAACACAATTTTAGCGAAGCTACTCTTCACCCTTAAAGGTTCTAAGAACTGGGTTATATGTAATTCTTCTATATTACAATCTTTATTAATTTTAAAGCTTTTATATATAACATAATTTATGAAAGGAGAAAATAGGATGTTATCAAGGAAAACATTAGTAATTATTACCATAGTATTAGTTTTTGGGATTATGCTAATATCATGCAATAGAGGCGAATCGAGTATGTCTGTTCCTGAAGGAGTAAAAGTTGGGGACATAATGCTCGAACCTTACGAATTTAAGACAACCTCTGGAAGCTACAATGCTGAAAGAGGTTCATTGATTGTGCCAGAAAACTGGAATAAAGATACTTCACGCCTAATTGCTCTACCGATTATACGCATTCACGCCATCACTGACAAATCTACAGAACCAATCTTCTACCTCGGGGGAGGACCAGGTAGTAGTAATATGGTATTTAAACCATCAGTTGCTTTACTTGCTAATCATGATGTTGTTATGGTTGGTTACCGTGGAGCAGATGGCTCAGTTATCTTAGATTGTCCTGAAGTTAAAAAAGCTATGAAAGGACTTGGAAAGGACTTATTAAGCAAAGAATCCGTGATCAATCTTGGTAAAGCCTTTCAAAAATCATTTGAGAGGTTACAAGCAGAAGGTGTTGACCTTGATTGTTACACTATGGTTGATGTAGTTCAAGATATGGAAGCAGCCCGTAAAGCATTGGGGTACAATCGTATTAACCTTATCAGTGAAAGTTATGGAACACGAGTCGCACAGATATATGCATATCAACACCCAGACACTATCTTTCGCTCAGCAATGATCGGAGTTAATCCACCTGGATGCTTTGTTTGGGAACCAGAAATAATAGATCACCAACTGGAGTATTATGCTCAGCTGTGGGCAAAAGACCCAGAGTGCATCATCCGTACCCCCAACCTTGCACAATCAATTCGTAATGTGGCTCACAATATGCCCAGCCACTGGCTCTTTTTTCCAATTAATCCTGGTAAGGTAAAAGCAGTTACCTTCGGGATGCTTTCTGGCCGCAATTCAGCTGCAATGGTCTTCGATGCTTATATTGCTGCTGAACAAGGTGACGCCAGTGGTTTAGCACTTATGTCACTTGCATATGATTTAGTATCTCCATCATCAGCTATCTGGGGCGATTTTTGTACAAAAGCAGTTAGTGCTGACTTTGATCCAAACCGCGATTACTTCACTGAAATGGAACCACCAGGTTCAATTCTTGGCGCTCCCTCATCGAAACTTTCCTGGGGGTGTGCCCAGTATTCACAACTGCTAATAAAATCTATTCCTGAGGAGTTTCGCAAAGTACAAGATTGCGATGTAGAGACATTGTTAGTGAGTGGGAGTGTTGATTTTGCAACTCCAGCAGAGAATGCTACAAATCAACTCTTACCCCACTTAACCAAAGGGAAACAGGTCATTCTTGCTGAGATGGGGCATTGTGGTGATCTATGGAATGTTCAACCAGAAGCATTTGAAAGGCTACTGACCAGTTTCTACGACACTGGGGTAGCTGATGACTCGCTCTTTACTTATGCACCAATGGAATTCAGTGTAACTTGGGGTTTTCCCAGAATCATCAAGATTGCCTTAATTCTTATATTGTTGATAGTTCTTGGTGTGATATGGTTGGTTCGGTTCATCATCAGGAGGATTCAGCGTCACAAAGTTAGACAAACTACTTAATCACAAGTTAGCTTTCTTATTGCTAAGTATATTTATATGCATTATGAGAAGTCAATCACTCAAACAATGTAAATGGTTGCTTAAATTCTCTATTTTATCTTTTTATCATCAATATATTGTTTAAATATACGTTAAAACTTTAAAATTTTGGTATTTTTTTATATTTTGCTTGATTTTTTTATATTTAGAGATGGATCCTTTTTATTCACTTATAGGTAACATTGCATTGAAAATTTATAGAAAACAACTATAATGAAATTATGAGTGAGCAGAAATTGAAATCATTAATAAAAATGTCAAAATTGGAACAAGATAGAATCGTTGTGTTTTTTTCTTATAATCTTAACTTTGTTTTAAAAATTAAAACTATTAAAGGATATAAATGGTATCCAGTAGAGAATTTAGGACATAAAGACAGTAAGACTACGGAGATTTATACTCATGTTAGCACCAAAAGCATAGGGCATAGGGAAGATAAAGAGTCCGTTGGACAGTTTAAATCTTGGGAAAGGGGGCAGTAAGTGACAAAAATTGTAGATATAAAGGAATTTTCTATATTTGTGATATCCGAAGTACTTCGGATATCACCCCAAAATTGGCGATATATCCGAACCTATTTGGATATAACCAAGTTATATGACATTCCGCCCGCCAAAAATAGGAGAATAAAACGATGAACAAAACAGAAAGCACACAGAAGGTTTCATTTAATAATGATCCTTGCCTAGATAATAGGATGAGCATTGTAATAGAAGATAAAGATGATAGGCACAAATACATACTTGGCGAAATTAAAAACAAAATTATTTTAGGTGACACTTTCAAAGTGCTTAAGAAGATAGATGATGAAGTTTTTGATGCGGTTTTTATTGACCCACCTTATTTTCTTCAATTGCCAAATAAGGAGTTGAGACGATGGACGGTAAAAACTGTTGTTGAAGGGGTGAATGATACCTGGGATAAATTTTCTTCATTTCAAGAATACGATGATTTTATCCAGAGACTCCTTATGGAAGTAAAAAGAGTAATGAAACCTACTGCTACAATATGGGTTATCGCCACATATCATAGTATTTTTAGAATAGGAAAAATAATACAGGACTTAGGCTACTGGATACTTAACGATTTGGTTTGGGTAAAAACTAACCCTATGCCAAATTGGTTGGGTGTGCGGTTTACTAACGCTACTGAGAATCTTATATGGGCAGTCAAAGACAAAAAATCTAAAAAATATACTTTCAATAAGGAATATGCAAAAGCTTTTGGTATTGGAAAGGTAGGTGCAAATGTTTGGGTTTTGCCTCTTTGTTTGGGTAATGAAAGACTCAAAGACGAAAATGGTAAAAAATTACACTCTACACAAAAGCCTGTGGAACTCCTTAAAAGAGTAATTTTAACATCAACAAAAGAAGGAGATTTAGTTTTAGACCCCGTAGCTGGAACTGGAACAACGGGATATGTTGCTCAAGCGTTAAAAAGAAATTTTGTTATGATAGAAATCAATCCCAAGTATGTAAAGGGCATAGAGGAGAGATTTAAACACCCATTAAAAATAACCGACATTGCTTCCCCGAATAAAAATTATATAAACAATTACATGAAACTGGAGGAATTCAAATGAACTACGAAAAATTTTGTACAATTCTGAATAAACATATATTTGAAGGTGAGAAAATAGAACTACTCCGAAGAATAGCAAACAATCCAGAGCGATTCATAGGTTTATTTAGACCAACGAAGCCAGGTGCTAAAATTTTACAACATCTTCTTCAATCCCATGAAATCCGTATGGGAGATGCTCTTGAAGAAATTATAGAAGAAATACTGTCCTCTCTTGGTTTTAAAATTCTATCCAAAAGCATGGTAAACGAAAGGGGTGAAACATTATCGTTAGACCAGTATTTTACGGATGGAAAAGTATATTATTTCATTGAGCAAAAGGTGAGAGACGACCACGACTCTACTAAAAAACGAGGGCAGATATCCAATTTTGAGACAAAACTCGAAATTTTACATAAGAAACATGGCTCAGGGTTATTTGGCGTTATGTATTTCATAGACCCCGACCTTTCTAAAAACAAAAATTATTATGTAGAGGAATTAAAGAGACTTGAGAAATTCTATGGCGTTAAACTTTATCTTTTCTACGGTAAAGAATTATTTGACTATCTACAGCAACCAGATATTTGGGATAATATTCTTTCATGGTTGAAGCAATGGAAAGACAGTTTACCAGAGTTACCAGAGATAAATTTTGACATCACACCTCAAGAAAGTCTTGAGGAAATTAAAGAGTTAGAATTGAGGAGTTGGAGAAAGATTTTAGAAAACGAGAAATTATGGGACGAAGGAATCATACGGGCAATATTTAGAGAAGGAACTATTTTACAACTCTTATTGGGATTCTTCAAACACCAACACACTACACCTTATAATCAATTGGCGATAGTATTAACTGAAAGATTGAGAGAATATTATGGCGATGAAAACAAATAACGAAAAACATTGGCGGGCGGAACGCTTCGTCGCTTTGCTTCTCGCCCTCACTTCGTTCGGGTCATATAACACGGGCTATACGAAGTTTGCGATAGCAAATTTGGGCGAGTGAAACGAGCCGTATAGCCCGAATACGTTATACGCCATATTACTTGATAAGATAATATTTAGGTGGTCAAAATGTTTAAAAAGTCTACAAATATATTAGAATTTTTTACTACAAGTGGTAGTAAAAACTCAATTTAATTGTAAAATATTAATAGATAAAATATTTTCTTAATAAGAGATTAATTTTAAGCGGAGGTAAATTTTACAAAAAGGTGGAAAGGTAGTAAAGTTGTGTTTTTTAGTGTGAAGGGATTTTACTAAGAGGTGAAAATGTCTAAAAATCAAATAGATAAAATATATAAATTTAATTTCATATATAACATCAAAATAGAATAATATATGAATTTATTTATATTCGTATATATTAAAGTTATACACAATTTTGCCTGTATAAAGGAGAATTGAAATGCAGAAGGAGACTGTATTAGCAAAAATTCGTGTTACAATGAGCTTCTCTCAGGCTACACTCGGATGGCTTGAAGAAATACAAAAGTCAGATGTATGGTTTGCAAAAGAAAAGGGCAATCTATTTTTTAGTGAATTCAGAGGCACATGGGAACAAATCTTGATTAGTTCAAGCGAGCCTATTATTCATGATTATTTTCTTGGACTCGGTTTAGAAAAAGAGAAATTGCCACATGTAAAGGTTTTTGAATCATATCATGGTACTTGGATAATAGATGCAGCCTTACTAATGTTTACTTCTATTGGAACTGCGTATAAAATTTTAAAAGATATATCCGAACTTCCTAAAATTGCTGATGGACTTACTGAGTTAAAAGATAGGTTAAGAAAGGAGTTTTCACACAAAGCGTCTGAAGAAGTATACAAACATTTGAAGTCAGCATCCGACCAGTATAAACTCCCCCCACCTCCTGTAAAACCAATATATACCGATATTGCTATTGATGCCAGACCGTTATCATCCTTGACGCCTTCCATTATGAAGTCCCATAAAGTTCATTTAAATGCTGCTATTTCAAGAGATGCTTTCACCCTCGAAAATTTAGGACAAGACATGATGAGAGACATAAGAATAGGAATCTTTAAAAGTTATTCCCAAAGGAATCAGTGGAGTTATGCAGATTCATACATGGGCACAATTGATATTCTTTCTTCCCACCAAACAATAACAAAAGATATTACCGACTTTAGGAATTCAAAAGGCGAACCTTTAGATCTTTCTGATAGTTCACCTCTGCATATAGATTGTTGGGTTCAAGATTCGCACGGCATTTATCTTTTCATGTTTTATTTAGAGGGTTAAATAAAATTGAAACAGACGAAACTGCATATAATATGGCGGAAAAGACCGACATCCAAACCCTTCAAGCTTCTTTTCTGCCGCAAACATTATTTGAAATGTATGATACTATAATTAAAAGAGGTAGGAAAGATGACTAAGGAAGAAAAATTTTACAACGCACTAAAGGATGTCTTCATAGGTGCAGAAGTAGAAGGGGAATCTGGATATATAAATTTAATGAGAATTAAATCGAGATATTATGAGAATGGTGTCTTTCCTAAACTTCAAAAAGATATAGAAGAATCATTAAAGCCATTTCCAGAGTTTAAGGAAGAACTTTTTGATAAACTATATACCTTCTTTAATCGTTATTTTTCTGAAAGTGGTTCAATATATTTTAGATATACTCCAATTCATCAAAATATATATGAGAAAGTTTATACAGATGATAAGGATGTTATTCTTTTCTGGAAAACACATATGCTTTATTATGTTAAAACTGATAGGTTGTTTAAAAATTTGGAAACTGAAATAGATGGCTTCAAATTCTTTTTTGATGTTTCGAATCTTGAATATAAGAGAGCAAATGAAAAAAAAGAAATTATTTATGAATTTAAAAATGTAAACGATGATGGAGTAATTATTTTCAATGTTTTCTATTCAGAAAGAGGTAAAATAACAAAAATTGATGAAATTATAAAAGAATTAAAAACAAAGAAAATAAATATAACAGATGAAATTTTGGAAAAAGCATTCAGGATTTTTGAGAAGCAAAGTGAAGTTGATTATTTTATAAACAAGAATGCAGAAGAATTTTTGAAAGAGCAATTTAATATATGGCTTTATCAGTATGTGTTTTCTGGTGAAAGTGATTGGAATGAGAAAAGAATAAAAGAGCTTCAGGCTTTAAAGGATATAGCATTCAAAATTATTTGTTTTATTTCTCAGTTTGAAAATGAGCTTGTAAAAATATGGAATAAACCAAAATTTGTATTTAATTCTAATTATGTAATAACACTTGATAGAATTGCTGAAAAAGATAAGGATCTGAAAATCATTGAGAAGATAATAGAAAATGAAAATTTTGATAAGCAAATAAAAGAGTGGAAAGATTTAGGTATTGTAGATGATGATTTTAAAGAGGGTAAAATAATTGAAAATGATTTAACTGGCAAACATTTAGTTGATGAATATAGACATTTACCAATAGATACAAAATATTTTAAAGATTTAGAGCTTGAAATTTTAGGATTGTTTGATGATTTAGATAATTCCTTAGATGGTTGGCTTATAAAGAGCGAAAACTATCAAGCATTAAACACAATCCTGCCGAAATTTAAAGAAAAAGTG
>Ga0208461_1001530_pt1 | contig 20625 bp, 20 predicted proteins | sample AD_JPNTR4_MetaG_FD_184448 | JGI IMG/M metagenome (GOLD analysis project Ga0208461, IMG submission 184448) | Active sludge microbial communities of municipal wastewater-treating anaerobic digesters from Japan - AD_JPNTR4_MetaG (SPAdes) (version 2) | ecosystem: Engineered > Bioreactor > Anaerobic...
ACATCATATTATAACATTGGCCAATACGCTAATGCTGAAAACCTTTTACAACAAGCAGTGGCAACTAAAAAAAGGAATGTAGCGCCCTATTTGTTGCTATCAGCAATTCAAATACAGAATAATGATTATGATAAAGCCTTGCAAACATTAAAGGCTGCACACACCATTGATAGTGACAATCCTGAGATTCTTTATCAACTGGGATTAATTTATTATAACAAAAATGATAGTAAATGCTATGAATACTTTGAGAAAGTATATATGCAGTACCGCCAAAAACAAAAAGAAATGCCCGCAAAATATATCAAAGCTTTTATTGCAACAGCACAGTATTATTATACAACAAAACAATACTCCAGGGTTGTTGAGCTTACATCACTGGTACCCGAAAATTTGCGAGATGAAACACTCAATCTAAATTTTGCTCGTTCACTCTATATGCTTTCCCAATACAATGAAGCTCTTGTTCATTTTAATAAATATAGATTGTCACATAATGACCTGTATATAGTATGCCGATGTTATATATTAATTAATGATATTGGCAAAGCAAAAGAAATACTTGCTTCCAATTACTATAATACTGACTTTATTAATCTTGTTAAAAACGATAAAATTTTAAAACCTATTTACAACGAGATTGAAAAGCAACGACAAATTGAAGCTCCACAAACTTCTACAGAGCAAAATAAGGATGCTATCACTCCCAATGAAAATACTAAAGAGCCATCAACTGTACAATAGTATTATTATAGTAGTATCAAGCCTATTGCTTTCAGGATTTATTATGCTGCTATATTGTAACGTTGACTATAGCCGTACAATAATTGTTGCTATCACCGCATCATTTTCATTGATTTCGTGGCGTAAAATCAATGCCAGTATCACCGACTATGTAACAAATGGTGATGCCCCAATTGCAACATTGACCATGATAGCGATGTTAATACTTACCCGTTCACTATCACTTTCTATTATTGCGGCTTTCATCATTTTGTTTTTATACCATTATTTTTTTTTGCCATTTCAACGTCAAGATGATTCAGCACTGTTAGCCTTCTTATTTACTGCTATCCTTCTTTTCATTATGTATTTTGCATCAAATCGCATGATACCTATCCCAGTACCACTGCATACACTCTTTTGCGCTCAATCAATACCTTCTTCACCAATCATGGCGTTTATTGTTGTCATAAGCATTACACTCTATATGTTCATAAAACAATTACGCTATGAATTTACTATAATCACCCTGGGTAAAGACTACTTTACCATACTCGGAGTTAGCAAAACTAGTATAGAATTGCTGAAAGCTTTTATTACCACATTAGCAGCAATGATTGCCATCATACTGGCTGGCTGGCTGGGAGCATTTTTCTATTCTATGCCATTTCTTTCCAAAACCAATGACGTAATCACCTTAATTGTTTTAGCACTATGCATAACACTGCTATTGTATGTATCATACTTTGTTAATCCTTTCTCTGTCATTATCCCACTTATTATAACTGACTTTTGTTTTTTGGCGATAGTTACCAGGAGGATGCCATGCTCACGTTGAATAACATATCATCATCATTGAACAATCAACAGTTACTATCGCACATTAATGCTGAATTTTTTGAAGGCGAGGTTATTGGCATTATTGGTAAACCAGCAAGCGGGAAATCGTTATTACTACAGGTGATTGCTCAGCATATACAATACGATGGGCACATCATGTTCAATAAAAAACCAATAAGGACGTATACCAAAAGAGCGTTATCCGCACAAATTGCATTCCACCCTTTTAGTATTCTTCAAAACCCGTACCTTACCGTACATGATTATTTGCTGCTGAGCAGGTTGCCCCATAAAAAGTTTTTATCGTCGTTTTCTTCATATGATCATGATGTTGTAATTGACTATATTTCATTGTTTGAGCTGCAAGCATTTGTTGACGTTCCCATTGTAACAGTATCATCTGATGTAATGCAACGCGCCTTATTGGCATTTCACTTTATCAGAGAATCAACGTTACTGATGCTTGATAATCCCACACAGAACCTTTCATTATCTTCATACACTATATTGCACAATGCTATCATTAAATATACATCTTCAGGGAAAAATCTTTGTATTATAGCCTCACATGATTTGAATTTTTTAACCCAAACTACAGATAAATTATATATTATGGATACTGGAACTATTGCCAGCTGGCACCTTCCTGCTGATATAAATGAAACCATAATAAAAAAATATCTGGGTGTTGATGTATTTATAACACGTAATATCTATAATGGGAAGCCCAATGTACATTTATATTTTGAATCGTAACTTACATCAAGTTTACAGGTAATATTCTAATTTTCTTAATCCTTCTTCCACACTATTGATGAGCAAAAGATCATATGACTCAGTAACATTTATTAAACCATGAAGATTTTCGGATGCACCCAGTATCATGACACGCCGTTTTTTTTGCCGTGCTAAGTGTGATACATCAATTAATGCTCTTAATCCTGATGATGTTACCATCGAAGTAGCGGAAAAATTGATTATAACATTATTTGTAGCAATTAAACTTTCAACTAAATTTATAAATTCTCGTTCAGTAGCAGAACACAATACTCCCGATAGGTGAATAATTTTTGCCCCCTCTCTTTCTTCAATTGAATAGTTTATTTCTGTCGCCATAGTATCACACCATTGTTAAATAATAATTCAATGCTTCAGTTATCAATGTGCCAGGCACCTCCTTGCCTATCACTGGCTTGCCCACCTTTTCCAGAAGAACAAAGAGGATTGTACCTTTTATGTTTTTTTTATCATACTGCATATGATTTATTATATCACTGGTAGAAAATGAAATGTTTGGCAGCAACTTATAGTACAGGAGCAACTCCTTTATGAGTTCAAAATCTTCTTGCGGCATCCCCATCTTCATAGATATATACGACTCTACCAGCATCCCTACCGCGACAGCTTCGCCATGACTTAACGTATAGTGAAACACTGATTCAATGGCATGCCCAACTGTATGACCATAGTTTAAAATAGACCGTATATTTTTCTCAAATTCATCCTGTTCAACAATGTTTGCTTTAAAATGCACCGAATTTTTCACACAATGATAAAGGCTTTCATTAACATTGCCAATTGAAACCTCTCTTCTAAGAAAAAGGTTTAACGAAGAACTATCGCCAATTATAGCATGTTTAACCGCTTCGGACATCCCACACTTCCACTCTTCAACTGGCAGTGTTGTTAAAAATCCCATATCAACAATTATATAATCAGGCTGATGAAAATGACCTATAATATTTTTACCGGCTTCAATATTGACTGCAACCTTTCCACCTATACTTGCATCAACCATCGCAAGCAACGTTGTGGGAACATACACAATATCTATACCCCTCATATATGATGATGCCAGATATCCGGTAAAATCTGTTGTGACTCCGCCACCTATACCAATGAGTAATGACTTTCTGGAAAATTGATTATGCAATAAATAATTAAAATAACTTTCAGCATACGCATATGATTTATTATATTCTGTATCGTCATATCCTTTAATGCAGGCATTGATTTCTTGTAAGCTATCATCAATAGTTTGCCTGTGAAGTAAATACACCCTGTCACTAATAATTGCTCCAATAACATCCCATTTTGAATATGGCAATAAACGAACAAGAAAATTAAAAATACCGTGTCCGATAGTTATTGTCGATTGTTTTGATGAATAATGAGCTACAATTGTTTCACTATTTATTTTGGAATCCACAATGAACCTTTATAAATTTTTTCATTTTTGTTTTTCAAAAGCTGGATGATACATGTGTTAAGAGGAGGATAAATGACAATGGTATCTATTTCCTGTATGGGTTTAAAACTATAGCCATACAAAATTTTTTCATTCCCAAGCTGTATTGACTCACTTACAAGGTTGCACCAGAAAATGACATTTATTATGTGTCGCCTACCATTTGGCTCTATGGAATCAGCAATCATAGCTATATCGCCGACCTCAACGTCAAGACCCAGCTCTTCTTTAAATTCTCTTTTTAATGCATTATCCAGTGATTCCCGATATTCAACGCCCCCTCCAGGCAGCAACCAATAGATGTCGTTCCCTTTTTTATGTGCAATCATCAGTATTGTATCATCTTTTACAACCAATCCGGCAACACGAATTCTTATCTTTTTATGCGATAGTGACAGCTTAAACCTCATATGTGTATCCTGTCAGAATAGATGAGCTCTAACGCTTTTTTAGCAGCATCTGATTCCGCCTTGCGTTTACTGCTCCCACTTCCCATGGTAATATCCTCATCATTAATGACCAGCTTTACAGTATATATTTTGCTATGGTCAGGTCCTGATTCCTGTATAACAGTATAAATTGGCCGGTTTTTGTACTTCTTCTGGACTATTTCCTGTAATGTTGTTTTGGGATCACGAAGATAGGAAAGCTTGTCAATCCTCTGGATATCCTTTTTTAACAATCGTAACACCAATTTTTTTGATTTTGTCAAACCTGAATCAATGTATACCGCACCAATAATAGCTTCAAGCGTATTTGCAAGTATGGATTGCCTCTGTCGCCCCCCTGTAAGCTCCTCACCCCTGCCCATAAAAATAAAATCACCTAAATTTAAATTGATAGCAACGTTTGCTAACATTACTTCGGATACTACTGCTGATTTTATTTTGGCTAAATCACCTTCAGGATAATTTTCAAATGATTTGAAAAGATATTCATTGACCACTAATGCTAAAACTGAATCCCCTAAATATTCTAATCGTTCATTATCTTTTACTGGAACTGGTGATTCATTTACAAAAGAACGGTGGGTTAATGCTCGTCGTAACAATGATTTATTATTAAATGTTATTTGTAACCGTTTTTCAAGCTGTTGCAATTTGCGATTTTGCCTTTTTTTTTCTGATCCCTTCGTTTTGTCATCATTCATTGTATATCACAATAAACAAACACTATCAATGTAGTTTAGCTTCAATATATTTAATTACATCCTCGACGGTCAATAATTTCTCAGCGTCTTCATCAGGGATCTCTATTCCAAACTCTTCTTCCAATGCCATCACCAGTTCGACAGTATCTAACGAATCTGCACCCAAATCATCAACAAACGATGCCATGGGAGTAACCTCTGATTCATCGACCCCTAATTGATCGACGACAATTTTTTTTATTTTTTCAAAATCAACTGCCATTACCTCTGCCCCTCCTTACCTCGCTTGTTTAGCATACCAAATCCCTTACAATATAGACATATTAGCGATAGTAGTATGAAGTATTTAATTTTGTCAAGTTTAATATAGATGGAGCGTTATCAACGCCCCATGAATTTTTTGAAATAACTTTTACCCCTTTGTAACTTTTACAACAGGTTCTATTACAAGTTTTCCTTTATAATGTCCACATTCAGGACAAACTCTATGGGGTAAAATATAGGCGCCACACGTAGGACATGGCCGTAAATTGGGTATCCCTATTGCATCATGTGAACGTCGCATTCTTGATTTTGCTTTTGATTTTCGCCTCTTTGGAACCGCCACTTTCTTACTCCTTTTTCAAATTGTCAAAATTAAAATAATGCTTTCAAAAAATGATACTATTTATGTCAATGCTTTTTTATTGCATCTCATTATTTCTGCCCGCTTTCAATAGCTCCAAGAAACATACCATACTGCATAGCTCTTTTAGCAAATACCGATTGTGGAAATTCAACAGTCACTTTTGTAAAATATTCCCGTGCTTTAAAATATTCACCCTTAAGACTATACATCCTGCCAATATTAAAAAGAATCTGATCATTATTATATGACGTATTATATTTTGATTCACATAACAAATAGTATCGCAAAGCTTCATCAATATTATTTATATATTCACAGGCAATTCCCGCTTGTTGCAATGCAAGTGGAGCAAACAGCGGCGAACAATGGCGGTAGGCTTTTTCATAATATTTAACTGCATTGCTGTAATCTTTTTCATTAAAGTAGAGGCTTGCAATGATATAATATCCATTTTTGTGAACATACCCAAAATATGAACTATCAACTATTGATCCAAGCTTATTGACGGTGCGCTTAAATTTTTCCTGCTTTTGAATTTCGTCAAGTGTATAAGTGTTCCTATATTCTTCTAGAACAGCTTCAAAGTCAGCCGTTTCTTTATTAATTTTATAATCACAAAAAACAATACCTGCAATTACCAAGAACAGCACTATACCGGAAACAATTGAAATTTTTACAACAATTGATTGATGTGCACGAATATAATCCCGCACATTCATAAGTGTTTGTTCTACAATATTTCTCTTTACACTAACCTGGCGATCAATCATAAGGAATCATTCCTTGTCTAATTTATTCTTTAACAGCTCGCCCAATGTAACAGTTCCTGCTGTTGGCGTGTTCAAAATCTTTTTGATTTCTTCTTTTTCGCTCATTATTTCATAATGTTTAATACTGAGCGATAATCTCTTCTTTGCAACATCAACGCCCAGTACTACAGCATTCACCTTATCTCCAATCTTAAAAATATCTTCAACAGAATCAATTTTTTTCCTTGAAACTTCTGAAATATGGACAAGCCCTTCTACTGAATCACCATCAATCTTTACAAAAATCCCAAATGGTACCATACCGGTAATTGTCCCTGAAACAGGGGTACGCGGCTTATATTTATCTGCTATTATTTCCCATGGCGACTTTGTCAGCTGCTTTATGCCACATGCAATTTTTTGCTCTTCTTTGTTAATCTCAAGAATAGTACACTGTACTTCCTGTCCTTCTTTATACTGTGAATGAATATCTTTAAAATTTTCATCCCATGATATATCAGAAATATGTATTAAGCCGTCAACATCTGGTTCTAATTCAACAAACATACCAAAATTAAGAATTTTTTTGATTGGCCTGGTATGAACACTTTTTAATGGGAAGCGCTCCTGTATAGTATCCCATGGATTGGGATAAAGTTGTTTTATCCCTACTAAAAGTTTTCGGTTTTCAAGATCAACATCAAGAATGAATACATTTACCCTATCACCTTTTTTGTATTGCTCTTTAGGATTAACCATCCGTTTTGTCCATGAAATATCAGTTGAAGCACAAAAACCTTCAACCCCTGCCTCAAACTCTATAAACATGCCAAAATTTGTAAGCGTTACCACCTTCCCTTCTGTTATTTCTCCAACCTTGAATTTTTCAGGAACAGATAACCATGGATCAGAAATAAGCTGCTTTAAACCAAGTGCAATTTTGCCTTCTGCTCTATTAAAAGACAATAAAACAAAATCACGTTCTTCACCAATCCTCAATATCTTCTTTTTTTTAAAAACCTTCCGCCACGAAATATCATTGCGGTGAAGAAGTGCATCAATACCACCTATATCAATAAATGCTCCAAAATCAACAAACTTTGTCACCTTCCCCCGTATAACATCACCAATTGAGTAATTTTTCTCTAAATTGTCCCATATTTTTTGCTGCTCTTCATCAAGAAAATCTTTTCTTGACAAAACAACAGATCGTCTGCGTTTATCAACATTTTTAACTTTAAAATATACGCTTGAATGTCCATTTTGCGATTTCCCCTTGACATCAGCAGCTAACGTCAAAGGCAAAAAAGCATGAAAACCATCACAATCGACAATATAACCGCTTTTTGATTTTTGTGTTACAATCCCCTGTATTATAGAGCTTCCTTCAGTAGCCTTCAAAAATTGCTGCCAGCTTTTTTCCCTTTTTGCTGCTTTTATTGAAAATACATACATCCCATCCAGAAGGCGTCTGTTTACCAGCATAACCTCAACAATATCACCAACCTTAGGAGCAATCTCAAACTCTTCAAGGCTTACCCTTCCATCAGTCTTTGTGCCAATACTAACATATGCGAAGTCATTATCAACAGTTACTATCTCCCCATTATAAATAGTCTTTGTTTGAATAGAATCATTTGAAAGGCTTGAAACATGATTCATATATAGCTGACTATCACTTCTCTCTAAATTCATATCACTTCACCTATATTCATTACTTTTACACAATTATACAATGAAAGGAATTACTCTTTATAAGTCAATTTTATTTTAGCAATAATTTAAAGCTATATCCAAAAATTACATTATTTGTATAGAACAATATCACATTCATAAATATTTACCATCATTCTGTACCACTATGACAATAGCTAACAGTATTGTATTTTTGTATTGATTAAAGAATAAATGCTATGAACAACCTCACCCTGTGTCATATTGCTTGTATCAAGGTATATTGCGTCATCCGATTTTTTCAATGCACCAAATTTTCTTTTCATATCCTGCTCATCCCTGCGTCTAATTTGTGTTTTCAATTCATCAAGGTCAACTTCTTTACCCTTCAGGGAATACTCTAAAGCTCTGCGTTTTGCTCGCTCATCAACTGAGGCATCCAGATATATCTTGATAAGAGCGTCAGGAAAAACAACTGTTCCTATATCTCTTCCATCAACAATAATGGAATTGCCCTTAGCCCATTCACGCATCAGGGAATTAACAAAGTTTCGTACTTCAATAATATCTGATATTTTCCCAATATGTGATGCTATAGTTTCACTACGAATTTTTTCACTGACATCTATTCCATTACAGATAGTTGTACAACTTCCATCTTCATTAAACACCTGTTCAAGATGTATAGCATTGAGGTGCCTGCATACATCATCACGAGTGAATGACTCACCAGATTTTTCCAGAACATATAACGTTATGGCTCTATACAGAGCTCCCGAATCAATATACTGCAATCCCATTCGTTTAGCTACTTCACGCGCAACAGAACTCTTACCCGATCCAGCAGGTCCATCTATAGCAATAACTATATTTTTATTCATTATATTTTTCCCATTTTTGGCGGATAGTAGCAAAATACCTGTACAGCAACGTTCTATCATTGGTTTGTGCAGCCTGTTGCATTATGCTTTTTATATGCAAAAGTGAATTGATATATGAATCAAGTGCATTCACAATATTACCATGATTGAGTAAAACAATATCTGCCCACATATCCGGTTTGCCGCCAGCTAATCTTGTCATGTCGCGAAATCCTTTGCCAATAAATGGTTCTATGGTGCTATAGGTATTGTTTGTAATGCTATCAAAACTATCAACTAATGCAGTGGATGCGATATGAGGCAGATGACTTGAATATGCAACTCCTGTATCGTGCAGTTGTGCATCAATAATGATAGTGTTACATTCTAACATCTTCCAGAATGCTTCAATTTTTTTTATATCACTTTCCTTATTTTTATCATGAGGTGTTATTATAACCCATGCATTGCCAAGCAGAGAATGCGAGCTGTATTGGTACCCGGATTTTTCAGAACCAGCCATTGGGTGGCATCCAATAAACTGACAGGCTTTATCATGCGCAATGATTGCATCAATAATAGATTGTTTTACACTTCCTGCATCTATTATTAAGGCTTCATTTTTCAAATCATCACTGCTCAACAATGACTGAATTAAATCAATAGATGAAAGAACAGGTGTTGCAACAATAAATAAATCTACTCCACTACAATCTATTTTATTGATGGAGCCAATATTGTCAATAATACCTTCTTCTTTAGCACTTTGCAATAGCTCAGGATTTCTGCCATATGCGCTAATAACAATTTCATGATTTTTTTTCTTGAGCATCCTGGCGATAGACCCTCCAATCAGTCCCAGACCAATTATTGCAACTGTATTAAACATCAATACATACCTCTTCCCAAAGCCAGTGCAACACTGGCAAGTTTTTTCTTTAAATCAACCAGTTGTTCATAATTAATGGTTTGTTGTCCATCAGACATTGCTTCTTCTGGATTGGGGTGCGCTTCCACCATTATTCCATCAGCACCTGCTGCAACATATGCCAAAGCTGCAGCTACAACATAATCTTTAAGCCCCATTGCATGGCTTGGATCGCATATAACAGGAAGATGCGAAAAATCTTTAAGCACAGGCACTGCTCCTGCATCAAGAGTATTACGGGTAACATCTTCAAATGTACGAATACCCCGCGGGCATAAAATAACCTGCTTATTCCCCTGTGAAAGTATATATTCTGCCGACATCAAAAATTCATTAATAGTGGCACTCATACCACGCTTTAAAAGAATAGGCTTATCGATTTTACCCAACTCCTTTAATAAATTAAAATTCTGCATATTTCGTGTTCCCACCTGCAATACATCGGCACACTCAGCTATTAATCCAACATCCCGGGGGTCCATCACCTCGGTAATTATTGGTAATCCTGTTTCTTCTTTTGCTCGTGCTAAATATTTCAGGCCTAACGCTCCAAACCCCTGAAAAGTATAGGGCGATGAACGGGGCTTGTATGCACCAGCCCTGAGCATGGATGCTCCTGCTTTTTTTACCATCGTTGCATGCTCAATGATTTCTTTTTCTCCTTCAACAGCGCATGGCCCGGCTATCAAAACTAATTTATCACCACCTATGTCAACGTCACCAACCCGTACAATAGTTCTATCAGGATGAGTTTCTTTACTTGCTAACTTATATGGCTTTAATATAGGTTTAACTGACTCAACCCCTGAAATTGCTTCAAGCGGTTGTTCGCGAATGATATCCTCATCGCCAATAACAGTAATAATAGTACGGTATTGTCCTTTTGAAACATGTGGCTGTAAATTTAGCGATGTTATCTTCCCAACAATATGATCAATTTCATCTTGTGTTATATTAGGTTTTAATACAATAATCATTTAGCAACTCCCCCTTAACAAAAAATATTTTATTCATGCCTCTCAGCCTGATATGATCCCAATATCTTCAAAAATATAGTTTCCTGTTTCATATTTTCTAACGCTTCCTGTACCACCGGATCTGTTCTATGCCCCATAAAATCAATAAAAAAATTATATGCCCACATTTTTCGTTTATCAGGACGCGATTCAATCATTGTCATATTTATGCCATGATCGCTGAATGGTTTTAACAGTTTATATAAAGCTCCAGGCTGATCTTTAACTGCACATACTATCGATGTCTTATCATTATTTGAAGGTGGATTAGCATGTTTACCTAAAACTAAAAAGCGGGTAAAGTTTTGTCGTGAATCTTCAATCCCATCAGCAATAATATTTAGATTATAAATTTTGGCAGAAATAGTTGAAGCGATAGCTGCCGAATATTTATCCCACGAAGCTGTTTCAGCAGCTTTTGCCGTTGAATTTAGCTGAATTATTTCTACATTGGGTAGATTTGCTTTAAGCCAGTTTTTACATTGCGCCAGCGATTGAGGATGGGAATAAACCTTTTTAATTTTATCGATATTGTCACATACTGACAACAGGCTATAGGTAATACGCAAATATTTTTCAGAAACGATGTTTAAATCTGTTTCAAGAAATTCATCCATGGTATAGGTCACTGCGCCTTCAGTTGTATTCTCAATTGGGACAACACCAAATGTCGCTCTGCTTGTTTCAACCTCATCAAAAACATCAGAGATAGTTCTATGAGCTATCGCTTCGATGGCATCTCCAAAAATTTCCAGAAGGGCAATGTGGGTAAACGTTCCTATGGGTCCTAAATACGCAACCTTGATCGGCTTTACAACTGATACTGCCAGTGAAAAAATTTCAGTTGCTATCTTTTCAACTAATTCTATAGTTATTGGTGGCCTGGCATGTTGCTTAAGATTCGAAATCATCTTTGCTTTTACAGCAAATATGCCCTGTTCCCCATCTTGAACAATATCCTTTAATTCTTTTATATACGTATCAACATATTGAGCAATTGTTTCAATAACAGTATTTTCAAAATTATTATTCTCCATTTCACTCCTCTTCAAAATTATATTCTTTTATCTCGGATAATTTTGGTAAATCTGACAGCTTATTCAATCCAAAATATTTCAAAAACTCATCAGTCGTACCATATAATAAAGGTCGTCCCGGAATATCTTTTCTTCCAACCGGTTTGATGAGATTTTTTCGCATCAAAGCTGCCAGCATCATTCTAGAAGATACCCCACGCAATTCCTCAATTTCTGCAAGCATAATTGGCTGTTTATAGGCAATGATAGCTAATGTTTCGAGCATCCCTTTTGATAATGTTTCTTTCTTCTTATACCCCATAGCCTGCCGTATGGTAGCAGCAAATTTAGGATTTGTAACAAACTGATATCCGCCAGATATTTCAACAAGCTTAATTCCTCTATCTCTGTCTTCATATTCATCAATGAGCGAATCAATAATTATTTTTGCCTGTGTAGCATCTATTCCCATTTGCTTTGTAAAATAATTAAGCGGTACTGGTTCAGAGGAGATAAAAAGAATAGCTTCAATAATACCAAAAATATCACCTCCCCCTGACGTCTCTTCAGATAATTCGTCCTGAGAACTAATTGCATCATCTTCGTCTATTTTTTCTAAATTTTCATTTTCTTGAATGCTATCATCATTCATAATTATTCCCTGTATCAATGCTACCTCAATATATTAATTCAGCTTTTTCCAACGATTTTTTAAAAATATACATATTGCCAAATTGTGCATTTTGTAATACTGCTATTGCACCTATACGGATCATTTCCAATACCGCCAGTAACGTAACCACCACTTCCATCCTGGCAGGTTTTTGAGGAAATAGCTCATTAAACTCAATCTGCTCTGTATCCTGCAGCATGCTTATTAACAGTATAATACGATCACTAACAAGAATTTCATCAAATACTATGCTCTGGCTCTCAACCTCTTTTTCAGATTCAAGGACATCAACAAAGGCATTGAGAAGATCAAAAAGATTCACTTCTAAATATACAACTTCATCATTGTTAACCGGATTAGGTTGTCTTGCAAAGACATCTGATTGCATTGCATGTAATGAAATCAAATTCTTTGAAGCAATCTGATATTTCTTAAATTCAAGTAATTTTTGTATTAATTCAGGAGGCAAAGGCGGAACAAAAAATTCATCTCCAATATCCGAACCAGGTAATAGTGCTTTTGATTTATAGTAAATAAGCTCACTTGCCATAACAATAAAATCCATAGCAATCGGAATATTTATCTTCTCCATAAGGGACAGATAGTTACAATATTGATCAGTAATTTCAGCTATGGAAACCTGCGTTATTTCTATTTTAGACTTTTTTATAAGCTCCCATAGTAAATCCAGCGGACCTTCAAAATTATTTATATGCAAAATACATTGCGCTTCAATTTCCTGTGATGAAACCATGATTTAACCAGAATTATAAATAGTTTTTATTGTAAAAAAAAGACTATTAATGACAATCTTTTTATTTATGCAACGATAATTAATTTTTATTATTTAAATAATACAAGTTTGCAATAATTCCTTAATTCATTCTACGATGTATTTATGCTAATGCCTTATCTGCAGCTTTTTGAAGTCTTTCGGGAGGGAATGGTTTCACTACAAAATCTTTAACTCCAATTTTTATTGCTCTGGTTAATAAATTTTCCTGACCCAGAGCGGTTACCATTATAATACGTGCATTGGGATCAAACAGTAAAATTTCCTCAGCTGCTTCAATACCATCTTTTTCACGCATTGTAATATCCATGGTAACCAGATCTGGCCGTAATTTTTTATAAAGCTGAACAGCTTCAACACCATTTTCAGCCTCACCAATAATTTCATGCCCTCTTGGGACCAATGCATCTTTGACAAGGGTTCTCATAAATTTCGCATCATCTACTATTAGTATTTTAGCCATAGCCTTACCCCAAAGTATATAATATCCCACATCCACACGCCGGTATATAATCTTAAATACATATTACCGATAAGCCTATTTCATTCAAGAAAAAATTTTTATTAATTACAATTTTTTACAAATACCCTCGAATCGAATACTCTTATAAACATTAACCGTATAATAACAGCTATAATAAACAACTTATATACGAGCTACTATTTCATCAGGTATTGAATCAAGATCAACAACTGCATCAATTGCCCCCATTTCTACTGCCACCCTATTCATACCGTATACCACTGAAGTTGATTCATTCTGTGCAATAGTATACCCACCATTATTATGAATTTCTTTAATACCCATGGCTCCATCTCGTCCCATTCCTGTCATTATCACCCCTATATTATTTTCCATACCTACTTTAACCATCGATTGAAATAGGACATCTGCTGAGGGTCTGTGACCTGATACCTTATCAGACTGTGACAACCGTATTATACGTTTATTATTCATTTTTTCCATCACCATATGAGAATCTCCCGGTGCGATATATACACATCCATCCATAGCTTCTTCACTATCTTCAGCTTCCTTAACAGAAACATGACATAGACTATCCAATCGTTCGGCAAATGCCTTTGTAAATCCTGGGGGCATATGTTGTACGACAAGTATTGGTGAAGGAAAGTTTCTTGGTAATTTTTGTAATACTCGTTGTAATGCCGATGGTCCACCAGTTGAAGTGCCAATCCCAACAATTTTTTTAACCCTTTTTTGATTACTATCAACCGTCAGCTTTGTTGATTGTCTATTCACTATATCTTTGCTATGAGATATCTTCAGGGGTATGCGTGCTACAGCTTTTACTTTCGATATAAGTAATTCCGCAATATCATCCACGCTCATTGCCAGAAGATTTGAAGGTTTAGGAATAAAATCAATTGCCCCAAATTCAAGTGCTCTAAACGTTGCTTCAGCACCATATTGCGTTAGCACACTCATCATAATGACAGGTTTTGGATTCGTCTTTATGATTTCCTGCAATGCTTCAAGCCCATCCATTATGGGCATCTCTATATCCATTGTAATTACATCAGGATTAAGAGTCAGATTTTTAAATACTGCAGATTTGCCATTATTTGCAGTGCCAATAACCTCTATATCTTTGTCACTTTCAAGAATATCAGTTATGACTTTTCTGACGAGAGCAGAATCGTCAACAACCATGACCTTAATTTTTTGTGACATAGAGATTAATTTCGCAACCTTTCAACTATCGTACTTAATGATGAAGTTGTTGGCATTATCATAAGTTTACCAATCACTCTGTCATCCTGATGGAAAAATTCAGTATCCATCACCAGGGCATATTCATTTTCCGCTGTATGAAAAGCCAGAATGGAATCAAGTATTGACTGCATGTAATCATGAACAACTGATGGAACAGTTGGCTTTATTGCCATTTCTATTTTATCAGCAAATGCATTAACAACAGCCGAACCAACAATATTGGTAACCTCTTTAAGGACTGATTCACCATCTTCGCTTAATGATGTGGTAGTACCCTGAGGCAACCCAAGCAGCATATCAACAAGTTCATAACCGGATTCCTGGTGCAAACTGAAAAGGATGGTACCATTAATCTGTCCAACAATTGGCATATAAACACCAAGATAAACACTGTCAATATCACCAAAGAATTGAGGGATTGTTTCTATCGCCAGTACTGATACATCCGGTATGGACAGATCAACTCTTCTGCCCAGTATTTTTGAAAGTTTTTCTGCAGCATCAGTAATCCCAACATTTGCAAGAACCTGAACTTTGGCAAGATCATCATCTGATATACCTAATTTATTATAAATTTTGTTTTCTTCACCAAGGGTTGTTTTTATTTTTTCCTTCAGCTCAGATTTAAACTCTTCAAGGGCATTGTGAACCTGTCTTTCAATTATATTGTTGTTTGTACTTTTTTCTGATTCCCCTACTCGAGTTTCTTCTATTTCTACAATCTCTCCATTTAGTTGTTTCTTAAAAATAATATCCTCTTTAATGGGCATCTCAGTAGCTGTAACAGATTCCCTGATATCCTTTTTATAGTGATCATCATGTTCTGGTTTTTCAGCATTGTCTTTTGTTGCTTCATGTTTTACAACCTCCACTGATGCCTGCCTTGTATCCAGCACTCGCTGTTTTTCTTTATGCGACAGCATATCCTGCTGCATTATTACTTTATTAATCATAGATGATATATCAAGTATAAGGCATATACTTCCATCACCCAGGATAGAGGCACCTGCAAGCCCCGGAACTGTTTTATAATTTTGCTCCAATGATTTAATAACTATCTCCTGCTTACCTTCAAGCAAGTCAACAACTATACCAATTTTTCTATTGCCGTAGCCTACAACAACTACCGGCATTCTTTCATTATCTTTTAATATGCTATTTATACCCACAAAATTATTTAAGCGTATCAGCGAAAGTATTTCACCTCTAAGATTTATAACCTCATGTCCTTCAATGGTTGTTATCTCATCAGGCAATATTTTGATAGTCTCAATTACATCTGAAAGTGGTATCGCAAATAATTCTCTTTGTACTCTAACCATGATTGCAGGTATGATTGCCAGCGTAAGCGGAAAGCTTAAAATAAAACGCGTACCCATTCCAGGCTCACTTTCGATTGATACGCTACCATTTAATTCATTAACAGTCTCCTGCACAACATTCATACCAACACCGCGACCGGAAATATCGGTAACTTTTTCTGAGGTGGAAAAACCAGGCATAAAAATAAAGCTGGCTAATTCATCTTTATCCATATTCGCAACTATTTCCGGTGTAGCCAGATTCATCTCAATAGCTTTTGATTTTATTTTTTTATAGTCCAATCCCCTGCCATCATCACTTACCTCTACAAATATCTGATTCCCACCTTGATATGCATTAAGGGTTATTGTGGCGACATCTGGTTTTTTCAACTGCCGTCTTTCTTCTACCGATTCAATACCATGATCGACAGCATTTCTGATAAGGTGCATGAGTGGTTCGCCTATAACATCTATAACTTTTTTATCAAGTTCAGTTTCTTCCCCCTTTATTTCCATGATAACTTTTTTATCAAACTCTTTTGCTAAATCGCGAACCAACCTATTAAATCGTGTAAAAACCTGACCAATGGGCACCATTCTCGTTTTCATTATTCCGCTTTGTAAATCTTTTGCAATGCGGGACATCTGTTCCATTCTGTTTTTAAATTCATTAATAATAGTCTTTTCAACAGAAAATCGTCGCATCTCTTCATACAATTTGTAAAAACCAGAATTAGCTATAACAAGTTCTCCTACATTATTCAGTAGCTGATCCAATTTATCTACTGAAACCTTCACTGTCCTGAGTTGAACTGTTTTCTTATCTTCTTTTGATCGTATAATAATCTCATCTTTCTCTTCCTCATCAGGCACCATGTCCTCATCAAAATCCGGTTGTTTAGGAGCAGCTTCTTGTTTTTCTTCAAAAAGCGTTTCCTGAGGGTGATATTTTAATGCAACCTTATTATCTTTTTTTATCAGCTCAATTTTCCTCAGGTCTATCCTGATGACCTGATCAACTTCGCATGCTTTCCTGATCTCATCCACTGACGCATTCGTAAGTAAAATTATCTGAACACAATTATTGAATCCAGGCAAAGCAACCTCTTCAATAGCAGGAATAGTCACAAGGACGTCCCCTATCTTTTCAAGATTGGCAAGCACAAGCTGGACTTTTAATGATTTCATTGCAGCATCAGTATCAAGGGTAATACTAATTTCACAGCATGATAGGCCGTTGTTTATGCCATCACGGATATCTTTTACTATACTAGCTGGAAGCTGAATCTTCCTTGTTACAGGTTGTTCTTTTTTTTCAGCAGGATTCTCAAAATGAGTAGAAACTCCTTCAATTTTTTTAATTAATCCTGTAAAATCTCTGGTGGGTTGATTTCCCGCTGAAACTTCGTGTATAACTTCATTAATGACATCAAAACATTGGAATAAAACATCAACAATTGAAGGTGTTATTTCCATTACCTTATCGCGAATGCCCTGCAATAAATTTTCCATTTTATGTGCCAGATCACTTAGATCAGTCAACCCAACAAAAGCTGCTGAACTTTTTAAAGAGTGCGCAGCTCTAAAAATATTATTTATAATATCCTCATCTGAAGGATTTTTCTCCAGTTGCAGCAGGTTCGCATTAAGCTCCTGTAGTTGTTCATCAGCCTCTTCTAAAAAAATATCCTGATACTCACCCAAGGAAAAGCCCATCGTTTTACCTCGAACTAATATTTAGTTTTATGTGCTACTCTTCACCAAACAGGATATTGTCTAAACGTAATATAACAATAAGCCTGTCCTGTAATCTCCCTATACCATTGATAAATTCGGTTGAAATGCCTTCAATTAATTCATGCGGCTCATCAATCCTTGAACGTGAAAGCCGTATTACCTGGTAGACATTGTCAACCATTAACCCAACTAATTTTTCTCCAATCTCAACAACAATTATTCTGCTCAATTCGGTCACTGGTGCAGATGGCATACCAAAGCGCATTCGGATATCTACAACGGGTATCACATTGCCACGCAGATTAATAACACCTTTAATATAGTCAGGAGCATTGGGAAGCCGTGTAATTTCAGGTATACGAAGTATTTCATGAACTGATAAAATATCTATACCATATTCTATTTTATCAAGCTTAAAACTAACTAACTGTATTATATCAAGAGAATCATTAGTATCAATAACCGATTCGGCTGTTTTTGCTGCAATACTTATCAGTTCATTATTCATATATCACCTGCTTATACTATAAAAGTACTATAATTTCAATAATAGTAAATACTATCATAGAGCACCAATATAATTCAACACAAAAAAATTCAATACATAAAAAAGTTTTTTATTTTCAATTTCAATACAGCAATTCGTTGACCCTTTGCATTAAAAGCAAATTCTACAATTAATGGTTATAATGGTTAAACCAGGAAATAATAGTATGGCTTACATTTATCTATACAATGTTTGGTAGTTATTACTGAAAAAAATATAGCGTTCACACCTTCAAAAAATTCTTTTCCTATCTATCCAGCAATTCTATCCAGCAATTAAAACAGAGCTATTGTATCACTGGTGGTGCTCACAACGGTATTAAAAAGTAAAATCTTAAATGTTCCCTTATATTTTCAGGGTTAGCAATCTATTCTCAGTATAAATAAATACCATTTTAGGAGTCACTGCTACTATTGTTGCATCCGAAGAAGGCAAAGTATACGACCATAAAACCTCACCATTTGAAGCAATGAGATAAAAAACCGTATCGGCAATACATGTTATTCCATTGTGGATGCTTTTTAATGAATGTATACTCTTGCCCGGACTAATCCTCCATTCACTATCCCCATTGGCAGATAGCTTACACAACAACCCATTAGTGGTGGCATATACTATCCCGGTATCGTATGCTATTGCATCAATAATATTACTGTCGTTGAATGACCATACCAGCTCGTCTTTTAAAACATGCAACTTCTGAATTGAATCAGGAGTTACAAAATAAATTTCAGGATACTGTGCTATAAGCCCATTTTCAATAACAGTGCCAATGTGTTTACGGTAGATGCTAACACCCAACGAAATATCGATTGCATAAAGGTATCCATCATCCGTCACAATACAAACCATTTGATTAAATAAAACAGGTTTTGTAATAAATGGTGCATTGCAATCAACCCTGTGTATCACCCTTCCTTTTTTATCAATAAAATATATTAACCCTTTTGATGTTGGAACAATAATCGTATTTTTTATACGCAGTATCCCATCATCCAGCACCTCTCCTTCTATTCCACACTGCCATAGCACATCACCTTTTCTATCAATAGCGTACAGGTCTTTGCTTTGAAGTATATACATAGTATCCCATTTGAAAGGTTTTGATGGCATAGGCAAGCTATACATCCACTCCACTTTATAATCCTTACAGTAGTATACCCCATCGCTGGTTGTAACCAGCACATCATTGTTATCAGGTACAACAGCTTTAATATTATACAGGGCATTGAGCGTTAGCTCATTTTCATTCACAGGTATTGCTTGATTAATATCTCTGGTCAACGTTTCAATAATCTGGATTATTTTTTTATCGGCGATAGTTACCGGTAAAGACTGCTGTATAATTGTGTCAAGTTCTGTAGTATTCATGGAAACCGCTTTTTTTATAGCAATGATGGTACCCGCATCAACAACACATGCTTGCCCTACATCAACAACAACACCAGGAGTACTTTCTTGTGGTATGATATCCAATCTGGGAGCAATCATCACCTTCCCTTCCAGCACTATTAATTTTGTTATATTATTATTGGACTTTATCATAAAAGTTGTACCACGAATACTTGCAACCGCGGTTTTAGTTTTTACAAAAACAGAATCCCCTTTTTTAAGTTTTGCAATAGTTGCATAGATAACGCCATGCGTCATTGACGTATCCAGCAATAATTTACCCTTGCTCTGTACTGTATCGATGGCAAATTCAGAATTTTGATCTACCCGTAATTTTAAACTCCCCATTTCTATAACAGCCATTGAACCCTTACCACATATTATCCTGTCCCGCTGTTGTATTCCCATGCCATTCATCAACGGTACCGACTGATTACCTCGTATAACATGGACATCTCCGATTACTGCCGTGCATACTGCCTTTTCCATAGTTCCCGAAAAATAATGAGTAAAAAGCATTACTCCAGCAATAACTATCGCCGCTATACCAGTTGCAAACATAGCAACAAGCTTTTTTATTTGTATACCATGAGAGCCAGTTTTTGCTTTTTC
>Ga0208461_1001546_pt1 | contig 20466 bp, 16 predicted proteins | sample AD_JPNTR4_MetaG_FD_184448 | JGI IMG/M metagenome (GOLD analysis project Ga0208461, IMG submission 184448) | Active sludge microbial communities of municipal wastewater-treating anaerobic digesters from Japan - AD_JPNTR4_MetaG (SPAdes) (version 2) | ecosystem: Engineered > Bioreactor > Anaerobic...
CCATTAGATTATACGCGAAAATGGGTAAAAAGTTAATCAACTTAAGGCTGATACTTAATTAAACCCAAATAACGCGCTCGTTTTACGGCTTTGGTTAATCGCTGCTGATGCTTGCGGCATAAGCCGGATTTTTTAGCCGGAATAATCTTTGACTGAAAAGTTAAAAAGCGTGGCAACAAATCCACATCTTTATAATCAACTTCATCAACATTTTGGCTGCAGAAAAAACATTGTTTCATAAATTGGGATTATTAATTAAAATGGAAGATCCTCGGCAGAAATTTCGTCTTCGCTAATCACCGGAATATCCTCGGGCAGATTGTCTAAATCTGCTGGAGCTTCCGCGTCAACGCCCTCATTGGGCAAAGCGGGCGCTGGTTCATTGGCTCCTCTTGGCCCCAGTTGAAAATTCTGAGCAATAATTTCTGTTTTGGAATGACGAACGCCATTCTGATCTGTCCAGGTTCGAGTTTTTAATCGGCCTTCAACAAAAACTAATTTGCCTTTGGATAAATAACGACTGGCTGTTTCGGCTAATTTGCCCCACGCCACCACATTATGAAATTCCACCTCACTCTGTCTTTGGCCGTTTTTGTCGTTCCAAATGCGGTTCGTCGCTACGCTAAAAGAAGCGACGCTTTGACCAGCAGGCGTTGTTCGCAATTCTGGATCGCGAGTTAAATTGCCGAGAATAAATACTTTGTTAACATTCATATTTATAAATTAAATATGAGACCTTTGTTGAAATTTAAGCTAGCTTTTGAATTTCTTCCAGTTTTTCTTCTAGCTTTTCTTCTTCGACTTCGTTTAAAGGAGCGCTTTTGGGCGTAGCTCCGACTTTCTCTTCAGAAGGAAACACTGTTTCTAAAGTGCTAATTTGTTCCTTTGATAAAGTTCGCGGCTGAGCTTTCGATTTCTTTGTTTTCTGTTGGTATTTCGGAGGAGGAGTAACAATTAAATAACGGAGAATGTTTTTTTCGAAAAGGAAAACATTGCGAATCTCAGAAATTTTCTCCGGATCTAATTCAAACCAAAAATAACCAAAATAAGCCTGGGTTTCTTTTTTAATCGGATAGGCTAAATTAATTTTGGTAAATTCGGATTCCTTTAAAATTTTAGCACCTAATTCCTCGAGGCTCTTTTTTATTTTTTCGAGCACGTCCTTAACTTCTGTGTCAATCAATCGGCCACTCAAAACAAAACTAATTTCATAGACTTTTTTGTCCATAATAATTAAAGTTTAATGCTTATTTTTTAATTGTCAAATGGATAAGTAAAATTGACTAGGTAAAATGATAATAATAACTCTTTCGGTTTGTTATTATTGCGATCTTAATTTTAAAATACTATTGATAAAAATCAGAAAACCCTGCCGGTGGGCAGGATTTTCTGATAATGTTTTGTTCCTTTGATAAGAATAAGCCGAATTCTGTGGTCATTGGAACTCACATTCCAATGACTGGCAACTATTTATCTTGACTGGATGTCGCCATCCAGTTCAGAGCGATCCACCTGTCGCTTTCGGCGACTGTTCGATCTTGCACTGGGTAGGGTTTTTCACCTTTGGTTGTCACCAACCAAAGTTGGGAGCTCTTACCTCCGCTCTTTTCACCCTTACTCCGACCAAAGTCGGGGCGGTATAGTTTCTGTGACACTTTCCCTGACTAGCCAAAGCCAGCCGGTTGCTGTTAGCAACTACCCGCGCTATTGCCCTAAACTTCACGAAGTGATGTTTAAAGCAATAGAGTGTTCGGACTTTCCTCTGCTAATGTTTAATCTTGGCTAAAGCCTCAAAACATTAACAGCAGTTGCCTACTTACCAAAGAAACTAAAAAGAATTTTAGAAATTTTAAAAAAGAAATCAAGAGGAAAAGAAAAATTCAATGATAATCTTAGATGGCCTTCTGAAAATTTCATGAATTAATTCATGAATTAATTCATGAATTAATTCATGAGCTAATTCATGAGCTAATAGAATTCATTTATTTTTTAAACGCGGGCTGCTCTTGCTACACTCACTAAACTTTTGTGACAAGCATCGCGAAAGTTTAATGAAAAGGTGAAAAATAAAACGGCGGGGAAGGAAGGCGGCGCCGCTGTAAGCGGCGCCGCCTTCCCATCAACCTACTCTCCTTCACTTTCTTTTTCTCTTTCTTCAATTGCAGATAAATCGGGCAGTATCATTTCACTATTATCTAGCAACACATCCGCTTTTTCTTCCGTAATAATTTCTTCCTCAGTATCCTGATTTTGATTAACTTCTAAGATCGGCTCTTCTGATTCTTCTTTTTCTAAATCTGCACCGGCTGTTTGATTAAATTCAATCATTGAACTAACTTCAGCCTCTTCATTTAAATTATTGCTTTCCGAATCAATTTGAATTTGAGTTGAAGAAGCAGCATCAGAATTAAAACTGGCATTCTCAGTCGGCGATGATTCGGCATTATTTAATTCTTCATTCGTGCCTGCATCATCCTGCGACTTAATTTCTTCAATGCTTGTTTCTGCTGCTTCACTCTCGCTGCTTTTATTTTCGCTGGGCGATATTATTACTTTGCTCGGATCTTTTTTATAAATCACTAACCTGAGATCTTCATCAAAATCAAGATAGAGTTGACCGCCTCGCGAGGTGTAAACTCGAGAATTGTTCGCATCCCGACGAATACCAAATCTCACCGAGCAATTCGCCATGCCGCCCCAATTATAGTTATCAGAAAATTTGATCTTCAAAGCGTAAAAATGGCCAGCCTCCAAAAACACCTCCTGATCAAAATGCCAAGCGTCAATCTGGAAAGAATCAAAATAGGGGTTAGTGTAATAGGGATTATAATGAGGAAAACCATCGACCGATCGAGCCAAAAGTTGAGCGGGTAAACCATCGTGCTGATTGGGAGATAACGAATAAAGCTCAGCGCTCATGGGGAACAAACAATAACCATAACGGACCATAACCTCAGCTGATTCAACATAACCGCTTTGATAAGGTGAAAAGGTATAAATACGATAAGCGGGACCATAATAAATACTGTAAAACGTTGGCGACTCTCCAACATCTTCGGCTATGGGCTGATAATAAAGGGCGTTTGCTGGATAATCACTCAGATCAGCATCAACGTAAAAATCAGAATTATTTTGATCATCATAAGCGGGAGATTCCCACGCTCCATGATAATATTTTGATGGATCGCCATAATAATACCATTTGGAGGGATTGCCGGAAATATCAATCACCCGCGCCCGCCAATGATAGGCGCCATCAGCCAAACCATCAACGGTAATTTCCGCTGCTTCACCAGAAGCTAAATAAGCGCTTTCAAAAAGATGCGGATCACCTTTGAGAATCTGGTCGTTGAAGTTTTCCCATCGAGGCCTTAACTCCACTTCTAATTTCACTGGCGAATGATTGTAACTAAAAATCTGAGCTGCAAAGGAAATTTTATTTTGGAAAATCGTCTCTTCTTCCCGCACGGGATTCTTCCAATCAGTTTTTTGAACTAAATTATTCAGAGCTGTTTTATATCCTAAAACATCCATCACTAATTGCTGCCCGCCATAAAAATTCGCAAAACAATTTCCATCTGGTGAATATTCTTTTGAAAATTGGATAGCATATTGCTGATTTTTACTTAAAATAATTTCTCCATCTTCGAATTTCCAATTAAAATATCTGGGAGCCCAACGAGTTTCGTAAGCATTAATTAGATTATTGGATTTCGATTGAGCTATCAAATCCTTCACCTCTCCATTGTCGACAGAATAAATTTTAGCACTCACTTCTAAAGAACAATTGTGTCCGCTTGCTAAAACACTGATTTCGTTTAAATATCCGTCTTCCCGAGAAGTAAAAATATATGTAAATGAAGATGGTCCATACCAGTTGCCCAGAAAAAAATTAGGGCCAGAAACCGAACTAGTGTCTGTGGCTGAATAAAATACCACTGGTGCCGGGTTAATAATTTCACTCGGCAATTGTAAATCAATAATTTCCGATAAATTCGAAACTAAACCATCTTTATCTTTACTACGCAGAACCAGATAATAATTAGCTAAGGGGAAATTCTCAATAATGCCTTCGAAATAATTATTGGCCCAATCCGCTTTGGTAATTTTTAAGATAGGTGAAACAACTGAACTAGCAGCAACATCCAATTGAGACAAATAATCTTGGTAAGGCGAATAGAATGCTTCAAAAGTCAAAGGCGCGTTGACAGACTGACTTAAAGAAAATGATAATAAAAGACCATAACTGGCAAAACGATAAGAAATGTTTTGGGGATACGGTGGTTTTTCTCGCGGTTCTGGTAAACTCGAAGAATTTTGCGGCTGAGGCGGACGCATAATAAAATCGTCTGGTGAATCTGAATCATAACCATTGCCTAAAAACTGGTCTTCGCCATTAATCATTGATTCGGATGTTGAATTCTTTTGGGCTTTTCTCTCAAGACTCAAACCTGCTAAACAACTATTTTGCTGATAGACAACTTCATCCACTAATTTGCCTTCATTGTTGAAAAGACGAATAGTAAAAATTTCATCCTTATTAGGATTAGGTAAAGTAAATGAAGTACGAGTAATATCGGCTTCAATATTATAAGTAGAAGTGCTGTAATGGTTATAGCCTATTAAGAAGAAACCGCGCGGCAGAATCAAATGATTTTCGCTCTTCCTGATAACACCCAAGGAACTTGTAGATCCATCACTTTTAATCAGTTGGAGAGACCAGTCACTAAGATCAATTTCTGATTCATTGGGATTATAAAGCTCAATAAATTCTTTGCCCTCATCTGATCCTTCGGCATCGTATAAAAATTCGGAAATTAAAATATTTGCTAGCGGTGTCGGGGTAGGCGTCATTGTTGGTGTCGGAGAAACGGACAAGGTGGGAGTAGGAGTTTCAGTAGGATTAAAATTAATTACTGGGCTGTTTTCTTGTTTGGGCGTACCGTAAATTTCACCATTACCACTGCCGCTATAGGTGTGCCAGCTGAAATCAGGACTCCTTTCCATGGTACGTTTTTCTTTGCTATCACCAGCCGGCCATTGACCATTTTCATTTGTTTTGGCTTCATCCTGTAACTGACATCCCTTATCAAATAACTGCAATACTTCATTTTTGTCATTAATGGAACCAGTAAAAATCAGGTCAGCCGCAATGTTGGGAACAGTATCATCGTTAGTTCTTTCGAGAAGATAAAATTCATTAGGTGCTAAAATTTTTTGAGGAAAACTCACTTTAATCTGACCATCTTTATCAATTAACTGCCAATCCGTGATATCAACGGGCTCTGAAGAAATATTTTTGAGTTCAATCCATTCGTCATTAGCAGAAGTCTTCGTTCCCATCCAAGCCACTTCATTAATAATTACTTTCTGGGAAGAGACCAAAGAATCAGCGGAAGCAAGAGTGCAAAAAGTAATCTTTGAAGAACTCGATGAACTAGAAGAACCGCCACCAGAAGAAGTAGGAGATGCAGTAGCTGTGGGAGTAGGAGAGGGCGAAATTAATGGCAAAGGCGTAATGAAGGGAGTGGGAGTGATCAAGGGTGTGGGCGAAGGCACTGGATTGGGTGTCGGTGTCTGAGATAAAAGCGGCGTAGGCTGAATAAGACTGATTTCATTGTTAATTTCATTTTCTAAAGAATCTCCAAGAGAATTAGATTGACTCAACGTCACTGGATTGTTTTCTTCGTGACTCAAAGCTGGAACAGAAGAATTGCTGGGTTCTTCAAAAGCATTCTGCGATTGATTTTCATTGTTGGAATTAGTGGTTAAATTACTAAAGAAGGCTTTGATATGATCTAAAGTAGTAGCAATCAAACTCTTTCTGATATTGGCCATAAAATTTGGGTCATTTCGGTATTTTTCTACTTCTTGAAAAAATAGATTAATAACAGCACTGCCTGTTAAGACTGCTTTTTTAGAAAGATGCGACCAATAAGTTTGATAAATATCCGGCGAATCAATACTAATATCAACTGGTGTGGTAATTACTAAAAAATCACTGAGAATTCTCTTTCGTGCTAATCTATAATCTCCGAACTCATCCTGTAAAATAAAATATAAGTGTCCACCTTCTGTTATCATATTACTATATTCACATTCGGGCTGATTATAGCCACTTTGAACACCAATCGTGTCTTGACTATAAAAATGAGTATTAGTGTAAGTCGCTAAATAATCGAAAGCTTCGTTTAGTGAATTAAAATGAAGAAAAGAGCTACCTTTCAATTGGGAAACTACATCAATATTATTGGGGTTAAATCGACTGGCCCATTTTTCATAAGCATCACCCGTCAGATGCTCATCGTTTCTAGTGTGAGCTGGAACAGCCATATCTTCCAGCAAATGCAAAATGTGACCCAAATCTTGAAAAGCTTCTTGTTTATTTCCAAGAAGATAATTGTAGATTGCCTTTTCCCACGTATGGACAGTCAAAATATCAACAGCACTTTTCGTAATCTGAGCTACTGGATTAAAAGCAGCATTTTGATAAGCTTCTCCCAAAAATGTCGCTTGAGCATAAGAATTTTGGCACCATTCCTTAGCTGATTTAATTATTGGCTTCAAAACATTGAGAATAGGACCAAGTGCTCCGCCATTAATTTCACCAGATAGCCCTCGCTGATAAATAGGATCATAAAAATGATTAAGAGTTCGAATCACAGGATCATCTTCTTTCTGGCTGCCTTGAAGCAACCACTCTTTTTCTTCGTCGCTAATTTTCTGGTTCGAAAAATTATTATAGAGTTTTACCATTTCTGACGTTAAAGCCGGATGAGTAGTTAAATTATCGTAAGCGAAAGATTTCACTGGAATAATTAATAAAAAGAGAATTGCCAAAAAACATCTTTTAGACATATTGCTGAAAGATTAAAAACGACCTTCAATTTTTTATTGACTACATACTTTTAATTTTCCAAACACCAGAGTATTCATTAAAGACAAAATCTATTTCGTGAACCATTTCCCCTTTTTCATTAGAAATATAAAATACGGCAACATTATTAGGGTCAAAACTACTCTGATCTAATTTTGCATTCTTTAAAAACTCGAGAATTGTAAAAATTCTCCCTTCATCTGAGGCCCTTTTTAGACCATCTTCAGCATCCTTTCTACTCAGATTATCGTCCAAAGCAAAATATTTGGCCGCTAATTCAATATCCCCCTTTTCTAAAGCATTAATAAACATATCCAATGTTTCTTGGGGTGTTTTGCCGCCATAAGTATCTTGGGCCAAAACTTGATAATATTGATCTAATGCTTGCTCATATTGCTTCAGAGCTTTTTGAGTTTTGTAACTATCGACCACTCGTTGGATTCGTTCTTTTAAAATACCGAATCCACCGCCAATGGCGAAAAAGATAATAAATATGATTAATAAACATCCGATAATAATGAAAAAAATGTTCTTTCTTTTAGGTTGTGGCTCTTTATTTCGAGCTGAGGAAGAATTGTTTTCTGCCATAAAACTGTTAATTTAATTTTAAAACGACCTTTAAATAATTTTTTACCCAAAACCGCCTTCCTTTATATTAAAGGAAGGTTTTTGCCTCTTGATTTTTACCCGACTAAATTAATTAAACGGTTGGGGACGAAAATAATTTTTTTTGGCTTGGCATTTTGAAGAAATTTCTGGACTTGCGGATGAGCCAAGGCCAATTTTTCTGCTTCTTTCTGAGGGAGATTAAGTGGCGCTTCAATTTTGGCTCTTAATTTGCCATTCACCTGCACCAATAATTCAAAAGTTTTTTGCTCTAAATATTTTTTGTTATATTTCGGCCATTTTTCTTCATGAATCGAATTGCGATGACCTAATTCATGCCACAATTCTTCAGTGATAAATGGCGCATAAGGAGCAAGCAATTTCAAATATGTTTCTAAGTAAGCTTTGGGAATTTTTACTTCTTTTTCCTGCATTTTATTCAAGCATTCCATCAAAGCGCTAATAGCTGTATTAAAGCGCAAATTTTCTGTATCATCTGTTACTTTTTTGATCGTGCGGTGAAGAACTTTTTCCAGCTCTATATTTTTCACTTCTTTACCTTTCAACCGCAGTTGATTTTGATAGAGACTCCAAACACGACTAATGAAACGGGATAATCCGTTAATGCCATCAGCATTCCACGCCTTCATATCTTCAAGTGGCCCCATAAACATAATGTACATCCTCAAAGCATCAGCACCATATTTTTTCACCATCTCATCGGGATTAACAACATTACCAAAGGATTTGGACATTTTCCGGCCGTCTGATCCTAAAATAATTCCCTGATTAACCAATTTTTTGAATGGTTCTTCGGTTGCCACAGCACCAATATCTTTTAAAAATTTATGCCAGAAACGCGCATAAAGAAGGTGCAAGACTGCATGTTCTTTGCCACCGATATAAATATCAACAGGCAACCATTTCTTTTCTTTTTTAGGATCAACAAATTTTTTGCTATTTTTTGGATCGAGATAACGTAAATAATACCAGCAAGAGCCAGCCCATTGCGGCATTGTATTTGTTTCTCGTTTGGCCGGGCCACCGCATTTAGGACATTTGGTATTAACCCAACTTTCAATAGCGGCCAATGGAGATTCTCCTGTGCCAGTCGGTTCATAAGATTTAACATTGGGCAAAGTAACAGGAAGATTTTTTTCTGGCACAGGCACTGCACCACACTTGGGGCAATGAACAATAGGAATGGGCTCGCCCCAATAGCGCTGCCGCGAAAAAATCCAATCGCGCATTTTATAATTGGTCACCTTTTTTGCACCCACATAAAGAGCAATCTTTTCTTGGGCGCTTTTGCTATCAAGACCGTTAAAGGGACCAGAATTAATAAGCACACCATCGCCCGTATAAGCTTCTTCCAAAGGATGCTCTTTCCCATCCGGGCTAATGACTTCAGTAATATTCAATTTGAATTTCTTAGCAAATTCAAAATCACGTTCATCATGAGCCGGAACAGCCATAATCGCACCCGTACCATAATGCATTAAAACATAGTCGGAAATCCATACGGGAATTGCTTCCTGGTTGGCAGGATTAATCGCTTTGATGCCGCGCATTTCTACTCCTGTTTTAATTTTGGATAAATCTGTTCGCTCTAATTCAGATTTCTGCAAAGCATCCGTTATGTAATGCTGAACTTCGTAATAGTTTTGAATAGAATCTTTCAATTGATTAATAATTGGATGCTCAGGCGCTAAAACCAAGTACGTGGCGCCAAATAATGTATCGGCTCGAGTAGTAAAAACTTCGATTTCTCCAATTTTAAAATTATTGTCATCTTTGAGAGCAAATTTGATTTGATGACCATTTGATTTGCCAATCCAATTTTTTTGCATTTCCTTAACATCTTCTGGCCAATCCAATAAATCAATATCTTTAAGCAGCCTTTCCGCATAAGCCGTAATTTTAATCCACCACTGCTTGAGCAATTTTTTCTCTACCGGCGTTCCGCAACGATCACAGGTACCTTCGGCTGTAACTTCTTCATTAGCCAAACCTGTTTTGCAAGAAGGACAAAAATTAATCGGCGCTTCTTTTTCGTAGGCCAATCCTTTTTCAAATAATTTTAAAAACATCCATTGGGTCCAGCGATAATATTTTGGATCAGTTGTATTAATTTCTCTCTTCCAGTCATAACCAAAACCCATCTTCAGCAATTGTTTCTTAAATACACCGATATTGTGTTTCACGATTTCTGAAGGATGTTTTTTCATTTTAATGGCATAATTTTCCGCCGGTAAACCAAAGGCATCCCAACCCATCGGATGAAGCACTTCATACCCATTCATTCTTTTAAAGCGCGCATAAATATCGCCGGCAGTATAATTTTCCACATGGCCCACATGAAGCCCTTCGCCAGAGGGATAAGGAAACATTTCCAAAACATAATATTTCGGCTTTTTAGGGAAATCCTTTGTCTGGCAAAGTTTAAAATTGGACTTCTGCCAATGATTAAGCCATTTTTTCTCTACTGTTTGAAAAGGATATTTGAAAAATTTCATCATTTTGACAACAATTTAAATCCTAAAATTACTTTGATGGAGCTAACTACTGAATAAAAGTATAAAAGTTATAAATACGAAATCAAGTTGGTAAATAGACTTTCGCCTGTCATTTCAATGGGAATATTAATGCTCATCGCTTCTAAAATCGTAGGAGCAACATCACATAAAGAACCGATGGTTTTGCTTTCAAGATCATAGATTTCTTCTTGGGTGCGTGGTGTTTTTAAACGAAAATTTTCATCTACCAGATAAAAAGGAACGGGATTGGCATTATGATAAGTGTCTTTTTCTCCGGTTAGAGGATCATATAATCTTTCGGCATTGCCATGATCAGCAGTTATAAACAAAGCAATTCCCATTTTTTGAGCAACTTCATAAACCTTTGCAAGTTGCTGATCTAAAATTTTGATGGCTTCCACAACAGCGTTGTAATTGCCGGTGTGGGCAATTGCATCAGGATTAGCGTAATTCACAGCAATAAAATCATAAATATTCTCCGTCATCGCTGCAATGAGTCGTTCGGTAATCTCTGGAGCACGCATGGCCGGAAACTCATCTGGATGCGGCGTTTCTTTTGAAGGAATAAGAATGCGGTATTCATCGGGGAAAATTTTGTCAGTTAAACCATTAAAGAAATAGGTGAGATGGTAATATTTTTCTGTTTCGGCAATTTTCATTTGTTTTGATCCTCTTTTGCTAATTACATCAGTTAAACAAGTAGAAATTTTTTCTGGGAAAAAGGCAACGTCAACGGGGAAAGTGGCATCATATTGAGTCATTGTCGTAATGTGCAAATTTTTAATTTTTTTTCGGGGAAAATAATTGAAATCATCGAGAATAAAGGCGCTTGCTAATTGCCGTTCACTATCCTCTCGAAAGTTAAAAAAGATGAGGCTGTCACCTTCCCGAATTAAAGGCCATTCGTCTTTATTGTCACTGGAAACAATTAAAGTGGGCTCGATATAAGGATCGGTTAATTTTTTTTGCTTATAGTAATAATCAAAAACTTCCAAAGGGTCCTTAGCGGTTTTTCCTTCTCCTTCCGTTAATAACTTATAAACCTGTTCCGTTAAATTCCATGTCTTGGAACGATCCATGGCATAATAACGGCCTGATAAGCTGCCGATGGTTCCGATATTGAATCTTTTTTTATCCATTAAGAAATGTTCAACTAATGATTTGCCGGATTGAGGACGACTATCGCGGCCGTCCGTAAAAAAATGAAAACAAATTTTTGACAATTTTTTCTTAACTGCCATCTGAAGAAGGGCAATGATATGATCATAAGAACTATGAGCGTGACTCTCTGACAACAGACCTAAACAATGAAGTGTCGAGTTGTTTTTCAAAGCAAAATCATAAGCATTATTTAAAGCTTTGTTTTTAAAAAATTCTCCATTTTGAATGCTTAAACTAATCCGCGGATAATATTGATAGACAATCTTACCGATACCCATTGTTAAATGGCCAACTTCACTATTTCCCGGTTCGCCCCACGGCAATCCAACTGCAATACCGCCCGATTGTAAGCTGGCCATGGGATAATTTTTCTTAAAATGTTCGATGGTGGCTGGCTTGGCATGATAAATAGGATTAGAATCATCACGCAAACCAATTCCCCATCCATCTAAAATAATTAGTACTTTTGTCTTTTTCATAAATCTTAAATGGTCTGCAGTAATTCGTAAGCCGATTGTAAATTTTTTTGGATTAAAGTTAGAAGATCTTGCATTTGTTTAATAATACCCGTGACATCAGGAATTTGTTCTAAAGAGCGGCCATCAACCATGGCTTCATATTGAATGCCAATTTGCTGGGTTAAAGCTTCTTTGTAAGCAGAATAAGCTATAAGGTAATTCATAGCCGAAATTTCGTATTGGGTAGCTTGTTCAACCACTGAACGTGCGCTCGAGTTCATCTCAGGCAAAACTACTACGGCTTGCTTTAATTGTTCAGTGACTTGAAGAGAACTGTCTGTTAATTTTTGGATAGAATCTTTTAATGTCACCGCTGTATCCAGCGCTTCCTTGATTTGATTTTTTTTGTATTGCTCTTCAATTGTTGATAGAAGCGTTTCATTCTCTTTAACTAGATTCGCCAAATTCTCGCTTGATGTTTTTATCTGAGTAATAATTTGCGGGACTTCAACCTTTGGTTTATTAATTTGAACAATGAAAATAATAGCGCCGATAATCAACACCAGAGTGACAATAACAACAATAATAATTTTTGATCGTCTATTCATAAAGTATTTTTATTGTATCAGATTTTTGAAGAAAAGAAAAGAGGATGTATTAATAATGCTTAAAAATAAATTTTTACTTTAAAGGTTTTGGCGGACGGCAAGGTTGGCAGCGTTGCTGCCAACCTTGCCGTCCGCATCTCCAATTACATTCCAACGTCTTATTTGAAAAATCCGCCATTTTGCGGTATGCTGAAAATGTCGGAAATAAAATTAATTATATGCCTTATATTAAAAAAGAAGTGCGCCAAAAATTGGATCCTAAAATTGATGAGTTAGTAAATATTATTGCCGAAGAAGCTCAAAAAGATGATCCCAAAACAACCTTTATCGGCATCCTTAATTACACTTTTACTACGACGGCGCTCAAGACAACCAAAAAATTATTTGGCCAGTTGCGCTATTGGATCATCGCTTCTCTTACCGGCCTTTTTCACAATTTAGCTGATGAATTTTATCGCCGCCTCGCGGCGCCTTATGAAGAGGAACAAATCAAAAAGAATGGTGACATCGAACTTTATAAAAAATTCTAATTATGCCAGAGTTGCCTGAAGTTGAAACTATTGTTAATGATTTAAAAAAATTAGTGGTTGGTAAAACAATCACTGATATTTGGGTTGATACGCCGAAAATAATTAAACATCCTGATTTAAAGACTTTAGCTCAACAAATTAAAGGCTTAAAAATTAAAAATATCTCTCGCCAAGGAAAAAATATTATCTTTGATTTATCAAAAAACTATTCTCTTCTTATTCATCAAAAACTCACTGGCCATCTTTTATATGGCAAATGGACAATCAAAGGAAAAAGAGTTGTTCCGCTTATTGCTGGCCGTCTCAGTGAACCAGTTAATAATTACATCCACCTGATTATTTTTTTAAATAATGGCTACCAAATCGCACTTTCAGATTTAAGAAAATTCGCGAAGGTAATTTTTGATTCAACGGAAAAAATAAAAAATTTAAAGGAACTGCAGGAATTAGGACCCGATCCTTTAGCAAAAAATTTTACTGAAGAAAAATTAAAAGAAATTCTGAAGAGCAAAAAAGGAAAAATCAAACAGGTTTTAATGGACCAAACGGTTATTGCCGGAATTGGCAATATTTATTCAGACGAAATCCTCTGGTGGGCCCAAATCCATCCTCTACGCTCCACACAGTCTTTAACTAATGAAGAAATCCATCGCCTTTACCATTATATTAAAGAAGTTCTAGCAACGGCGATCAAAGCGCGCGGAGCCTCAGTAAGTGATTATCGCGATCCTAAAGGAGAACCTGGCCACTATGATCAAATCCGCCGAGTTTATCGCCGCGAAAATCAAAAGTGCTATCGTTGTGGCACTTTAATTAAAAGAATTAAGGTTGGCAGTCGCTCCAGCTGCTTTTGTCCTAACTGTCAAAAATTATGATTTATTTTCTCTACGGCACTGATTCATATCGCATTAATGAAAAAGCGGATGAAATTGCTAAGCAGTATCAAAAAAAATATCCCGATCTTCTGGGGTTTGAAAGCGTTGACTTGACCGAAGCAGGTGCTTTTGAAAACCTCAAAAGCTTTTTTGATAACACTTCAATGTTTGCTCAACAAAAATTAGCCGTTGCCAAAGATGTTTTTCATAGCCCCCAATTTGTTGTTCTTGCTAATTTTTTGAAAAATTCTCATCTTAATCAAAGCAAAGAAAACAATCTTATTCTCACTGGCATTTTCAAAGACGAAAAAGAAATGAAGAAATTGCCAAAAGAAAAAAACGATCTCTTTAATTTTTTATTAAAAAATACGACGAAAAGTCAGAAATTCATGCCTTTTGAAAATTTCAGTGAAGCTTTGCCTTGGCTAAAGAAGCAGATCAAAGAACACCAGATAAATATTGATTTGCCAGCCTTAAAAATTTTATTTGATAATTTTGGTCAGGATCCCTACCAGCTCATTAATGAGTTAATTAAAACTTCTTTATTTCAACCCAATGAAAAGATTACTGTGAAAGAGGTTAATCTTTTAGCTCACTTCCCTTTGCATCCTGATTTTTTTGCTATCTTCCGTAATTTTTTTGAGAGAAACAAAAAACAAATGCTTTTTAATTTAGAAAAATCGCTTAAGGCAGGAATTGATGAAGGAGAAATTTTTAATTATTTTATTAAGCAAATGCGAGCGGCTCTTTATTTATTAAACCATCAAACAAAATATATTGACTTACCGCCTTTTGCCATCAATAAAATCAAACGTGATTTAGCAAGGTGGCCCAATGCTCAGCAAAAATTAACTAAAGTTTATGATCAATTAAGTAAAATTGACCGACTTGTAAAAAGAGGGCTAATTGATTATCAAACGGCCTTGGAAATTTTAATTGCCCAATTAAAATTTATCTAATTCAATGATAAAAAATCATCAACCTAAAACAGTACTTGTGGGATTATCGGGCGGCATCGACAGTGCAGTGGCAGCAAAATTACTTTTAGCCGCTGGCTTTGATGTTTTTGGCATCCATTTGCATCTTTGGCAAGAAAATAAAAAAATTATTCGAGCACGAGAAGCTCAAGTAAAAAAAGTAGCTCAACAAATTGGCATTCCTTTATTAATTATTGATGCCCAGAAAGATTTTCAAAAATATGTAGTTAAATATTTTCTTCAAGAATTAAAATGCGGCCTGACACCGAATCCTTGTGTGGAATGCAATTATTATGTTAAATTTCGCCTTCTTAATGATTTAGCTCGCCAGCTGGAAGCAGATTATATTGCCACCGGACATTATGCAAAAAAAATAGCGGCTTATCATAAAATGCCTAATGGAACAAAAAAACCAATTTTCAAAATTCTTAAAGCTAAAGACAAAAACAAAGACCAGTCTTATTTTCTTTGGCGTTTAAATCAAAAATTGCTTCAAAAAATCATCTTTCCACTGGGGGATTTTACAAAGGAAGAGGTGCAAATAATGGCTCGGAAATGGCATTTGGATTTTAAAAAAATAACAGAAAGCCAAGATCTCTGCTTTGTTAATGATCTGGAAAAATTTATTCATCAATCGCTCAAGCCGCGCTCCGGCCCAATCATCGACGCAACAAATCATCAAATAATTGGCCAACATAAAGGACTTGCTTTTTATACTATTGGCCAAAGAAGGCATATTCACCTACCAGCGGCCGAACCTTATTATGTGGTAGATAAAAATCCTCAAAAGAACATTCTTTATGTTGCGCCAGCCTCTCAAATTAAATATTTCCAAACAGATAAAGTTATTTTAAAAAAAATCAATTTTATTGGACCAAAGCCTAATTTGCCGCTGGACTGTGAAGTCAAATTGCGCTATCGCACCAAACCACTTAAAGCTCAGCTCATTCATCAAAAATTTTATGCTCTGCGATTGCAAAAACCTGTTTTTGGAATAACACCGGGCCAGTCGGCTGTTTTTTACCATCGCCAGGAATTAATTGGCGGGGGCATCATTAAAAATAATTTCTGATATATAATTAAAATATGGCTGATGATTTTACTCAACAAATTATTCATTTAGAAAAAATTCGCAAACGTAAAAAATGGGCGATCTTTTCGATTCCTATTTTAATTATTGTCCTCCTTGTGCTCATTAAAGTTTTTTTTATCAAGCCGGCACCTACCTGTTTTGATGGCATTAAAAATGGAAATGAGGAAGGAGTCGATTGTGGCGGTCCTTGTCTTGCTTGTGGTATTAAATATGCTCAACCTATTGAGGTGGTTTCAACAAAGATTCTTTCCGAAACCCTTAATACAAGTCAGGTTCTTATTCAAATTAAAAATAGCAATGCCGAGTATGGGGTTACTTTCGATTACACTGCTACTCTTTACAGCGCCTTCGGTGAAAAACTGAAAACAATCTCAAGCAAAGATTTTATCTTGCCCTTTTCCACTAAATATCTTTTGCTTCAAAAAATTGATATTCCAGCAGAAAAAATTAATCGTGTGGAAGTAAACTTTAATTATCAAACAAAAGATTGGTTTTATTCAGATAAAAAAACTACTGACCTTTTCTCAATTCCCAACAAACAATTACGAATGATGCGACCGGATGAGGCAGGCTTTTTAGAAGTTCAGGCTCAAATCAAAAATAATACCAATATAGATTTTGCTGAAGTAGAAATCATTATTCTGCTCTTTTCAAAAACTGGTGAAATTATCAACGCAGCGAAGACTCAAACTTTTGATGTTGCCGCTTACAGCACACGTCCGATCACCTATGTCTGGCTCTATAATTTTCCTGATTCTAACATTTTGGATCTTTATCATATAGAAATTATTGCCGATGCACACAAATAGGCAGCTGCACTTCTTATGAGCAAAACCTGGAAACAACTATCTTTTTCGTTAATCGCTCCTGTTATTTTACTTTCATTTTTCAGTCTCTTAACCTTATATAGTCTTTCTTTACAAGATCCCGAACCGCTTCAATTTTTTAAAAAGCAGGCTTTCTGGTTTATTTTTTGTTTTGCTATTTTTTATATTATCACTCGATTCTTTGACTATCGTATTTTTAATACTCAAAACTTTTTTGTTGTTGGATTATATCTTTTAGCTCTCATTTTACTTATTGCGGTGTTGCTTGTTGGCCCCAAAATTAAAGGCACAACAGGATGGCTTAATTTTAAATTATTTAGTTTTCAACCCGTGGAACTTGCTAAATTGGCTCTCGTTATTTTATTGGCGCGCTACTTTGCTAACTGGCATGTAGAAATCTGGAGACCGCGTCATCTTTTAGTAACGGCTGTTTATACGGGAATTTATGCTTTTCTTGCCTTTCTTCAGCCTGATATGGGAGCGGCGGTATTTTTTATTTTAATTTGGCTTGGAATGCTTTTAGTGTCTGGTTTGAAATTTAAACATTTTGTTATTCTTTTAATCGTCTTTATAATTTTAAGTCTTGTCGGTTGGCAATATTTTCTGCAACCATACCAAAAAGAAAGAATTCTCACCTTCTTAAATCCCGATCGCGATCCCTTGGGCAGCGGCTACAGTGTCTCCCAGGCTAAAATTGCTGTCGGCTCCGCCGGCTTGTTTGGCAAAGGATTAGGGCAGGGTCTTTTAACGCAACTCCACTTCTTGCCAGAAGCTAAAACCGACTTCTTTTTTGCCGCTTTTGTGGAAGAGTGGGGTTTAATTGGCGCCTTAGTTCTTTTTCTAATTTACGGCTGGCTCTTTTTCCAGATTTATCACATTGGTTTAAAAAGTGAAAATAATTTTTCTCGATTAGTATGCTTTGGATATCTGCTTACTCTTGTTGTTCAAATATTATTGAACTTGGGAGCCAATTTAGGATTTCTGCCGGTCACTGGTTTGCCTTTACCATTTTTAAGCTATGGTGGTTCTAACCTCTTGATAAATTTTATCGCTTTGGGTATTATTCAAAATATTAAAAACATACACCAGAAATAGAAGTCACAAACATCTAATGACGAAAAGTTAGCGAAAATTTTCGCTAGACATCTTAATTGTGGAATTTAAAATCTGCGCGTTGCATTCATTTAGATATTAACTTAGATATTAACTTGTAAATATGGATTGTCTCTCTTTTTCTCTTAGAGGAGACAAGCAGCAAGTAAAATCGTTAGATTAATTAAAAACTAGAGATTTAAAAATAAATTAATATGAAACAATTTCTTTTTTTAGTTTTAAGCATTTACCTCATTGGCATCATTTTTTATTTCGCAATTTTTTATTATCAATTAAAGCCATTACCAGTGGAGGCGGGGCTCCAAAATCAAACAACTCAATTTATTGTCCAAAAAGGTGACGGATTTAAAGAAATTGCTGAACGGCTTGAAGAACAGAACCTCATTCGCTCTTCGAAAAGTTTTAAAGTTTATCTTTTGATTAATGGGTGGGCTAATAAATTACAGCCGGGTGTTTATCAAATTGCTTACGGATCCAAGGCTTCAGATATTGCCAAACTTTTAATGACCGGATCACCGACGGAAAAAACAGTAGTCATTCCTGAAGGTTACACGCTTTTAGATATTGAACAAAAATTAAAAAATGAAGAAATATTGGGATCAGGAGAATCCCTTCTTAATCTCAAAATATCTGATTTTCAAAAAGACTATTATTTCTTAAAAGACGCTCCACCGAGTGCTAATTTAGAAGGTTTTTTATTCCCTGATACTTATCGTTTCAAAATTAATTCACCGGCAACGTTGGTGGTTAAACGCATGCTCGATAATTTTCAAAGCAATCTGACACCCGAAATGCAAACTGCCATTGCAAATACTCCTCTCAATTTTTATCAAATTGTTACTCTAGCATCGCTCATTGAAGGTGAAATTCCTAATGAGGAAGAACGATCTATTGTTGCTGGCATATTAGTCAAACGTCTTGAAAATCAAATGCCTCTGCAGGTAGATGCTACTATTATTTATATCAAGTGCGATATTCTAAAAACAGAAAATTGCCGCCAACTTTCACCTGCTGATTTTAAAATTGAATCCCCTTATAATACGTATCAACATTTGGGATTGCCAAAAGGACCCATTAATAATCCTGGTCAAAGCGCCATCAAAGCCGCGCTCAATCCCGTCGAAAGTCCTTATTGGTATTATCTTTCCGATCCTAAAACAGGGAAAACTATTTTTTCAAAAACGCTTAAAGAGCATAATGAAGCAAGGGCGAAATATTTGAAATAAAAGAAACCCGCTGAAGCGGGTTTCTTTAATTGTACTTTGGATTTTCATTCCAATTATTTTCCTTCCTTTAATGCCTTTTGTCTAATGGCCTTATCAATTTCATTAGCAATTTTTGGATTCTGTTTTAAAAATTCTTTAGCATTATCAATTCCTGTGCCTAATTTCGTTTCGCCAAAAATATAAGAATTGCCCGAACGTTGGATGATGCCGGTTTTTACTCCCGTATTAATAAGATCTCCTTCTTTAGAAATTCCTTCATTGTACATAATATCAAATTCAGCAATTTTAAATGGCGGCGCCACTTTATTCTTTACTACTTTAACTTTTATCCGCGAACCAATAATGTCCTCTCCTTTTTTAATTTGGGCTGTCCGGCGAATATCAATTCTCACTGAAGAATAAAATTTCAAAGCCCGACCACCTGGCGTTGTCTCCGGATTGCCAAACATTATTCCAACCTGCATACGAATCTGATTAATAAAAATAATTACTGTTTTGGTTTTAGCAGCAATAGCTGTAATTTTTCTTAAAGCTTGGGACATTAAACGTGCCTGAAGTCCAATATGTTGCGCTCCCATTTCGCCTTCGATTTCCGCTCGTGGTGTGAGAGCTGCCACTGAATCCACCACAATCACATCAATGCTGCCCGACCGAACTAATTGTTCCATAATATTTAGAGCCTCTTCTCCGTTATCTGGTTGGGAAATTAATAATTCATCTGTTTTAACGCCAATTCTTTTAGCATATTCCGGATCAAGGGCATGTTCCGCATCAATAAAAGCCGCCTTCCCTCCTTGTTTTTGAGCAGAAGCAACAATATGAAGAGCTAGTGTGGTTTTGCCGCTAGATTCCGGACCATAAATTTCAATAATTCTGCCACGCGGCATTCCGCCAACACCCAAAGCCAAATCCAAAGAGATCGAACCGGTAGGAATAACCTCCACATCAACACGCGGCGCTTCACCCAATTTCATAATTGCGCCTTCGCCAAATTTTGATTGAATATCTTTGATCGTTGATTCTAAAATGTCTTCTTTTTTTTCTTTGCTTTCATTAGCATCTTCAGTTTTTTTCTGTTTTGCCATAGAAGTAATTTTTTAAAAATGACCCTTTATAATATTAAATATATTATAGCAAAAGAAAAAAAATATCAAAAACGTTTGATATTTTCAATGATGGCTTTGAGATTAAACCTTTATAAAATTGCCCCTCGCCATGTGGCGAGGAGCAATTGAGATTTGAGATCTGATTTTATATTGTCTCATCGCAATTTTTGACTTTTGAATTTTGAATTTTGACTTTTGATTTTTGATTTTTTTATTGTCATTCTGAGCGAAGCGAAGAATCCCTCGGCTAGCTGGCATGAGATCCTTCACTGCGTTCAGGATGACAAGAAAGGGCGTTGGCATGGGATCCTTCGGGCTTCGCCCTCAGGATGACAAAAGGTTAGTTTTAGGGTTTTGAGTTGTGGCTTTGAACTTTGACTTTTGAGTTTTGATTTATTATTTATTTTTTGACTTTTGAATTTTGAATTTTGAATTTATTTTGGTGCCCCTGGTAGGAGTCGAACCCACATCT
>Ga0208461_1001549_pt1 | contig 20443 bp, 20 predicted proteins | sample AD_JPNTR4_MetaG_FD_184448 | JGI IMG/M metagenome (GOLD analysis project Ga0208461, IMG submission 184448) | Active sludge microbial communities of municipal wastewater-treating anaerobic digesters from Japan - AD_JPNTR4_MetaG (SPAdes) (version 2) | ecosystem: Engineered > Bioreactor > Anaerobic...
AACTAGAAATTAACGAGTTAGAAAAAATTACTCAAAAAAATCCTGAACAAAGACAAGCTCAAAAAACTTTAGCCGAAGAATTAACTAAATTTATTCATGGTGAAAAAGCTTTAAGAAAAGTTCAAAAAATTACCAAAGCCCTTTTTTCTAACGATTTTAAATCGCTTAATGCTAATGAAATTAAAGAAGCATTAGCCGATGTTCCTTCTTATATCATTTCTAATAAAAAAGAATTAAATATTATTGATCTTTTAACCGAAGCCGGAATTTCTTCTTCTAAACGTCAAGCCAAAGAAGATGTTTTAAATAGAGCCATTTCTTTAAACGGAAAAACAATCAGCGATATTAATTATTTAGTTACCAAAAAAGATTGTTTGATAGAAAACATTTTAATTTTTAAACGAGGCAAAAAAAATCATTTTCTAATTTATTGGCAATAAGTAAAAATTGACTTATCTTTTTCTTTTATTAACATCAAAAAATAAAGAATATTTTTTGATGTTATTTTTTAAAAAATTAAGTTTTTAATTGGTTTTATGTGTCGTTAAGCATTTATTTTTTATTAAAATATGCTTGATAAAATTGTTTTAGATATTGAAACTAAAAATTCTTTTGCTGACGTTGGCGGAAAACAAAATCTTAAAATGTTAGACGTTTCTTTAATAGGAGTTTATTCCTACAAAAGAGATGAATATTTTGGTTTTGAAGAAAAAGATTTTCCTCTTTTTGAAAAAATGCTTAAAGAAACAGGAGCGATTATTGGATTTTCTATTTATAATTTTGACCTGCCACTAATCAGCAAACTTTATAATAATTACGATTTTTCCAAGTATATTATTTTAGATATTTTAAAAGAAATTGAAGAAAAAAGAGGCCATCGAATTAAACTTGATGATTTAGCTCAAGCAAATATCGGTGTTGGTAAAAATGGCAATGGTCTTGAAGCAATTGAATTGTATCGCGAAGGAAAAATCGATGAATTAAAAAAATATTGTCTTAATGATGTTAAAATTACCAAAGAATTATACGAATTAATTTTAGAAAAAGGAGAAATAATTATTCCTTCTCGTTTTCAAAAGCCAATCGTTATGCCTTTTGAATGGCGTAAATTGCATAATGAATTAGATCAAAAATTGGAAGAATTAGAAAAAGAATTAAAAAGTCTTCCGATTCAAAACTCTTTATTTTAAAAACCGCTTTTAATAGCGGTTTTTAGTTTTTTATTGATAAATTTATAAATTTTTTCCAAATAATTGATTTAAAACTTCTGGTTTTTGTTTAATAGTTATAATTTCTATTCCTTTTTCTTTTAATTCTTTTATTTTTTGAGATGGCAAATTTTGAGATTCTTCTAAAATTTGTAAAATCTTTTTTTCATCATCATCGCCGGCTAAACGATTAATAGAAATTTTTTGGCATTTAAGACATTGATGAATTAACATTAATTCTCCTTGACGTTTTTCCTTGTATTTGTTTATTCCTTCTTGTTTAAAGGTTAGGGCTAAAGGTTTCATTAAATCTTGGCACTTTGCTTTTCTATCGCCAGTTTTTAAATCAACATGTTTAGACCATAAACAAAAAGGACAATGATTTCGATGGGCAGTGCCAATAAGAGGTGAATAAAAAACCATTTTTCCGCAATTCAAACACTTAAACTTTTGTTCTTCTTTCGTCTTTTGTTTAACTTTTTGGTTAGCCTTGTTTTTTAATTTTTTATTTATTTTTAACATTTTTAGTATTATAATTTAAAAATAAATAATTAAAAAATTTTTTATTTTTCTGTTTTTATTTTTTATTGACTTATTTGTTTGTTTTTTATAATCTTTATATGATGAGTAGTAGGTAAAATAAATAATTTGCGCCCTTAGCTCAGTGGTAGAGCGTTTCGTTGACATCGAAAAGGTCAGAGGTTCAATCCCTCTAGGGCGCACGTAGATATCACTCATTTGTTTGTAAATAGATTTATTTATAATAAATAGATAAATTTTAAAGAAGTAGCGGCGAAGTCCAAAGGACTTCGCCGCCACCACAATTTATTTCATTCAAAACAATTTTTTCATTTTATTAATAACAAAAGCCAAAACTTTTATTATCTAAAAATATAATTGGAAAAATAAAAATAGAGTTTAAAATAATAATAATGGAAAAAATTGAAATTGTTTTTGAAAATGATGATTTTTTAGTTATAAACAAACCAGCTGGCGTTTTAGTGCACGCTGTCAAATCCAGTCAAAAAAGTTTAGTTGATTGGTTAATTAAACGTTATCCTAAAATTAAAAATGTCGGTGAAGATAAAAACCGGCCGGGAATCGTGCATCGATTAGACAAAGATACTTCTGGTCTTTTGATTATTGCTAAAAATAATAAAAGTTTTTTTTATTTCAAAAATCTTTTTCAGAATCGTAAAATCAAAAAAGGTTATATTGCTTTAGTTTATGGTAAATTTAATGAAAAAACCGGTTTAATTGATAAGCCAATCGGAATTGTTAAATCATCAGTTAAACATTCTACCGCTTCAAAAAAGATGAAAAATCTAAAAGAGGCAATTACAAAATACGAAGTAATAAAAAGTTGGCAATGGGAAGACGAATTTTTTTCTTTGTTAAAGGTTTTTCCCCAAACAGGTCGGACCCATCAAATTAGAGTGCATTTAGCAAGTATTGGTCATTCAGTAGTGGGCGATAAAATTTATGGTCGAAGAAAACCAAAAATAGAAAGCCGTTTATTTTTACACGCTTTTTTATTAGAATTTAAGCTGCCTAATGGAGGTATTCTTCGTTTGGAAAGTGATTTGCCTGATGATTTAATTCAGATTTTAGAAAAAATAGAGAATTAGAGAGTACTTTTTTATTTATTTGACAAAAGTTAATAAAAATATCATAATATAATTGTTCTTTAACAATTTAAAATAATAATTAAAAAATCTACAACATGGAAAAAAAAGAATTTTTATTCAGCGGTGTGCTGTTTAATAATGCACTATCAAATGCATTATTTTTTATTAATTTAAATTGTTTGGGGGAAATTGTAATCCCGCAGGCAGTGTTTGATGAAATTGACTCAAAGGCTGATTATCATCTACTATCAAATTTTGGCGAGACTCAGACGAGTCAAGCTAAAAGGAAAAAAAGGTAAATTATAAAAGCCATTAAAATATGGCCTATGCATTTCTTATTTAATCTTGTTTAGAAAGGAGGAAAGAAAAATGAAAAAATTTCGGTGGATTTTAATTCCGCTCAGCTTGTTAATACTTTTAACAAGCTATTATGTCTCCTTAAGTATTAATGATAATATAAGGTTTTTCCAAAATACCAATATTATCATTATTAACACTACGCCATATACGTTTGATGTATTGGCGGATGGCAGGAAAGTTGGTACGATTGAATCTTATGACAATATTTCCGTTTCTTTAGGGAGCGGAAATAGTTATGGCTCCAAAGTAGCCATAAGTATTATAGCGAAGGATTTCGCTTATACTGAAAGGATATGGGATCATTCCCTTGTTGGAAAACATTTTTATATATTCACGATGCGTCAAGATGAGTATCGTATATGGGTTGAGCGAAATTAGAATGAAAAATATAGGACTCTTTAAAAAAAGAGTCCTTTTTTGTTTTATTTATTGGTGAGTGGTGGCGGCGAAATTCTAAAAGAATTTCGCCGCCACTTAATTAAATAATTTTTAAAATAAGTATTTATTAGTCTAATTTTAAAAAATCGGATATTGCTGTTGTTTTTTAATGTCATCCTGAACGAAGTGAAGGATCCCGTGCCAACTAATAAACAACTATCTTTAATGTGCGTGGGATTCTTCACTTCGTTCAGAATGACCGCAGAGATTTGCTGTGGATGGGATTCTTCTTTACCCGCCGTAGGCGGGGCTTCGCTCAGAATGACACTTGGTTTAGTGGATAAGCGCGCTGGGTAAAAACGTAGCCAGAAGTTATCGAGTTAAACAAAACGGCTTTTAATAATAATCAACAAAATAAAGGCAAATGAGTTATTTATTAAAGTGGACATTTTGATTTATTATTGGACTTATATAAAAATTTTATTAATATTAAAAATACTAATTAATAAAAATTTATGAATAATGACAAGAAAGAATTAAATTTAAATATTGTTAAACGTCCGCCGATTGTTGTGGTAATGGGTCATATTGATCATGGAAAAACAACGCTTTTAGATGCAATTAGAAAAACTAATGTTGCTAATAAAGAAGCTGGTGGTATTACTCAAAATATCGGCGCTTATGAAATAACAGTTTCAAGTAAAAATGAAGAATACAATAATCGAAAAATTACTTTTATTGATACTCCCGGTCACGAAGCCTTTACAACAATGCGTTTACGTGGGACAAAAGTAGCTGATGTTGCTATTTTAATTATTGCAGCTGATGAAGGAGTAAAACCTCAAACCGTAGAGGCTTTACATTTAATTCAACAAGCAAAAATTCCTTATATTATTGCTTTAAATAAAATTGATAAGCCAGAAGCCAATCCTAATCAAGTGAAAACTCAATTAGCTGAAATAGGAGTTTTAGTTGAGGGTTGGGGCGGTAATATACCAGTGATTAACATTTCTGCTAAAGAAGGAAAAAACATCGAAGATTTATTAGAGTTAATTCTTCTTATGGCTGATATGGAAAATATCACGGCTAAAAAAGATGGTCCAGCTGATGGTGTTATTATCGAAACAAAATTTGATAGTAGGAGAGGAATTTCAGTAACGGCTATTATTAAAAATGGAATATTAAAAGTTGGTGATTTAATTTATAGCGATTCAGCCACCGGTAAAGTAAAAACAATGGAAGATTGTAATGGTTGTCAAATAAAAGAAGCTACTTTTTCTTCCCCAGTTCTTTTAATTGGTTTTAAAGAAATGCCTCAAGTAGGCGAAGAGTTTTTTGGAGGAGAGAAAAAAGATATTGATAAAAAAAGCAAGAAAGAGGATAAAACAAATCAAACATCAATGATTAAAAATCAAAAATCAAAAAATAATTTAAATATTATTTTGAAAGCGGATACAATTGGTTCGCTTGAAGCAATGAAAAAAATTTTAAGTAATTTAAAATTACCTGAAGGATTGGAGATCGAAATTATTAGCGAATCAATTGGTGACGTTTTCGTTTCGGATATTTCTTTAGCCGAAAATTCTTCGGCAATAATTTTGGGTTTTCAAATAAAAGTGCCAAAAGATTTACAAATTATTGGACAATCAAAAAATATTCGCATTTATATTTTTAACATTGTTTATGAAATGGAAAAATTTTTGAAAGAAGAAATGGAAAAACTTTTTCAACCTCAAGAATTGCCGCCAAAAGGTATAGTGGAAATTTTAGCCACTTTTAGTAAAAAAAGAAGTGAACAATTAATCGGTGGAAAAGTATTAAAAGGAAAAATTGTTAAAGGAGCTCAAGTTAAAATTCAGCGAGAAGAAAATATTATTGGACGAGGAAAAATTTTAAATTTACAAGTAAGTAAAGTTGATGTTAAAGAAATAATAGAAGGAAAAGAAGGGGGAATTTTAATTGAAGCAGATACCGATATTTTGGTAGGCGATAAACTAATTTATTAATAATTATGCAATTAAGGGAATTTGATTATAGTTTGCCAAAAGAATTAATTGCTCAAAAACCTATTTTGCCGCGAGATCATTGTAAATTAATGGTGGTTAATAGAAAAACAAAAGAAATTAGCCATCATTTTTTTTATCAAATTGACCAATTTCTTAAAAAAGGAGATGTGGTGGTGATTAATACCAGCAAAGTAATTCCAGCTCGGTTATTGGGTAAAAAAGTAACTACCGATGGCAAGGTTGAAATTTTTTTGATACGACCAAATATAAAAAATTTGAAAAATTATCAATGGAATAATGAGTGGATTGTTATTGGAAAACCGGGATTAAAAAAAGGAGAAAAAATAAAATTTTCTTTTGGGTTGGAAGGCGAAATAGAAGAAGTAAATAACTACGAACGTTTAATTAAATTTAATACTCACGGAGAAAAATTAAAAAAATTAATTTACAAAAACGGTCAAGCGCCCACTCCTCCATATATTAAACGCTTATCTAATTTAAAAGAATATCAAACAATTTATGCTAAAAATTTAGGATCAGTAGCCGCTCCAACAGCGGGATTTCATTTTACTCCTCGTTTAATAAAAAAATTAAAAAAGAAAGGAGTAATTTTTAAGGAAGTAGTTTTGCATATTGGTTTGGGGACGTTTGAACCAGTAAAAACAGAAATTGTAGAAAATCATCAAATGGATGTTGAGTGGGCAGAAATTGATGAAAAAACTGCTAAATTTTTAAATAAAGCCAAGAAGAATGGACAAAGAATTATTGCGGTGGGAACAACAACAACCCGAACACTTGAAGGATTTGCTAGTAAAAAAGGTGTTTTAAAAAGCGGGCAAAAATTTGTTAATTTATTTATTTATCCCGGTTATCAATTTAAATTTACTGATGCTTTAATTACTAACTTTCATTTACCCAAATCAACGTTGATAATGCTTGTTTCGGCTTTAGCGGGAAAAGATTTAATTTTTCAAGCTTATAATGAAGCAATAAAAAAACACTATCGTTTTTATAGTTTTGGCGATGCAATGTTTATTATTTAATCAAAAAGCAATATAATTTAATTATGGAAAATAAAGAAATTGCTAAAATTTTATCAGAAATTTCCGTTTATTTAGAAATGGAAGGAGAAATGTTTAAACCGCGGGTTTATGAAAAAGCCGCTTTAGCTATTGAATTGCTAGATAAACCATTAAAAGATATTTATAAAACGCAGGGATTAAAAGGGATTGAAAATATTGAGGGCGTTGGATTGTCAATTGCTGAAAAAATAGAAGAATTGTTAAAAACAGGTGAACTTAAATATTATAAACAATTAAAGAAAAAATATCCTATTGATTTAGAAAATTTATTACGAATAGAAGGATTGGGACCGAAATTAATTAAAAAACTTTACGAAAAATTAAAAATTAAAAATATTGCTGATTTAGAAAAAGCAGCTCAAGAGGGAAAAATTAGAAAAATTGAGGGGTTTGGTGAAAAAACAGAGCAAAATATTTTAAAAAGTATTGAATTTTTAAAACAGAGTGGCAACCGTTTTATTTTGGGTTTTGTTTGGCCGGAAATAGAAAATATTATTAGTCAACTTTCTCATTTAAAAGAAGTAAAAAAAATTATAGCCGCTGGATCAATAAGGCGAATGAAAGAAACTATAGGCGATTTAGATATTTTAATTATTTCCAATAATCCAACGCCAGTGATGGATTATTTTGTTTCAATGCCCAATGTTTTTCAAATCATCGCTCATGGTGAAACAAAATCAGCCATTAGATTAAAAAATGGCTTGGATGTTGATTTGCGAGTAGTAGCGGAAGAATCTTTTGGCGCTGCTTTAAATTATTTTACTGGTTCTAAAAATCACGGAATTCATTTACGAGAAATAGCGATGAAAAAAAATTATAAATTAAATGAGTATGGATTGTTTAAAATTAAAAACAACAAAGAAATAAAGATTGCGGGGAAAACCGAAAAAGAAATTTATCAAGCTCTAGATTTAGATTATATTGAGCCAGAAATGCGAGAAGATTGGGGGGAAATTGAATTAGCTCAAAATCACCAATTACCAAAATTAATTGGTTATAATGATTTAAAGGGTGATTTACAAATTCAGACCAATTGGAGCGATGGTTCTAATTCAATTGAAGAATATATTGATGCTGCTTTGAAAAATAATTTAGAATATATTGCCATTACTGATCACACAAAGAGTTTGGCAATGACTAGTGGTTGTGATGAAAAAAAATTATTAAAACAAATAAAAGAAATTGATAAAATTAATCAAAAATTAGAAAAAGAAAAAATTAATTTTAAAGTTTTAAAAAGCGCCGAAGTGAATATTTTAAAAGATGGATCATTAGATATTGATAAAAAGGTTTTAGCTCAATTAGATTTTGTTGCAGCAGCGGTTCATTCTCATTTTAATATGACAAGAAAAGAAATGACCGAAAGAATTTGTAAAGCGATTAGAAATCCATTGGTTGATATTATTTTTCATCCAACCGGACGTTTAATTTTAAAAAGACCGCCGTATGATTTAGATGTTGATAAAATAATTAATGAAGCAAAAAATAATAATACTTGTTTAGAAATTGATGCTTTTCCTGATCGACTTGACTTAAAAGACGAACACATTAAAAAAGCAATAGAAAAAGGCGTAAAACTTTCTATTGATTCTGATTCTCACTCAATTAATCATTTAAATTATTTAAAATTTGGTATTGCTCAAGCGCGACGCGGTTGGGTAACCAAAAATGATATTATAAATACAAAACCATGGCCAGAAATGTTAAAACAACTCAAAGTCAACCAAAGAAAAAAGTAAAATTTGAAGTTTCAGTGGGAATATTTCTTTTTCGACAAGAAAAAGAAAAGATTTTGTGGTTGATGCTTCATTATCCCGCTGGTCACTGGGATTTTATTAAAGGACATATTGAAAAAAATGAAAAAATAGAGGAAACTATAAGAAGAGAAACTTTTGAAGAAGCAGGTATCAAAAATTTTAAGATTTTTCCGGGATTTAAAAAGATTGTTACTTATTGGTTTAAGGATACAAAACATAATGACAATAGATTAATTCGTAAAAAAGTGATTTTTCTTTTAGGAGAAACAAAAGAAAAAGAAATAAAAATATCCCCGGAGCATTTAGAAGGAAAATGGGTGACTACAAAAGAAGCTTTAGAAATTATTACTTTTAAAAATGTTAAAAAATTTTTTAATCAAGCCGTCGAATTTTTAAAAAAATATCAAATTAGTGTCTAAAAAAAATAATAATAAAAATATAGATAATGGAGATAAAAAGAAAAATTCTTTAGTGAAAAAATCAATTACCTCAAAAAATTCTACCATTAAAAATAAAAACGATAAAATAAAAATTCACTTTTATGGTGCTACCAAAGAAGTGGAAGGGAGTTGTTTTTTGGTAGAATATAAAAACGAAAAAATTTTAATTGATTGTGGCATTCATCGAGATATTCGAGATAAAACAAATTTTCAATCATTACCATTTAATCCTCAACAAATTAAAGCTATTATTTTAACTCACGCTCACATTGATCACAGCGGTCTAATACCTTATGTCTACAAAAAAGGTTTTCGAGGAAAAATTTTTGCGACGCCGCCAACAATTGATTTTTGTGAAATTTTATGGGAGGACGCTTTTGGTTTAATGGAAGATTCAGTAGAAAAGTATGGTTTACCATTGCCTTATAGCGCTAACGATATGGTTGAAGCGCTTAATTTATTTCAGCCAATTTCTTATTATCAGGAAATAAATATTTCTTCAAATTTTTCTTTTATGTTTTATAATGCTGGTCATATATTAGGCTCAGCTATTGTTTTATTAAAAATAAAAAAATCAAACAAAGAGGAAACAAAAATTATTTTTTCAGGAGATTTAGGCAATCCCTTTAATTTATTATTACCCGAAACGGATTTAATTAGTGAAGAAGCCGATTATTGTTTAGTAGAATCAACTTATGGTGATCGTTTACATGAAGATAGCAAAATCAGAAGAGAGTTATTAGAGGATGCGGTTGAAGAAGTTATTAGAAATAAAGGAGTGTTAATGATTCCTGTGTTAGCATTGGAACGTACTCAAGAAATTCTCGTGGAATTAAACGAATTAGTAATAAATCATAGAGTACCATCGGTGCCAATTTTTATGGATAGCCCTTTGGCTATTAAAATAACCGAAATTTATAAAAAATATTTAGAATATATTAGAATCGAAGCTTTTAAATTTGTTAAGGGAGGAATGGGTTTGTTTAATTTTCCCGGATTAACTTTTACTTTAACAACTGAACAATCAAAAGCAATAAATGTTGTTCCACCGCCAAAAATTATTTTAGCCGGATCGGGTTCTTCTGAAGGAGGAAGGATTCTTCATCATGAAAAGCGATATTTGCCCGATCCTCACAGTGTTTTATTAATTGTTTCTTATCAAGATAAAAATTCTTTAGGAAGAAAATTATTAGAAGGAATTAAAGAAATTGAAATTTACAACGAAACAATTAAGGTTAATTGTCGGATTCAACAAATTAGTGGTTATTCGGCTCACGCTGATCAGGAAATGCTTTTAAAATGGATTGGACCGATGAGATTTCGATTAAAAAAATTATTTGTAATTCATGGAGAAGAATCAGCCATTAATACTTTATCTCAATTAGTAAGAGATAGATTTGGTATTGTTACTGAAGCGCCAGATTATGGAGAAGAAATAGAATTAGAATAAATATAGATTAAGATTAAAAGTTAAAAGTATGATATTATAGGAGGCGTGCCAGAGTGGTTGAATGGGCCGCACTCGAAATGCGGTATCCCATTTTTGGGATCGGAGGTTCGAATCCTCCCGCCTCCGCCAAAAATATGGTCGGCACTTCGTGCCGACCATATTTTTGGCTGAAAGAAATTTTAATTCAGATTTGGGGTGAATGTTGAAAATAGATGCGGATTTTGACTAAAACACACCGCCAATTTTCAAAATTATAATTTTAGTTAAAATCCGAACTTTTTTGACGAAAATTTTACCCCGTAGAGTTACCTTTGGCGACTTCTTCGGGGCCGGATGTGATTTTTAATTATCGCCCGCAGGAGGGGTCTGGGAAGAAATGCGGGCAGATTTCAGTCTTTTTCGGAAATTCAAAAAATTTTTCGGTACCACAAAATAAGAATCCATAGTATGTGTAGACTTATTATTTTCCATAGACTTTTTTACGATAAAAGATATAATAAAAGCAAGTGTGGACAACAATTATGGAAGATATATCAAAAAAATTTGGTAAAAAAGTCAGAGAAATACGTCTAAAAAAAGGCTTTCGCAAGGCGATATTTCTAAGCGTCTCAATTTACACCGTTCGTATATAAGCGGAATTGAGCGCGGTATTCGCAACTTTCCCTTAAGGTTATTCAAAAAATTGCGAAAGTCCTTGATATTGATATAAATAAATTGATATGAAATCGCCTGAATTTATCACGCACGGCACGAGTTCTGAAAATGATGCCGAAAAAATCAAAAATGAAGGATTCGAAGCGCAGGAAGGTCGTGCGACGGTTTCGGGCGATTTAATTTATGCTTTTGAGTGGGCGACAAAACAAGAACGAAGAAGAGGAAGTAAAAGTGAAACTGAAATTGGCGATAAAGAAAAAGGACGAATAGTCATAATGAAAGTTCCAGAAGATAAATCTGTTGATTATGCAACACATACCGATATAGAAGTTGATGAAGTCTCAAAGGAAATTACAGGATATTCTTCAAAATTTGAATCTGGCAGAAAACAACTCGCAATTTACGATGAGGGAGATGTTGTTGAAAAAAGAAAAAAAATTGAGCAAGCCAAAAAAGAGTTAAAAGAAATTAATGCTCAATTTTCTGTTTTTTTCAAAGAAAATAATATTGATCCTGACCAAATAAAATCCAAGGAAAATTTAATTGAAGCAATAAAAAATTTTGACATTGAAAAGAAAATTGAGATTTTGAAAAAAGCCGAAAAGAGAAAACTCGCTGAGCCGAATGTCACCATTTCACAAGAAAATATTTTGATGAGTGTTGTTCCTACTCTAGAGTTGGGCGAGAAACTTAGCGAGTTAGAACAAAAAATAAAAAATTTGGAAAAAGTTGATTTGAAATATTTTACAGAAGAAATATCAAAAATTATTGAGAATGATAAAGAAAATTTTTTAGTCTCTGGGCTAGATGTACGAGAAGTTGTAAGAAATCTTTTGGCCACAACTTTGGAAACAGAAGTTGTAAATATGATTAGATCGCTTTCTATGGATGTAAAAAGAGCACAGGGTTACGAAATATATAATCGTGACAAAGATGAGGTGAAAGAAAAAGAAATTGATAAAGAACAGTTGAAGCAAAAACTGGAAAAAATTCTCTCCATTGTTGAAGCCGAAAATTTCGATATTGGAATGGAAAATCTTAACAGGTATATTAGAATGAATGCTAAGAAATTATTGGAAGAGTTGAAATAGATGATGTGGCGTCGAAAAGATTTTTGAATTTCAGAGAGGTATGGGAACCCACCTGCATTCTTTCCCAGACCTTTTCTGCGGGCGGGAAATCAGCCGAGGCAGGACGAATCCAAAATCTCAGACAAATTGTTTTGTCCCGCCGAGTCCATTTTATTAGTTTTAATCGTTTGGATTTTGCTCGAAATAGTTTCGAACTTTGTCTAACAAACATCGTATTAAATCGGAATTAAAATTTCTTTCCGCTAATTTTCAGAATTAGAATTTTAGTTAAAATCCGCATCTATTTTTTTCAAGAAAACCTTGACACTGATTTTTAGCCAGCCGCCGCAGGCGGCGGGCAGAATCCGCTAAAATGGATTTACCACCTATTCATAATCTTCTTTGGCTAACAGACAAGCAAAAAATTTAAAGGGAGTCTGGGGAAAAGCCCCGAAGGAGTCGCTTCGCGACCCTACGGGGTAAAAATTTTTGCCCGCTTTGGCAAGACGGAGAACACTTTATATATTTTGTGTTGCCCCTGCCCCCACACCAAATTTGGTGTAGGGGCTTATTCCAATCCTCCTGCCTGCCCCGTATAATTGCGAAGCAATTTGTTCGGGGTGTGCGTCTAAGGGATTTGACAGCATTATTATGGTCGTTATAATTTATATATAATACTTTAAATATTAAGCAATAATTTAAAATATGGTAACTTAGTCGATTGCCATAAAATAATTAAAAAACTATGAACAAAATATTTCATAACGAAACTTTAAAAAGTTTTACAAAAAAGTCGTTATTTGTTTTAACCGCAACTTTAATCGTCAGCAGTTTTTTTGTTTTTAATGCAGGAAAGGTGGAGGCACAGGTCTCTAATACACTCGTAGCTCCATTCGAGACGCAGACTTTTGGAACTGGGGCGACAGCAGAGTGGACAAATGTCGACAAGCACACTGGAAGTTACTCAGTTAAACTGTACTCTCCTGCTAATAGCTACGCTAGTGTTGGCACAAGGGCATATGTCGGAACTATAAACGATATTACTTCACTATCTTTCTGGTATAAACACAGCCCATATGCTGCTTGGGTCGGTCCCAAAATGTCTCTATTCCTTGAAAAGGGTGGACATTATTATCGCGCCAGTACCAACTGTGTAGTGAGAAGTGATACTGTCTGGAAAAAGGCGGACGCCATAAACGGCAAAGATAATGATTTTTATGTTAATGAGGAAAATAAAAACCAGATATTGGATTATGAGGAAAATAAGGACCAGATATGGGATTATGTTGAAACCCAATCAGATTTTATTACCAATATTGGGACAACAGTAGACAACCTTACGTTTAATGACCTAAAAATAGCTCTCACTGGTGCCAATGTTAAGGCTGTTGTTGTGTATGTGAGTGCCGCTTCGAAGGAGGGACCAGGTGGCGCCTACATTGATGATATTGAGATAAACGGCACAACTTACTACGGTAAAATTCAGGATGCCATTGATGCTGCCACCACTGGTGACACCATCAATGTGGCGGCGGGGATGTATAACGAAAATTTAATAATCAATAAATCTCTGACGCTGAATGGTGTCAAACATGGTGTAACTGCTGTCGGGCGTACTGGAGCCGAATCCATCATCCGTGCAGCTAATCCAAGCGTTTATGTGGTTAAGATAACATCTGATAAGGTTACTTTGGATGGCTTTACCATTACTGGAATGGCGAATAATGGTGCTAATCAGGCTGCTGTAATTACTTGGGGAGTAGATTCTTGCACCATCACCAACAACATTCTAACAAATAACTATAAAGACGCCATTAATCTCTTCTCGGTAGGTACTGCATATAGCGACTACAACACAGTATCCAACAATGTTATCAATGGGCCTAATGGCGTTGAGACTTTTGGTATCAAAATAAAAGGGTCGCATAACACCATAAGCGGGAATCATATCTACAACACCGATACTTCTATACAAATATGGAGCGGGGACGCGTCTGAAACTGTGTCTCCTGACTATAACACTATTTCAGGTAATACTATTGCTCAAGGTATCGGTGGCACCGCCGCTCACAAATGGGGTATTGACATCAGAACCGGACACAATAACACAGTAACCGGCAACACCATTACTGGCGTAGAATGGGCGGCAATTAACCTCTACACCTCGGACAAGATGGCAAGTGAGACTGGTTTTGATCCCAGACCGGCCAACGTAACTATAAGCAATAACACAATCAGCGGTGGAGAGGTTGGTATTGCTCTTATGGAAGGTGCTAGGAACAACACCATTTCCGGTAATACTATAAAAGAGACAAGTGTAGCTGGTATTCTTGGGTCGCTTTCTAGATGGCCGAGTAATTGGTCAGGTAAAACTCTCACATACACTAATGATACTAGTTATCTCAATTATCTCCAGATTGTTGGCAATACCATTAAGGGCAACACCATCTCTAACTGCGGTCATGGTATTGCTATGGCATATGCAGATAACAACATTCTGATTGAAAATACCATCCAGAACAATATAAGTACTGTTGCCATTAATTGGCACGGTGTTAGTTTTACGGCAGACGCCGCAGGTGTTTACTTTGATGCAAATTCTTCTGGCAATGTTGCCAATTATAACAAAATAACCAATAATACTGGTTATAGCTTGAAAAATGCAAATACAGCATACAATCTTGATGCTACCAAGAATTGGTGGGGGAGCGCAAAACCCGATTTCGATACTATTGTTTCTAACAATGTGAATTATTCTCCTTGGTATACCAATCAGGAGATGACTTCATTAACGGCAGTTATTGAGGAAGAGAGTGGTGATGACTGGGTTGATTTCACTGCTCCTTCAATCAGTGACATTACGCTCACAGTTGGAGATACTAATGCCACTATTAGCTGGAAAACTGACGAAACATCACTTTCTTGGATAGTTTATGGCACTACCAATGCTTATGGATTGGAAAAAAAGACAACATCTTATGTTACATCCCATTCTTTAACCTTGAGCAACCTTTCTCCTGGAACCACTTATCACTATCAGATAAAATCAAAAGACAGTGCTGGAAATATCGGTTCTTACACTGACAAAACCTTCACCACTTTAGCCTTAAACGAGAAACCAAAAGAAATAGTTAAAGGAGGAGGAGTCATAAAGCCAATTAATCAAATGACGGTTGAGGAGTTGAAGGCTGAAATTGCCAGAATTATGGCTTTAATCAAACAACTCCAAGCTGAATTATTAAAACTCAAAGGTTGTACCATTACATCTTTTGACAGAAATCTTAAATTAGGAATGACTAGCGATGATGTTAAGTGTTTACAGATTATTTTGAACTTTGCCCCTGACACTCAATTAACTGCTTTCGGTGTTGGTTCTTCTGGTCAGGAAACTACTTACTTTGGTCCTTTAACTAAGACGGCAGTGATTAAGTTTCAAGAAAAATATGCTTCTGAAATTTTAGCTCCAGTGGACTTGACTGCTGGTACTGGTTTTGTTGGTTCAACAACTAGAGCTAAACTGAATACATTCTTAGGAAAATAAGGATTAAATTTATATAACAAAGCCCCGTTGATGCATGAGACGGGGCTTTGTTTTTGAAAAACTTTGCGTCTGAACGCAAAGTTTTAATTTCTTAGTTACCTCCTCTTACAAAAAGTAATTTTTTGGTAAAATAATTAAAAGAATTAAAGATTGGCTAGCTGGTATACAAAATAAAATTTTTAAATAAAAATGTGAGTTCGCTAATTGAAAATCTTTTAAAAGTTGAGAAGACCAACAATAGAAAAATTCAAGAGGAAATTCAAAGAAATCTGAAAAATTTAGGATACGAAGTAAAGTCGGAGAAGAAAATCTAGGTAGAGTGCGATTTTTAATTGCTGCCTGCAGGGCGGCAATTCCGCTCAGCGTTTCTATCCGCATTGTTTGCTTTCCGCCTTCGTTAAAACTTCGGCGGACAGGCGCGAGCGAGCCGATGATTTTCATAAAGCTTAAAAATTATAAATAGAGATTAAAAATAATCTCGAAATTTTATCTTTGGTATTTTTAGCGAAATTCCATCCTACTCGACTAGATGGGCAATTCTTTCTGCCTTCTCTCAGTATCATGCTCGTGCCGATTTTTTGACAAAAAAAGGCGACAACGGTAAATTTTGCTGTTATCGCTTTTTTTATCTTTGTCGAAAAATCAATATCTTTTATTAAAAAGTTATTTCTAAGCCAGATTTTTGATCGTTATTCAAGTAAAAAGTAATTACCCACATTGCATTATCTTTTTTAACAGTATAAACACTTGCGGTTTGATCTACTACTTCTACGCCAGCTTGTTCTAAGCCACTTATAATTGCATCTCTTTCTACTTCGGTGAGTTTGCGATTAAATACATAACTTAACATTGGCCCAAATTCTTCTGTCATTTTTACTCCATTTATTGTTTGGTCATCTTTCACAACATCAAAAACATTATGCAAAACCGGTCTTAAAACAGCGTCAATGTCTTTTGCTTTTTCGCCGACTATTTCTACATCTTTAGCATTATCAAAAGCAATTTCTATTGGGGTTTTAGGAATTATTTCCCCCGTTTCTTCTAACATTGCTTCAGGAGAAGATGTTGTTTCGCTAATTTCAGTAGATGGTTGGTTTTGAGTTAAAATTAAAATCAAACCAACAACAACCACTAAACCAATTATTATCCAAAGAATATTTTTTTTCATATATTTTTTATTAAAAAATAAAAACGATTAATTAATTTCATCGACCTATTTATATGGTATATCATTTAAATTTAATGTCAACTTTTTAAAATAAAACTTTTGATTTTTGAGAATAACTTTAATATTTTAAAATAATTAAAAAATTTTTAGTTAATTGAAAAATAAATAGAGAATATAAAAATAAAAATCAAAAACAAATCAGCTGTTAAAAAATTAATCAAGCTAATTAGCTAAACTAAATTTATTAGTTCGATTTTTATTAAAAAGTTATTTCTAAGCCGGATTTTTGATTATTATTTAAATAAAGGAATGATTTACATTATTACAATAATTATATATCATAATAAAAAGGTTATTTTATGGAATTATGATTGAATCATTTAACATTCACAATTTGCCAAAAGACGAGCGGCCTCGCGAGCGGTTAGTTAAATTCGGTGAGCAAGCACTTTTTGAAGGACCAGAATTAGTTTCGCCAGAAGAAGAAAAAAAACACGAGAGTGAAATGACTTTTTCTTTTTCTTCTGATACGAGACGATATTATTTCGGCCACAAAAAAGGCAGGTCATTTTTTATGGTTGAGTATTTTGATTCGTTACCTGACGAATTAACTGAAACAGAAAAAGAAAAATTTACGAAAGAAACAAGAAAGCAGGGTGAAACTGAAAAAGTGGTTTATGTTTTGAAGTATGGCGAAGTCCCAGAGTCGAGCGAGGAAATGGAAGAGCCTGACCCAAGTCAAAGTAAAAAATATAAAGTTGCACCATCTAGAGATTTTGAAAGAGGCATGATTAATAGTTTTATCGCTGATGACGCAAATAAACAAGTTATGAGCGAAATTTTAGCAAACCATTCAAAATTAAGTCCTGAAGAAATTTCACAAATCGTTGAACAAACTTTTGAAGCTTATCGTAAGCAAGATTATGAAGCGATTCGCGTTCTTTCAAGTTCTTTCTCAGAGAAAGTGGATGAAATGGTAAGAAATGAAATTAGAGAAAGAATGTTACCAAAACCGAAAGAAATAGAAATAGCTCAATTAGTTGAAATATTAAAAGACAAAAAAGTTTTATTTTATACAGGGGCTGGTATTTCAATAGCAAGTGGTGTCCACGACATGGATCAATTACAGAAAAACTTAGGAATAGAAATGTCTCAAAAAGTAGATGACTTACTTAAAAAGGCTGTTGCCAATCCACAAAGCGTAATTGATTCATGGGAAGAATTTATAAAAGCAGCTTTTGAAAAACCCGCAACACCTGCTCATCAATCTCTCAAAACACTCGCTCAAAAGTTAAAATCGCAAATTTTTACTGAAAATGTTGACCATTTACAAGAACGAGCGGGTGTAAAAGCAACACATTTAACTGGTTCTTGGTTGAAGGAAAATGTTCAGCCAGAATGGCTAAAAGATATTGATGTGGTGATTACAGTTGGGCTAAGTTGTGATGAGAGGGGTTTTCTTGGTTGGTATAAAGAAAATAATCCGAATGGAAAAATTGTTGCAGTTAATTTGAACCAACCTCCTTACCTTGGGAATGAAGATTATATATTGAAAGGAGATTGTCAAAAAGTTATTCCCGAATTGGAAAAAGAATTTGCCGCAAAGGAAGAAAATTAGTAATAGTAAGCTGAAATCAAAAGGTGGCAGGCCGAAGATATAGTGTCTCTAAACTTCGTTTTACACCCGGATTTTGTGGTAATGCCAATCATTTTATACCTCAGGTAGATGCGAGCAACAGAGAAAAAGGCTTTATATTTTGCTTCGCAAAATGCGCGCAAGAAAAAATGTTGCCCTTGATCCCACACTAAACTTGGCGTGGGAGTTTACATTATTACAATAATTATATATCATAATAAAAAGGTTGTTTTATAGAATTATGAGTAAATCATTTACTATTCACGATTTACCAAAAGATGAGCGTCCGCGCGAGCGGTTAGTCAAATTCGGCGAGCAAGCGCTCTCGGCCCAAGAATTATTACAGCTTATTTTAGGGCGAGGCGTTGCCGGCGAATCAGTAGCCATTACAGCTCAAAAACTATTAGCGCAATTTGGAAGTTTGCAAAAATTATCAGAAGCAAGCATTGAAGAATTGTCTTCAATTAAAGGGATTGGCTTGGCAAAAGCTACCCAAATAAAAGCCGCTTTTGAAATTGGTCGTCGTGTTTCTACTCAAATTCCGGCTTACAAAAGCAAAGAACTTACTGATCCAGAAAAAGTTTATCGATTAATAAAAAGTAAACTTAAAGACTATCACAAAGAACATTTTTATATCATCGCTCTTAATAGCAGAAATTATTCAATCGCGGAAATTTCAGTTGGCAGTCTTAATGCGAGCGTTGTTCACCCACGCGAAGTATTTGGGGAAGCCATTAAAAATAAAGCCGCATCGGTTATATTCGCTCATAACCACCCCTCAGGCGACCCCGAACCATCAGAAGACGATTTAATATTAACTAAAAGATTAGTAGAATCCGGTAAAATTTTAGGGATTGAAGTCGTTGATCATATAATTATTACTAAAAATGAATTTTTTAGTTTCAAAGAAAAAAAATTGATATAAAAGTATGGATATTCCTCAAGGCATTTTAAATAAATTTATAGTAAGAAAAGATTATTTGGATTGGATTAATAAAGAAACGGCCATCTTTGCGTATTTAGATTTAACTAATATGTTTCATTGGCAAGACGTCTTGGGCTGGAAATTCAGAATAGAAGATGTTGTTGGGCAGCTTTTCACTTTTCCGAACATTAAAGAGATCAAGATTTATTATGGAAAAAACGAAAGAGATTTGAAAAATTCTGAAGCTTTCCATGATCGTATTAAAAAGACCGGTGCGATTTTGAGAACTAAATCGATGAAGTTTATTACAAAAGAGATTAATGAAGGTTTGTTTTTTCAACGCCGCACAATAACACTATTTGACGGTTCAGTCAGAAACAAAATTCAAGAATTGATAGATGAGTTGCAAAAATCAGGAATAATTATTGAAGAACCGAAGTGTAATTTTGATGTGGAAATGACAATGGATATGTTGGATGACACTGAAAAATTAACAGCGGTTATGCTTTTTTCTGGCGATTCAGATTTGAAAGAACCACTAGAACGATTGAAAGTGAAAAATAAGAAAATTGGTATAGTTGGTGTGCGGGGTATAGTGGCTGGGGAATTGCATGATATAAAAGATAAATATATTGATTTCGGTAAGTTTTATACAGGTGAAAGAGTTTATATAAAAAGCGAAAATCCCGCTTTTGGCGGGACCGCGTGATTAGTAGGATTTCTCCTACAATTAAAGTATAGCACATAAATTTATTAAATCAATCAATAATTATCCACAGGTAATAATATGAATAAAAAATTAGAAATCGAAAAATTAAACGCCGAGATTGAACGACTGAAAAAGGAATTGAAGAAAAGAAAAAAATATGGCTTGGTTTGGGAGGATAAGCCTGAAGAAGTTGTTGAGATGTGTAAAGAAAAACTGCCGGTGCTGAAAGAAGTAAAGAATAAAGAAATAACCACCGATAAAGACAAGCCGGTAAATTTACTAATTGAAGGTGATAATTATCACGCACTTTCCGTTTTGAATTACACCCACGCGAAAAAGATTGATGTGATTTACATTGATCCGCCATATAACACCGGCAACAAAGATTTTATTTTTAATGATCACTATGTTGATAAAGAAGATGCCTACCG
>Ga0208461_1001567_pt1 | contig 20333 bp, 18 predicted proteins | sample AD_JPNTR4_MetaG_FD_184448 | JGI IMG/M metagenome (GOLD analysis project Ga0208461, IMG submission 184448) | Active sludge microbial communities of municipal wastewater-treating anaerobic digesters from Japan - AD_JPNTR4_MetaG (SPAdes) (version 2) | ecosystem: Engineered > Bioreactor > Anaerobic...
GGGTGCAGGTCCACCACACTCTCGGTGGTACCGGACCATAACAGAGCCCGCATGCCCTCGCCACCCAAGGGAGCGCCCGCTCCCACTTGCCAGATCCCCCAAGCGTCGCAGGCGTACGACCATCGGCAGCCCGGCGGGTGCAAATTGACGACGCTTTCAGCCGTCCCGAACCACAGCAAGGCCCGCCAATCCATCTCACCGCCGCCCAAGGGAATCCCGTATCCCACCTGAAAACCGTTCCAGACGCCCCCCGCCCGCGAGGCCGCGAAACCCGCCGGATGTAGGTCCACCACGCTCTCGGCAGTGCCCGTCCAGAGTAGAGCGCGTTCGCCAGCGGATTCGGACATGCCGAACCCCACCTGCTTGCGGTTCCAAACCCCATAGGCGCACGAATACTCGCACCCGACCGGATTCAAATCAACCACACTCTGAGGCGTGCTTAACCAGAGCAACGCGTGGTTGTCGCCCATTCCGACTTGCTGCCCGCCGGACGCATCCCAAATCCGCGACGACAGGAAGCCTTGGGGGTGCAGGTCTACCCTTTCATGGGAAAGGCCTCGCCAGATAACGGCCCGTTGAAGGGGCTCGCCATTGGCGTCAGAGGTCTCCACACAACCGGCCTGTTTGCCGTCGGAGACGGCCACGCAGACCGCATCGGGGCCCAGGATCACCAGGTCGTATTCGACACCCTTGGCAAGGGCCCCGACCAAAAGAATACCGGCGATCGCGAGGATTCCCTCCCCTGATCTCATGACTTGCCTCCGGAGAAAACCACATTCCCCGCCGCAACCGACCACCCCCGGTCCGGCGGCCTCGTCACCCATCCACAGATCCCTCCACCGACGGGGAAACCACTCTCTTACTTATAATGCAACCGAAGGGCTGTTCGGTCAAGGGTCTTCTCGGAACCCGGCGATGGCCGTTCGGGAAGTTTCCTTGACGCACCCTTGCAAACCCTTATGCCTCCGCTATAATAGACGGCTTATGGGTGCACTGCCGTCCCAATCGAATGGAATGCCCTGTTTACCCATAGGGAATTCAAGAGGCTTGCCGTGTTCGAATCATTGACTGAAAAATTCAGTTCGGTCTTCCGGTCGCTTTCCGGCCGAGGTCGGATCACCGAAGCCAACGTCTCCGACGCCATGAACGACGTCCGCAAGGCGCTGCTCGAAGCCGACGTGAACTACAACGTTGTCAAGCAATTCTGCAAGGACGTCCGCGACAAGGCGATCGGCGCCGAGGTGATCAAGAGCCTCCATCCCGGCCAGATGATGATCAAGATCGTCCACGACGAGCTGATCCGGCTCATGGGACCGGTGGACACGCGGATCTATTTCGTCTCGCCGGGACCGACGATCATCCTGCTGGCGGGTCTCCAGGGCTGCGGCAAGACCACCACCGCCGCCAAGTTAGGCAAATATCTGGTATCGAAAGGCCGCAACCCTCTGTTGGTGGCCGACGATCTTCAGAGACCCGCGGCCATCGAACAGCTTCGCATTCTCGGCGAACAGCTCGCCATTCCGGTCTACACCGACGAGAACACCAAGGACGCAGTCAAGGTCGCCCGCGACGGCGTCAAGTATGCGAAGGAAAACGGTCGGGACGTGGTCGTGATCGACACCGCGGGCCGACTGCACATCGACGAAGAGATGATGACCCAGGTGGCCAACGTCGCCAAGGCGGTCACGCCGCACCAAATCTACTTGGTCTGCGACGCCATGACCGGCCAGGACGCCGTCAACTCCGCCAAGGAGTTCAACGAACGGTTGGAACTCGACGGTGTCATCCTCACGAAACTGGACGGCGACGCCCGAGGCGGCGCGGCCCTGAGCGTCAAGAGCGTCACCGGCAAACCTATCAAGTTCCTCGGCGTCGGGGAGAAACTCGACAAGCTCGAAGAGTTTCATCCGGACCGCATGGCCTCCCGAATTTTGGGCATGGGCGACGTCGTCACCCTCGTCGAAAAGGCCCAGGAGCAGTTCGACAGAGAAGAAGCCGAAAAGCTCCAGAAAAAGATGGCCAAGGGCAGCTTCGGCTTCGACGACTTCCTCAAGCAAATGCAAGCGGTCAAAAAAATGGGCGGGATCAAAGACATGCTCAAACTCCTGCCCGGTCTGGGAGGCCAGATTCCCGACATCGACTTGGACGGCCAGGAACTCAAGCAGATGGAGGCCATCGTCTACTCGATGACCCCGGCGGAGCGTCGCGACCCCGACCTGATCGACGGTTCGCGGCGACGCCGGATCGCCGCCGGCTGTGGCATGCAGCCCAACGACGTCTCGACCCTGGTTAAGACGTTTAAGCGCAGCCGAGACATGATGAAGGCCATCAGCGGCGGCAGCTTCGGCGGCCTCAAGGCCCTCTTCTCCGGCGGCTTCAACATGGAGGCGATGAACAACGCCATGATGCATGGCCGCAAGATCAAGCAGAGATCGGCCCGCAAGCGAGTTATCAAACGCCACGGCAAGATCAAGAAAAAGAAGTAATGGCGATCGACGAACGAGTGAAGATTTCCCTTGACCAATACCTCGAAGATGTTGCCCGATTCTGTGACAACCAGTATGGGAATTGGATTCGCGGGCGGTTCCAGGACACCCGAGGAACCAGTGAGCTGGCCATGCTGGTGGCGCCGACGTACGAGGAATTGGCCGAGTTGCGCCGGGCCGTGGCGATCATGACGCCCGGCGAAAAGCAGACCGCGGATCGACTGACGGACGAACAAATCGAGAAGATCGCGGCCGACGCTCATGTCGATCCGGCGAATTTCGCGATTTTCATGAATGGGTACGCTTTGGTGTGTAAACGTGTTTCGTGATCCGCGTGTAATGGATCGCGAATATTATTCTATATAGGTAGACTTCTGGAAAAATGATGGATCAGGCCTACATTCTTCAGGGAAATCTCAATCTTCGATTTCCGGGAAGAACGGGCCTGTGTAGTCCTCGATCAAACCGTGAGGGTTTGGGAGGAAAAATCAAGGAAAGAGATTTTTCCTCCCCAAAGTAGGCTTGATCCATCATTTTTCCAGAAGTCGACAGTCAACGAAAGGACACAGATGGCAGTAAAGATCAGACTCACCCGTATGGGCCGGAGGCATCGGCCGTTCTTCCGCATCAACGCGGTCGATTCCCGCACTCCTCGCGACGGTCGCGTCATCGAGAGGCTCGGACACTACGACCCGCTCGAGAAAGACACCACCAAACAGATCGTGCTCAATCGCGAACGCGTGGAGTTCTGGCTTGGCCAGGGCGCCGTCCCCAGCGATACGGTTTCCGAGATTCTGCTTCGCCACGGGATCAAGCACAAATACGCGGAAGAGAAGGCCGCCCGTCAGGCCCAGGCGCGAAAGCTCGCCCACAAGAAAGGCAAGTTGTTCACCCTGACCGAACGGATTGTGGCCGAGAAGAAAAAGGCCGCCGAAGAAGCCGCCGCGGCAGCAGCAGCCAAGCCGCCGGAAGCTCCGGCCGCTTCGTAACTCGATGGGCTGACCCCAGAGACACAGAGGTCACAGAAAAGAAACGTAGGAAGGAAAGCGGCAAGGAGCTTCCTTCCTACGTTTCTTTGTTACCCCCCCCTTCGTTCTCCGTGTCCTCTGTGCCTCCAGGGTGAATCATTCTTGAAAGCATGGATAAATGCGAATCGACATCCTCACCTTGTTCCCGGAGATGTTCGAGTCTCCGCTGAAGCACTCGATCTTGAAGCGTGCGCAGGACGAGGGGATCGTCTCGATCGCGCTGGCCAACATCCGCGACTACACGACCGACAAGTATCACAAGGTCGACGACCGGCCCTACGGCGGCGGAGCCGGGATGGTCCTGATGCCCGCCCCGCTCTTCGACTGCTTCGAGCACGTCCAGACGCTCGCCCCCACGCGAGGACGCGTGATCATGCTGACGCCGCAGGGCGAACCCTTCCGACAGGCCAAGGCCCGGGAACTGGCCCGCGAAGAGCGACTGATCCTGATCGCCGGCCGCTACGAGGGTTTCGATGAGCGAATCCGCCTGGGTCTCAACGCCGAGCAGATCTCCATCGGCGACTACGTCCTCAACGGAGGCGAGCTGGCGGCCATGGTCGTGATCGACGCGGTCGTGCGTCTTCTGCCCGGGGCCCTGGGCCACGAAGACTCCGCCCAAGATGAGTCCTTCGCTGAAGGCCTGCTTGAATACCCTCATTACACGCGCCCCGAGGTCTTCCGCGACATGCGGGTCCCCGAGATCCTCCTCTCCGGCGACCACGCCAAGATCGCAGCCTGGCGCCGCCAGCAATCCCTCGAACGAACCAAAGCCTGGCGCCCCGATCTGCTCACAACGAACGATCCAGATCCGCAGGGGTAACTCTCGATATTCAAACCCCTTGGCGAAGCCCCTCGAAGAGGGGCTTCGCCGAACTTATGGATTGAGTTGCGATCACCAGACTCAGCAGGAACTCACGCGAGCCTGCGGAGCTTCACACCGGCAAAACCCAGGCCGAGCATGCCAAGCAGGACCGCGCCAGGAACCGGCACGCACACCGTCGCCACCTCGACGAAATCGAGGTAAACGCCGCTGTCGTGGAGCAGAACGAACACCTTTTCCCAATCAGGTTGCGGGAGTCTGAACTCCAGCGTCAGGTCGTACCAGCCATCGCACAGCGCAACTTCCGTCCACCATACCGGGGCCAACGATTGCCCGGGCGCCTCAAGCCAGGAGGTTATGTATCCGCCACCAGAATATAGATAGCGATACTCCATCTCCACTTGAACAATCTTGGTATACCCGGCAAGCTCCTGATTGGGAATAAAGAGATCGATCCCCATGACCGGAGTTGCATACAGAACGCCAGATCGGCCATACTTCTGGTTGTAATACGCCGGGTCGTCCAGGAATGGGTATGGCGACTCATCCAACTCCGAGATGCTCGCCACCGGGTCGACGGCATACGGATTCTGATCGATCTCGGGCAGAATCTGACTGTAGTCGTCGGGCTCGGTGTCGAAGTCCCATCTCTGGTAGGTCCATCCAATGCCATCGGTGGGTTTGATGGTGATATCGGCAGTCACAGGCACCGCGATCAGAGCCGTGACCAACAACATCCCGACAACTGTTTTGGACACTATTCCTTTCATCGTGTTTCTCCGTTTTCCTATCTCGCCGTTTCATCCGTACTCGCGCATGCGTCTCTTGGAGACCCGATGCGGACGCATGCAACAAACGGCGCCCGATCCTCACAGACTCGGGGCCGGCGGACACGAATGCAACGGAGGCGCTCGCGACGCGAGGATGGTCGGCACAAACTGCGATTTCCGCCAGACGGCAATGAGGGCCTGTCCGCGGTACTTCACCATCGGCATCGGGAGCCCACCCGTCGGCAGGAACCAGCCGTGCGTCGAGACAAAGCCGAGGCAGTCGTGAGAAATCGCGTGACTGTGCCCGATCTGGAAGGGGCCGCCATCATGGTACCAATGGGGAATCGCCCCCCAGGAAAGTCTCTTGATCCAGTGGCCCGACCTGTACAGGCCCAGGCTCAGAAAAGCATACAGGCAGAGACTGAGACTGTCCTGGTCATCCGACAAGACGTGAACGACCTGGGGCTCAGGCTCAGCATCGAGCACTACGATTCCGCCGAATTTGCCAAAAGGCAGATCGATCGCGGACCAGCTCAAATCGTCGAAGCGAAACGCCGTGGCCGGAACGGACGCCTCCACAGGCGGAGCGATCAGATGTCCATCGTCCTGCGAGGGCCAAGATGGTCCGTCGTTCCACCCGCCCAGGGGGCTCATGTCGGCGCGGACGCAGGCCGCGATGCTCATGGACACAAGAAACGCAACGATCAGTCGATTTTGTCTCACGTGGCAGCCCTCCACGAATCCCTATGGACCCGTGCCCCTGTCTCTGTGCGATCCTCGCACGAGAGAGGCCGGTGGTTTGCCACCCCTGTTCTTGGCGGATGCGCCGTCGGAACTTCGAGCCGGATAGCTGTCTCACAGGCGTTGTCCATCCAGCGGGCTTTATATTACGTCCCCTCTCTCGATCCACGCCTGTCGGCTACTGAGCCGATAGCGGGCCCTTGAGGCGGAGGTATTCCTCCATGATGCGTAGGACCAGTTCCACTCGATCTGCGACGTCGAGTTTGTGGTGCAACCGCTCGAAATGCGTGTGGACCGTGTGTGCGGAGATACCCAGATCCATGGCGATGGCGGATTCCTTGCGTCCGTTGAAGACGCCCTGCACAATCTTGAGTTCCTGCCCGGACAGGCGCAGGCGATCGGCAATCGCCAGCCAAGTCTGATCGGAGAACATCGCAGCCCCCGACGGATGGTCCCCGGCGTGTTTGGACTCCGCGATCTCTCGACTTGGCGAACTGGCAGCGTGTGCGTTCATCATAGCCCCGTCGATCGGGATTGTCGACCTATGCTTCAGGAACCGCTGAATCTCGGAGGTCTGTCGTGGTGGGCGGTCCCACACTCTCGCCTTTTCATCGAGACAGACGGGCACGCTCTTGTCGAGATTGCCCCCTGTCAACCGTTTCTTGCCTGGATGCTGTATATCCTGTAATTTCGGCCCATCAATAGGCAAAATCCTCATTTCGCCTGTGGGCAAGCCGCCCACGTTCGGCAGCCATCCGGCCAATGCGCGCGATTCTCTTCTCGTCAACGATCCCGCAAACCGGTCCAAATGATGTCGCGACGATCCATGCAAAGACGCAGGCCGGAAAGGCGTAAGATATCAAAGCCAGTCCTCTTTCAACTCGGGGTCGCGCCCGATCGACGGATGTTTCGCTTCGCTCAATATGGCAAAGGCTCACGATGCCTCTACGAAATCTGGTCAGACGCCGCAGATGGGCCGCGATCCTCCAAAACCTGATGGAAAGAAAAGGGGCTGGCCGACTGGGGGAATCGTGGTACAATAGCGTGCGAGGGGTGCGGTCCCGGCTGTGGCGGGCACGGCCGGGGCGCCCCTGGGTGGAGAACGCGCGATGAGTGAGATCGTGATCAGCAACGTGGAGCCCCAGTTGGTCGTGGGGATGCGTAAGCGAGGCACCTACGCCCAGATCCGCCCCATGCTCGCGAGCGTTCGCAAGTACATCGAGGCCCATGGCGCCCAGGTCGCCGGACCGCCTGCTTTCATCTGCCATGAGACCCCCAAAGAGGTCGTTCGCGCCAACCTGTTGCGCAACGCGGACGTGGAGGTCGTGATCCCGGTGTCGGCCCAGGTCGCCGGCAATGAGGAGATCACCTGCTATGAGTTGCCGGGCGGACCGATGGCGAAAATCACGCACCAAGGCCCCTACGAGAAGTCCGCGGACGCGTACAAGAAGCTCTTTGCTTGGATCGCGGAGAATCACAAGAAGGTGGCGGGACCGACCCGCGAGGTGTACCTCAACGACCCGAAGAAACTCCCGCCGGAAGAGCTGCTGACGGAAATCTACGCACCAGTCGCGTAAAAAAGCACGAAATCTGAATATCGACGGGCTGTTGGCGAGCCGTTTGCGTTGTCGGGTGATTCTGGCGGAAATGCATCCCCGCCATCCTCTTCGGGTCGAAAAACCGAAAATATCTTCGGTCCCACGGAAATCTCGGTCGAAATCGGCCCTGTCTGCGGGGAAGTCATTTCCGGCGGTCGTCTGGACCCTCGGGATTGTAACAACCTCCACACATCGCAAGCGGCTCCGTTTTTCCTGCTTGACCTGGGTCCCGTGATCTCCTATACTGGTACTAGCGATTTACGCGGCGGAATCTACGCGAAACAGACTTGTGTGTGTCGTCTTTAGGCGGAGGTAAGCGATGAGACGACGATGGATGACGCTTGCGCCGATAGTGTGCGGTTGCGCCCTCGCGTTGGCGGAGGAACCCGTTCCATTCGAGGACGCCACGCTCAAGGCCCTCGTGGAGGAGGTTCTGTGGGTCCACAACCCCACGCCCTCGGACATGCTCGGGTTCACCTACCTCGACGCACGAGGCCTGAACATCGCCAGCGTGGCGGGTCTGGAGTATGCGAAGAACCTCTATACCCTCGAACTGGGCGACAACCAGGACATCGCGGACGTGTCGCCCCTGGCTGGCCTGACCAACCTCAGGAGACTGGTCCTCAACCAGAACCGGATCGCGGACATTTCCCCACTGGCCGGACTGGTCAACCTCACGGAACTGGACATTCACCACAATCGGATTCGCGACATCTCCCCCCTCTCGGGCATGACCAAACTGCGAAGGCTCGCCATTCGCGAGAACTCCATTTCCGACCTCGGACCGCTGGCGGGCATCACCGGCCTGCAGGTCCTCATCGCCAGCATCACTGAAGTCAACGACATCTCGCCCCTGCTGGGGATGAAGTCGCTCCAGCATCTGGACCTGCGTGAATGCCCGCTGGACCGCCTGGCCTACGACGTATACATCCCGCAGATCCAGGCGAACAATCCCGGCGTCGAGATCCGATACGATCCGCTTCGCCTGTACACGCTGGAGGTCCTGCCCTCGCCCGGCGGGATCGTGACCTCCCCCGGCGAAGGGCAATTCACCTTCGAAACCGGCCAGATCATTCTGCTTCTGGCCAGGCCCCATCCCGGGTGGGTCTTCAAGAACTGGTCGGGGACCTTCAACAGCACGATGAATCCGACCTCGCTTCCCGTCACGTCGAACCACACGATCCAGGCGAACTTCCTCGACCTGTCGAACACGCTGTTCGTCGACGACACCGGTCCCGGCGATCCGAGGCCGGGCGATCCCGCCGGCGGCGATCCGCTCGAAAACGGCACGATGCAACACCCGTTCGACACGATCCAGGAGGCGATCGACGCCGCGAGGGAGGGCATGTCCATCTTCGTCCGTCCCGGCCTATACCGCGAGAACATCGACTTTCTGGGCAAGAACCTCCGGCTCATTGGAACCAATCCCGACATGCCGGAAGGGTCGCAGTTCCCCATCATCGAGGGCGCACGAACCGGCGCCGTCGTGAGCTTCATCCGAGGCGAGGGCGCGAACTGCGAATTGACGGGATTCGTCATCACGCGGGGCGTCGGCGAACTGGCCGGCGCGATCGTGTGCGAGGGGAGCAGTCCGACCCTCGCCAACTGCGTGATCGTCGGCAACCGCTCGAACCACGTCAATGGAGCCGCGGTGTACTGCCGGGAGAGCCGAGCGACCATTTTCAACTGCACGATCGCAGACAACGTCCCTGGCTGGAACGGCGCCGCCCTACGACTGGTCAACAGCAGCGTCGTCGTGAACAGCTCGATCCTGTGGGACAACGGCCCCGTGCAGATCGTCGCCACCGGCGCCGGCAACTCGCGCATCGAGTTCAACAACATCGCAGGAGGATGGCCCGACACAGGCAACTTTTCCAGCGATCCGCTGTTCGTCATGGCGGGCCACTGGGCCAGACCCGACGACCCATCTGAGCCGGCCGACCCCGGCGACGCCGACGCGGTCTGGATCGACGGCGACTATCACCTGAAGTCCAAGGCCGGACGGCGAAATGTGAACACGCTCGACTGGCACACCGACAACGTCACCAGTCCCAGCATCGACGCAGGCGATCCGCGTCTGCCATTGGGCGACGAACCCGCCCCGCACGGCGACATCCTCAACCAGGGCGCCTACGGCGGCACCGCCCACGCCAGCAAATCCACGCGGAATTGAGGGGAGTTTGAAGGGGCAAGTCTGGGATAGCAGGCGCGCCCCTCGCTTGACACTTGCAACTTCAAACTTGAAACTCCTTCAACTCAGACCACCTCGCGAAGACCGGGCCAGGCGTCCAGCAGATGATCGGGGTTCTCGGCAACGATGCGGTCCAGGTGCCTGATGGCCTGGCCGCCGGTCTTGACGACCGCCGCGACCACGCCGGCCCTTCGGGCCTGACGGACGTCGTGGTCCGTGTCGCCGATGTAGATCGTCCGCTTCGGGTCCACGCCGAACTCCTTGACCAGGGCGACGATACCCTCGGCGCGGGAGTTGCCGGCCTGGGCCTGGTACATCATCGACGACCGCACCACGTCCCAGTCGCGAAAGGCCAGCGTCGACAGGATGCTCTCGATGGCCTCCAGCCGCAAGCCGCTGAGCATGGCCAGCCGGACACCGCGGTTGTTGATGTCGCTCAAGGCCTCCTCCACCCCATCGAAGGGCGAGATCTGGTCGAGCACCTCGTACGGGAAGAGCTGCCAGAACCGCTCGTGACATTCATCGGTCCGGCTCCGATGCGCTTCCGGCAGATACGCCCGAACGTACTCCCAGATACTGGTCCCAAAGACATCGTACACCGGGTCGGCGTTTCCCTCGGAAATGCCCAGTTCCTGGGCCGCCCGCCGCACCGCGGCCATGATGGCGTCGTCCGTCTTGACCAGCGTACCGCCCAAGTCCGTCACGATCAGATCGATGCTTCGATTACTACTCGATTTATGTGCAGGTGCTTGCGATTTCATGCGACTCCTCAAGACGCTGTGCGTCACGTCAAAACCCCGAACCACACAGGTCCTGCGCTGACTGGATGGATTGCGACACGTGTGGTGAACCAACCGGTACTACGGTAGCACAGAAGGTCGCGAGAAGCAAGGCTCCCTTCCGCCATCGCCGGACATGGCAGCCGCTGGGGCCAACCTACGAGGGTTTCTCTTCGATCTTGAAAACGCGAAAGCCCGACTTCTGGTAGTTGTTCAACGCGTTGGGATGATCGTGGTTGCAGGTGTGCACCCAGACCCGGCGCGCCGCCCAGGCGAAGGCGTTCTCGATCGCGCTGTCCAGAAGCGGTCCGCCGAGCCCCTGGCCGACGAATTCCGGCGTCAGGCCGAAGATCCGGATCTCGACGCTGCCGTCGTCGGTTCGTTGCAGTTCGTAGTACCCTGCGATGGAGCCCTCGCGATACGCGACGAAGGTCCTGAGGTTGTCCGCAGCTACGTAGTCCTGCCACTGCCGTTCCGGCCAAACGAGCCGATCCACCCACTTCCAGTCGCGCCCGACATATTCGTAAAGGAAGCGGTTGAATCGCGGCTGCTTGACGACGCATTCACGGATGTCCAAACCGATCCCCAGGCGGGTCCTTCGGACCCACTGATCCTTCGAAACGATTTCCAGATGCGTGGTTCGCGTCATATCAACCACTCTGCGACGGTCCGACCCTCCCCTCCTGGTGGGCGATTTCCCGAACGCGGTCGGGCCGGATGCAAATCGTAGCCTCCCCGCGCGGCGACCTCAAGTACGAAATCCCGCGGAAAACGCAGGATGCCCCTGTCGCTGGCCGGCTCGTTCGGTATAATCTCCGTCGCAATGCCGAACAGGGCAAAAAGAACCTCGATCAGGAGATTCCGCGATGTTGACCAGAGGGATTGCGACAGTTTGGATCGTCATGTCGATCGCGGTCATCGGGTGCGCGAGCCAGCCGCGTCAGACCGCAATCGGCGAAGAAACAACCCTGGTAGCCAAGGGCAACAACAGTTTCGCTCTTGCGCTCTATCGGCAATTGGAGGGTAACCCCGGCAACCTGTTCTTCTCGCCCCACAGCGTCTCGACGGCGATGGCGATGACCTACGCCGGAGCCCAGGGCTCGACGCAGGAGCAGATGGCCCAGACGTTGCGATATCCGACTTCGGCGAAAACCCTACAGGAGCTCGGCCTGACGCGCGAGGTCCTGACGCCGGAGCAATTTGCCCAGGTCTATGGACAGATCATCAAGGACCTCAACAACCGCGGCCGTCGGAACAAGTACGAACTCCGCGTCGCCAATGCCCTGTGGGGGCAGAAGGACCACAAGCTCCTTCGCTCGTTCACCTCGCTCGTGGAAAGACACTACGGCGGCACTCTCAAGGAACTGGACTTCATCATCGCACCGGAGAACTCCCGTCAGGTGATCAACGACTGGGTGGAAAAACAGACCGCCGGCAAGATCAAGAACCTTCTGAGTCGCGGCGTGGTGGACCCCTCCACTCGCTTGGTGCTGACCAACGCGATTTACTTCAAGGGCAACTGGGCCCGTAGGTTCAAGCCGGAGCAGACGAGGGTCGAGCCGTTCACGCTACCCGGCGGCGGCTCGGTGCAGGTCCCCATGATGATCCAGGAGGCCTCGTTCGGCTACGCCGAGACCGACAAGCTCCAAGTGCTCGAAATGGCCTACACCGGTGGGGACCTATCTATGGTCATCCTGCTGCCGAAGGAGATCGACGGAATCGAACGGCTGGAGGCGGACCTGACGGCGGAGAGCCTGGCCCAGTGGCTGGACGCCATCGACACGCGGGACGTGATCGTCACGATCCCCAAGTTCAGGATGACCAGCAAGTTCGCGATGGACAGTGTCCTGCGGGCCATGGGCATGACCGAGGCGTTCTCGAAGAACGCCGACTTCTCCGGCATGACCGGCCAGCGGGACCTGTTCATCTCCGCGGTGGTCCACCAGGCCTACGTGGACGTGAATGAGGAGGGCACGGAAGCCGCCGCCGCCACCGGCGCGGTGATGAAGCTGACCTCCGTTGCGCCTGAGCTGCCGCCGATCTTCCGCGCCGACCACCCGTTCGTCTTCCTGATCCGCGACAAGACCACCGGCAGCCTCCTATTCCTCGGCCGCATGATGAATCCGCAGTCCTGAAGCAAAACCGGTATTGCCGCAGCGAAAAGCCTGTGCGCCAAGGCCAAAACACGGCACCCTGCGTGGATCCCGTCGAGCCGATCCGGCCGCAGACCTTCCCCAACGTGAAATGACCCGCCTCACGAGATCTGTCTTCTGGAGGACGAAGGCGAGAACGCCGCACTGGAGCCGTCCACCGCAATTTCGCACTTGGCCTTGCACCCCCCCGGCAGAACGATATAATCGCTCTCTTCTGAACGAAGTCGGATTTGGGATTTCATCACAAAGGTAGATTATGCTTCTTCCGAGATTTGTAAGAAAATTATTGGCCGTCTTTCGAGGCAACGTCGCGCCGCCATTGATCCTTTTGACGGTGCTGTTGGGGTTCTGGACGGGCATGATGCCCGGGTGGTCGGGCCTGCACACGGTTCTGGTCATGCTGGTGCTCGTGGTAAACGTCCACATCGGCTTGTTCATTCTGTCGCTGGGCTTGGGCAAGACCTTGAGTCTGGCGGCGGCGCCGGTGCTGTATCACCTGGGGATCTGGGCTCAGGAACATCTGTCCGGCATGCTCTCGACCCTCTCCTCGATCCCGGTGATCGGACTGACGGATTTCAGCCGGTACGCACTGGTGGGCGGGTTGATTTTGGGTCCGATCGTCGGGGCGGTCGCGGGACTGTTGCTGATGTTCGTCGTCATCCACTTCCGCCGAATGATGGTCAAGCTGGACGAAAAATCCGAAAAGTTCCGCATCTGGTATTCCAAGTGGTGGGTGCGACTCCTGGATCGAATCCTCATCGGCAAGCGGGCCAAGGACGTCAAGTCCATGTTCGTCAAGGCCAAGTACATCCGCAAGGTGGGGGTGGTCCTGGCCCTGATCCTGGTCGGCGGCTTTTTCGCAGCGGTGCATTTCGGCCAGGACGCCGCGATGAAGAGTTACGCTGCCGAAACACTGACCAACGCCAACAAGGCCGAGGCCAATCTCTCCCAACTGGGAATCGATGTGCTGGCAGGCAAGGTCTCGGTCTCCGGTGTTCAATTGACCGACCCTGCTAACCCGATTCAGAATCATACGGTTGTGGGGAAGATCGAAGCCGACGCGAGCATGTACGATCTGCTGCTGGGCAAGCTGGTGCTGGAGAAGGTGGAGATCTCCGAGGTGAAGTTCGACCAGCTCCGCGAGGTCGCGGGTCGCGTGATTCAGCGGGTCGTCGAAGAAAAGCCATTCGACGCCAACACCTACAAGGTCGACGCCAACGACTTGGCCAAGCTCGACAAGTACGTCAAGGACGCCAAGAAGGTCAAAGAGCAGTTGGAGAAGCTACGGAACTGGCTGCCGGACAGCAGTCGGACGACACAACCCGAGCAAACGCCTCACAAGTACCTGGATTACCTTATGGCCAAGGCGCCGGTCGCGCCGTCGTACAAAATGCTGGCCAAGCAGATCCTGGCGGACAAGATCGAAATCCCGTCACCTCTGTTCGGCAACAGCAAGATGGAGATGACCAACCTCAGCGACGCCCCGGCGGCCGCAGCCAAACCGATCACAATGTTGATTCAGTCATATGTGACCCCTGCCTTGCTCAAAATCGCGATGGACTATTCCAAAAGCGACACCCCAGAAGTGACCGGAACTTTCGAAGGCTTCGACCTGAGCAAGTTGCAGTCGGAGTTCTCCGAGGGGGCCGGGCTCCAGTTCCAGTCGGGTCTCGCCTCCGGCACCTTCGGCGGTACCCTGACCAAAGAACAGGTGGACCTGAAGATCGACCTGGGAATCAAGGACCTCAAGGCCTCCGCGGTCGGCAAAGGCGTGCTGGGTCTGGGCGCCGAACAGACCAACCAGGTAATGCAGGTCCTCAACGAGCTCAAGACGACGATCCGGGTCGTGGGGCCGACGACGTCGCCTCGACTGGTCTTCGACACGAAGGGCCTGACCAAGGAATTCCAGAACGCCTTGGTCGCCGCCGGCAAGCAGCGACTCCAGCAGGAAGTCGACAAGCAGATCCAGCAGCTCGGCGGCCAACTGGGTGATAAGCTGGGCGACAAGGTCCCAACCGAATTGAAAGACAAGCTCCAAGGCTCCGGCAAAGACATTGTCGAGGGTCTGGGCGGCCTGCTCGGCGGCAAGAAAAAGCAGGAAGAAAAGAAGCAGTAGTCACGCAGTCCCATCGAGTCCTGCCGCGGTCAGGCGGCCGCGGCAGGACTCGACATCCATCAGATCGACAGCACCGTTTCCCTCTTCCGAATCCCTCTTTCGCCTTTCTCACATTCGCGCGAAATTTTTCCCTTCAGCCCACGACTACCTTATGTGGACGAGCGGCTTATGGACTGCCGCCGGATAAATGAGCGTTGTTCAGGGCTGAAGAGCCCAAGAGAAAGGGCACGTGCGATCTTGTGCCGGATAAGACGCACGTGCCCTGTGTTTGTCTCGATTTCACAGGCTCCAGCCGTTGCGGTACGGCGGGTTGAGGTGCTGGTTGGCCTCGTCGCTGTTGGTGAACCGCGCTGCGCCAGCATCCCACGCCAGCTTCGTACCCGGCATCTTGATCGCGATGACGCCCAGCATGGCCAGTTCGGTCAGCGGTCCGCCGTAGGAGAAATCCGATCCGGCTTTGCCGCCCTGGCGGATCGCACGCAGCCAATCCCGATGATGTCCGCCGGGGACGCGGGGGATCTTCTGCCCCGGCAGTTTGTAGGCTTGCATCGCCGGCTCGGGAATGAGGCGAACACCGTTGGCGCCGTGCGAGCCGTACATGATGACGCCTTTGTCGCCGTAGACGTAGGCGCCGGTGTCGACAGGCTTTCGGCCTTCCTCCAGTTCCTTGGCGACCGGGATCTTCTCGGTGCCGCTGTGCCAGACGAGCGTGATCGGACCGCGACCGCCCTTGGCGGGAAACTCAAAGGTAATGATATCACCTCGCGGGAAGGAGTCGCCCTGCGTTTTGGGATCGTAGTCCTTAACCTGGGCGACGACGCTCGTCGGTGCGCCAAGATCCAACGCCCAGAAGACCGGGTCTACAACGTGGCAGACCCAGTCGCCGATGGTGCCGTTACCAAAGGGGACCCATCGGCGCCACGCGCCGGGCAGATAGAACGAATGGTACGGCCGCTCCTGCGCGGGTCCGAGCCAGAGGTCCCAGTCGAGGCCGGCCGGGATGTCTTCCTTCTCGTTGAGTCGCGGCAGGAAATCGAGAGCGGAATTCACCGCGCTGCAGCCGCAATGGATCGTGTGAACGTTGCCGATGGCACCGTCCCAGACCCACTCGCAGAACGTGCGGATGGTGTCATAGGAATGTCCCTGATTTCCGAGCTGGGTCACCACCTTATAGTCCTGGGCGGCCTTCATCAGGGCCCGGACCTCGGCGACCGAATGGGCCAGAGGCTTCTCGCAATAGACGTGCTTGCGGCGCTTCATCGCAGCCATGGCGGCCACCGCATGGGTGTGGTCCGGCGTACCGACGATCACCGCGTCGATCTGCTGGTCCATCTCATCGAGCATCTTGCGGAAGTCCTGGTACACCCTGGCGTCGGGATACGACGCAAAGATCGGCGCGTTGCGACGTTCCAGCCGCATGTCCGCATCGCAGAGGGCGACGATCCGCGTGCCATTGTCCCGAGCCACCTCGTTGATGTCCGCGGCGGCCTGTCCGCCTGCACCGATCGCCGCGATGTTCAGTTTCTCGCTCGGAGGGGTCTGCCCCTGCCCCAAGACATGACGCGGCACGATGGCGAACGCACCGACTGCGCCCGCGGCTGATCTGAGGAAGTCTCGTCTCGATGCCCTGCTCGAATTGCTGCCCATAGTCAACCCTCGAAATCACGTGGTTACCGTTCGTTCCCGTGAGCGCGGGATGGCGATAGTGTAGCACGATTCCGCGGCAAAGCCAAAGCGAATTCTTACGTGACACGCGAGGCGGAACGAGGCTACAATGACCTCTGCTGGAACAACGAATATGCGATTCTGTCGCGAACCCCATGCGATCAAGGAGCATCTCCATGGATCGAGAAATCTCGCGTCGTGAGCTGTTGAGAACCGGCGTCTTGGCCGTCGGCGTTCCGTATTTCGTCCCTGCGAGCGTTCTGGGGGCCGCCGGGGCCGTGCCGCCCAGCGAGAAGATCGTCATGGGCTGCATCGGGATCGGCAGCATGGGAGGCGGACACCACCGCAGCCTCACGAGACAGGACGACGTTCGCGTGGCGGCCGTTTGCGACCTGCGGCGGAAGTTCCGCGAAGAGGCCAAACGCATCACGGACGAACGATACGGCGGCAGTGATTGCGACATGTATGCGGACTACCGCGAGCTCCTGGCCCGGCCGGACATCGACGCGGTGCTCATCGCGACGCCCGACCATTGGCACGCGCTCGTCGCCATCGAGGCCGCTCGCAACCGCAAAGACATGTACCTGGAGAAGCCCATCGACGTCCACGTCGCGGCGGGAAAGGCCCTTCGCGACGTGGTGAATCGCTACGGCGTGATCTTTCAGTTCGGTACCCAGCAGCGCAGCGGACGGGAGTTCCGATTCGCATGCGAGTTGGTCCGCAACGGTCGTATCGGCAAGCTGCACACGATCGTCGTGGGCTCGGTGCCTGGAGCGGAGCTGCCCAACCAGCCACTGGAGCCCCAGCCCGACCCGGCGGACTTCGACTACGACATGTGGCTGGGACCCGCTCCCTGGTCGCCCTACACTTTCCAGCGGTCGGCCTCGCGGGCCGAGGGCACGCCAGGCTACTGGATGCACATCCACGACTATTGCCTCGGGTGCCTCAGCGGCGCGTGGGGCATCCACCACATCGACATCGCCCAGTGGGGCAACGACAGCGACGACACCGGCCCGCTCGAAATCGAAGGCTCCGGCTACATCCCCCGCGACGGCCTGTGCGACACGCCGGTGACTTGGCGGGTCGAGCACATCTACGCCAACGGCGTCAAGATGATCCACATGGACTCGCGTCACACGGAGAAGGAGTTTCCGCAGTTCGTAACGCCTGTCCTGGAGACGCGAGGCTGCGGCATCCTGTTCGTCGGCTCCGACGGCTGGGTCATCGTCTCGCGAGGTGGTATTGACGCGCAGCCCAAGTCGCTGCTCCAGACGGTCTTCGACTCCAGCGAACCGCGACTACCGGTTAGCAACGATCACAAACGCAACTTTCTTGATTGCGTGAAGACGCGTCAGCAGCCGATTTGTCCCATCGGTCCGGCGGTCCGCTCCGACACGATCTGCCACCTCGACGACATCGCGATCCGCACCGGCCGCAAGCTCCATTGGGACCCGAAAACCGAGCAGTTCGTCAACGACGACGCAGCCAACCGCCTGCTGACCCGCCCCATGCGAAGCCCCTGGCGGTTGTAATCCATGATGTGTGTTGGTTCAGCGGAAATTGGACAGGTGCCCTGGTTGCCGCGTGGGGCGGTCATCCCGATGCCGCAACCCCGATCCAGGAAGTAGATGCGTGACATCGTGATAGCAAAGGAACCATGGAATCCGCGACAGCCAGAACCCCGCGAACGAGTCGGCGGCAGGCCCTCGCAAGGCGGAGGCCACGCCGTCGTTGCGTGGCGGCCGACTTGCCGGGCCGGGGAACGCGAATCCCTCTTCGACCGCCGCGAGCCTCCCTCGAAAGCAAAAGGGGAGGCTCGGGGCGAACGCCCGAACAAGACCGACCGCCCGCCGGGATAAGCCGTCCGCGAACCGGCGAGAACCCCCAGAAACGTCAACACCGAAATCCACCGCTTGACAAATACCGCCCAGGAGTCGACAATGTCATCGTCAGCCCAACAACCGATTCACTGGGCCGACCACAGGACCTGTCCAATTTCCGCTGAACCAACACAAGAGAACGATGAGGATTACGAACAGATATCCTATCCTGCTTGTTGGAGTGATTGGGCTCATATTCCTGCCCCTGTGGACGTTCGTCCGGAAGGACAGGGGGGAAGAACTGTTCAAGCAGCATGTGTTGAATACTCAGCCACAATCTGTGACTGACATAAGAGTGGACCAAGCGAGACAAATCTTTGGGTATGGCTATGTCTTTCGCTTCAGGATCAGTAAGCCCGATGTCGCTCTCATTGTTGGATCGCGGCCATTCCAACGGGTGGAGAATACAAAATACGAGCCGTGGGGGGAACTTCACTTCGAGTGGTCTCCTGTCTCCTGGGATGGTTTGGCGGTCTACCCGACGGGGACGTCGAAACCTGACTGGTTTGCTCCCGAGGAGTGGCAGGATCCAGAGGCCTATGCATTCGAGGAAAAGAGCACTCGGCAGAGCACGTATGTCCTGCTATACAATGAGCAAGCGCAGGAAGCCTATTTCTTCGCATTCCGGGGCGACTGATACCACACAGGGCAGACCGAAGAGGAAGAGCGGGGTCAAGCATTGAGATAGGCCGTAGCGAGGGTGACATGACGCGGTCTTTGCCTGTCGCCCCTGCGGCCGGAGGCGATCTTCCCGATGACACAGCCGGCCGGTTACGTTCGCTTGACAATTCGACGCATTCCGGGCAGAGTGTTTGTCGGAATTGTCGATTGATGAAGGATGCTGGATGATCGAGGCCGTGTGAATCCGTGAAATCCGTGTCTGAGTCATTCCGTTGCCGGGCCGGGAGCAAGGATTGGACAGAATCGGGCCCTTGGACGATCACGGGCGCGGGCGTGCACACGATCCGGTGGAAGTTCATCAAGGACAGCAGCGGCTCGTCGGGTTCGGACTCCCTGTGGATCGACCGCCTCCGCTGGACGGGCGCGATGCCCGACGGCGAAGGCTGGGACCGGATCGAGTACGCGTACGACCCCGCGGGAAGAAGGATCGAAAAGAAGGGCGACGGGACCACGCAGGTCAAGTACGTCTACGACGGCGATCACATCATCGCCGAGTACAACAATGCAGGCACCCTGCTGCGAAAATACGTCCACGGAGCGGGCATCGATCAGCCGATCTGCATGATCGAAGCCAGCGGCGCCTACGCCGGCACGCATTACTACCACTACGACGCCCTGGGCTCCTGTGTCGCGATGACGAACTCCGCAGGCAATGTGACCCAGCTCTACGAGTACAGCGTCTACGGCCAGGTGGCCGCCTCCGACGCCGACCATCCCAACCGCTTCATGTTCACGGGAAGAGAGTTCGACAAGGACACGGGACTCTACTACTACCGAGCCCGCTACTACCACCCCGAGATCGGAAGATTCCTCCAGACCGATCCCATCGGCTACGGTGATGGGATGAACTGGTACGCGTACTGTGGGAATAGCCCTGTAATCTCAGTGGACCCGATGGGGTTGTTCATGCTGGTACTTGAAAGCGGTGACTCTGCGGATCTGCGGTTTGTACGTGAGAGTATGGAACGAGTTCGCAATATATGCCGGGTGGCAATAGGACTGATTGATGAGGCTCTCCGCTGCATGGGCTGTAATCAAGATCATGCACCAGAGAGTTGTCCTATGATATCTGATCTGGACTTCCTAAGATCGGTGCTGTCGCAAATAGTTGCGGGGATTGAGTCCGACGAGCCCCTCGCCATAAGGGCAGAGGAACTTCTGGACAAAGAACTCTACGGCGAGGAGTACTGGCTTGGTGGAGCATACTGTGGGCCGTGGCAGTTCCCCATGTATCCACCGTTGGACGGTAGTACTCCAAAGATCTTCTCAATGGGGTCCCCGACTACGTTACCAACCATGTGAGCGTCCGGCGAACCCATCTTTGCAGCGAGGATGTGCGGCGATACTGTACCTCCGGTAAAGGAGGTGCATATGGCACAGAAGACATCCAAGTCGTTGAGTCCGCGGGGCCGGTTCTGGCACAAG